>Ga0268265_10000346_pt1 | contig 50053 bp, 35 predicted proteins | sample KBSSwiS52_FD_190355 | JGI IMG/M metagenome (GOLD analysis project Ga0268265, IMG submission 190355) | Switchgrass rhizosphere microbial communities from Kellogg Biological Station, Michigan, USA - KBS Switchgrass S5-2 (SPAdes) (version 2) | ecosystem: Host-associated > Plants > Roots >...
GGGCCTCCGCGGAGGCGCGCCTCCGCACCCAGCTCGGTTGCGTGCCGCTGCACGTCGCGAACCGAGCTACAGGCGGACGGGTGCTCCGGCGACCTCGGTTGCGGCCCGACCGACGTCGCTTCGCTCGGGGGCCGGGCCTCCGCGGAGGCGCGCCTCCGCACCCAGCTCGGTTGCGTGCCGCTGCACGTCGCGAACCGAGCTACAGGCGGACGGGTGCTCCGGCGACCTCGGTTGCGGCCCGACCGACGTCGCTTCGCTCGTGGGCCGGGCCTCCGCGGAGGCGCGCCGACGCACCCAGCTCGGTTGCGTGACGCTTGAACGTCACGAATTGAGCTACCGCCTGAAGAGGGGATGTACTCCGTCCCAGCATGCAGCTGGTCTCGTAACGTTCGAGCGTGACGCGACCGAGCTGGCCTGGAGGCGTGCCTCCGCGGAGGCCCGGCCACGGAGCGACAGGGTCCCTGCGGAACCGGCGGAGCTTGCGGAGCCGATTTCGGAGGTCGGGAGCACGGGGCCGGAGCGTGCCGCCCGGACGGAGCGGACCAATGTGACAGGGGGCGGCGCGTGATCGTCACGATCGAGGGGATCGACGGGGCGGGGAAGAACACGCTGACCAGGGCGCTGGTGGCGGCGCTGGAGGCGGCAGGACGCCGGGTGGGCACGTTGGCCTTCCCGCGCTACTCGATTGCACCGCTCGGACCGGCGGTGCGGGCGATGCTCACGGGTGACCCCGCGCTCGCGCCGGTCGCGGCCTCGGTGCGCGCCAGCGCTCTGCTGTTCGCGCTCGACCGGGCGAATGCGCGCGGCGATCTAGACGCGGCGGCCGTAGGTGACGAGGTGGTCCTCGTCGACCGGTACGTCGCATCGAACGCTGCCTATGGCGCCGCTCGGCTACCCGCCGAAGAACGCGCCGGCTTCCGTGACTGGGTTGCCGCGATCGAGCTGGGAGACCTGGCGTTGCCTCGCCCGGACCTGCAGGTGTTGCTGCGGGTGCCAGTAGACGTCGCCCGTGCCCAGGCACGTTCCCGCGCGGCCGCTGACACCGAGCGTGGCGTCGACCGGTATGAGGCGGATGACGCGCTCCAGGCCAAGGTCGCTCGCGAATACGACGAACTGGCACGCTCGGGCTGGGTCGCCCCGTGGCTGACCGTCGACCGCGCCGACGCCGACGCCGGGGCCGGGGCCGGGATTGAGGTCGCCGGGGCGACCGGCGAGGCGGACATGGCGGCCTCCGTCGAAGCGGCCGTCGAGAAGGTGCTGCGTAACTTGCGCTGACAGTGCGGGCGGGCCGTGAGTCCGTGTGTCAGCCGAACGGAAAGTCCCCTGGCCAGACGGACTGGACGGCCGTTCATGATCCGGTGGGATCGTCGACGCTATGACCCGACGATCGCGCCAGATCATGGTCCAAGCCGTTATCTGGTGGATTCTGGACCCGATCATGATCGCCTGCTGCCGTGCTTCCCCTCTGGCTGCCAGCGTCCATCAGCCGCCCGCGCGGATCCGTCCAGATACCGAGCCCGGACCGGGTCGCCCCGCTGGTTGATCCGCAGGCTGGTGCAGCTGGTGGCCATGACGGCACACTGACGGAGATCGGTTCGGTTACCGGGACTGCTGCGTCACCGTCTGGCTATGAAGGGTTCCCATGAGCGACGAGGTCGGCGGCATGGCTGTGGGTGTAGGTAAGCCCGCGAGGGTTGGCATGCCCGCTAGGGTTGGCATGTCGGCGGATGAGGACAAGGCGGCGCGGGTCGCGGCGGACCTGCGTTCGCGGGGTGTCGCGGTGGTGGCGCTGACCTGGGTCGACAACAGCGGGATTACCCGGGTCAAGGGTGTGCCGGTCGGCCGCCTTGAGCACGCCGTTCGGGCCGGCATCGGAGCGTCGCCGGTGTTCGACGCGTTCGGGCTGACCGACGCCATCGCCTCCGGCCGGTACGCCGGAGGCCCCGTCGGCGACCTGCGGCTGCGTCCAGACCTGGACCGGCTGGTGCCGCTTGCCGCGCAGCCCGGCTGGGCCTGGGCGCCGGCGGACCGTTTCGACCAGCTTGGCCGGCCGCATCCCCAGGATGCGCGAGAGGCTCTGCGCCGCGAGATCGACGCGCTGGGCGGCTTTCTGGGCGGCATCGGGCTTCAGGCGCGGGCCGGCATCGAGATCGAGTGGACCGTTTACCCGGAGACCTACCCCGAGGCATCGCAGCCCGGCTCGGCGCTGGAACTGCCGGAGCTGCCGGAGCTGCCGAAACCGGCGGCCAGGGGACCCGCCTATGGCATGGACCGGGTCATCGAGCTTTCCGACTACCTGCACGACGTCGTCCAGGCGCTGACCGAGCAGGGGCTCGTCGTCGAACAGATCCACCCGGAGTACGCACCGGGACAGTTCGAGGTGTCGGTCGCGCCGGAGGACCCGCTCGGGGCGGCCGACAGCAGCGTGCTGGTCCGCCAGACCGTCCGTGCGGTCGGCGCCCGGCACCGGCTGCGCACCTCGTTCTCACCGGCGGTCGCCCCCGGCGGCGTCGGCAACGGCGGCCATGTGCACCTGAGCCTCGGGATCGCGGACGCGCAGCGCTGGAACGCGCTGGTAGACGGGATGGGGCCCGCCGGGCTGAGCGGCCTGGGCGAGGGGTTCGCCGCCGGGATACTCGCCCATCTGCCCGCCCTGCTCGCCGTGGGGGCGCCCAGCGTCGCCTCCTACCTGCGGCTCGCGCCGTCGCGCTGGGCGGGCGCGTTCGCCTGCTGGGGCGTGGAGAACCGGGAGGCCGCGCTGCGGCTGGTGACGGGCCTCGCGGTCGGCGGACGTTCGGTGCACTCGCCGGACGTCGAAGCCGATCTGGGGGTAAAAATCGACCTCGAGCGGTGGGCCGCGGCGTCCCCGCACCTCGAGATCAAGTGTTTCGACCTGACCGCCAATCCGTACCTGCTGCTTGCCGGTCTGCTCGCCGCCGGTCGTTCGGGGCTCACGGCGAGGGACGCGCGGCTGCCTGAGCCGGTCGACGTCGACCCGGCCGCCCTGCCGGAGGATGAGCGAGCCCGGCGCGGCATCGCGGCGCTGCCGGCCCGGCTCGCCGACGCGGTGACGGCGTTCGAGGGCGATTCCGTCCTGCTCGACGCCTTCGGCCCCGAGCTACACGACACGATCGCCGTCGTCCGCCGGGCGGAGATCGCCCTGTTCGCGGACGCCGCTCCCGACGAGATCGTCGCCCAGACGCTGTGGCGGCACTGACCTGACCGTACGGTGTCACTGACTGTATGGCGCCACTGACCGTACGGCGGCATCGACCGTACGGCAGTAGGCGCGGCGGGTCAGCCGTGGCGGGTCAGCGGCAGTGGAGGCCGTGGTCGTTGCGTATGCAAGTGGGAAAGTCGATCGGGGGGAGTTGTATCCCGCCGCCGTCGCCGCGCGTGGTCGGCGGATCCTCTGACGGGCTCGGCGTCGCCGTGCGGGACACGGCGGCGTCGCCCGTGGAGCGGGTCGCGGACGCGAAGACCTGGCCTGGTGTGCCCGTTGGGACGGCGTCATCCACGTCTGCAGTGGACGCTGTGGGCTCGTCCTGCACGGCGGCCCGGGTCTCGGTGGGGAATGTCGCGGAGATCGTGGGCGAAGGTCGCCCTCTCAGCGCGTCCGTGTCCTCGCCGCTGCCGCCCAGCCCACCGAACGCCACGCCGACGGTGAGCGCGGCGATGCCGAAGGAGGCGACGACAATCGGAAATGTGGCCAACTGCCACTTCCGACGGCGATGGCTGCCCACGGCGACACAGTATGGCCTACATCACCCCAGGTGTTCCCTGTTGGGTGTCCGATATCCCACCATTGACCCAACTTGGGGTCTGCTCGGTCCGCTGGTGCCCAGGTCAGTGGATCATGCCTGGGCGGCGAGCGCGGCAGTGGAGGCCTCGGCCGTCTGAGCTGCCCGGGCCGCCCGGGCCGCGCGCCTCTCATCCTGGTGGGTGGCGAGGGCGTCGAGGCCCTCCAGGAAGGCCGCGACCTCGGCCCTGGCCTGCTCCGCCTCGGCGTTCAGACCCTCGAGCGCGAAGAACTTCCAGTTGCGTAGTACCGGCGCCACCACCTCGTCGTGATGAACACGCAGGTTGTAGATGCCGGCGTCCGCGATGCGCCGCGCCTTGGCCTTGAAGTCGAGGATCCCGGTACCGGGCATGTCGAAGTTGAGGACTTCGTCCCGGATGGCGAGCACGGTCCGGTTCGGGTCGAGCTCCAGCGCCGCGATGACGAGATTCCGATAGAAGATCATGTGGAGGTTCTCGTCGGCCGCGATCCGTGCGAGCAGCTTCTCGGCCACCGGCTCCTCGGTAAACCGGCCGGTGTTGCGGTGGCTGATCCGGGTGGCCAGCTCCTGGAGGGTCACGTAGGCGATGACCTGCAGCGGCGACTTGCTGCCGCTGTCATAGCCGAGCTTCATCTGGCGCATCCGGCCGCGTTCCAGCGCCACCGGGTCGACGCCGCGCGTGACCAGCAGGTAGTCGCGCATCGCGATCGAGTGCCGGCCCTCCTCGGCGGTCCACTGACCGACCCAGGTGCCCCAGGCGCCGTCGCGGCCGTAGGCGGTGGCGATCTCTCGGTGGTAGCTGGGCAGGTTGTCCTCGGTGAGCAGGTTGACCTCGAAGGCGATCTGGGCGACATCCGAGAGCACCGACTGCTCGGGCTCCCACGGCAGGCTCTCGAAGTCGCGCCCAAGACCCCACGGGACGTACTCGTGCGGCATCCACTCGGTGGCGAGACTCAGGTGCCGGTCGATGTTCGCCGCGGCGACTGGCTCCAGCTCGCGCAGCAGGTCCACGTCCGTGAGTGAGGTCATGGATTCACCATTGCAGCCGAGAGCGAGGCCGGCCATGTCCCCCCGGGGTGGACTCTCCGCCGTCAAACTGTTCCGGCAGAACAGTTTTGCTGGTCCGGCGGGGCGCCAGTAGGCGCCGTTCGGGACGGTGGTCCGGCGCCGCCCGGGCGACGTTGGATCGTCGGCTGGACGGCATCCCGGAGCGCTGGCTGGACCGGTGCGGCATTGTGCCCCATTGCCGGGGCTGTCGACAGCTACTGGTATCCACAGTCATCCACAGGCGTCCGCGCACCGGAAGCCACTGCGCTGAGGTCGGTTGCGGCTGTCAGGCGCCCCAGTCATAGGCCTATCGGCCTGTCTGTACACAGGCCAGCATCATTTTTCCACAAGTTATCCACAGCCTGTGCGTGTTCCACGCCAGCCGCGCTTGCGGCGCGGCGATCCTGGGGAAGTCACCTGCGTGCCAGTGCCACGGATCGAGACACTCGAAACGCTCTTGCTGGTCGACCACCACTGCCACGGGCTGGTGCGACGCGAGCTGGACCGGATGGAGTTCGAGCGGATCATGACGGAGGCCGACCATCCGGGACTGCCGGGTGCCTCGTTCTTCGACAGCCAGCTTGGCTTCGCGCTGCGACGCTACTGCGCACCCGTGCTGGACCTGCCTGTGCACGCTCAGCCGGACGACTACCTTGCCCGCCGTGCCGAGCTCGGCGCCGACGAGGTGATGGCCAGGATGCTGCGGGCCGCCGGAATCGTCGATTTCTGCGTCGACACCGGATTCGCTCCGGAAAGGCTGACCAGCTCCACCGAGCTTGCCGCGGCCGCGGGCGGCCGGGGCAACGACGTCGTCCGCCTCGAGCCGCTCGCCGAGCAGGTGGCGCTTGACATCGTCACCGGCCAGGTGGGCGTCGCGCACTTCCCTGACCTGGTCCGTGCTCGCCTCGCGGCCCGGGCGGCGGCTCGCGGCCCGGCGTCGTCTGGCTCCGCGTCGTCCGGCTCCGCGTCCGCAGGCTCCAGTGGAGATCGCGCCGGCGGTGCCGGGAATGTCGACGTGGTGGGGGTCAAATCGGTCGCGGCGTACCGGGTCGGCCTCGAGCTGCCCGCCGAGCGACCCACCGACCGGGTGGTCATCGCGGCCGTACGTTCCTGGGTGGGCCGGCTGCGCGCCGGCGCGCCGATCCGGCTGGCCGACCCGGTACTGCACAGCTTCCTCATCTGGTCGGCCGCCGATCTGGCCCTGCCGATCCAGATCCACACCGGCTTCGGTGACACCGACCTGCACCTCTCGCGCGCCAACCCGCTGCTGCTCACGGACCTGCTCCGGGCGCTCGCGCCGACCGGTTCCGCGGTGCTGCTCCTGCACTGCTATCCGTTCCAGCGCGAGGCGGGTTACCTCGCGCAGGTCTTCCCGCACGTCTACGTGGACGTCGGCCTCGCGACCCACAACGTCGGCAGGGCCAGCTCGTCGGTTCTCGCGGAGGCGCTGGAGCTGGCGCCCTTCGGCAAGCTGCTGTTCTCCACCGACGCCTTCGCGCTCGCGGAGCTGTATCTGCTCGGCGCGCGGCTGTTCCGGCGTGCGCTCGGCGTGTTCCTGGCCGAGGGCATCGCGGACGGCGACTGGACCGTCGCCGACGCGGACCGGGTGGCCCTCATGGTGGGGGCGGACAACGCCCGGCGCGTCTACAACCTCGCCGAGAAACCGGTCGCGGGTGCCGAGGCCGAGGCCGCGGCCGCCGAGGCGGCAGTCGAGAAGCCACGCGCGGCGGCCCGGGCGCGCGGTCGAGCCACATCCGCCACGACGAAACCGAGGGGAACCGCGAAGTCGTCGACCGCGAAGGCGGCGGCTGCGAAGGCGGCGGTGGTAAAGCCAGCGGTAGTGGAGCCGACGCCCGAGGAAGCGGATGAGGAGAAGGCCACCGGCGCGAAGGCCGCGGCCGCGAAGCGGCCGGCTGGCGCGGCGGGCGGACGAACCTCGGCCAAACGGGCCCCAGCCAAGAAACCGGGTCCGGCGAAGCCGGCGACCGGGAAACCGCCGGCAAGACGATCTAGCGCGCCCGAGCAGCAGCCAGCGCGAGGGGAATCTCGGGGGGATCCGCCGCAGGAGGAGCCCGCGGCGAAGCCGCGGCCGGCCAGGCCGGCGCGGGCGAAACCGCCCCGCACCGGATGAGTCCGCCCCGTGGCCCGTTCACCGCCCGCGACTCGGTCGCACCCTGCGACTCGGTCGCACCCTGCGACTCGGTCACACCCCGAGGCCGCGGCCGATGATCTCCTTCATGATCTCGGTGGTGCCGGCGTAGATGGTCTGCACCCGGGCGTCGAGGTAGGCGCGAGCGACCGGGTACTCCGTCATGTAGCCGTATCCGCCGTGCAGCTGCAGGCAGCGGTCGATCAGCTTGGTCTGCAGCTCGGTCGCCCACCACTTCGCCATCGCCGCGTCCTCGGCGCTGAGCGTGCCGGCATTTAGCTCCTCGACGCACCGGTCGATGAACGTGCGTGCGATCTGGGATTCGGTGGCAAGCTCTGCCAGCATGAACCGGCTGTTCTGGAAGCTGCCGATGGGCTGGCCGAAGGCCTTGCGGCTCTTGCAGTATTCGAGCGTGTATTCGAGTACCGCCTCCAGCGACGCGACTGCGAGCACGGCGACGGAAAGTCGTTCCTGTGGAAGGTTGCCGACCAGGTACAGGAAACCGGCGCCCTCCTCGCCGATCAGGTTCGCCGCCGGCACGCGAACCTCGTCGAAGAAAAGCTCGGCGGTGTCCTGTGCCTTCATGCCGATCTTGTCGAGATTGCGGCCGCGGGTGAAGCCGGGCATTCCGCGTTCCACCCCGAAAAGCGAGAGCCCGCGGGCTCCCTTCTCCTGCGAGGTGCGCGCGGCGACGATCACCAGGTCGGCGTGAATGCCGTTGGTGATGAATGTCTTCGAGCCGGACAGGATGAAGTCACTGCCGTCCTTGCGGGCCGACGTGCGCATGCCCCGCAGGTCACTGCCCGCACCCGGCTCGGTCATCGCGATCGCGGTCACGATCTGTCCCGAACAGAAGCCGGGCAGCCAGCGCTGCTTCTGCTCGTCGGTGCACAGCTTGATCAGATATGGCGCGACGACGTCGTTGTGGAGCGTATAGCCGAGACCGGTGGCGCCGGCGCGCCCGCACTCCTCGGTGACCACAGTGTTGTAGCGGAAGTCGTGCTGCCCGCCACCGCCGTACTCCTCCGGGACGTCGAAACCGAGGAAGCCCTGCTTGCCGGCCTCGGTCCAGACCTCCCGGTCGACGATTCCAGCCTTCTCCCAGTCGCCGTGGTGCGGCGTCACACGCTCGGCCAGGAAGGCGCGGAACGCGTCCCGCAACAGCAGATGTTCCTCGTCGAAAAGAGTGCGCCGCATGGTTCCCTCCGAGTCATCGTCCGGCGTCATCGGTCGGCCCGCCGACCGCCAGGGCAGCCCTCCGACGATAGCTGACGTTATCCGATCCTCCGATTTCCGATCACTGTCCGCGGGCGGCTCGATCATGCCCTGGCGCCACCCATCCCGAAGACCGGTGGCGTCGTTGCGGATTCCCGCGGTTCCCTGCCGGGAGGCGCCGGGTGTCCGCAGGCCGCGCGTCCTTAGGCCGGGAGTTCCGGAGCGTCCTCGGGGCAGAGTTCCGGAGCGCTCTCCGGCGCTTGGTGGAGGCCGGCGACGACGGCCTTGAAGACCGCGCGCAGGTCGTCCAGGTCGGGGCCGGCCATCCCGGCCGCGCGTCCGGTGAGCAGGCCGATCGGCGCCAGGTAAAGAAACCAGGCGATGGCGTCGGGGGACAGGTCCGGGCGTAGCTCGCCCTCGTCGCGGGCCTGCTCGATGGCGCCGCGTACCAGCTCGAACCGCTCGCGCAGCACCTCACCGAGCGCTTGACGCAGCATCGGCTCCCGGCGTGCCGCGACGATCGCCTCGAGCAGCAGCGCCTGCTCGCGCGACAGCCGCCGGCCGGCCGCGGCCGACGTCGCGGCGGCCAGCAGCGCGTCGTCGAGCTCGCCGTGGCCGACGTGCGCGACCGCCTGCACCGCGTGGTCGACGGCCCTGCCGGCGGCGTCGGCGAGCAGCGCGGCCATGTCCGGGTAATGCGAGTAGATCGCCCCGGTCGTCACGCCCGCCCGGTCGGCGATGTCGCGGACCCGTACACCGTCGTAGCCTCGTTCGGCGAACAGGTCGACAGCGGCGGCGAGCAGCCGGTCCCGAGTGACCTCCGGCTGGCGGCGGCGCCCGGCGGCGGGACTGCGCAGTGCCATCGGTCCAGTCTGCCTGCCGGAACGCTCGTTCGTTACGTATATTTTTCGCCGATCATGGCAACGCCCGGCCTGGCGGTCATCCTGAGCCGAGACCGGTAATGACGATGCCGGACCATCGTGGTGCCGGGCCGCCCTGGTGCGCTGTCCGCGAGAGTCGGCCTGGTAGCCCCCCGCCCGGCCGCGAGCTTGATCAGCGAATGTGTACTCCGATCCGAACAGAATGCCGTTCTCCACTCGGATTTGGGTACACATCCGCCGATCTTTCTTGGTGAGGCGGGTGGACGTTGCCGGACAGCGCCCTAGGCGGTGAAGGTTCCGGCGGAGGCCGGCGGGCAGTCGAGGGCGAGATCGGCGCGGACCTGGGGCGGGACGAGGGCGCAGCCGACCTCGTAGCTGCCGAGCTGCTCCAGGCGCCAGCCGGACGTCGTCCGGTGCAGCACGCCCCGGGCTCGGTCGATGTCGGCGGTGACCGGCTCCAGCTCGGCCCACGCCCAGTTCGGGTCGCTGCTGGCAATCCTGATCCCGACCACCTGGTAGGAGGTCGGCGGGACCATGGTGGTCAGCTCGCTCGACCGGATCGCGGCGGTGATCGCGGCCGCGTCCGCCGGCGACGGCGCGACCGCCTGGCCGGCGGCGGCACCCGTGCCGGCGCCGGTACCCGTCGCGGTGCTGGCGCCTTCGGCCACGGGCGGCGTGGTAGCGGTCGACGCGTCGCGCTGGGGCGCGGTGCCGGCCGGCGAGATGGTGGTCGCGGTCAGGTGGGCGAACCCGCCGGACGAGCCGGTCGTGAACGCGACCGCGCCGCCGATGGTGACGACGCCAGCGACCGCGACCGAGGCCGCGGGCATGGCGATGCGTCGCGCGACCACGGCCCGGGGGGTCGCCCGCGCCGCGGGGCGAGCCGCATGCCGGCCGCCGGAGTGGCGGCGTGGCGCTGTGGGAGCTACCCGCTGGGCGGTCCGGGAGTCGACTCGGTGTCGGGCCATGGTCTGCACATCCCCAAGTGTGCTCGGTTCATTCAGGTCAATCGTGACCAGAAGGAGTCAGGCTCCTGACAGGCCACTCTGGTATTTGGCGCACGTCTGCGTACGAAGCGTGGCGGACACGGAATACCCTGATCAATAGGCCACCGGTGTCCCGGTGTGGGCGCCCCGATATTCGGATGGCCTGAGAGTGCCTACTGACAGACTGCCCACGGACGAGAACTCCCCGCCACCGCACGGACGGCCTCGGCGGCCGGTCCGGTCGGTGGCGGCGAGTGGTCTGGACGGCTCTGGTGCACCGGATACGTCGGGTACGTCAGGCGGCTTGGTGCGCGGCGACGGCCGTCGCCCGATCCTCGGCCTCGTCGTCGGCGTCCGTCGTAGTGCCGGCGGTCGCGGCGTTCTCGCCGAGTTCGGCGGTCTTGCCGGCGGCCTGCGTGCGCAGGGCGGCGAGCGCGCCCGGCGCGGGCACGGCGGTGACGTCGCCGTAAGGGAAGGCGTTCGGCGCGGTGCTGGTCATCACGGTCTCCTCGTTGAGACGTCGGGTGGCGGACAGTGCTCGGTCGCCGCGGTGCGGCGATCTCGGCAGCCGTTCCTCGGCGGTTCCCCGGCCCGGGCCGCGCTGGCGCTGTGCCGCCCGCGCGACGGGCAGGGGACGAGAGGCGGGCAGGGACGAGAGGCGGGCGGGCCCGACACGAGGTCCAGGTTTCCTCGTCCCGGCCCGCCCGCCGACTACCGGCCGCGCTGGCCGACCGGAGCGCCGCGCGTGGCACCGGCGGATCGAACAGGCAGCGGCACGACTGTGAGTCACGACCGTGCCGCTGCGCGACGGTGCCAGCCGGCGAGCGGACGGGGAAGCCAGCACCACCCCGGCGGGGCGGCTATCCCGCTTTCCCGCGGCGCCGAAATCCGTTGGAATCCAGCTGTCCCGAACGGCGGGTGATCCGTATCCGCCAGCGAGCAGTGGCCAGCGGTCGCTGACCGCTGACTGGTGGCCACTGGCCGGCTACTGGCGGCGGGCGGGCGGGATCATGTAAGCCGAACCTGCCCCGAAGCTGGACGTCCTTGGGAACATGGATACGCGGCGACGACCGCCGTGACGTCGGGCAATCGCATCGGGAGACGGGGTGTGGATGCGGACCGCTGGTGGCGTGACCGCGACGGGTCGGGGCCCGGACGGCGCCGAGGGCCTCATGGCGGGCACCGCTGCCGACCCGGCTGGCGTTCCCGAGCAGCGCGAGCAGCCGCTGGAGCCGGTCGTGTCCGTGGTCGGCGTGCACCGGACGTTCGACGCCGAGGTGGCGCCGGTCCGGGCGCTGCGCGGGGCGTCGCTGACGGTCTGGCCCGGTGAGTTCGTCGTTGTGACCGGGCCGTCCGGCAGCGGCAAGTCGACACTGCTCAACGTCGTCGCCGGGCTCGAGCGCGCCGATGACGGTTCCGTGTCGGTCGCCGGCCAGGCGCTCGGCGAGCTGTCCGAGACCCAGCTCGCCCGGCTGCGCCGCCGGCACGTGGGCATGGTGTTCCAGTTCTTCCACCTGCTGGAGAGCATGACGGCCGCCGACAACGTGGTGCTGGCGGCGCGGCTGTCCGGGCTCGGGCGGCGGGCCGCGGTGCGCCGCGCCCGGGATCTCCTCGACGTGCTCGGCCTGCTGGAGCGGGCCGATGCGCTGCCCGCGACGCTGTCCGGCGGCCAGCGCCAGCGGCTGGCGATCGCCCGGGCGCTCGCCGGCAGCCCGACGTTGCTGCTCGCCGACGAGCCGACGGGAGCGCTGGACTCCGCCGGCGCCGCCGAGGTGCTCGACCTGTTCACCCGGCTGCACGCACGCGGCCAGACCATCGTCATGGTCACCCACGACGCCGCGGTCGCCGCCGGCGCGCAGCGCATCGTCTCCATGCGCGACGGTCAGATCGACAGCACGTCCGGCCTCGAGGAGCCGGTGTGACCTGCGCACCCGCCTCGGGCGCCCACTCTGGCAGCCGGGCGATCCGTTGCCCGGGCCTGCGGCGTCCCGGCCCCCGGCGCCGCGGCGCGGCCACCCAGCCGTGCGGTGCCCAGCCGTGCGGTGCCCAGCCGTGCGGTGAGGGGCGCCGATGAGCCTGCTGCCGCCCGCCGCGCCGCCGCGTGCGCGTGAGACGACCTCGCGGCCGCGCCGACTCCTGTTCGCCGCCGCCGTGCTTGCCGCCGCCGGCGTCGCGGCGCTGTGCGCGGTGCCGCGCCTGTTCGGCGCCGCCTATCCCCACTGGGCGGTGCCGATTGCCGCGGCGGTGGTGCTACTCGTCGCCGGCGCGCTAGCCGGCCAGTTCGGCGAGCCACGCCGGCACGCGGAGCAGGTGCTGATCCTCGGCGCGGATGTCGCCTCGTTTGCGCTGGTCGGCGTCGGGGGGCTCGCGGCGTCCGTCGTCGCGCTCGGCCGGATCCCCGGCGACGGCGGCGCCGGGTTCATCATGCCTGTCCTGGTCGGCGCCGGGACCGCGGCGCTGCTCAGCATCGCCCTGCGGGTGCCGGCACGTCGGGCCGCCCGGCGGGCCGCCCGCGGTGGGCGGTTCCGCCCCGACGAGGTCCTGGCGACGTTCGGCGAGCAGACGAGCCGGGACGTTCCGCTGGAGCAGACGCTCGTACAGCTCGCCGATGCGCTGCGGCGCACCCTGGCGCTGCGCCGGGTCGAGATCTGGACCGGGGCCGGCGGGCGGCTCATGGCGGCGGTCGTGCTGCCGGAGCCCCCGCCACGCAGATCCGCGCCGCCGGCGACCGCGGGCGCGCCCGGCGCGGCGGCACACATGGCGACGCCGGCCGGGCCGGCAACAGCGGCGTCAACGGCGTCAACGGCGTCCGCGGTGTCAGCGGCGTCAGCGGTGACCGCGGTGCCGACGGCGGGCCTGGGCGGTGGGACCGAGCTGGCGGACGACGGCCCGCGGGAGGTGAGGGCGGGCAGCACGCTCACCCTGTCCGCGGGTGACCTGGTCGCCCTGTCACGGGCACGGGTCGCGGGTCCTGGCTGGCTGGCGCTGTGGGTGCCGCAGCTGGGCTGGGCGCGGCCCGGCGCCCAGCTGCGCGTGGTCCCGGCCCGGGCCAGCGGCGCGCTGCTCGGCCTGCTCGCCGTCGAGCGGTCGGTGGACGACCCGCGGTTCAGCGAGGCGGAGGACCGGCTGCTCGCCGAGCTCGGCACCCGGCTCGGTACCGTTCTGCACAACCGGCAGCTCGACGCGAACCTGCGCGAGGCGCTGGTCGACCTGCGCCGGGTGAACGACGAGTTGCGGGTCTCGCGGGCCCGCATGGTGTCCGCCGCGGACGCCGAGCGGCGCCGAATCGAGCGTGACCTGCACGACGGCGCCCAGCAGCAACTGGTCTCGCTCGCGATCGGCCTGCGACTGGTGCGTGACCTGGTCACCGAGGACGCGGAGGCGGCCGACGAGCTGATCGGCGAGATGGCCGAGCAGGTGAGCGCCGCGATCGCCGAGGTGCGCAACCTCGCGCAGGGCATCTACCCGCCGCTGCTGCGCTCCTCCGGCCTGAGCGAAGCGCTGCGGGCGGCCGCCGCCCGCTCGCCGCTGGGCGTGCGGCTGACGACGGCCGGCGTCGGCCGGCATGGACCGGACGTCGAGGCGGCCGTGTACTTCTGCTGCCTCGAGGCGCTGCAGAACGCGGCCAAGCACGCGCCCGGCAGCCAGGTGGAGATCGTCCTGACCGAGCGCGAGGACGCGTTGACGTTCACCGTCGCCGACGACGGCCCAGGCTTCGACCCGAGGCGGCGGCCAGCCGGCCAGGGGCTTACGAACATGCGGGACCGGATCGGCGCGATCGGCGGCTCGCTGGCGATCGAGTCGGCGCCCGGCGAGGGCGTGCGGCTGCACGGCGTCGTGGTGGCGGCGGCGGACGGGCGGGCGACGCCGCCGGCGCCGGCGCCGACGCCGACGCCGACGCTGGACCGGGTGCCGGGGCACCCGGGCGGGAACGGCGGCTGAGACATGGGAGCACCGGTATTCGGCGCCGCCCGCATGATCGCTCTCGAGCAGCTGCGGCGGCGCTGGCCGAGTCTGATCGCGCTCGGCCTGCTCGTCGGGCTGGTCGGCGGGGTCGTCGGCGGCGCCGCCGCGCTGACCAGGCGTACCGGCACCGCGCCGGCCCGACTGGAGCGGGCGACCAAGGTACCGGACCTGCAGATCACGATTCCGTCCGGTCCGGGCCTCGCGGCGCGGGCGGCGTCGGTGGTGCCGGGCCTGGAGTCGGTCTGGGTGACCGCGGCGTCCGCGGCCCGGGTGGAGAACCGGCCCGGCGTCGTCTACCTCGGGATGCTGGCCGGCCACGCGATCGGCTCGGACGTCGGCGTCTACACGCCGATCGTCGTCAAGGGCCGGGACTACGACCCGGACGCGTTGGAGGCGGTGCTCGACGAACGGAAGGCCAGGTCGCTCGGCGTCCGCGTCGACGACGTCCTGACGCTGCGGACGCTGACCAGGGAAGACTTCTTCAACTTCGACACCGGCTTCGGGACGCCGCACGGGCCACGGATCACGGTGCGGGTGACCGGCCTCGTCCGGATGGCCGGCTCGACGGCCGAGCAGACGCCGATGCTGGTCTCGCCCGCCGTCGCCGGCAGCCTGGCCTCCGTCGGCATCCATGTCATGATCAAGCTGGTGCCCGGTCCGGACGCGGCGGCCCGTGCGGACACGGCGCTGGCCCGCGCCGCCGCGGCGGCCGGCGACGAACAGGACCCCCAGGCCGCCGAGTTCCCCATCCTCGAGGTCAACCACCCGGCGACCGACTCGGATGCCCGGGTCGGGGCGACGACGAGGGTGCTGCTGACCGGCCTGATCGGGTTCGCCGTCGTCGTCGCGGTTACGGGTGTCGCCACCGCGGCGGTGGCGTTCGGGCGTCACCACTACGCCCGCATGGCCGATCAGCGCATCGAGGCCGTGCTCGGCATGACGCCGGCCGGCCGGACGGCGGCGCGGGCGCTCGCGGCCGTCCCGGCGGCGGCGCTCGCCGGGCTGGTCTCGGCCGTGGGGCCGCTGCTCGCCGGATGGCTGGAACCGATCGGTACGCTCGCCGATCTCGAGCCCCATCCCGGCTACGCCCCCAACCTGGCGATCGCCGGAATCACCGCGGTGGCCACCATCGGCGCCGTCCTGGTCCTGGCCGGCTGGTCGGCCGCGCGCGCCGGCCGTGGCCGGGCCGCCGCCGGCGCCACGCGCGGCGTCGGACCGGTGCGGGCCGGGTGGCTGCGGCCCGGGCCGACGTGGGCCGGACCGGCCTGGCTGTGGGTGGGCGCACGGTTCGCGCTCACCGGGCATCGACCGTCGTCGGGCCGGCGCCCGTCGGTCATCACCGCCATGATCTCGGTGGCCGCGCTGGTGGCCGCCGCGACGGTCGCGAACGGCGTCGACCGACTCACGAAGGACCCCAGCCGCTACGGCTGGACCGTCGATCTCGACCTGCTCGACGCCCGCCCGGACATCGTCGCGCGGCTCAAGGTGGATCCCTGGATCGCCGCGGTCAGCCTCGTCGCCCGGTCAACGGTGCTGGCGGGCGACGGCTGTGACAGCGCAGGCGGGGACGAGGCCCCCGGCGCGCGCGGCCAGGCGGCCCGTCCGGCGCGGCCCGGCCCGGGTTGCGACGAGGTCACCGCCTACGCGGTCCACTCCGCCACCGGCGAGCAGCGCTGGGCGACGCTGTCCGGGCGGACCAACCCCGGCCCCGGCGAGGTGGTGGTCGGGACACGCGCAGCCCGTGACCTCGGAGTCGACGTCGGCGACGTGCTCAACCTCGCGCCCGGGCCGGGCAGCAGCCGCGGCGCGCGAGTCACCGTCGTGGGCATCGGCCTGGGGCCGCCGCTCGGCGGCGAGCGGCTCGGCGACAACCTGCTGCTCGACCCGGGCGAGCTGGAAGCGACCCAGCGCACGGCGTCGTGGTGGGACGGCCTGGTCACCGCCGCCGACGGCGTGCCGGTGGCATCGCTGGTCGCGGACCTCGGCGACGAGTACGAGGTGTCGCCGCGCAGACCTCCGGCGGAGGTGGCGAACCTCGGCGGCGTCGGCCGGCTGCCCGAGATGCTGGAGATCGTGCTCGGCGGGTTGGCCGTCATCGCGCTGGTGCATGCGGTGGCGACCGCCTGGCGGCGACGCGCCGGCGAGGCGGGCGTGCTGCGCACCCTGGGGAGCACCCCGGCGCAGACCGCCGCCGCGGCGGGGACGGCCGCCTGCCTGACCACCCTCGCCGCCGTGGCCGTCGGTATTCCGCTCGGCCTCGGCGTCGGCCGGCTGGTGTGGTGGGAGATCGCGACGGCGACCGGCGTCGGAGGCGACGTCGCGGTCCCGGTCCTGCTGCTCGCGGGGCTACCGGTGGCGGCGCTCGTCGTCGGCGCGCTCGCCGCGCTGGTACCGACCCCGCGCAACACCTGGCTGCGCCCCTCGGTCCGCTCTCGCCCCGGCTAGCTCGCTTCCGACATGGCCGGTGCTGCCGTGCTGCCGGTGCGGCCGGCCGGTCGGTCAGGCGTCGCCGCTGTCGGCGCGGCGCTCCCAGATGGCGCGCAGGACGGCGGGGGCGAGATCCGCCTTGTGCAGGTAGTCCATGCCGCTCTCGGCGACGGTGGCCGGGAGGTCGGTCCGCCCGTACGTGGAACACAGGATGACGATCGTATTCGGCTCGGCGTCGCGGATCCGGCTGCCGGCGGCCACGCCGTCGATGCCGGGCAGGTTCACGTCCATCAGGACGAGATCTGGGCGCAGCGACTCGGCGGCGGCGACACCGGCCTCGCCCGTGTCCGCCTCGCCGGCCAGGACGAATCCCGGTGCGCGCCGGACGACGGCGCGGACCGCGAGGCGGAAGGGCCGCTGGTCGTCCACGACAAGGACCGAGACGGCGGATGGGGAGGTCATGCTCCCAGTGTCTCCGTCGCACCGCTCGATACCCAGGATGCGACCACCCAGGTCCTAGGGTGTGGCTAACTTCCCCGTCATCTGTGTGTTCCCTGTGGTAGCAGGGGGGCGGGAGGCTGGATGGTTGGGGCTTGTCTCGAAGATTGTTCCTGGTCCGCTCCGTCCGGGCGCCGCGCTCCGGCCCCTTCCTTGCTTCGCTGCGGAAGGGACCTCCGCGCGGCGTCCTCCTCCGCGGACGTGCCCTGCGGCGACCTCCGCTGCGGCCCAACCACGACCTCCGCTGCGGCCCAACCACGACCTCCGAAATCGCTTACCTCCCAGCAGACCTCCCAGATCGCCTTCGGCGATCCGGCAGGAACCCCGGACTTCGTCGATCCGGCAGGGACCCTGTCGCCGATTCCGCAGGGACCCCGTTCGCTTCGCTCGTGGGCCGCGCCTCCGCGGAGGCGCGGCTCCGGGCCAGCTCAGGTGCGTTGCGCTGTTACGTTACGAGGCGGGGCGGCGCGGGTCTCAGCTGCCGCGGCCTACTCGGCCGGCACCTGGGCGGGTTTGACGGGGGCCGGTTGGGCTCTCCGGGGGGCTCTGGCCGCCGGAGTGTAGGTAGAGGAGGACGGCCTTGACGCGGCGGTTCAGGTCCGGCTCGTCGGTCAGGCCCAGTTTGGCGAAGATCGAGTTGCTGTGTTTCTCGACCGCGCGTTCCGAGAGCACCAGGCTGGCGGCGATCGCCGCGTTGCTCCAGCCCTGAGCCATCTGGCTGAGCACCTCGCGCTCCCGCGGGGTCAGCCGGTCGAGCTCCGAGTGGCTGCGCCGGGTGTTGGCGGCGACCAGGCCCTCGACGACGGCCGGATCGATCACCGACTCGCCGGCCGCCACCGCGCGGATCGCCCGCAGCAGCTCGTCCAGGCCGGCGACCCGCTCCTTGAGCAGGTAGGCGCGGCCGGCCGAGCCGCCCTCCAGCAGCGCGAGCGCGTAGGTGGCCTCGGCGAACTGGCTGAGCACGACGACACCGACGTGCGGATGCTCGCGGCGCAGCCAGGCGGCGACCTGGATGCCCTCGTCAGTGCGCGTCGGGGGCATGCGGATGTCGGTGACGACGACGTCCGGCGACAGCTCACGGACGGCCTGCTCCACGGACGGCCGGTCGGTCGCGGCGCCGACCAGCTCCACCCCGTCGGTCCGCTCGATCAGTGTGGCGAGGCCGTGCCGTAGCAGCGCATCGTCCTCGGCGAGCAGTACGCGGATGGGCACCGCCTAACCCTAAGCGCACGATCGCGTCCACGGAGCGGTCCCCCTCACCTGGCTCGTTGTCTCCTCAATGACCAAGCCCAGGGCCGGCCTGGCTGGACCCGCCTTGGGCCTCGTCGCGGTCCCGGTCGTCACCCGACGCGGTCTCGACCTACGTCGATGGCGGTGCCGTGGACGGCGGTGGTGTCGTGAACTGGGTGGACGGTGGTAGGGCCGGCTGCGTGGACGGCGGTGGTGTCGTGGGCTGAGCGGACGGCGGTGGTGTCGTGGGCTGAGCCGACGGCGGTGGCGACGTCGACGTGGCGGTGGTGGACGGCGGCTCCTGTGAGGAGGCAGGGACCCGTGCGACGCCGTTGGTGATGGTCGTTGATCCACCGGGGCCGTTGTGGGAGATCGTTAGCGAGTTGTCAGGCCCGGGGGTATGGCCGACGAGGAACTCACAGGTGCCGCCAGGTGCGATCGACCGTCCCGAGCATCCGTCCGTCGCGACGCCCACCGTTCCCGTGGTCGTGATGCTGCTGATCCGCAGGGGTGCGGTGCCGGTGCTGGTGACCTGGAACACCGTGCAGTGGGCGCTGGTGCACTGCGACCCGTCCTGCACGACGCTGACGCTGAGGTTCGCCTGTCCGGCGGGCGAGGTGGTCGCGACCGGCGTCGTCGTCTGCGGCGTTGACGGAGGAGTCGAGCCACCCTGGCCGGGGTTTGGCGAGAACGGTGACCCGGGTCGCAGCGTCTCGAGCGTGGACGCCGGGATCCCTGTGACGATCGTGGCCGGGGCCGACGGCGTGGTCGGAGCGGAGGGCGTCGTCGGGGTCGAGGGGGTCGTCGGGGTCGCCAGTGCGGCGCGCACCGTCAGGCTGACCTGCTCGACGGCGCTGCCGCCGCCGGCGAGCTGCGCCGTCACGGTGACGAGGTAGGTGCCCGGCGTCGACCAGGTGTGGCCGACGTCGAGGCCGGTGCCGCTGGCACCGTCGCCGAAGGTCCAACGGGCGTTGGTCAGCTGGGCCTCATCACCCTGGGCGACGACCCGCAGCGACACGGTGCTGCCGGCGAGGACCTGGTCGGTGGAGATGCGGATCTGGACGCCGGTCGACGCCGGCGGCACGGTCTGGGTGGGTGAGGCGGAAGGAGACTGGCCGACGGTCGGCGCGGACGGGCTGGTCGCCGGCGTCGTGCTCGCCGTGGGCGGCGTCGTGGCCGTCGTCTCGGTCCGCGGGGTGTCCGCCTCCGCCGACGACGGCGCGGACGGGGCTGCGAGGGGGGAGGGAGGGAAGGGGGCGGACGGCTGGTTTGCTGGCTGGTTGGCCGCCTGACCGGTCGGCGGTGTCGAGGCCGGCGGTGTCGACGTCGGCGGCGGGGAAGGCTGGGCCGGTGTGTCGGCCGGGCCGGACGCCTGGGCGCCGGGCCCCTGCCGGTCGAACTTGTGCACGCTGGAGTACGAGCCGTCTGCCCGGACGACGCCTGCGGCGTCGCCGGCCGGGTCGTTGTAGAACATCACCGGTCCTTGGGCGACCAGCTCGAGCGCGGTGCTCGGCTGGTCGAGCACCTTGGGCCTGGCGACGACCCGGGGGCGGGCGGGTCCGCGACGTCGACGACGATGACCTCGCCGGTGGTGCGGTCGGGGACGAACACCCGCCCCGCCGCCTCCTGCGGCTGGCCGAGAGTGTGGCCAGGGCCGGCCACCGGCAGCGCCTCGTCGCAGCGGCCGGTGGCGAGGTCGCTGACCATCAGCACCCCGGTCTCCCCGTTCACGAGATACAGCCGGGGCGCCTGGGCACCTCCGGTGATCCGGATCGTGCTGAGACCGGTCTGGCGCCGGACGCAGCCACGTTCGCCATTGAGCCCGTCGGCACCGACAGCCCGGACGCTGCCGGCGGCGAGGTCGACAGCGACCGGGCGCCCGCCCGCGTCCACGAGCCGGGCCTGTGCCGGGTTGGCGACGGCGCCTGCCCAGGTGCGTGCGCCCCCGCCGTCGAGCTGGACCAGCGCGCCGGTGCCGTCGACGGCCCACAGCCTCGGTTCGCCGCGCCCGGTAGCGTCGCTGATCGCGGCCAGGTCCGTCGGCATCTTCGTCGGGTCCGCGAGCAGGTAGGTGCGGACGGTCTGCAGGGTGGCCGGGTCGACGACGCTCGCGACGCCGGTCAGCCGGTCGACGACGAAGACCGCGGCCGGCGTCGGGTAGACCGCCAGCCGCGGGCCCCTGCTGGCCAGCAACCCGCCGGCCGGCCCGGCGGACGAGCCCGTCCCGGTACCGACGAACGACACCGGCGTGCCCGTGTCGAAGGTCGACCCGTCGACGCGCTGCACGGTTCCGTTGACCAGGGCACCGAACGCGTCGGCCGCCGACTGGGTGACCGACACTGGCTGGGGCGCCAGGGCGACGCGGCGGACGATCGCGGGCGACGCCCCGTCCACCAGCACTGCCTCCGACGCGGCGGCGGACAGCAGCCAGGCCGAGCTGTCGTCGAGGTTCTGCGCCTGGGCCGGCGGGGTCCCGGACGACGGCCACAGCCCGATCGTCACCGCGCAGGCGGCCAGCAGCAGTCCCAGCGCGGCCCGGACCAGCCACACCCGCCGCGACGACGTCCCCCCGGCAGTCATCTCATCCACCTCGGCTTGGTCAGGAAGGGCCGCTGGCGCTCGTCGGTGGCGCCGTCAGCACAGTGGGACCTTCTCGTCGACCCAGACGTTGTTCGACGGGCCTGAGGTCTGGCCGTTGTTGTAGAAGCCGTCCGCGTCGGAGTAGTAGGCGTTGTTCCACGGCGACGACGCGATCCGGTACCACCAGTCGTTCCCGTTCGGGGTGACGTAGCCCCGCACCCGGCAGGAGACCTGCACGGTCACGCCCTGGCCGATGCTGGGGCCCTCCGTCCCGCCTGCGGTCCGGTAGTTCGTCCACGTGCGCGCGCCGTGGTCGACCGTCTCCGCGTACGAGGACGGCGCGGGAGGCTGCGTCGTTGGCGGTGGGGTCGTGGGGGGTGGCGTCGTCGGTGGTGGCGTCGTTGGCGGTGGCGTCGTGATGGGTGGCGTGGTGGGCGGTGTGGTCGTTGGTGGCGGCTGGGTCGTCGGTGGTGCTGTTGTTTGGGGCGGCGTGGTGACGACGGGTGGGCCGGTCGACGCCGGTTGCCCTGGCACCGTCCCGGCCGGTACGGGGGCGCTCGTCGTCGGCGGGAGCGTGGCGGGGCTCGGCTGCACGGTGACGACGGCCTGGGTCGCCGCGATGCCGCCGTCGGTGAGGTCGGCGGTGACGCTGACGGTGTAGGTGCCGGCCGCGGACCAGGTGTGGTCGACGTCGAGGCCGCTCCCGTTCGCGCCGTCGCCGTAGAGCCACCGGGCGCCGGTCAGCTGGGTCGTGCCGTCCTGAGAGACCACCCGCAGGGTCACGGGGCTGCCGGTGAAGATCTGTTCCGCGGAGATGCGGATCTGGACGCCGGTCTGCTCCGCAGGAGGCGTGGATGTCTGTGGGCCCGATGTCTGTGGGCTCGGTGTCTGCGTGCGTGGTGTCTGCGTGCGTGGTGGCGGCGTCGTAGGCACCGTCTGGGGTGCCTGCGTCTGCGGAGCCGTCGAGGCCGTCGGTATCGCCGTCGGGGCCGTGGGTGTCAGCGGGGTGGGCCCTGTGAGCGGGGCCGGTGTGTTCGTGGGGGAGCCCAGCGGCGGGGTTTCCGACGTGCGCTGGTCGTACTTGTGGATCTCGGAGCGGCTGCCGTCACCGCGGATGACGCCGGCGGTGTCTCCAGCCGGGTCGTTGTAGAACATCACCGGGCCCTGGGAAACCAGCTCGAGCGCGGTGCTCGGCTCATCCAGCACCTTGGGACGGGCGACGAGCTGGGGGCGGGCCGGGTCGGTGGTGTCGACGACGATGATCTCCCCGGTGGTGAGGTCGGGGATGAACACCCGCCCCGCCGCCTCCCGTGGCTGCCCGAGGGTGTGACCGGGCGCCGCCACCGCCAGTGCCTCGCCGCAGCGGCCGGTCACCAGGTCGCTGACCACCAGCACCCCGGTCTGGCCGTTCACCAGGTACAGCGCCGCCGCCTGGGTCGCGCCGGTGATCCGGACCGTCCGTAGATCGGCCTGGCGCTGGACGCAGCCGCTCTCGCCGGCGACGCCACCAGCCTCGAGGGCGCGGACCGTGGCGGCGGCGAAGTCGACGAGGTACGGCTGGCCGCCCGCATCCACCAGCCGGGCCAGCCGTGGGTCGGTGACCGTGTCCGGCCAGGTGCGTGAGTCGGCGCCGTCGATCCGGATGAGTGTGCCGGTGCCGTCGACGGCCCACAGCCGCGCGTCGCCGTCAGCGGTCGCCGAGGCGTCGCTGATGGCGGCCCCTTCGGGCGTGTCGGCGGGGGCCGACAGGGAGTAGGTGCGCACGGTCTGGAGCGTGGCCGGGTCGACGACGCTGACCACTCCGGTCAGCCGGTCCCTGACGAAGTCCAGCGCGGGCGTGGCGTGGACTTCCAGCCGCGCCCGGCCGTCGGCCAGTACTCCCGCGGCCGAGCCGGCGGCCTCGGCGCCGCCGAACGACACCGGAGCGCCCTTGTCGAACGTTGCCCCGTCGATGCGCTGGAGGGAGCCGTCGCCGAGAGCGGCGAGCGCGTCGGGCCCCGACTGGACGACCGCCACCGGCCGGGGCTGGAGGACGACGCGCCGGATGACCGCGGCCGACGCCCCGTCCACCAGAACTCCGTCCGACGCCTTGGCGGACAGCAGCCAGACCGAGCTGTCCTGCAGGTTCTCCGCCCGGGCCGGCGGTGTCCCGGACGACCGCCAGACCGCGACGGTCACGGCGGATCCCACCAGGAGCAGCCCCAGCACCGCGCGGGATAGCCACAGCTGCCACGACTGTCTTCCTCGGCCAGCCATGTCCCTCACCTCGGCCGCATCGGACGGGTGGCGTTCCGGTGGGACGGCCGGCTGCCGGCTGCCGGCTGCCTGGCCGTCGGCACGGCCGTGGTCACGGCCGCGACGGCAGCCATCGGCCGACCGGCTGTCGGCTCCGGTTCCGGTGCGACGACCGGGAACGCGGCCGGCGCGCGCGATGCGGGCAGCAGCGGACGGGGGTCGATCCTCGCCCGAGCCGCGTGGACCAGACCGCCATGGCGCCGCAGGTCGCGGCCGATCTCGTCGACGAGCCGCCATGCCCGGGCGGCGTCGGGCCCGGTCACGTGGTCACCGGCGAACCTGGCCGTCTCGGCCAGCGTCAACAGGCCGTGTAGCGCCCCGGACGCGACCGCCGTCGCGGATGTCCCTTCGACGATCTGGACTACTTCACGATGCGTCAGCGCGTGGGACCGGGAGACGCCGTACTCGGCCAGCCGGTCCCTGGCCTCCCGCCAGGCGCCCCGGACCCGGTCCGCGGGCGTGCCGCGCCTGCGCGCGAGGCGACGCCGCGCCTTCTCGCCGACAATCAGCGACAGCGTGAGCAGGGCCAGCGCGGGCAGGGCGAGCAGGATCGCGACCAGCGTCCACCACAGCGCGCCGTGGCCGCCCGCGTCGGCGGCGTCGCCGGCCTGGCCGAGGGCCGGGTCCAGCGCCGGCGGCTCGATCGGCTTCGACGACGGCGGCATCTGGACGCTCGTGCCACCGGCCGGTGTCGCCGTCTGGGGCGGCACCGAGCGGCGCAGGTCGGTGGTGTCGGTCGGCTCGAACGGGACCCAGCCGAGGCCGTCGAGCAGGACCTCCGGCCAGGCGTGCGCCTGCCAGTTCGTCACCGTGAAGGTGCCGTCGGCGGACTCGTGGTTCGTGTCCAGCAGATAGCCGACGGCGATCCGGGCCGGGAAGCCCAGCGCGCGGGCGAGCACCGCGAACGCGGCGGCGTGCTGCTCGGCGTAGCCGTGGGCGTCCTGCTCCCGCCGCGAGGTGAGGAAGTCGTACAGGACGCCGTACGAATGCCCGGGAGGTGCAGACAGGTCGTACGGATACCGGGAACTGGCCAGCGCCCGCTCGAGCGCCACCAGCTGCTGGTAGGGCGTGCGGGCGTCGCCGACCAGCCTGCGCGCGGTCTGCTCCGCCCAGGTCGGCTGTTTGGGGAGGGCCGTGTAGGCGGCGGCCTCGGGGCCGGTGGCCGGGGTGGCGGCGGCGAGCTGCTCCTTGCCTGGCCTGGGCACCCGGGCGACCAGCTGGACGCGGTCACCGGTGGCGGGGATGGAGAGCGCGGCCAGTGATCCAGACGATGCCTGGAAGGCGAGACCAGCCGCGCCGCCGGGCCCGCCGGCCGCGCGGCGGTAGTCGACGGACGCCGCCTGGCCGAGCGTCGGAAGAAGATCGCTGTCGAGGGTGCCGAGCGTCACGTCGGCGCGGACGGTGACCGCGGCCGACCCGGCCGCCGCCGATCCGTCGGGTGTGGGAAGCGTGCGGTCGACGCGGACGAAACGGCCGTCGTCGCGCCAGCTGGCCCCGGTGAAGTCACCGAGCGCCGCGATCCGCACGCGGGTGTCCAGCGCGGCGGGCTTGCCGGTCCTCGGGTCGACGGCGGGCACGGTGCCCGTTGCGCTGGTCAGCCGCACCGTGAACAGGTCTCGTGACGCCGGCTCGGCCAGTTGGGCGCGCACCTGGACGAGCGGGTTGATCGTCACGACGTTTTCGAGTGGCGGTTCGACGTGCGCACGCACGTCGAACCGGGAGGCGACCGGAAGCGTCCCGCCGATCGTCGTGGCCAGCAGTGCCACGGCGACGACGATGACCAGCCCTACGGCTAGCGTTCCGCTCACCGGGCGCCATCCCAGCCATCCCCGCCGGCCGGGCCTGCCTGGCCTGGCCGGTGCGCCGGCCGCGACCGGTGCGCCCGCGGATCCGGCCACGTCCGCCGGCTGCGTCGGCCTCGGCCCTGCGGGCTCCGCCGGAGCGCCGGGGGCCGCTGCGGGCAGCCGCGCGGCCCGCAGCGCCGCCACCGACATCGCGAGCAGGACGTAGAGGCCGGTGAGCGCCACCGGCGATGGCCGCCAGCCGCCGACGCCGAGGGGGCTGCCGTCGGCGCGCCCGCCGGCCGCGCCGACGATCATCAGCACGCCGATCAGCGCGGCCAGGGGCGGGACCACCGGGACGAGCGCGTTCTCGGTGCGCGCGACCAGGACGACGGCTAGGTAGGCCGCCACCCACAGCAACGCGGCCAGCGGCACCAGCAGCTGGGCGCGTGGCTGCGCTGGCACGGCGGCGGCCAGCAGGCGTGGCCAGCCGGCCCGCAGGCCCTGCACCAGCACGCCCACGTCCCCCGCGGTGGTGGCGAGGCCGTACAGTACCCCGCCGACGAGGCCGACGGCCCAGACCAGCTCGACGCTCGCCAGCCTGCGGGCGGCGAGCCAGCCGAGCAGCGCCGCCACCGCGATCGCCCCGGCCAGTGGTGACACGGCACGCGCCTCGTCGAAGAGGCGCACCGGGATCAGCGCGGCCGGCAGGCAGGCCAGCGCGACGAGGACCGTCTGGGTGATGTGCCGTGGCCCGGTCCCAGGCCGTCGGTTCACCCAGTCGCCGCCCGCCCCGTCAGCGCCAGCGCCGATCGCGGCACCGTCGGTCGCCCGGCCATGGGAGGCTGGGCCTGTGCCGGGCGTGGAACCGGGCCCGGAGCCGGGGACGGGGACGGGACGGCCGGACGGGGGGATCGTCTGACTCCGAGCGGCCGTGGACCGCCTCCGGCGGCTTGGCCGGGCTTCTTCGGCTGGCCTCGTCATCGCGCCGCCTTCGACGCCCACGCCGCCGCGAAGGCCTCGCTGGTGCGGGCGCTGACCACCAGTGCGCCCGACACGGCCGGCCGGCCGCGCGGCTCACCGACGAGCACGAGACTGATCATCGCGAACCGGGGTCTGACCGTCGTCACGGTGGCGAGTTGGGCCGCGGCCGGCTGGCCGGTGACGATCCCGAGCGCCACTCCGGGCTGGCCCGGGGCCAGCCCGGTCAGGCCGGCGATCCCCGGGTCGCGATCGCTGGGCGTGACGGCCGCGAGCAGATCCAGGGCCGCGTCGGTGGCCCCGGCGGTGCCGGAGCCCTGGCCCGCGGCCACGCGCTCGCCGCCGGTCGTGCGCAGCGTGACGGGGAAGCCGTGGGTGTGGCCGGAGACCACCAGCGACGCCGCGACGCGTACCGCGTGCTCGAAGTCATCACCCGTGTAGGGCTTGGCGCTGGTGTCGAGCACGACCAGCATCGTGGGGTCGTTGGGGATGACGTTGTGCCGGACCATCTTCTTGCGGGTCTTGGCCGTCGACGGCCAGTGGATGAGCCGCGGGTCGTCCCCGCGGACGTAGTCCCGCAGCGAGTGGAACGCGACGCCGCCGCGCGGGGCCGCGTCCGAGGTCGGCCCCTCCAGGTCGGGTGAGCCGCCGGTCGGCAGCGGCGGGATGGCGTGGACGCGGGGGCGTACCCGCAGGGTGGAGCGCTGCGGCAGCGCCCGTCCCACGTAGACGAGGCGCAGCGGGTCGCTGTGCGCGATGACCAGGGGGCCGATCTCGAACACGCCGCGCCGTGGCGTCGGGATCGGGTAGGTCCGCTGGGCCGTCCCGCCGGCCGCGAGCGCGGGCAGGGCGACACCGACCGACAGCCCGGCTACCCGTTCCTGCGCCTGGGCGGGCGGGCAGCGCCGCCCGGAGACGTTGGTGACGGTGAGCTGGGCGAACGCGGGCTCACCCTCGACGACCCGCGCCGGGTGGATCTCCCGCGAGATCGTCACGTCGGGTGTGACCAGCAGCCAGGCGCCGGCGACCAGCAGGGCGAGCGTCGCGGCGGCGGCCACGACGACGAGCTCGGGGTAGCCGAGGGCGACCCCGGCGACGCCGAAGAACACGGCCATGGCCGCGACGGCGATCCCGGAACGGGTGATCATCTGGCTCGCCGTCAGTCGGGCACCCGCACCGACGCGACGATCGCGCGGAGGAGCCGCTCGGGGGTGGACCCGGCCAGCTCGGCCTCGGGTCGCAGCAGCAGGCGGTGGGCCAGCACGGGCAGGACGAGGTCCTTGACGTGGTCGGGCGTGACGAACCAGGCGCCGCGGGCGGCCGCGTGCGCCTGCGCGGCGACCGCGAGCGTGAGCGCGCCGCGCGGGCTCACCCCGAGGCGCACGTCGGGATGCGTACGGGTCGCGACGACGATGTCAAGGATGTAGTGGACGACCGCCTTCGACAGGTGGACCCGGCGCACCAGCTGGGTCATCTGGTGGATCTCGTGGGCCGGCACGACGGGCCCCAGGTCCACGACCGAATGGCCGGCGGCCCGGTTGAGGATCATCTCGGCCTCGGGGTCGTAGTCCGGGTACCCCATCGTCAGCCGGGCCATGAACCGGTCGATCTGCGCCTCGGGCAGGTCGTACGTGCCGCCGTGCTCGACCGGGTTCTGCGTCGCGATCACCAGGAACGGCCGCGGGACCTGGTGCGTCGCGCCGTCGACGGTGACCTGCCGCTCCTCCATCACCTCCAGCAGCGCCGACTGCGTCTTCGGGGACGCGCGGTTGATCTCGTCGGCGAGCACCACGTTCCCGAACACCGCGCCGTGGCGGAACTCGAACCCGCTCGTCTGCTCGTTCCAGATCGACACACCGGTGATGTCCGTGGGCAGCAGGTCGGGGGTGCACTGGAGGCGGCGCATCGTGCCGCCGTGCAGCGATCCGGCGAGTGCCTTGGCCAGCGAGGTCTTGCCGGTGCCCGGCACATCCTCGATGAGCAGGTGGCCCTCGGCGGCCAGGCAGGTCACGGCCAGCCTGACGACCTCCGTCTTGCCGCGGATGAGGCGCTCGACGTTCTCGACGATCTTGCTGCAGCGATCGGCGAACCAGGCGACCTCGGTGGGGGTCACGGCGGCCTGTTGCGTGGTCAGCTCCGACACTCTCCTCTCTGATCTGGGTTTCGTCGCTCGTCGGCCAGCGGCCAGCAGGCCGGGGCGCGCTACCGGAACACGATCACCGCCACCAGGACCACGGCCGCGATGAGGCTGACCAGGCCGAGCACGAGCAGCCCGCTGCGCGCGCCGGCCCAGGGGTCCGCGCCGTCCAGCAGGCCGGCCACCAGCGGGCCGTCGCCGGCGGCTGGGCTCTCGCGGGCGTCTGGGCCGCCGGCCGGCCGGTCGCCTGCGTTCGCCGCCGGCCAGACCGAGGGCTCGATGGCCGGGCCTGCGAAGGTGGCCAGGTCGGCGATGGCCGTGTCCGACGCGTCGACCGCCTCACGCGCCACCACTGCCTCGGGTGCCTCGATCGGTGTGGGTGCCTCGATCAGCGCCCGCGCTTCGGCGGCCGGTCTCACGTACGGGGAGTGCGTCTCCGAGGGGGGTGCGACCGGCGGCGCGTCGCGGTGGGGCGCGTCGCTGTGGGGCGCGTCATGGTGGGGCACGGCCGGGCTGGGGATGGCCGGGCGGACCTGATACGCCGGCCGGCTTGCGGCGAACCCAAGCGCGGCGGTCTGGACGTCGGTATCGAGAAAGGCCTGGAAACCGGCTCGGGCCAGCCAGCCGGGGCCCCAGGTGGCCGCCGCCGCGGCCGCGAGATCGAGTGCGAACTCGCGGGCGTTCTGGTGGCGGTCCCCAGGTTCTCGGGCGAGCGCCTTCCAGAGCACCTTGATGACGTCCTCGGGTAACAAGCCGGCGTGCCTGGCCTGCGCGTTCTCCTGCTCCGTGGGACGTTCGGGATACACCATGCGGCCGGTCAGCAGCTCATAGGCGACCAGGCCCAGCGCATAGATGTCGGCGGTCGGGTAAAGCGGTTCGAGCCGAAACTGCTCCGGCGCCATGTATCGAGGCGTGCCGGCCGGGCGCAGGGTGTTCACCCCGGAGTCCTCGAGGGCCCGCGCGATCCCGAAGTCGGTCAGTTTCGGTTGGCCGTCGCCCGTGAACAGAATGTTCGTCGGCTTCACGTCCCGGTGCAGCACCTTCCGGTCGTGTGCCGCGGCGAGCGCCCCAGCGATTGCGAGCACCACCGCGCAGGACCATTCGGGCTTCGGCATACCCTGCCTGATTCGGTCGAGCAGGCTGCCGCCTGGCAGCAGCTCCATGACGATCGAGATCACGGTCAACGAGTCCGCCGGCCTGTCACCCGGCGCCGGGGCGCGGCCGAGGGCCGGGGCGGGCCGCTCGAACTCGGCCGCCGGGTGGAACTCGGCCGCCGGGTGAAAGACCATGCTGGCTTCGAAGGTGCGGTACACGCTGACGATGTGGGGATGGTCGACGCTGGCGAGCAGCCGCGCCTCGCGCAGCGCCTCCCGCCCCGCGTGCTCGCCGCCGCTGATCGCGCTGGGGTCCACCATCTTGACGGCGACCGACCGGTCCAGCTCGTCGACGCCCTCGAAGACGACGCCGAACGCCCCCCGGCCCAGCAGCCTCCCGAGCCGGATGTCGGGCCGCGCCTGGCGCAGCCGTGCGCGGAACCATTCGGCGTCGGAGATCATAGGATGGTCACGCACCCGGTCGCGCGACGCATCCGCGGTTCCCGGGAAGAGCGGGCCAAGGAATCAATGACGGACCGGCGGGCGACGATGGGTACGCCGCCGGCGGGCACGTGAGTCCAACGAGAGGCCGTGACCTGGGCTCCCCGTCCTGCTACGTGCGCGCAGCGCCCCACACCACCGATTATCGTGGTACCTGTCCCATCGGACGCAGAGTCCCCCGTAAAAGCTGCGCCGGGCGCAATGCCCGCGTCGGCTCGGTGCGCCCGACTGTTGCCTCCGGCCAGCCCACGGAATCCGCGGGCGCTGTCAGGAGTACGGCCGGTGCAAAGCCCGGGCAACGGCGAGACCAGCCATTTCTCTTCTTCCTCGCGTCCGAACACCTCATGGCCGCACACCCGCTCGCGCCGCATGGTGTCTTTCTTCCGGCACCCCTGCCGTCCTCCGCATCCCTGCCGTCTCCGCGTGTGGCTCTTCCAGCGCGGCATCGCTGACGGGCCCTCCTGCCCCGTCGCCGCGGGTGAGCTTGGCCGGCGCCCCAAGTTGACCGGCGCCCAGGCCGACCGGCCGCGACCGCCGGTGAGAACCCGTCGCGCTTCGACTTTCAATGCGGACAGGATCTGGCCGGAATCGCTCCTAGCCTTGTTCCAGACGGCCGGAAGGCAGCCGGACCACGACGGACGTGCCCGTCACACCCACCGGACGTCCTCCCGGCTCAGCCACATCCCGGCACGGCCACATCCCAACAGGGCCCACAGGAAGGACGGCGACGATGTCCACCACCACCACCGCCATCACCAGCAGCACCCGCGAGGCCGGCGCCACGGACCAGGCCTCGCGCGACGAGCACACCGACCTGCTGGAGACGCTCGCGCGTCACCGGTCCTTCCTCCTGTTCACCGTCAGGGACCTGAACGACGAACAGGCCGCGCGGCGCACCACCGTGAGCGCGCTGACCCTGGGCGGTCTGGTCAAGCACGTCGCCGCCATGGAGCGGCGTTGGCTGGACTTCGTCCTGAGCGGCGCGGCGGCGTTCGCGACCGGCTTCAGCGACTACGAGACCGGGTTCAGCCTGCAGGAGGGTGAGACACTCGCCACTGTCCTGGCGGGCTACGAGGAGGTCGCCCGGCGCACCGAGGAGATCGTCATCGGCATCCCGGACCTCGGTCTCGGCCACAAGCTGCCCGAGGCGCCGTGGTTCGAGCCGGGCGCGAGCTGGTCGGCCCGCCGCGTCCTGCTGCACCTCATCGCCGAGACCTCGCAGCACGCCGGCCACGCCGACATCATCCGCGAGTCCCTCGACGGCTCCCGCACCATGGGATGAAGCGTTAGGAACCCGTTCAGGAAAACCACAGCCGCCCCGGCGACCCTGAAGGCATGACAACGCACGAGCCGGTGTCGCGGGTCGCCGAGGTGGACGTGCCCGGTCAGCGAGCCATCCCCGACCACGCCGGACAGGCGGGTACGGCCGAGCCGGCGGACAGCGGCCCGGGGCGGCGCGGGTGGCTCGTGCGCGTCGTGCGCGGGCGGGCGGACGATCCGCCGTGGGCGCGCCCGGCGCTGCTCGTGCTGCTCGCGGCGACCGCCGTGCTCTACCTGTGGGGGCTCGGCCGGTCCGGGTGGGCGAACGCCTTCTACTCGGCGGCCGCGCAGGCCGGCTCCAAGAGCTGGGAGGCGCTCTTCTACGGCTCCTCGGACGCCTCGAACGCGATCACCGTCGACAAACCGCCGGTCGCGATGTGGCTGATGAGCCTGTCGGTGCGGATCTTCGGTCTGAGCTCGTGGAGCATCCTCGTGCCGGAGGCGCTGTGCGGCGTCGCCTCCGTCGGCCTGCTGTACGTGACCGTCCGACGGGCCTTCAGCCCGGCCGCCGGCCTCATCGCGGGGGTCGTCCTCGCGACGACGCCGGTGGCCGTGCTGATGTTCCGGTTCGACAACCCGGACGCGCTGCTCGTGCTGCTGCTCGTCGGCGCGGCGTACGCGACGCTGCGCGCCGTCGAGCGGGCCAGCGCGCGCTGGCTCGCGCTCGCCGGCGTCCTGGTCGGGTTCGGCTTCCTGACCAAGATGCTGCAGGCGTTTCTGATCGTGCCGGTGCTCGCCGTGGTGTACCTGGTCGCGGCGCCGACCGGGATCGGCCGGCGGGTGCGCGACGTGCTGCTGTCCGGCCTCGCGCTGGTCGCCTCGGCCGGCTGGTATATCGCCGTCGTCGAGCTCGTCCCGGACTCGGCCCGCCCGTACATCGGCGGTTCACAGCACAACAGCCTGCTGGAGCTCACCTTCGGCTACAACGGCTTCGGCCGGCTGACCGGCAACGAGACCGGCAACGTCGGCGGGGGCGGCGCTGGCGTCGGCGGGGGCGGCGGGCAGGTGTTCGGGCCGCGGACGATCGGCGGCGGCCGTGGCTGGGGCGCGACGGGCTGGGGCCGGATGTTCAACGCCGAGAACGGTGGCCAGGTCGCCTGGTTGATCCCGGCGGCGCTTGCGCTGCTCGTCGCCGGCCTGTGGGTGACCAGCCGGGCTCTACCGCTTTCGAAGCCCTCCGCGGCTGTCGGTGAACCAGTCTCCCAGCCACTCCGGACTGGGCCACTGGCGAAGGCCTCCGTGGTTTGCGATGAGCCGGTCGGCCTGGCGCTTTGGACCGCGCCGACCTCGGAGCCCGCCGCGGCCGGCGACGAGCCGGTCCGCCAGCCCCGGTGGACGCCACGCATCGACCGTGAGCGGGCGGCGTTCCTGCTGTGGGGCGGCTGGCTGCTGGTTACGGGCATCGTCTTCAGCCAGATGCAGGGAATCTTCCACCCGTACTACACGGTGGCGCTCGCGCCAGCCATCGGGGCGCTGGTGGGCATGGGATCGGTGGCGCTGTGGGAACGCCGCCAGGACCCGGCTGCCGGCATCACGCTCGCGGCGGTCACGGCCCTCACCGCCTGGTGGTGCGCGCGGCTGCTCGGCCGTACCAGCGGCTGGCACGAGTGGCTTCGCCCGGCCGTGCTCGTCCTCGGTCTGACGGGTGCCGTGCTGCTGCTGGGCCTGTCGCGGCTGCCGGCCCGAGCGGGCCTCGCCGTCGCCGGCCTGGCGCTGGTCGGCAGTCTGCTCGGCCCGACCAGCTATGCGTTGGCGACCGCGGACACCGCGCATACCGGCGCGATCCCGAGTGCCGGCCCGCCGGGTGCCGGTCGGGTGGCCGGTGTCGCCGGCGGGTTCCCAGGGGGTGGCCAGGGCAGGTTCGGCCAGATCCCAGGTCAGGGCCAGCAGGGCCAGGGCGGATTCCTCAGCGGTCAGGGCGGAACGACGCCCGGCGGTCGCGCACCCTCGTTCGGCGGCGGCTTCCCCGGCTTCCCCGGTGGCCAGGGCCAGCAGATCCCGGGCCAGGGCCAGGGCGGAACTGGCGGCCAGGGCGGCACCGGTGGCCTCGGCGGCGGGCGTGGCGGCGGCCTGGGCGGCCTGGGCGGCCTGCTGGGCTCGGCCCACCCGAGCGCGGACCTGGTCACGCTGCTCAAGCAGAACAGCTCCGCGTACACGTGGGTGGCGGCCGCCGTCGGCTCGAACAACGCCGCCGGGTACCAGCTGGCGACCGAGGAACCGGTCATGGCGATCGGTGGATTCAACGGCACCGACCCGTCACCCACGCTTGCGCAGTTCCAGAAGTATGTGGCCGACGGAAAGATCCACTATTTCATCGGCGGCGGGCTCGCCGGCCGCGGGAATGGCGGTAGTAAGCAGGCGTCCGAGATCACCGCCTGGGTCCAGGAGAATTTCACCGCGACGACGGTCGACGGCGTCACTCTCTATGAGCTCACCAACACCTCCGGCGCGGCAACAGGCAGCAGCGCGAGTTCAGGAAATGGTGGAACGACAGTCACCTGAACGGCTTCTACGCCTACTGCGCGGGCCTTTCGCCGAAAGAGCGGCCTGATAGCGGAAAAGCCCGATACGGAAGATGCTGTCGCGGAAGAATTCCCTCGGGTCGTCGGGACTGGCGCCCGCGAAGATCAGTGATTCGGTCACGGGCTAGGCTAGGACCTCGTCGAGGGCGGTGGCGGTGGCGGCGCGGCGGAGCCAGGTCTCGAGCTGGTCGAGATCGGTGCAGGCGCGAATCCGGTTGCGTGCGGCCGTGGGCACCCGTACACCGCGGATTTTGAGAACGGTCAGCACATCCTGGGCCTTGCCCTCGGCCAGGCCCTGAGCTTTCCCTTCTGCGAGTCCCTCCGCCTTGCCCTCCGCCTTGCCCTGGGCTGCAGCCTCGCCGAGAAGCTGGCTGCGGAACTCAGGGCTGGTGTTGGTTCTCATGAAAGCCTCCCAGCGCTCCCGGGCCACGGCCGGCAGCCCCATCGCGATGATGTCATGGTAGGTGTTCGCCTTCCCGAGACTGAGCGTCTGCAGCATCTCGACGAGCGCGGGGAAGGCGATGTCGATGTCGCGGTCGCGGCGGTGGCAGAGGACCGAGAGCACGGCCAGCGCACCGTCGTGGCATGCCTGCTCGGCGTCGACGACGAGCGGCAGGTCCTCCGGGGTGAAAATGAGGCGACTCGTGTTCACCACTCGGCATGGCGATCACATTAGGGGCAAGATTGGACAATTTTCCACCAGGCCCACAATGGGACCACTTGCTATCTTGACTCTCCGCTGGTAGAGCGCTTTTCTGGCGCTCGACGAGCGCCAGAAAAGCGCTCATCAAGCGACGACGCGGAGACTCACCCTGTGATGGAGGTGAAGTGCCCCGGGGTCGGGCCTTTTCTCAGATTGGTGACGTTCAAGCGAAACGCAACCGAGCTGGGCGTGGAGGCGCGTCTCCGCGCCCAGCTCGGTTGCTTGCCGCTGTACGTCACCAACCCGAAGCCGGCGCTGCCGCAAGGGGCACTTCGCTTCGCTCGTGGGTGGCCTTTAGGGCCGAATAACCGCCAACAGATCCCCGACTTCGACCGAATCGCCCGTGGTTCGGGCCAGTTCCGCGATGGTGCCGGCGGCTGGGCTGGTGACGGCGGCTTCCATCTTCATGGCCTCGATGACGGCGAGCTTGGCGCCCTTCTCGACGGTGTCGCCGACCTTGACAGCGAAGGTGACGATGCCGGGCAGGCCGGCGCCGACGTGGCTGGGGTCGCCCAGGTCGGCGCGCCGGGCGGCGGCCGACGTCGAGGTGATCGACTCGTCGCGGACCCGGACCGGCCGGGGCTGGCCGTTGACGCGCAGGTAGAGGGTGCGCATGCCGGCGCGGTCGGGTTCACCGATGGTCTCCAGCTCGACGATGATCTCGACGCCCGGCTCGAGGAAGATACCCACCGGCCGACCGGGCTGCAGCCCGTAGAGGAATGCCTCGGTCGGGACGACGGAGCTGTCGCCGTATTGTTCGACGGCCTTCTCGTAGTCGCGCCAGGGGCCGGGGAACAGAAGCCGGGACAGGACGGACCGGCGGTCGTCGCCGGCGAGGGCGGCCTTGTCGTCCGGGTCGAGCTGCGCCTTCGGCGGCTCGGGGTGGCGGCCGGCGAGGGCCCGCTCGCGGAACGGCTCGGCGAAGCCGGCGGGCGGAGTGCCGAGCTCGCCGGCGAGGTAGCCCAGGACGCTGGCGGGCAGGTCGAACTTTTCCGGCTCGGCGCGCAGCTTCGCCGGGTCGATGTTGCCGGAGGCGATGAACAGGGCGAGGTCGCCGACGACCTTGCTGGTCGGCGTGACCTTGATCGGCTTGCCGAGCAGCTCGTTCGCGATCGCGTAGCACTCGGTGACCTCGGACCAGCGGTCGGCAAGTCCCAGCGAGATGGCCTGCTGCCGCAGGTTCGTCAGCTGCCCGCCGGGGATCTCGTGCCGGTAGACGGCGCCCGTCGGTGCCCGCAGGCCGGCCTCGAACGGGGCGTACAGGTCGCGGACGGCCTCCCAGTAGGCCTCCAGCGCCGAGAGCGCCGGCAGCGGGATGCCGGTGGCGCGGTCGGTGTGGTCCGTGGCTGCCACCAGCGCGGACATGTTCGGCTGGCTGGTGCCGCCGGACATCGGCGCCGCCGCGGCGTCCACGGCGTCGACGCCGGCGTTCGCGGCGGCGAGCAGGGTGGCGAGCTGGCCGCCGGCGGTGTCGTGGGTGTGCAGGTGGACGGGCACGTCGAACCGTTCCCGCAGCGCCGTGACCAGCTTCGTGGCCGCCGCCGGGCGCAGCAGTCCGGCCATGTCCTTGATCGCCAGGATGTGGGAGCCGGCGTCGACGAGCTGCTCGGCCAGGCGCAGGTAGTAGTCCAGGGTGTAGATCTGCTCGCCGGGGTCGGTGAGGTCGCCGGTGTAGCACAGGGTGCCCTCGGCGATCGCGCCCGTCTCGTGCACGACGACGTCGATCGCGGGGCGTATCTGCTCGATGTCGTTGAGCGCGTCGAAGATCCGGAAGAGGTCGATCCCGGTGGCCGCCGCCTCCCGGACGAATGTCTGGACCATCTCGTCGGGGTAGGGCGTGTATCCGACGGCATTGCGGCCGCGCAGCAGCATCTGCAGACAGATGTTCGGCGCCGCCTCCCGCACGGCGGCGAGGCGCTCCCATGGGTCCTCGGACAGGAACCGCAGCGCCACGTCGTAGGTGGCGCCGCCCCAGCACTCCAGGGACAGCAGGTTCGGCGTCAGCCGGGAGAACGCGGGCGCGGCGGCGAGGATGTCGAAGCTACGCAGCCGCGTGGCCAGCAGCGACTGGTGGGCGTCGCGCAGCGTCGTGTCCGTGACCGCCAGTGCCGTCTGGGCGCGCAGCCGCGCCGCCCACCCGGCCGGGCCGGCCTCGGCCAGCACCTGCCGTGACCCCGCCACCGGCGCGTCGGCGGTGTCGAGGGCTGGCAGCAGCCGGCGCGGGTCGGTGAACGCCGGCCCCGCCGGGCGCCGGTGGCCGTTCACGGTCGCGTGGGCGAGCCGGGCCAGCATCCGGCTGGTGTTGTCCGCCCCGCCGTCGGCGGCCAGCAGCCACGGCCGTTCCTCGATGAACGACGTGGTCACGCCGCCCTCGAGGAATGCCTCGTCCGCCAGCAGCCGGGCCAGGAACTCGATGTTCGTTCGCACCCCGCGGACCCGGAACTCCCGCAACGCCCGCCGCGCGCGACGCGACGCCTTCTCCACCGTCGCGCCCCGGCAGGTCAGCTTCACCAGCAGCGAGTCGAAGTACGGGCTGACCTGCGCACCCGCGTAGGTCGCCCCGTCCAGGCGCACCCCCGGCCCACCCGGAGACTGGTAGTAGGAGATCGTCCCGGTGTCCGGGCGGAAGTCCTGGGTCGGGTCCTCGGTCGTCACCCGGCATTGGATCGCCACCCCGCGGACCGCGATCGTCTCCTGGGACAGGTTCAGATCGGCAAGCGTCTCCCCGCCGGCGATCCGCAGCTGCGCACCCACCAGGTCCACCCCGGTGACCTCCTCGGTCACCGTGTGCTCCACCTGGATCCGCGGGTTCATCTCCATGAACGTGTACTGGCCGTCCGCGCCGACCAGGAACTCCACCGTGCCGGCGTTCACATAACCCACGTGTCGGGCGAACCGCACCGCCGCGTCGCACAGCCCGTCGCGCACCGCCGGGTCCAGCCGCGGCGCCGGCGCGATCTCCACGACCTTCTGGTGGCGGCGCTGCACCGAACAGTCCCGCTCGAACAGGTGCACGACGTTGCCCATCCCGTCGCCGAGCACCTGCACCTCAATGTGCCGCGGCCCCAGCACCGCCTGCTCCAGGAACACCGTGCCGTCCCCGAACGCCGCCGCCGCCTCCCGCACGGCGGAAGCCACCGCGTCCGGCAGGTCGGCCGCCCGCGCCACCCGCCGCAGCCCGCGCCCGCCGCCTCCCGCCGACGCCTTCACGAACAGCGGGAATCCGACCTCCTCGGCCGCCTCCAATGCCCCCGCACCGTCCGGTAGCGGCGCCGACGCCCGGAGCACCGGCAGTCCGGCGGCGATCGCGGCGTTACGCGCCGCCACCTTGTCGCCCGTCAGCCGCAACACCTCCGGTGGCGGCCCGACGAACGTGATACCCGCAGCCGCACACGCCTCCGCCAACGCCGCCGACTCCGACAGGAATCCGTACCCCGGATGCAGTGCGTCCGCCTCCGCGTGCTTGGCGACCCGCAACAGCTCGTCGATGTCCAGGTAACCCCGCACCGGATGCCCCGGCTCACCCAGCTCGTACGCCTCGCCCGCCTTCGTGCGGTGCAGCGACGACACATCTTCGGGTGTGTAGACCGCGACCGTACGCAGACCCTGCTCGTGCGCGGCGCGAAACACCCGCACCGCGATCTCACTCCGATTAGCGACCAGGACCTTGTGCACCCGTGCTCCTCACCTGGGACCGGCGCCAAGGCGTCGACATCGACGACCTCGGACCGTGCTTCGGCCGGGGTGGCGGCTTAGCCGCCCATTGTTGCCGTCTCCGGCACGCACGAGCCAGACCAACGTGCCCCGCCTCACCCTCTCCTCCCCAACAGCGAGGAAAGGCGAACCACGAGGAGCACCAACGAGCGCCCGAAGGCTAGCGGGTGTAGATGATCTCCCAGAGGCGGGCGGTGGCGTCCATGCTGGTCGTCGCGAGCAGCAGGCCGTACGGGGCGAATGCGCAGCTCATGACGGTGCCGCTGTGGCCGGACAGCGTGGCGACCTCGACGCCGGTGCTCACGTCCCACAGCCGGGCGACGTCGTCCGTGCTCGCGGTGGCCAGCAGCTGGCCGTCGGGGGAGAACGCGACGCTCTGCGCCGAACCACCGAGCGCCATCGTGGTGGTGCCGGTCGGGACGTCGGTCACCCGGGTGCCGTCGTTACTGGTCGTCGCGAGCAGCAGGCCGTCGGGGGAGAACGCGCAGCCGTTGGCGAAGTTGGTGTGCCCGGGCACCTTCATGATGCTCTCGCCGAGCGCGACGTCCCAGAGGTAGATCGCCTCGGCGCCGGCCGAGACGAGCAGCCGCCCGTCGGGGGAGAACGCGCAGCCGTAGATCGAGCCGCGGTGCTCGCCGGTGAGGGACGCGATCTGCTTGCCGCTCGCGAGGCCCCACAGCCGCAGGGACCGGTCGGTGCTGGTGGTGGCCAGCAGGGTGCCGTCGGGGGAGAAGGCGCAGCCGTAGACGGGGCCCTTGTGGCCGGAGAACGTCATCGTCTCGGCCCGCGTCGCCACGTCGTAGACCCGGGTGGCCTTGTCGCTGCCGGTGATCGCCAGCAGCTTGCCGTCCGGGGAGAACGAGCAGCTGTTGGGGACGGAGCTCTTACGGCCGGGCACGGCCAGCTCGTCCACCAACCGTCCCGTGGTCACGTCCCAGAGGCGGATGCCGTCCTTGCTGGTGGTGGCCAACAGCTTGCCGTCCGGAGAGAACGCGCAGCTGGTGACGTCGCGCTCGTGCCCGGTCAGGGTCGCCCGCATGCTGACGTCCACCAGGCGGGACGGGCGGTTCGAGCGCTCCATCGTCGCGCCGCCGCGCAGGTCGGCACCGTTGCTGGTGCCCCGCGTCTGGCCCAGCGGCACCGGCGAGGTCGGCAGGGTGGTCGCGATCCAGTCGTGCTCGGTGATCGACATGCCCGGTCGGGCATGGGTGTGCAGCAGGCTGCCGGCGGCCTCCGCGGCAAGGTCGAACAGCGAGCCGTCGGTCAGGCGCACCCGGGCGAGGACCGTCCCAGCCTCGAAGCGGGCGCCGGGCTCAGCGAGCCAGCGGACCATCGTCGCGGTGCCGCCGGGGATCTCCCAGCGGGCCGGCTGGACGACCGGGCTGGGCCTGGCCGCCACCGTGCGCCGGGTGGAGACGGAAGCGGCCCAGACCGCCGCGCCCCGCACGATCGCGAGCTCGGGGTCCGACGGGACGAACAGCTGCTGGGCCGGCCAGTCGGTGGCCACGCCCAGCTTGCCGGACAGGATGTCAGTGACCACCGGCATCCGCGAGCCGCCGCCGACGAGCAGCACGCCGCCCAGCTTGTCCGCCGGGACGTCGGCGGCGTCGAGCAGGTGCTGGCAGCAGGCCATCGTGCGGGCCAGCGTCGGCGAGGCGAGCTGGACGAAGCGGTCCCGGTCGATGCCGACGAGCAGCCCGGCAGGGCTGAACACGTCCTCGACCATCGGCACGTCGGTGAGCTGATGCTTGAGCTGGCGCGCGAAGTCGACCAGCTCGTGGCGAGTCCGCCGGGCGGCCGTCTGGAACACCTCGCCGGGGCCGGTCGGGTTGAGCAGCGGCTCGAGGTTCGGCCCGTGGACGCTGAGGATCTCGTCGAAGAGCAGCTGGTCGAGGTCGCGACCGCCGCAGTCGTAGAGCGAGGAGTGGCCGATCACCTCGTGCCGTCCGGACGAGCCGACCGCGATGAGCGCCGCGTCGAACGTGCCGCCACCGAGGTCGTAGACGAGCATCAGATCGCCGGGGTGCGGGCGGTTCGCGCCGAGCGGCGCCCAGGCGGCCGCGACCGGCTCGGCGAGCAGGTCGACGTCGACGAACCCCGCGGCCTCGGCCGCGTTGATCATGAGCCGGCGCAGCGGGCCGGCCGGGTCGTACACCGCGGGGATCGTGACGACGGCGCGCGGCAGCGTCCCGCCGAGCTGTGCCTCCGCCTCCGCCTTCAGCGCGGCCATCGTCGCGGTGACCAGCCGCGCCGGCGGGTAGGACCGGCCGTCGAGCACCACCGGGGACTCGCGGCGCAGGTCGCGCTTGACCTCGCCGCGGTACGCCGCCGGCCAGATCCGCTTGCGACGCTCGGCGAGCGTGCCGACGATCAGATTCTCGCCGTCCGCGAACACCGAGGCGGGCCAGGACACCGCTCCGCTGGCGGATTCCCTGACCAGCTCGACCTGACCGTCAACCACGTACGCCGCGGACGCTCGGAAGGTGCCGTAGTCGATCGCGAGGATCGGCTCACCCACCGCGCCCTCCGTCTGTGTTGCCGGGCCTCGCGTGCGAGCCGCCGGTGATCGAACAGGTACCACTCACCCGTCGCGTCTGACGCCTGACGATCAGCGCGCCATCCGCTCCGGGCCGCTGTGCCCCGCCAACCCGCGGCGGCTGGCTCATCACCGGCACAAGGCCGGCCCACCATCCGCTACGAGTGGCCCCCGTGGTCGTCGGCCGGCACCATCGCCAGGCGGTCGACTTGTCCGACCGATCCTAGCCGAGTGTCGTGTTGGCGCGTTCGCGCGGGTCGCCCTCTACGTTCGGTGACCACCTGTCTGTGCAGCGTGGCCGTTTTGGGGGAGCGTTGCCGAATGGTCTGATCCTCGCGTTGACCGGCCGGTTCGGTTCCGGTGGTCCGGCGTCGGCGCCGGTGCTGACGTGGGTGGTGGTGAACGACGGAATGGCGGGACGTCCCGAGGCTCGCGTCTCGGGTCGCGAGCGAGCGCGCACGTGACGGCGCGGGCAGGGGACAGATCGGTGGTGGAAGGCGCACCCTGGGTATGAGCCGCAAAGGAGGCCGATATGAGCTCCACGACGCTCCCAAGCCGGACGCACCGGACGCAAGCGCGCGCCCAGCTGGTACGCAGGATTCGGATGGCGCTGGTCCGGCATCTGGTGCTGGGCCCGCACAGGCCGCTGGACTCGCGGACGTCGCCAGGCCTGCATCGTTCGGTGCTGCCACCGCCGTCGCCTGGCCCGACGCCGCGCCCCAGCGAGCCAGTACCGCCCGCGCCACTCCCGGACCCCCAGCCGCCGGTTCCCGACCCCGACCCGATCCCGCCATCACCGCTGCCGGACCCATACCCGCCCCCGGTTCCCGGCCCCGACATCCCCGTCCCACCTATCCCAGCGCCAGAACCGCTGTGACATTGGTCCGCTCCGTCCGGGCGCCGCGCTCCGCGGCCGTCCTCGCCTGGCGGCTCGGACGACCACTCCGCGCGGCGTCCTCCTCCGCGGACGTGCCCTCCGGCGACCTCCGCTGCGGCTCGCCCACTTCGCTTCGCTCGTGGGCGTGCCTCCGCGGAGGCACGCCTCCGGGCCAGCGCGGGTGCGTCACGCTTGAACGTTGCGAGCGGGGTGGATCCATCGTCGCGGGGCCTGCTTCGCTTCGCTCGTGGGTGGCTGCTGTGGGGTGTGGAGAGGCATGCCTGGCGGGGCTGGTGGGTAGCGCTTTAGGCATGAGTCATCGCCCCGACGGCATTCCTGGTCGCGAGCTGTCCGACGCGGCTCTGGTCCGCGAGGTACGCCAGCTGCACCGCACCCGGCACGCGACCTTCCTCCAAGGCAGCGAAGACGCCTTCGAGACGCACACCCGCCGGATGATGGAGCTGGAGCGTGAGTACCTGCGCCGCTTCCCGGACGCCGCCAGCCCCGATCCGCGCCGGACCCGCGCGGGCCGCCGCCGGGCGGCTGGCCTTTCTGCCTGAGCCCGTTCAAGACGTCAGGCGGGCCAGGTCGTCGGGGGTGTCCAGGTCGTCGGGGCTGCCGACGTCGTCGCAGGGTGTAAGGCGCACCTGGTCCGGGTTGGCGCGCAGCCAGGTGCGCGCGCCGACGTCGCCGCGGGCCAGCCGGGCGACATCGGACCAGACCTCTCGGCGCAGCAGCACCGGGGTTCGCGGCTGGCCGGCGTAGCTTGCGACCACCGCCGCTGGGGCCGGGCCATGCGCCGTCCCGCCCCCCTCCGCTACGGCGATCAGACGATGGAGGAGCGCCGGGCGCACGAACGGCTGGTCGACGAGCGTGACGATCACCGCAGCGACGTCGTCTGCGCCGAGCGCCGCCAGGCCGGCGCGCAGCGAGGCGCCCATGCCCTCCGCCCAGTCGTCGACCAGGACGATCCGTGCGGGCGCGGGCTCGTCGGCGCCCGCCTCCCGGGCCGGGGAGGGGGCCGTGCCGCCGCGAGCGATGGCGCTGCCAGCGGTGTCGGAGCCGGTCAACGCGGCGGTTACGTCCGCGGCCGCTGCCCCGACCGTCACGACTCGCGGCGAGCAGCCGCCAGCCGCGAGCAGCCGGGCGCCCCGGGCCACGAGCGGCTCGCCGTCCAGCGTCAACAGCCCCTTGGGCTTCCCAAGCCGCCGGCCGGCGCCGGCCGCCAGCAGCAGTCCCGCCACACGCACGTCTGGTTCCTATCTCGCTACCGCGCGCGCGAACCAGGCCGGCGTGGCCAGGTTGGCACGCGTTGATGCGGGCACCCGGCTACGACCGCTGGAGACCGGACATCTCCGCTCGTGCCGGGATACCCGCTACCGTCGGGCGATAGCCCAATATGGCGGATTCGAGGTGGCGGCGGATGCGTGCGCCGGACAGGCGCGCGACCGTTGAGACACCCTGGCTGAGCAGGCGACGGCGGAGCAGGCGACGGCGGAAGGCGGTGGCTGGATGCGGGAGCTGGCGGAGCAACTGCGCGAGTGGCGCCGCGCCGGGACGTCGTTCGCGGTCGCGACGGTGGTCGGGGTGCGCGGGAGCGCCCCGCGCCAGCCGGGCGCGACGATGGCCGTCGACGCCGCGGGCGAGGCGCTCGGCAGCGTGTCAGGCGGATGCGTCGAAGGCGCCGTGTACGAGGTGGCGACCGACGTGCTCGCCACCGGCCGGGCCGTGCTCGAGACCTACGGCATCTCCGACGACGATGCCTTCGCCGTCGGCCTGACCTGCGGCGGCCTGATCGACGTGCTCGTCTCGCCCGCCGACGAGCCGCTGTTCGAGGTGCTGGACGCGATCTCGGCGGACGTCCCGGTCGCCCTGGCCACGATCCTCACCGGCCCGGGCGGCGCGCCCGGCGGCGCGTCGTCGGTCGGCCGTCGGATGGCCGTCTGGGCAGACCGCGCCGTGGGCAGCCTCGGTGCGCCGGGGCTGGACCATGCCGTCGTCGACGACGTCCGGGGCATGCTTGCCGCCGGCCGCACCGGCCTGCGCCACTACGGCCCCTCGGGCCAGCGCTCACCGGTGGACGCCGCGGCCGCCGGTGGGGTCGGTGGGGTCGGTGGGGTCGCCTTGTCTGACGGCGCTTCGCGGCCCGCCGCCGTCGGCATCGCCGCCGAGGCGGTCGGCCTGCCGGCGGACGCGGTGACGGTGTTCGTGCAGACGTTCGCGCCGCCGCCGCGGATGCTGGTGTTCGGCGCGATCGACTACGCCGCGGCGGTGGTCTCGATGGGACGTTTCCTCGGGTACCGGGTGACGGTGTGCGACGCCCGCCCGGTCTTCGCGACCCCGCGACGCTTCCCGGCCGCGCACGAGGTGGTCTGCGAATGGCCGGCTCGCTACTTCGCCAGGGTTCCGGTGGACGAGCGGACGGTGGTCTGCGTGCTGACGCACGACCCCAAGTTCGACGTGCCGCTGCTGCGCGCGGCGTTGCGTTCCCCCGCGGGATACGTCGGTGCGATGGGCTCCCGCAGAACGCACGAGGACCGGCTGCGCCGCCTGTACGAGGACGGCCTCACGGCTGCCGAGGTCGCCCGGCTGCACTCCCCGATCGGGCTCGACATCGGCGGGCGTACCCCGGAGGAGACCGCGGTGTCGATCGCCGCTGAGATCATCCAGACGACCTGGGGTGGTAGCGGCGCGCCGTTGCGCCGCACCGAGGGCCGGATTCACGGCATCGAGGTCGATGTGGCGGGATGACACACGAGATGACACAGCGGACGACATGACCACCGACTGCGTCGTGGCTGCGGAATCCGCCGACGCAGGAGGGGATCCGGTCGAGCACGGTTGGACAGCCGGTGCATACTGACCGGCAGCGCGGTGATCTGTCCGGTATTCGGTGGTCAATGGATGGCAAAAGGTCATAACCATCCACGGTCGTCTGCCGTCTGTCGTCGGCCCGGGCACGATCGACCTTCGTCGACGATTCAGGGGTCCCGATGCGTCGCTGCCCGGCCCGTCCGTCCGCCGCTTTGGCGTTGCTGTTGACCCTGGCGGTTGGTTCGGCCTGTGGCCGGGCCCCGGCCGTGGACCAGGCCACCGCTCCGGCTTCGCCGACGGATTCAAAGATCAACCTTGCCGGACTGGTCGTCATCCATCCCACCGTGTGGGTATGCCGGCCCGGATCGGTCGACGACGCCTGCGCTTCCGGACTGGACGCCACCACGGTCGGCCCGGCCGGGCCGACCGGCACCGTGCCCTTCCAGGCGGCGGCGAACCCGGCCGTCGACTGTTTCTACGTGTACCCGACCGTCTCTCAGGTGGCGGTCGCGAGCGCACCGCTCAAGGCGACGGACACCGAGCTCGCAGCGGTCCGGGCGCAGGCGGCCCGCTTCTCCTCCACGTGCCGCGTGTTCGCGCCGGCCTACCAGCAGTACACGGTGGTGTCGCGGCTGCAGGCGGGTGGCCCGTCCACGGCCACTCGCGATCTTGCCTTCGCCGATGTCCAGTCGGCCTGGAACGACTACCTGCTCAACGACAACCAGGGCCGGCCGGTGGTCCTCGTCGGCGACGACCAGGGCGCCGAGATGCTGCTGCGCCTGCTGCGCGAGGAGATCGAGCCCGACGCCAGCCAGCGGGCACTGCTGGTCTCCGCGCTGCTGGTCGGCGCGGACGTGCGAGTTCGTACCGGCCAGGTCACCGGCGGTGACCTGGCGACGATTCCTGCCTGCCAGCGGCACGACGAGTTCGGCTGCGTGGTCGCGTACTCCGCCTACGCGGGCACCCCGCCGGCCGACGCCCTGTTCGGCCTGCCGTCGGCGCCGTCGCGCGGCCTCACAGCGTCGGCCGGCATCGGTCAGGCGGTGACCGGTCTGCAGACGCTGTGCAACAACCCGGCCGCTCTCGGAGGCGGGGCGGCCACACTCGAGCCTTACTTGCCCTCGGCCAGGCTCGTCGGTTCGGCGCTGCCCGGTCTGTCGCCCGAGAACCTGCCGGCCGCCGACACGGGCTTCGTCACGTATCCGGAGTTCCTCGAGGCCGAGTGCCACCAGGAGGCCGGCCGCGCCTGGCTGGCGGTGACATCCGAACCGGCGTGGGATGGCGACGGCCGATCGGTGCCGGTCGTCCAGTCGCCGCCGTCCTGGGGGCTGCACTTCGTCGAGTTCTCGTTGACCCTCGGAGATCTGGTCGAGCTGGCCGCCCGCCAGTCCACCGCGTACCTGGCCGCTCACCCGTCGTCCGCCACCGCGGCGACCGCGGCGACCGCGGTCGGCGTGGGCGCAGGCGGCTAGCGGGAGGCGACGCCTAACCGTCTGACCGCCTGACCGCCTAACCGCCTTGCCTGCCTGCCCGCGTTCGCCGGTCCGCCGAGATCGTGGGTGTCGCGCTGAGGCCAATGATCCGGACCCTGGACCAGGGACCGATGGCGAAGGTCCATGCGGGAAGGGATGAGAGCCCTCGACGGTGGGTAGCGGGATGACAGCACCGACCGCGTGAATCCCAGCCAGAGATCCGGCCTTCCGGCGTCGTGCCGGGCGGTCCGGAGCGAAGGGAGTGGGACCGCGAAGGGAGTGGGGGACATGGCCGGCTATCCGGATCGGCGGGCGGCGGGGCGTGTCCTGGGCGACCAGGTGGCGCTCGTCGTGCCCGAGGGTGAGCCGACGATCGTGCTCGGCCTGCCGCGTGGTGGCGTACCCGTGGCAGCCGAGGTGGCGCGCCGCCTGGGTGTGCCGTTGGACACGTTCGGCGTGCGCAAGCTAGGTGCGCCGGGGCAGCCGGAGTTCGCCCTCGGCGCGATCGCCACCGGCGGGATCAGGGTGGTCAACGAGGCGGTGGTCAGTCGGCTCGGCCTGGCCCGCGGCGAGTTCGATGCGCTCGTGGCGCGGGAGGCCGCCGAGCTCGCGCGCCGTGAGCATGCGTACCGGGACGGCCGCCCGCCGCCGGCGATCGCCGGGAAGACGGTGGTGCTGGTCGATGACGGCCTGGCCACCGGCGCCACGATGGTGGCCGCGGTGCGGGCTGCCTGGGTGCCCGGCCCGGCCCGGCTCATCGCCGCCACCCCCGTCGCCTCGCTCGAGGGCGCCGCCGCGGTGCGGGCCGAGGTGGACGAGTTCGTCTGCCCGCTCTACCCGCCTGACTTCATGGCCGTCGGTCAGTTCTATGACGACTTCGCGGCCACCTCTGATGACGAGGTTCGTGACCTGGTCGGCGCCGTTCGACCGGGATCGCGCCGCTAGCAGCTCTGTCTGCGCACAGAGTTTCACCTGCCAGCGACCGTCTTGGTACGGCTATGTCGCGTACTCTGCGGTTTGGCGCAGCGGAGACGAACTCAAGCTGCCCGCCAACCTGGGGCAATGTGGACCCTGGTCAGCAACGGATTCGCATCGCTGGCTGCTCTTCCGCCAGGCCCGGCATCGGCGCCGGGCCCGGAGCGGCAGGGCTCGTCCCTGGCCCGATCGCCGGCATGGTCGCGGTCGCCGGTCCGAGAGGACGTGGAGCGTCCGGCGGGGTCGAGGCGTTGAGAGCCCGGTCGTACTAGAGGCGAGTGAGCGCACTCGAACTATAGATTCCGGCAGATGGGCTCGTGTTGTCGTGTTCGCTCCTCGGCAGCTCCCGTGCCGGCCAGCACCCGGTCGTGACGGATCTGGCAAGGCAGTTGACCACATAGGAAGGAGAGATCCCCGTGACCGCAGCGGACACCGCGGACCTCGTGCTACGGATCGTCGTCGGGCTGACGATCGTCGCGCACGGCTACAACCACATTTTCGGGCCGGGCGGCATCCAGGGCACCGGTCGCTGGTTCGCGAGCATGGGTCTCAAGCCCGGCATCGTGCACGCCTGGGTGAGCGGCCTGCTCGAGCTGGGCGCGGGTGCAGCCCTCGCCGCCGGGTTCCTCACGACGCTGAGCGCCGGCGCGATCATCGGCATCATGGTCGTCGCCGGGATCACCGCCCACCGCAAGAACGGTTTCTTCATCTTCAAGCCGGGGCAGGGCTACGAGTACGTCTTGATGATCGCGGTCGTCTGCGCGGCCCTCGCGACCTTCGGCCCCGGAACCGCCTCGATCGACCACGCGATCGGCATCGACGACAACCTCGACGGCTGGGTCGGTGGCCTGATCGCGGTCGCCATGGGCGTACTGGGCTCGGGCGGGATGCTGGCCACCGCGTGGCGCCCCGAGCCGCCGAAGCCGGCCACCACCGCCCCCCAGGCTTCGCAGGCCAAGCAGGACGCCTAGCAAGGCGGCCGCGCTGGACGCGGCCGGCTCCGGGCCTGGCACGACCGTTCAGATGCCTTGCCGCGTAGCCGGGGCGAGGAGCGGTACGAAGGGAGCTACCCCACCGGGCAGGTGTGGGGTAGCTCCCTTCTACGTTTCGTCGGCGGTCTCGGCCGGCTGGGCGCCAGGTCTGCTCACCGGGTGCGCGTCGACGACGCGGCCGAGCAGGGTGACGAGGGTCAGTCGTTCTTCGCTGACGAGCGGCGCCAGCAGCTCCTCGTTCATCGCCTCGGCGCGTGCGGCCACCTCGGCGTGCGTGTGCTCGCCGCGCGTGGTCAGCCGAAGAACGTTCCGCCGGCCGTCATGCGGGTCACGCACCCGGCGGATCAGACCACGCTGGACCAGCCGGGCCACCACGTCCGCGACCGTGGAGCGATCGAGGCAGGCGCGCTCGCCGAGCGTCCGCTGGTCGATGTCGGGCGAGGCCCGCAGGCTGTTGAGCACGACGAACTGCGGCGGGGTCGTGTCGGTGGAGACCGAAGCCGTCCACAACTGATGGATCACCTGCTGGAGGCGCCGAGTGAGGTGTCCTGGGTTGGCTGACAGGTCCGCCGCGCCTTCGACAGCGGGACCGGACGGAACCGACACGGTGGTCCGTCCACCATTCCCTGCCGAATGGTCAGGAAGCATCTGCGTGTTCAGGGTCTGCGTCCGTTCACGTCGGGCACCTGGGATGGGCGCACAGCGCCCCACCGGCGGGCGCTTCGCGCCCCGGACCTGTCGGATCGGCTTCCGGACCTGTCCGATCGGCTTCGCCGATCGGACAGGAACCTGGATCCGGCAGGAACCCCGGCGCGGGCTTGTTGGCGGCTATGGCTAGCTGCAGTCGGTGCTGGTTCGGGCAGCGATGTGGCTGGAAGAGCGTGCTTACCGGAAGAGGGTCAGAGTCGGGCCGGTGGGTCGACAGCTCGCGGTCATGATGAGTTGAGATCATAATCGTCCGCATCAGGTCGTGCTGTGGCGGAATCGCCGGAGAAGAGGGTCTCGGTCCCGGAAGAACGAGCGTGTCGACCGAAAATGTACGAGAATTCCGCTTTCAGTGCCCAAGTGGAGTGGATGCTCCCAATTTGACGCCCGGCGCCTCGGCACTTGGCACACGGACAACGGTCGTGATGCCTGACCGTCCTGGCGACGACGCCGTTGCTGGGAACTTTCGTGCGCTCTCTCTCGGATCTACCGCGCGGTAGCGGTAGCGCCAGCTCTTCCCTGGTCTTCCGTGTCTTCCGTGCTTTGCAGATACCCGTCCGGGTAGGTCTGATCCGTAGCTCGGCCGCCAGCCCGGGCTCGGTGGTGATCGTGATGGCAGCGACCGCCCGGAATACGGAGGAAGATCGTATTCGCATGCCCTGTGGTCATCCATACGACACCCTCTACAGGCGATAGGAGCAGCCGATGGACCGAGGTAGCGCCAAGCACGGCCCGCAGCTCGACGAGGCGATGGCACAGGAGGTGCGCGGGTACGTGCGCGCCCGCCGGGACCCCCGCCCAGCCGAATGGAGGTCTCCGGAGCCGCTCACGGACGAGGTGCCGGCGGACTTCGAACGTCAGGACGGAATCGGCCGGGGGAGCGCCCCGCCCGGCATGACCCTCGCCGACGTCGAGGACCGCTCCGAGCTGGCCCGCTGGCTTGGCCGAGCGGTCTTCCCGGCCCACCGAGACGAGGTCATGGACCACCTGCGAGACCAGAACGCCCCAGACCATGTCGTGCAGGAGGTTCTCGCGGCGCCGACGGACACCCTGTTCGGGTCGTTGGGCCAGCTCTGGCGGGCGCTGCACGACGGCACGCACGTCGAGGCCGCACGCTACTGACATTGACATTGGTCCGCTCCGTCCGGGCACGGCGCTGCGCGGCCGTCCTCGCCTGGCGGCTCGGACGACCACTCCGCGCCGTGTCCTCCTCCGCGGACGTGCCCTGCGGCGACCTCCGCTGCGGCCCAACCCCCTTCGCTTCGCTCGGGGGCCGGGCCTCCGCGGAGGCGCGCCTCCGGGCCAGCGCGGTTGCGTTGCGGTGGAACGTTACGAACCGGGATAACGCTCCGCCGGGTGCAGGGCTGTTCGCATCGGGTGGAAGGCTCCGGCTCGGGCGGGAAGGTTGTTGCTTGGTCCGCTCCGTGCGGGCGCTGTGACATTGGTCCGCTCCGTGCGGGCGCGGCGCGTCCTCCTCCGCGGACGTGCCCTGCGGCGACCTCCGCTGCGGCCCAACCCCCTTCGCTTCGCTCGGTGGCCGGGCCTCCGCGGAGGCGCGCCTCCGGGCCAGCTCGGGGGCGTGACGCTTGAACGTTACGAGCGGGGCAAACCTGATCGCGCTAGTTCACTTCGCTTTGCTCGTGGGCGGCGTTCGTGCCTGCTGGGGAAAGCCCACCCGTCCAAGACCAAACGGCCACGAGCGAAGCGAGGTGGCCCGCGAGAGGGTGGCTTCGGGTTGGTGACGTGCAGCGGCAGGCGACCGAGCTGGGTGCGTAGGCGCGCCTCCGCGGAGGCCCGGCCCACGAGCGAAGCGACGTGGGTTGGGCCGCAGCGGAGGTCGCCGGAGCACCCGTCCGCGGAGGAGGACGCCGCGCGG
>Ga0268265_10000348_pt1 | contig 50006 bp, 42 predicted proteins | sample KBSSwiS52_FD_190355 | JGI IMG/M metagenome (GOLD analysis project Ga0268265, IMG submission 190355) | Switchgrass rhizosphere microbial communities from Kellogg Biological Station, Michigan, USA - KBS Switchgrass S5-2 (SPAdes) (version 2) | ecosystem: Host-associated > Plants > Roots >...
GTGGTAGACCCGGCCGTCGTTGCCGCCATCGCGCTCGGCACGCACCGAGGGATTTGCCGTGCCGACGCCGGTGGCGTCGGGGCTGGTGTTGCCGCCGCCGGAGCTCTGGACCGGCTCGTCCTGGAAGATGCTGGTCACCGTGATCGTCACCGCGCCGGGGGCCGGATTGACGATGCCCGAGATCTGGATGGAAACGAATTCGTGATTGGGCGGCCAGAGCAGGTTCGGGCTGGCTGTGGCGTTCGCGCAATCGGGTGGCGGTGGCGTGATCACCACCGGCTCGCTGCCGCACTCCGAGCTGACAGGGAGGTTGTTGAGGTCTCCGCTGTACATTGCTACCCAGTTGTAGGTCCCGGCGGCGCCCGCCTCGACATCGCCCGAGTTGCTTACGCCTCCGGCGCCCACCGGCACCGTGGTGCTCCGGAGAGCGTTCGAGCACGTAGCGTCCCCCGGGCCGTACAGGCTAAAGGTCACGTTGCCCGTCGGCGCGAAGCCTCCCGTGAGGGTCGCCGAGTCGGAGATCAGGCCGCCCGCGGGGACCGACGGCGACGCGAGGGTGGAGATCGTCGGGGTGGCCGCGGGCCGGATGGTCACGAATCCGCCCACCGAGGGCGAGGGCTGCCCTCCGACCGCTATGCAACCCTCCGCGCCGCACGCGACTTCCCACAGGAGACCCGCTCCGTCCGCGTACTGGGCCGAGCCGGGGACACCTTGAGAGATCGGAACGATCGCACCGAAGTTGTGGCTGGAGTCGGTGCCCACCGCCACGCACGAGGTGGAGCAAGCGACGGTCTGGAGGACATCCGTGCCTGGCACCGTCTGGTACGGGCCCGCCACGCCATCGTCGATCGCCACCACGGCGCCCTCTAAGCTCCCCCCTTGAATGTAGAGGCCGACAGCGACGCAGTGGGAGGCGTCGGTGCAGGCGATGGACGAGAGGATCACGCCGGGGGAAATGAGCTGGGCCGGCCCTGCCGTGCCGTCGGTGATGGCGACGACGGAGCCGTCGAACGAGATGGCCACGCACGTGCCGGGGTTCGGGCAGGCAATGTCGACGAGGTTATCCGTCCCGGCGACGACCTGAGCCGGACCTGCGACGCCGTGGGTGATGGGCACGAGGACGCCCTGGTTGTCGGTGGTCGTCCCGGTCGCGAAACACGAGGTCGCGCTGGGGCACCACACGCGCGGGAGCAGCTCGACGCCGGGCACGGACTGAGGCGAACCGGCGATGCCGCCGGTAATCGGTACAACGACGGCCGTGGTCGCTGGGAAGTCGCCTGTGAAGCCGGTCGCGACACACGACGTCGCACTGGCGCAGTTGACGTCGCTGAGTCTTACCGTCCCGGGCACGGCCTGCAGCGGGCCCACCACGCCGTTGGTGATGGGCACGAGGACGCCCTCGCCGTTGCTGCCCCCGACCGCGAAACACGAGGTGGGGCTGAAGCAGGCGAGGCCCCTCAAGGTGGTATCTGGGATGACCTGCGAGGGACCAGGGATGCCATCGGTGATGACGGTCAACGTGGCGACGAAGGGGGCCGGATGGAAACCCCTGACGATGCACACGCTCGGACTGGGACAGACCACCTCGTTTTGAAAGAACGACCCGGAGATTTCCGTGAAGGGATCCGCACGCAGCACCAGCGGCACCAGCGACACGAAGTCGAGCTCGGTGCCCGCGCCATCGGTGACGGTGGGGTCCGACCCCTGGAAGCTGAGCGTGGCCGACGAGCCGGTGGCGGTGACCTCGTATTGGTGGACGGACCACTGGAGCCCCGCACCGGGCGCCCGCGGGCCGAGCTCGTCGACGGCCAGGCCGTCGAAGCGGACGTCCATCCGGTTCTGCGCCGCGGTGGTGCCCGGCCTGGCCGCGAAGGCGAAGGCGAGCGAGTACGAGGCACCGGGCGTCGTCGCAACCACCTGGCTGACCCCGTTCACACACGTCGTGTTCAGCTCGCTGGACTGCTTGCCGTCGGCGGCGGCGCCGAAGGCGTTCCGGTCGATCTCGATGCCGGGGCCGCACGAGCCCGTGGGCTGCCACCCCGGGATCGAGCTGAAGAGCTGGAAGGACCCGGCGATGACGGGATCTTCGAAGCTCCCGTTCACGATCAGCGAGCCCGACGGAGCCGCCGCCCGGACGCTGGAAAGACCGGCTCCCCAGACGACCAGTACCGACACGAGCAGTGCGAGCTTCTTCATGGGGTGTTCCTTTCTGAAAATGGTTACTGCCCCATACAAGAGGTGCCCCTACAGAGGGATGATCCATCGTTTCCGGTGTGGCAGGGCGCTAGCCCGAGTTCGGCCGGGAGATCGTCCCCTCATAAATCCCCGTGGCGGTACCTTCGCACTGGTCGATCTCCGTGGTGATCGTCCCGCTCCCCGTGGCGTTGGCGAACGCGCCGGTGCCGCCGGTCACGGTGTAAGTACCCGTGGAAGTGATCACACACGAGCCGCCCCCGCCCGAACGGTCGAATTGCCCACTGATGGCCAAGAACACACTGTCCGTCCCGTTGGCCCCGACGAAGACCGCGGTGGTGCTGAAGTTCCCCTGATGGTTCTGGATGCGCGTTATCGGCCCCGTAAAGTTCCCCAGATGCGTCGCGGTGCCCGAAACGCTGCCGCTCAACTCGGTCAGCCCGCCAGGCAGGTGCGTCACGCTAGTGATCACTGCCGTGCCGGTGGCGGTGAACGATACCTGATCGTCGGCGGCGGCGGGCGCCGCCAGACCGCACAGGGTGAGGACGACCACTACCAGGCTGCTCCCGATCCGGCGGGAGGCCGTATTCCATGAGCCTCTCATGCTGACTCCTTTCCGGGGATGAATTGACCCAGGGTAGCTTCCCCCCTCCGCCGTGTCTATCGTCTCCAGCGATGATATTTGGCGGTTGCCGCCTCATCTCTGGAGGGGAGGCGGCCTCCACCCTGGAGATGATGCGCCCCGGCGTTCCGGGCCGCTAGTCTGTGAACAAAAAGGAGAGCCACATGAAGCCTGCGCACCTGCTTTCGATTCTGGCCCTGCTCACTCTTGGAACCATCCCGGCGAAGGCCGACCCGCCTGGAAAGATGGACGATTTCTCCGGCAGCTACTTCGCGTCGCTTCCCGAAAGGGCGGAGATCCTCCAGCTTCATGAGGACGGCACGGCGGGGATGACGCTTTCGGATCAGGTCACGGCCGGCGCCGGAGGGTTCACGTTCAGCGACAGCCTCGGCTCGTGGAAGATCACCGGATCGCGGACGGTGTCCGCGCGCTTCATGAACCTCAACTTCGACGTGACCGGCGTGCCGGCCTACACCGGCGCCGCGGTCGTGGACTACACCTTGCAGTTCGCGCCGGACTTCGACACGTTCACCGCGAGCTGCCAGGGCAGGATCTATCCGACGGGACAGGACCCGTTCGCCCCGGGCTCGACTCCCGTCGTCGAGTTCGATTGCGCCTACCTGGACGGTTACCTTTACAAGCGGGTACCGCTCGAGTAGGGCCCGGTTGAAGAGCGCCGGGCCTCGTCATACCCGCCGCGTCTGGGAGGCGGTGGCGACGAGGCCCCCGGCGAGCGCCAGGAGGACCAGGGCCACCGATCCCGCCAGGCGCCGGTGCCGGCGCATCACCCGGCGCAACTGGGTGAGCGCGCCCTCCGGTCCGGGCAGCGGCACGGCGACTTCGATCTCCGTGCCCGCGCCGGGGGCCGAGGCGATGCGGAGCTTGCCGCCGAGCAGGCCCGCGCGCTCTTTGATGCTCGCGAGCCCCAGCCCGCCGGCCTGACGGGCTTGCTCGGGATCGAAACCGGCGCCGTCGTCCGCCACGGACAGGCGCGCCTGGCGGGAGGAGATCAGCAGCAGGACATGGACTTCCCGGGCCGCGGCGTGGCGGACGATGTTGGCGAGGGCTTCCTGGGCGATCCGATAGAGGCCGAGCGCAATGTCCTGCGGAAGCCGGCCTTCTTCCTGGCGCAGGATGAGGCGCACCGGCAGGCCATGCCGCCGCTCGACCTCGCCACAGGCGTCTCGGAGGGCTGCGGACAGGCCGCGGCGCTCCAGGATGGCAGGGTGGAGCTCGTGGCTCAGGCGGCGGAGGTCTTCGCCAAGCCCAGCCAGGTCCGCGCCGAGGACGCCCAGCCCGGCGCGCCGCGGGTCGTCTTCCGCGTGCTGCCTGCGCACGGCCTCGAGCTCGAAACCGAGGGCGGCGAGGCGCTGGCAGTGGTTGTCATGGAGCTCGCGGGCGATCCGTCGCCGCGCCTCTTCTTCTCCGGCGACAAGCCGACCCACGGTCGGCGGGAGGTCGCCCGTCACATCACGGCACCGCCAGGCTGGGCCGCGAGGAGCGCCAGCTCCACGCGGCTGTCCGAACCCAGCTTGTCGTACGCCTTGTTCAGGTGAGTGCGGACCGTGGCCACCGACACGCCGAGGTGCCGGGCGATCTCCTTGTTGCTCAGGCCCTGGCCCACCAGGCGGACGGTGTCGAGCTCGCGCGGCGTCAGAAGCTCGTCGACCGCCGCGGGCACCGGCGGAGCGACGGTCCGTGGCCGCGCCGCGATCTCCTTCGCGGCGTCGACCATGCCCCGGGTTACGACCGGGCTGACGTAGAAGAGGCCCTTGAGCACTTCCCGGACGGCAGTCCCGATCTCCTCGCGCGCGGAGATCTTGGTCAGGTAGCCGCAGGCGCCGGCTTCGAACGCCTCCCACACCCAGGACGGATCGGCGTGGACGCTCAGGATCAGCACCCGCGCGCCGGGTACGGCTTTCTGCAGGCGGCGCGTGGCCTCGAGGCCGTCGACGAGCGGCATCGAGATGTCGGCAATGACGAGGTCGGGCCGCAGCTTCTGCGCAGCTTTGAGCAGCTCGCGGCCATCCGTCACCGCCGCGACCACCTCGAAGTCGGGCTCGAGCAGCTTCCTCAGGCCGTCGAGCACCATCGGATGGTCGTCGGCCAGCAGCAATCTTGGACGCACTTCGGACATGTCCCCTCCTCCCCTCGCGGACCGGGTAGTGAGCTTTACCCAGGGCGAACTGAGAATACTCTACAGCGCGAATGTTACGAACCACCTTGCGGAGTCGGGGAGGGGGGAGCCTGGGATGTATCACCCCAGGCTGGGTGTCACTCTCAGGCTTGGCTCAGGCCTTGGCGCCGTGAGTCTTGAGCAGCTCCACGACCGCATCCTGCTTGCCCGCGATGGCATGCCGGATCAGCGGAATGCGGTGCGGGCCGGGCAGGTCGATGATTTTCGGATCGTCCGCGAGGAAGGTCTTCACGATCTCGATCTTGCCCAGCATGGTGGCGCAGAAGACGTCCATGCGGGCGCCTTTCGAGAGCAGGTGCTCGGCGATGGCGCGGTTGCCCATGTGGGAGGCGCCGCCGAGGCCGGTCTCCCAATCCCCTCCGCCCCAGTCCCAGGTGGCATTGACCAGGGCCGGCTGGGCCTCCAGCATCTTCGTGGTCTTCTCCAGGTCGCCGTGGGCCGCGATCACGAACTCCTTGACCAGCTCCATGTCCAGGCGGGGGCCGCGGTCGGGGATGGTCTGGGCGAACAGGGGACGGATGGCGCCGACGGCAATACCGACTCCGGTGAGGGCTCCGGCTTTCAGGACGAGTCTCCGGTTCATGGCGTCTCTCCTTTCAGCGCCATCCTAGGGCAGCGCGTCCCCGCCCGCCTCTGCCGGTCGGAGGAGGCGGGGGGTATGCCTTCCGGCCTATGCGCGGGATGCCGGGGGACCGGTATCATCCGGGCATGTTCTTGCGTTGGGGCGGTCTGGCCGCCTGGCTGATGGTCGGGGTGCCGGTGATGACCTACCCGCACGAGAGCCCGGCGGTCCTCCTCGGCTGGACCTTCGCGTATTTTCTCTTCGGCGCGGTCTTCTGGGTCACGTCGGGCAGCCGGCAGGGGAACCTTGCGCTGCTCGGCCTGGAGGCAGCATGCGTCATGGCGCTGGTGCTCACCCTCTGCGACGGCTTCGAGGGGGCGCTCCTGGTGCTCGTGGCCATGCAGCTCGGCTCGCGGGTGGAGCGCCGCACCGGTCTCCTCTGGATCGCCGTCCAGACCGTGCTGCTCTGCGCGGCGGTCACGATCCACTGGTCGCTCCGGCCGGCGCTGATGCTCGCGCCTCCCTACCTGGGCTTCCAGATCCTCGCCTTTCTCGCGTTCGAGGCGCTGGAGCGCGAGGCGCGGATCAACGCCGAGCTGCGCTCGACGCGCGAGCTGCTCGCCCATGGCAGCCGCATGGCCGAGAGGCTCCGCATCGCGGGGGAGCTGCACGACGCGCTCGGGCACCACCTGGTGGCCCTCAGCCTCAACCTTGAAGTGGCGGCGCAGCAGTCCGAGGGAGAGACGCGGGAGCAGGTGCGCATCGCCCAGTCGCTCGCCCGGCTGATGCTCACCGACGTGAGCGAGATCGTGGACACCCTGCGCCGGGAGGAGGCGTTCGACCTGCGCCGCGCCCTGGCTTCCATGGCCGCCGAGATCCCGCGTCCCCGGGTGCACCTGGCTATCCCCGACGATCTCGCGGTAGAGGACGCCGGGCTCGCTCATCTCCTCCTGCGCTGCTGCCAGGAGATCGCGACGAACGCGGCCAAGCATGCGCAGGCCGAGAACCTCTGGCTGGAGCTGGTGCGGGAGGGCGATTCGGTGGGAGTCAGAGCGCGGGACGACGGCCGCGGCTCCGAGAGGGTGGAGGACGGCCGCGGCCTGGCCGGCATGCGCCAGCGCCTGGAGCAGGCCGGGGGCCGTCTGGAAATTGCGACCGGTCCGGGCCGGGGCTTCGCGGTGGCGGCGCTCGTACCGCTCCGGAGAGCCGTGTGAGCCTGCGGGTCTGCCTGGTGGAGGACGAGACCCTGGTGCGCCACGGCATCCGCAAGCTGCTGGAGCTGGGCGGCCGGGTCGAGGTGGTCGCCGAGGCGCGGGACGGGGAGGAGGCCCTTACTCAAATCGAGCAGTCGCGGCCCGACGTGGTGCTGCTCGACGTTCGCCTGCCCCGGCTCGACGGCATCGGAGTCCTGAGAGCTTTGCAAGGGAAGCCCGGCGCGCCGCCCTGCCTGGTGCTGACCACGTTCGACGACCGCGAGGTGACGCTCGCGGCGATCCGCGAAGGCGCCCGGGGCTTCCTGCGCAAGGACGTCTCGCTCGAGCATCTCCTCGAAGCGATCGAGACCCTCGCCGCCGGCGGCACCTATCTCCAGCCGGCCGTGACCGAGTCGCTCCTGCGCGGGCTCGACGGCGCGCGCCGCTCGCTGCCCGTTCCGGGCCTGGCACCGGTCGAGCCCATGACCCCCCGCGAGGCCGAGGTCCTCGGGCTCATGGCCGCGGCCTACACGAACCGCGAGATCGCGGAGGCCCTGGGCACGGCCGAGGGCACGGTGAAGATCCACGTCTCCAACATCCTGTCCAAGCTCGGCGCCCGGGACCGCACGCAGGCCGTGCTGAGCGCCCTGGAGCTCGGGCTCCTCTAGGAGAGATCCATGCTGAACCAGATCGGGCAGATCGCTCTCAACGCCCACGACGTCTCGCGGGCCACCGCCTTCTACCGCGACGTGCTCGGGATGCGCTTCCTCTTCGAGTTTCCCCCGAAGCTGGCCTTCTTCGACTGCGGCGGAGTGCGGCTCATGATCTCGCTCCCCGAGGGAGAGGCCTTCGACCATCCCGGCTCGGTCCTGTATTACAAGGTGGACGACATCCAGGCCGCCTACGAGGAGATCAAGGGCAGGGGGGCCGACTTCCTGGGCGAGCCCCACTTGGTGGCGAAGATGCCCGACCACGAGCTGTGGATGGCATTCCTCAACGACACGGAGGGGAACACGCTGGCCCTCATGAGCGAGGTGCGGTAACGCTCCGGATCCACGCCACCTTCTTCGCGAAGTATCCCGGCGCATAGCCGGTGTAGACCCGCTCGCCGTCCTTCTCCTCGAAGAGGACGATGCCATGATCGGCGCCGGGGTAGACCACCAGCTCGAAGGGCTTGCCTCGGGCCCCGAGCTGCTGGATCGTGGCGATGGTGACCTCGTTCGGGGCCTCGATGTCGTCGCCGGCGATCAGCCAGAGCATGGGGATGTCGAGCTTCTCCAGGATCGGGCGCGAATCGTGGAACCACCAGCGGTCCAGGCCGCGCGGCATCAGCCGGGGGCCGGCGAGGCGCATCGCCCAGGCGGGATACTTCATGAGCGATCCGGCGGTGCCGTCGTCCAGAGCCTCCACCCAGGGCTTGCCCTTGAACCGCGCCTTGAGCTCGCCGGCGCGTTCCCAGCCGCCTTCGAAGCGGCTGCGGATCACCTCGTGTCCGGCGGCGATCAGCTCCTCGGCCTCGGCCACTTCGGCGTCGCCGAAGCCTTTCGTCCGGAGCAGGTGGATCGCCTCCTTGCGGTCCTCTTCGGCGGGTGAGTCGACCATGCCGTAGCCCACGAGGACGAACTTGATTGCGTCCGTCTTCGAGGCGGCGAGCGGAGAGATCCAGCCGCCCTGGCTGTAGCCGGCGAGGCCGATCCGCTCCGCGTCGATCTCGGGCTGCGCGCGCAGCCACTCGACCGCGGCGACCACGTCGTCCGAGAGCTGGCCGAAGTCCATGCCGAACTTCCCCTCCGAGCTGCCGGTGCCGCGCTTGTCGAAGATCAGGACGGCGATGCCGTTCGGGGCCAGCAGCCAGCCCTCGTGGGAGAAGACCGTGGCCGCGTCCTTCTCCGAGCCGTGCACCAGGACCACGGCCGGGTGCGGTCCCGGACCGTCGGGGAGGACCAGCCGGCCTTGGAGCTCGGCGTCTCCGCTCTGGAACCGCGCGGTCTTCTCGCGGAGGGCGAGGCGCCCGGCCGCGATCTCCTGGCCGGCGCGGTGCCAGGTCAGTCCCTGGGACGTGAGCCGGACGGTGCCCTCGGCCGGCGCCTCCGGGTCCCATCCCGGCCGGGCGGTGAACAGGTCCTCCCCTTCGGGGTAGAGTGTGTGCACCGCGCCGCTCGCGAAGTCGCGCATGCGCCAGCTCTCCTCGCCGGTGGGGGAGATGCCGGCGACGTGGCCGTCCGGGAACCGGTAGGCGCCCGAGAACCGGGTATCGACCGGCCGCGAGCGCAGCGCGAGGAACAGGCCGAGGCCCCCGGCGAGGACCAGGAAAAGAAGCAGAATGCGCCGTTTCATGCTCCCACTACGAGCGGGCGTCGAGGCGGGTTTCGGATGCTAAGCTCCCCGACATCTTGAGACGCTCCCTCCTCCTTCTCGGGTTCGTCGCTCTCGCGGTCCTGCCCTCGGGCTGCGCCACGAGCCCTCTCGCGCAGACCTCCGGCCGGCTGGCCGTCCAGGGCTTGAGCAAGCCGGTCACGGTGCTGCGCGACCCTTGGGGCATCCCGCACATCTATGCCGAGACCCAGGACGACCTGTTCTTCGCCCAGGGGTTCGTGGCCGCCCAGGACCGCCTGTTCCAGATGGAGGTCTGGCGCCGCGCGGGCGAGGGCCGGCTCGCCGAGATCCTCGGGCCGGCGGCGGTGGAGCGCGACCGCGTCGCCCGCCTGCTCCGCTACCGCGGGGACATGGAGGCCGAGTACGCGAGCTACGCTCCCGACGCCCGGCAGATCATCGAGGCGTTCGTGCGCGGCGTGAACGCCTACATCCAGACTCTGGGAGATCGGCTTCCCGTCGAGTTCGAGATGGCCGGCTTCCGGCCGGAGCCGTGGACGCCCGAGGTCTGCCTGACCCGCGTCGCGGCCCTCGGGGTGACCGGCTACGCCCCGCTGGAGGTGGTGCGGGGCATCCTGGTCCGCGAGCTGGGAGCGGAGGCCGCGGCCGAGCTGGTCCCGCCCGAGCCGGCCGTGCCGCTGGAGATCCCGCCGGGGATCGATCTCTCGGAGCTCGATTTCAAGATCCTGGCCGGTTTCCGGGCCGCCGGAGAGCGGGTGAGCTTCGTGGCCCGGAATGGCAGCAACAACTGGGTCGTGGACGGCACCCTCTCGGCCACGGGCCGGCCGCTGCTTGCGAACGACCCGCACCGCTCCCTCGCCGTCCCCAGCCTGCGCTGGATGGTGCACCTGGTGGGGCCGGGCTGGAACGTGATCGGTGCCGGCGAGCCCGCCCTGCCCGGCGTGGCCGCGGGGCACAACGACCGGGTCGGGTTCGGCTTCACCGTCGTCGGGATCGACCAGCAGGACCTCTACGCGGAGGAGACGCATTCCGAGGACCCGAACCGGGTGCGCTTGCGCGGAGAGTGGGTGCCCATGCGGATCGAGCGCGAGACGATCCGCGTCAAGGGTGCCGCGCCGGCCCAGGTGGATCTCAAATTCACGGAGCACGGGCCGGTGATCTACGAGGATCCGGCGCGGCACCGTGCCTGGGCGCTGCGCTGGGTGGGCACGGAGCCCGGCACGGCCGGCTATCTCGCGTCGCTCTCGCTCAACCGGGCGCGGACCTGGCCCGAGTTCCTGAAGGCCCTGGAGCGCTGGAAGGTGCCGTCCGAGAACCTGGTCTACGCGGACGTGGAGGGCAACATCGGCTGGAAGGTGGCGGGGCTGACCCCGGTACGCCAGGGCTGGAACGGGCTGCTGCCGGTGCCGGGCGACGGCCGCTTCGAGTGGCAGGGCTTCCTGCCCGCCGCGGAGCTGCCGGTGGACTTCAACCCCGCGCGGCACTTCCTGGCCACGGCGAACCACAACATCCTGCCGCCCGGGTACGACAAGGTGCTCGGTTTCGACTGGGGATCCCCGGAGCGGTTCCAGCGGATCGTGGAGGTGCTCTCGCAGCCGGGCCGGCGCTTCACCGTCGCCGATTTCGAACGCCTGCAGCACGACGAGGTTTCGCTGCCGGCGCGCGAGCTGGTCGGCCTCCTGGCTCAGGCGCAGGGGGTGGACGAGGAGCTGCGCCCCTGGGTCGAGCGGCTGGCGAGGTGGGACAAGGTGGTGTCCAGGGATTCGGCCGACGCGGCGCTCTACGAGGTCTGGCTGAGCCGCATTCCCGGGGTGATTCAGGCTCGTCAGCCGGAGAAGATCCGGCCGTTGCTGGGGAACGCCCTCTCCAGGGAGAACCCGCTGCCGTTCCTCCGAAACCCGTCTCCACGCTGGCTCGGGGAGGACCCTCGCGCCGGCCGGGATGCCGTGCTGCTGGCGAGCCTCCGCGAAGCCATTGCCGAGACCCGGAAGCTCCTGGGGGACGATCCCGCGAAGTGGCGCTGGGGGCTGCTGCACCGCACCGGCTTCGAGCATCCGCTGGCCGAGAAGGATGAAAACCTTTTCAAGCTGCCCGTCTTCGAGATGGGAGGAGACGGCAGCACGGTGCACGTCACTACCGGAGGAGGCTTCGGCATCGCCCACGGGGCCTCGTTCCGGGAGATTCTCGACGTGGCCGACTGGGACCGCTCGGTGGCCACGAGCGTGCCCGGCCAGTCGGGGCAGCCCGGCAGCCCGCACTACGGCGACCTGCTCCCGTTGTGGGCGGAGGGGCGGTATTTCCCACTGCTGTTCAGCCGGGAGAAGGTGGAAGCGGCTTCGAAAGAGCGATTGGTGCTGGAGCCGGGCGACCAGGAAGGACCTTCCTCCGCTCGAACCGCACCCCCACCCTCACCGACCGCGGTGCTCCCAGCGTGCGCACCGGCGTGCGGCCGATCTCGTAGCCCTCATCCAAAAGGTTTTCGGCTGCCACGAAAACTTCCAATCCCCGGCCGACCGGCCTTGAAAGCAGGGCATCGACCGTCGCGAAGCTCTCCAGGGGAAACTGGTTGCGGTCGTCATCGAACTGATCGCCGGTCCAGCGGGCCTGGAGGCCCAGGGTTCCGAGCTCGGGATCGAAGAAGCGGAGCTGAAGCGAGGCCTGATACTCCGGCACCTGGGGAATGCGCAGGCCTTCCAGCTCTCCGCCGCTTTCCACGGTCGCGTCGGAGAGCAGGTAGCCGCCCGAGAGGGTCCAACGGCCGCTGAGACGGGCGGTGCCCTCCAGCTCCACTCCTCGCGAGCGGGTGCGGCCCAGGTTCTGCCGCTGGCGGGTGATCAGACCGGGAGTCACCGATAGGGTGACATTGGCGACGTTGCGGTCCACTTCCATCCAGAAGAGGACGCTCCGGGCCGTCACGCGCGGCGAGGTGAAGACCGCGCCGCTCTCGCCTCCGGTGAGCCGCTCGGCTTCGAGGTCCTCGTTGGCGAGCGTCAGGACGTCGCCCACCCGGAAGGCCCGGTAGAGCTCGTTGAGCGTCGGCGCCCGGAAGCCGCGGTAGGCCGAAGCGGTCCATGCCCAGCGGTCGGTCGTCTTCCAGAGAAGGGAAGCCCTGGGACTGAAGGCGGTCTCCTCTCGCTCCTTTCCCTGCCCCTCGTTGCGCCAACCGTCGATCCGGGCTGCGAGGGTCAGGGAGAGGCTCGGCGTGAGGCTCATCAGGTCCTCGAGGAACAGCCCGCCCATGCGCTGCGTGCCGCCGGCCTCGGTTCGCCGCGGGAACGGGCCTCCGAAGATGAGCTCGTCGCTCGTGCCGCTCACCTCGCGGAGGTCGAGCCCGGCGACGAGGCCGTGGCGGTCCCCCAGGGTCCGCGTCCACTGCGCACTGCCGCCCAGGGACTCGGCCGGCACCCGCTGCTCGCGGGTCAGGCTCTCGCTGTTGCGGTCCGCGGCCACGGCGGTGAAGGTCTGGAAGTAGTCCTGGTCGCTCCCCCAGGCCCGCAAGGAGAGCCAGCCGCCGCCGGCGGCGCCATCGAGCCCCAGGCTCGCCTGCCGGATCGTGGTGTCGTTGACCTGGAGGCGCGTGCCGTTGTCCCGCTTCTCGTCGAACCAGGAGGCGCGGAGAAAGACTCGGCCGTCCTCTCCGGTCAAGCGTTCTACGGCCAGGTCAACGGCCGAGTGCCGCGACGCGGCCGGGGTGTCGACCGCTCCCCGGGCCGCGGGCTCGACGGGGACGTAGCCATCGGTGCGGAACGACTCCGCTCCCAGGCTTGCAGACCAGCGGCCCCGGCGCTCGGCCACGAAGAGGCCGCCCTCCGGCGTCTCCTGCTCGCCGTAGGACGCCTCGACCGCAAGGGCAGGCTCCGAGGGCTCCCGGCGGAGGAGCTGGACCACGCCCCCGAGGGCGGCGCTGCCATAGAGGTCCGATCCCGCGCCGCGCAGCACCTCGACCCGGCCGAGGGAGAGCCGGGGGACTCGGCCCCAGTAGATCCAGCCGCCGAACGGATCGTTCAGGGGGATGCCGTCCGCCAGGACCAAGGCCCGGCTCGCGCCGCTCGCCCCCAGCCCCCGGAGCGACACCCCCTGTGTCGTCGGGTTGGCAAAGCGGCTCCCGGAACGGCGGAAGAGGGAGAAGCCGGGCACCTGGCGGAGGGCGTCGTCGATCGTCCCGGCCGCGGTGGACTCCAGCTCCTCGGAGGAGAGGACGACCACGCTCGCCGCCGTGTCGGCCAGACGGCGCTCGGTGCGGGTGGCGGTGACGGTCAGCTCGTCCACGATCTCTTCCGTCGGAGGAGCGGCGGGCTCAGCGGGGGATGCCTGGAGCGCGAGGAGCAGGGCCAGCAGGCCGAACGCTTGCACGGAAGCCAGCTTACCAGCCGGTCGAAGCTACTGGCGCCGTAGCCGCGCGAGCTCGTTTTCGAGGGCTCGAATCCTTTCCTCGGACTCGCGCAACGCCTTGGTCTTCTCTGCGTTGCGGAGGAGGAGGGCGCCGGTGGCCGCATCGGTCAACCGCAGCCGGTCGCCTTCGGCACGAAAGAGCACGCCCGTGGCCTGGCTCAGAAGGGAGCCGTCCGGCTCCGGCTGAACCTCTTGATAGCGGCCGCCCTTGAGGCGGACCCCCTGGAGCCTGGGGTCCAGATAGTCGCCGTAGGGATCGAACTGGAAGTACTCGGCGACGCCGAGCCTCTGGTAGATCTCCTGCTTCTCCTTGTCCTTCCGGCGCGTGCTCGTGGATGTCGTCTCCAGCACGAAGCAGGGCGTCGGACCCTCTTCCCACAGGAGGTACCTGGTGCGCTCGCGGTCGCCGGGCAGCAGCTTGGGGACCCCCTTGACGACAAAGCCGTCCGGGGCGACGACGGCGGTGGGGTCGCCCTTCCGGTAATACAGGAAGAGGTTGGCTCCAACGAAGACTTCGGGCTCCGACTCGAAACGGTCCTCGAGGCATTCCCAGACATAGACCATCTCCTGGAGATGGTGCTTGGTTTCCGCCATCGGCTCGCCGTCGGACTCGGGGTAGTGGATCTCTTTTTCGAGAGGGATCGCGGCCATGCGTGCCATCCTTTCCCGAAGGGTTGCGGAATCAAAACACGAAACCCCTCGGAGCGCAACCCGAATGGTAGCATGAGCGCGGAGCAGAAGGTCTCCTGCGCCGGTTGCGCTGGGCGTGGGAGCGCTTCGCCAGGGGCAGTCTCTATGAGTTCACGAACAGCCGCCGAAACCAGGATACGAACCGTAGCGCATCGTCGCTGCCGTGCTGCAGGACTCTCGCTCGCAGCGCCGTCCCGAAGGGCAGTCCGGGCTCTTCCTGCCAGGCGAGCCATGTGTGCAACCGGCTCTTCAGATGGTCCTTCTCCGGGCATCGGGCGCCGCGTCGCCGTGCCTCGCCAGCGGCTTCATCGGCATAGGCCCAGCAAGGATCATCGGCAGGCACCAGCCTGGAGAGGAAGCTTTCGAGAGTACCCGGGGAGGAGTTGTCGGGCATGAGCCAGACGCCGATCCGGGTTCCTGGGCGCATCCCGGCCACGATCGTACCCTCGGGATGTGGAGAGGCGGGTAGCTCGACACCCGCATTCGCGGATTGCGCCCGCAACTGTGCCCATCGATTCGTGAGGCTCGCGTTAGCGTCGATGACGATCCCGACCCGTTCGAAGGATGACTTGAGGATCACGGAGAGGGAATCCAGCAGCTTCGTGATGCCGCCGAGGCTGTCCACGTAGGGCCGCATTATGGAGCTGTCATCCCAGTCGTAACCATGTCGGGCGAGGACGTGGATGACCGTGTGAAGGTCGTCAGGGCCTTCGACGACGAGGCGATAGGGGCTGTTCTTGGGAGGGGGCATCAGCGCAGTTCCAGATGGTTTTGCGCGGCGATCAGAAGCTCATCGCTCGAGAACGCAACGGTCTTCGTAGCGTCCTTTTCCACCCGGTGCATGGTCACATCCGAGGCGAGGTCGGGATTCTGCTCGCGCACCCAGGCCAGGGCGTGCACGCAGTCGAGGCTATGGCTGGTCGCGAACACCTGAACGTCGAGCCGCCGCGCGGTTTCGATGACGAGCTTCCACATGTTCACCATCACGGTGTGGTGCAGGCCCGTGTCGATCTCATCGATCAGAAGAAATCCGCCCTTGGCCGAAAAGAGGTGGAGGGCCAAGGCCAGCAGGCGCTTCAAGCCGTCGCCCATGCTTCCAAGAGGAAGACGTTGCTCGGAGTCGGCGAGCTTCAGGTAGATGTTTCGGGGCGCTCGCGGGCTGTCACCGATGAAGGCGATGCGCTCGATCCGGGGATCGATGATCCTGAGAGCTTCTATGACCCCCTCTTCCTCGGGTTCCAAGACCACTTCATCCCAGAGCTCCCCAAGGCGGTCTCTTTCTATCGCTTCAGAACCAAGAAAGTTCACAGGCGGAGGGGGTAACAAGAACATGTTTACTACCCTGTACCCGATCTGCAGTCCGCCGTCTGGAGAGATCGGGAAGCGATCATCTTTGAAATGGCTCTTGAGGTTCACGAAGAGGCTTGCAGATTCCAGGGAGACCTGGCAGTGAACGAAACGTTGCATGCCACCATCGCCGGAAATTGAGAAGGAGACGTCGGGCTTCAGGACATGGCCATAAAACAGGTGAGAGGGATCGATCTCCGTCTTGAATCCACGCTCTCTTTCGTCACGGGCCAATATCTCTTCGCCTCGGCGCAAGGGACCCTCTAGGAGCCCGTGAATCTCTCCCGTTGTCAACACCTCTGCGGCTTCAAGGATGGAAGTCTTGCCGGCGTTGTTCGTTCCCACGAACAGGTTGACCCGCGTCAGCCGGTCGACGCGAAGCTCGCGGAAGGTTCGGAAACCGGTGATGGTCAGGTTCTTGAGCACGGCAATGTCCTCGAAACAGGCCGAAGTCTATACCGGATAGACCGCAACGCGCAGCTTTCCCGCCACGCGCCGGCTCACTTGGACACCACCTCGCCGCAGCGGGCCATGGACTTGCCGGAGTAGGGGTTGCCGATCTCGCCCTTCGGCTGCACCCAGGAGCGCTTGCTCATGGAGCAGTAGGCCACCACATGGCCCTTCCCTCCGGCCGTCTCGCGCCAGCGCACCATGGGCTTGCTCAGCTCGTAGAAGGCGTTGCGGGCCGCGGTCAGGTCGCGGGCCGAGGCCAGCCTGGAGGAGGCCGCGGCGATCTGCGGCGCCAGGCCGGCCGGCGCGCTCTTCGCGAGCTTCCCGATGGCCTGGGCATGGGCGGGGATGCCCGCGACCGTGTCCGCGAGCAGAGCCTTGCGCACCGCTTCGTAGTGGCCGAGCACGGCATCGAACCCGGACGGGGCCGGAGCGGCGAAGGCCACGCCTGCCATGAGCAGGAGGGCCAGAAAAGACATTCCAAAGCGTTTCATCTTCGTTCTCCTTGGTTCGTCAGGCGGCCTCGCCCAGTTCCTTGCCGGACTCGGCCGCCGCGAGGGCGCGCACCTCGGTGCGCCACTTCCAGATCTTGTAGATCGCCGGGTAGACCAGCAGCTCCAGCAGGAACGAGGTCACCAGTCCGCCGATCATCGGCGCGGCGATGCGCTTCATCACGTCGGCGCCCGCCGCCGTGGACCAGAGGATGGGCAGCAGGCCCATGAAGGCGGCGCAGACCGTCATCATCTTCGGCCGCACTCGCTTCACCGCGCCGTGGACGATGGCCTCGTCCAGATCCTCGCGGCTGCGCAGCCTCCCCTCCCGCTTCGCCTCGTCGTACGAGAGGTCGAGGAACAGGAGCATGAACACCCCGGTCTCGGCGTCCAGGCCGAGGAGCGCGATCATCCCGATCCACGCGGCGATGGACACGTTGTAGCCCAGGACGTAGAAGAGCCAGATCGCTCCCACCGCCGAGAACGGCACGGCCAGCATGACCACCAGCGCCTTGAACCCCGAGCGGGTGTTCAGGTAGAGCAGCGTGAAGATGAGGGCGAGCGTAACCGGCACCACGATCTTGAGCCGCTCGCGCACCCGCACCATGTTCTCGTACTGGCCGCTCCATTGGAGCGTGGTTCCCGGCGGCAGCTCCAGCTTCGCCAGCACCTCCCGCTTGGCCTCCTCCACGTAGCCGCCGATATCCCGGCTGTCCACGTCCACGTACACATAACCGGCGAGGAAGCCGTTCTCGTCCCGGATCATCGACGGCCCCTGGGTGATCTGGATGTCCGCCACCTGCGCCAGCGGGACCTGGGCGCCGGTGGGCGTGGCCACCAGGATCCGGTCCAGGCGGTCCCGGTCGTCGCGCAGCTCCCGCGGGTAGCGGACGTTCACCGGGTAGCGCGCCCGGCCTTCGATCACGGTGGTGACGTTCTCGCCGCCGATCGCCGTGGCGATGACCATCTGGAGCTGCTCGATGGTCAGGCCGTAGCGGGCGAGCTGGTCGCGTCGCGGCACGATGTCCACGAAGTAGCCGCCGGCCACCCGTTCGGCGTAGACGCTGCGCGTGCCCCGCACGCCGCGCAGGATCGCCTCCAGGCGCTCGCCGACCTGCTGGACCTCGACGAGGTCCCTGCCGAAGACCTTGACCCCGACCGGCGTGCGCACGCCGGTGGTCAGCATGTCGATCCGCCCCTTGATCGGCATCGTCCAGGCGCTGGTGACGCCCGGCGTGCGCAGGGCGCGGTCCATCTCGTCGATCAGCTCCTCGTAGGAGATGCGGTCGGGCCAGAAGGGACGGAATGCCGGCTTCAGCCACCCGGGTACCCGGCCGGAGTACCAGCGCTCCCTCGGCCGCCACGCGCTCTCGGGCTTGAGCACGATCGTGGTCTCGAACATGGAAAACGGCGCCGGGTCCGTGGACGTGTCGGCGCGCCCCGCCTTGCCGAACACCCGCTCCACCTCGGGGAAGCCCTTGAGGATGCGGTCCTGGGCCTCCAGCAGCTCCTGCGCCTGGGCCACGGAGACGCCGGGGAGCGTCGTGGGCATGTAGAGGATCGTCCCCTCGTGCAGGGGGGGCATGAACTCGGAGCCCAGCTTGAAGTAGACGGGGACCGACACTGCCACCAGGGCCAGGGCGCCGGCGATCACGGCCCACGGGCGCCGCAGCACGAAGCGGCAGGCCGGCTCGTAGACTCGGAAGATGGTCCGGCTGATCGGGTGGCGCTCTTCGGAGTGGTAGGTGCCGACGGCGACGCCCGAGGCCAGGCGCGCCAGCCACCGCGGCCGGAAGGTGAAGGGGTCCATGCGCGCAAAGAGCATGCGCAGGGCCGGGTCGAGCGTGATCGCGAGGAGGGCGGCCACGGCCATGGCCAGGTTCTTCGAGTAAGCCAGGGGCTTGAAGAGGCGCCCCTCCTGGTCCACCAGGGCGAAGACCGGCAGGAAGGCCACGGCGATCACCAGCAGCGAGAAGAAGACCGACGGCCCCACCTCCTGGAGAGCCTCCAGGCGCACCTGGTGGAAGTCGCCCTTGCGGCCTCCCGCCTGCCAGTGGTGGAGCTTGTTGTAGGCGTTCTCCACCTCGACGATGGCGCCGTCCACGAGCACGCCGATCGAGATGGCGATGCCCGCGAGCGACATGATGTTGATCGTCACCCCCGAGTAGTACAGGGGGATGAAGGAGAGGAGCACCGAGACCGGGATGGTGACGATGGGCACCACCGCCGAGGGGACGTGCCAGAGGAAGATCAGGATGACCAGGGAGACGATGATCATCTCGATCACCAGCTCGTGCCGGAGCGTCCCGAGCGCGCGCTCGATCAGGTCCGAGCGGTCGTAGGTGGTGACGATCTCGACCCCCTCGGGCAGGCTCGGCTCGAGCTCCCGCAGCCTCGCCTCGACGCGGCGGATGACGTTGAGCGCGTTCTCGCCGTGGCGCATGACCACGATGCCGGCCACGTGATCGCCCAGGCCGTCGAGGTCCGAAACACCGCGGCGGATCTCGGGGCCCAGCTCCACCCGGGCCACGTCGCTCAGCAGCACCGGCACGCCGCCGGGGCCCACCTTGAGGACGATCTGCCCGAAATCCTCGGGGCTCTTCGCGTAGCCCCGGCCGCGCACCATGTACTCGGCGCCGCTCCACTCGATGAGCCGGCCGCCCACCTCGTCGTTCGATTCGCGCAGGGCCTCGACCACCTCGTCGAGGGGGATGCCGTAGGCCGCCAGCCGGTTGGGATCGACCGTCACCTGGTACTGCTTGACGAAGCCGCCGATGGCCGCGACCTCGGCCACGCCGGGCACGGACTGGAGGGCGTAGCGCAGCGTCCAGTCCTGGTAGGAGCGCAGGTCTTCGAGCGAGTGCGCGCCGGAGCGGTCGACCAGGGCGTACTGGTAGATCCAGCCCACGCCGGTGGCATCGGGGCCGAGCTCGGTCTGCACCCCCTCCGGCAGGCGGGATTGGATCTTCGAGAGGTACTCCAGCACGCGCGAGCGCGCCCAGTAGAGGTCGGTGCCGTCCTGGAAGACCACGTACACATAGGAAAAACCGAAGTCGGAGTAGCCCCGCACCGCTTTGACCTGGGGGGCACCGAGGAGCGCCGTGACGATCGGGTAGGTGACCTGATCCTCGACGATGTCGGGGGAGCGGTCCCATTTCGAGAAGACGATGACCTGGGTGTCCGACAGGTCGGGCAGGGCGTCCAGGCGGATGACCGTGAGCGTCCAGAGGGAGAACGCCACCACGGCGCCGGCGCCGAGCAGCACGATCCAGGGGTTCTGTGCCGAGAACGCGATGATGCGGCGGATCATTTTCCGTCCATCCCGGCCACGGCGGCCCGCAGGCGCGACTCGGAGTCGAGCAGGAAGTTGGCGCGGACGGCCACGCTCTCGCCCGCGTCCAGGCCGACGAGGATCATCGCCAGGCCCTCGGTGCGGGTCCCTACCCGCACCTGCCGCGGCTCGAAGCCGCCGGGCGTCCGCACGAAAACGACCTGGCGCACGCCCGTATCGATCACCGCGGAATCGGGGATGACGATCCCTTCGGCCGCGGCGAGCTCGGGGGTCACGTCCACGTACATCCCGGGCTTGAGCCGCAGGCCGGGGTTGGAGAGCTCGATGCGCACCTTGACCGTGCGGCTCTCGGGGTCGAGGAACGGGTAGATGAAGGACACCCGCCCGGAGCGGGTCGTGGCCGGGTCGTAGGGCAGGCGCAGCGCGACCTTCTGGCCCACGCCGAGGATGCGGCTCTCGTACTCGTAGAAGTCGGCCTCCACCCAGACCCGGGACAGGTCGGTGACGGTGAGGAGGTCCATGCCCGGGCCGACCTCCATCCCCTCGAAGATCTCCTTACCGGTGACGTAGCCGGAGGCGGGAGAGTAGAGCGTCACGGTGCGCTGGGGCTTGCCCGTGCGGTCGATCTGCTCGATCAGGCCGTGGGGGACGTCGAGCAGCTCCAGGCGGCGGCGGGAGGCGGCCAGGAGGTCCTCGCCGCCGCGCCGCACCTCGGGGAGCTGCGAGCCCGAGAAGCGCCGGGCGGCCTCGCGGGCGCGCAGGTACTCCTCCTGGGTGGCGAGCAGCTCGGGGGAGTAGATCGCGAGCAGCGGCTGGCCCCGGCTCACGATCTGGCCGGTGGAGCTCACGTAGAGCCTCTCGACCCAGCCCGAGGTCTTGGTGTGGACGTGGCGGATGCGCGACTCGTCGGCCGTGACCAGGCCCACGGCGCGGGTGGAGCGGGAGAGGGCACGGCGCTCGGCCACCGCGGTCTGCACGCCGGAGAGGCGCAGGGCCTGGGCGTCCATTTCCACCGGGGCCATGCCGGGGACGGTGCTGCGCGCGCCCTGGCCCTCGTCCTCGTAGACCGGGACGTAGTCCATCCCCATCGCATCCTTCGCCGGCACGGGCGAGGTGACCGCGGGGTCCATGGGGTTGCGGTAGTAGAGGATCTTCCTCCTGCTCCGGTCCTCCGTCCCGCCGGTCTCGGCCTTGCGCGCTGCGGCCTTCTCCGCGGGAACCAGGCGCATGCCGCAGATCGGGCAGTCGCCCGGCTTGTCGGAGACGTAGTCCGGGTGCATGGGACAGTAATACCGGGCGCCCGCCCGGGCCGCGTCGTCGCGGCAGGCCACAGCCACCAGCAGCAGGAGCGGCAGGAGGGCCAGCAGGGTCTTCCTGGTCGTGGATCTCATGGCATCTCCTTCGCTTCGACGGCCGGAAGCAGCCTCTGCAGCCCGGCCCAGGCGGCGTAGCGGTCGGCCTCGCGGCGGGCGAGCTGCACTCTCGCCTCCAGCCAGAGGCCGAAGTCCTCGACCACGGTCGAGAAGTCGCCCCGCGCCGTCAGGTACGAGGAGCGCGCGGCGTCCAGGGCGGCGCTGCTCTGGGGGACGATGGCCTCGCGGAAGCGCATCACCTGGCGGTCGGCCTGCTCCCAGCGGGCGGCCAGGCCGGCCGCCTCCGAACGGGCCATGACCTCGGCGTCGCGCAGCTCCAGGCGGGCCATCTCCAGCTCCCGCTCGGCGGCGCGGATCATCGGCTCCTGCCGGTCCCGCTTCCGGAAGGGGAGCTCGACGCCGAAGCGGAGAGTCAGCACCGGGCCGAGCGGACCGCGGCCGGCGATCCCTGCCGCGGGCGAGAAATCGGGTTTGAGGTCCAGCCGCGCCACGGCCAGCCGCTGCTCGGCGAGGGCCACGGCGGCCCGGGCCGTCCGCACGTCGGCAGCATCGCCGACTGCCTCCGCCGCGTCTTGCGGGAAGGCGACCTGAGGCAGCTCCGCGACCTCGCCCAGCGGCGCGCCGGGCCGGCCGAGCCAGCGTCCGAGCTCCGCCACCATGGCGGCGCGCTCGGCGGCGAGGTCGTCCAGCTTCTCGCCCAGGCGGCTGACCTCGAGCTGGGCCTTGAGGACGGCCTCCTGCTCGCCGCCGCCCGAGGCGTAGCGGCTGCCGGCCGTGGCGGAGAGCATGTCCACCAGCTCGTGGGCGGCGGTCAGAAGCTGGAGCTCGCGGTCCATGGCGTAGATCCGGGCGTAGAGAGTGCGCACCTCGGAGGCGATGCGCGCCTCCAGGGCGGCGGCGCGGGCGGCGCGCAGAGCGGTCTCGGCGGTCGCCGCCTCGCCGCGGGCGCGGCGCTTGCCGGGGTAGGGGAGCGGCTGGCGGAGCTCCACGCCGATCATTGACATGGGCATCTCGCCGACGGTCCAGTCGGGGAACTCCTCGTTCTGGAGCATCCCCTCGACCATGGGATCGGGCAGGGCGGTGGCGGGCCGCTCCATCTCGCGGGCCGCGGCCAGGCTCTCGCGCAGAGCGGCCAGGGCGGGCGAGCCGGCCAGGGCGGCCTGCACCAGCTCGTCCGGCGATGGAGCCCGGTCCTGGGCTGTCAGGCTCGCCGCGGTGGCGAGCAATCCAAGCAAAACTGCAGAAAAGCGGCGCATGACTCCTCCAGGGCGCGTTTCAGGGACGGTCATCCCCTTGAGGGAGGGCCGCTGGACACACTGCTCCTGGGGAGCTCTAGATCAGGAAGGCCGCGAAGAGAGTGAAGAAGCCGACCCCCTGGATGATCGCTGGCGCGGTCTCCGGTCCGGTTGCGGGACGAATCCGGACCGGGAAGGGGGTCGGCGTATCCGCGGCAGGTGCCGCGGCGATGGCAGGACCGGGCGGCGGTGCCGGCACCGGGAGGTGCGGCACCGGAACGCCAGATTGCTGGCAGCAATCCATCCCGAGCTTCTCGCAGGCCGCCAGGGCGGCCTTCTCGTCCATGGGGCAGACCTCCTCCGCGCAGAGGGGGACACCCAGCAGCAGGACGAGCGCACCGATCAGAGAGACGGAGGAGAGAGTGCGGAGGTAGCCGGGACGACTGGCCATGGCGTCATGGTACTCCCGGGGGGCAGTGAGTGCAAATCCCCTGAAAGGGCGGTCTTTCGCCCTACCCCGCGGGGGAGGGAGCTCGTGCCCGGCACGCCCCTTGCTCCTCTCGTCTTCGAGGCGGGGCCGTTTCCCGCCGCGGAAGCCAACGACGTGGAGGACCACCATGGCCGATCAGAGCAGCAAGCGAGGCGTGCGTTCCGACTCCCAGAAGAGAGACCGCGCGCGCTACGACTTCGATCCGATCCCCGCCAGCGCGCCGGTCGAGGGGGCCTTCGGCCACACCGCCGAAGCGTCCGAGCCGGAGCGCTCGACCTACGACTGGGAATCCGAGAGGAACGAGCGCTAGTTAGAGCCTGAGTGTGGGCCCCGGCCGGGGGTTCCGGCCGGGGCAGTCATCTTCCCTGGGCGTTCCCTCGGCCCGAACAATGCTAAAATCTGTATAGATCTCTCTGGCATCCGGACTGTCCCGGCGAGGAACGTCCATGCGCTTTGCCCCCGGGCTCGCGGTCGCGGCCCTCCTGATCCTTCCCTCCACGGCCCTGGCCGCTCCGCAGATCGTCCGCGTCCCGCAGGATGCCAAGGACTTCCAGACCGCCATCAACACGGTCGCCGACGGCGGCGTGATCGAGATCGCCGCGAACACCTATGCGGCTCCGCCGCGGGGCTTTGCCATCGCCAACGAGCGCAAGGGGTTCACCGTGCGGGCCGCGGGGACCGTGGTCTTCGACGGCGGCGGGGCCAACCTCCTGCTGCGCTACGAGAACGGCCTGCGCAGCCGGGGCAAGCTGGTCACCTTCGAGGGGATCACGTTCCGCAACGGCGCCTCGCTGACCGAGGGCTACGCCGGCGGGGTCACCCTGAGCGCGGCCGAGGCCCGCTTCGTGGGCTGCGTCTTCGAGAACAACACGGCCACGGGCAAGTCGAGCGGCGGCGGCGCGGTGCGGGTCCTGGATGGGAGCGACGCGACCTTCGTGGGCACGGTCTTTCGGAGCAACTCGTCCTTGAACCGAGGGGGCGCCATCGAGGCGGTCGTCTCGACCGTGACGATCCAGGGCGGCGAGCTGACGGACAACCGGGTCAACCTGCCCGGGCACAAGGCCTCGTCCGCGGGCGGCGGTATCTACCTTTTGGACTCGACCCTGCGCGCCGCGGGTGTCCGCTTCCAGGGCAACCAGGCCGGCTGGGTCGGCGGCGCCATCTATGGCTACGGCCGCTGGGTCGGCCCGGTCTCGACGCCGCAGACCCTGGTGCAGGTGAGCCGCTCGACGTTCGCCGCCAACTCGGCGGGCGGGACGGTCCCCGCGCCCAGCCAGACGACCGGGGGAGCCATCCACGTCGAGGACCAGTCCACCCTGGAGGTCGACTCGTCGGTCTTCACGGCCAACGTGGCCGAGTTCGGCGGCGCCGTCGATGTCTACCGGGCGCTCGCGGAGGTGCGTGGCTCCTGGTTCCAGGGCAACCGGGCGCCGCTCACCGGAACTGTCACCGGGGCCGGCGGCGCGGTCTTCGTCAGCTCGGTCGACTTCGCGGACTCTTCGACCGGCTTCGGCGCGATCAACCGTCGCTCCGCTCGGCTGATCCTCTCCGACAGCCTGTTCCAGGGCGGCGGCACCGTGGCCCATACCGGCGGCTGCGTGCTGGCCGCGGGCGACGAGAGCCGCGCGTTCGGCATCAACGGGGTCCCGGCCGCGGGCGCTCCCGAAGAGAACCGCGCGCGGGTGGAGATGCGGCGCACCGTGTTCTCCGATTGCGACGTGGCCACGGCTCCCCAGGGAGGCGACGGCACGGGCGGCGCGATCCAGGCCGTGCTCGTGGACCTCCTCCTGGAGGATTCGCTGGTGATGGACTCGCACGCCCAGACCGCGGGCGGCGGCCTCGCCCTCGAACGCGACTCGGTCGGGGTCATCTCCGGCACCACGTTCGCGAACAACTCGGCGCAGTTCGGGGGCGGGCTCTTCCTCCACGGCTCGACGGCGCAGGTCACGGGGTCCACCTTCCTCGGCAACCAGGCTGGCGGGTCGCAGGGCTCGGCCCTCTACACGATCCCGCTGAGCCATCCCTTGTACCCCCGGAACGCCGGCGGCCTCGTGTCCGGCTCGGCCTTCAGCGGCAACGGCGGGATCGCGGCCTGGGACAGCGATCCGGGCGCGGGGCTGATCAATGGAGTGCGCTACCACGGCAACCGGTTCTTCCCGGGCGACCGGGTCTATGGCAGCAACTCCACCGGCTTCGGCGGCATCAGCGTGGCGCAGCTCAACAACCTCCCGAACAAGAGCGACGGCACCAACGCGCGGCTGTCCAGCCCGCCCCGGCTCGGCACCGTGCTGGCGGTGCCGCCGTTCCTCGGCGGCGGCGCTCCCGGTGCGGGGGGGAAGTCGTTCCTGGCCTATGCCTGGAGCGGGGGCTCGGCCACGCTCGCCGGCCGGACGCTGTCCGCCAAGGCCGGCGTCCTGGAGGTGATCGTGGCGGGCGACCAGTCCCTCTCCGTGGATGGCGGCGCCGTGGACTCCGCGCGCATCGCCGCCTCCGCCTGCACCTCCGGTCCCGTGCTCTGCCTGAACGGCGACCGCTTCGTGGCCGAGGTGTCGTGGAAGGACTTCGAGGGCAACCCCGGCACGGGCCGGGCCGTCTCCCTGACCAACGACACCGGCTACTTCTGGTTCTTCGACCCGGCGAATGTCGAGCTGGTGGTGAAGGTGCTGGACGGCCGCGGCGTCAACGGCAGCTTCTGGGTGTTCTACGGCTCGCTCAGCAGCGTCCAGTACACCCTGAAGATCACCGACACGGCGACCGGCCGGGTGCGGACCTACCAGAACCCCGCCGGCAAGATGGCCAGCGCCGCGGATACCGGCGCCTTTGCAGCCGGAAGTACCACGGTGGCAGCGGTCTCTGAGCAGGTTTCCGAGCCGCTCGAGGTGGAGACCGCCGAGGCCGCCACCTGTGTGCCCGGCCCCACCGACCTCTGCCTGAACAGCCGCTTCCGCATCTCGCTCTCCTGGAAGGCCCAGGGCGGCCAGGGCGCGGGGCAGGCCGTGCCCCTGACTGCGGACACCGGCACCTTCTGGTTCTTCCAGCCCAGCAACGTCGAGGTCGTGGTCAAGGTGCTCGACGGCCGGGCGCTCAACGGTCACTTCTGGGTCTTCTACGGCGCACTGACCAACGTCGAGTACGAGCTGACGGTCGTCGATACCCAGACCGGGCAGCAGGTGACCTACAAGAACCCGGCGGGCCGGATGGCGAGCGTGGGCGATACGTCCGCGCTTCCGGAGTAGATCCATGCGCCCATAGTTAATGTTCTATTTTTTGTCAGTCCCTCCGTCATTTCTCGTCGTTGCGGGTCGAATCCCCTCCAGGGAAAGAAGTTGGCAAGGAGTTTGCGTATTCCGGGAACGAGCGTCTCGGGGACGCCAACGAGGAAGACACCCGCAGCGCGGAGGACATCATGGATCACCCGGTTTCCGAAAGTTGCCTGGAGCGGTTCGCGTTCGGCAGGAGCACGCCGGCGGAGAACCGGTCTCTGGTCTTTCATCTTCTGAAGGGTTGCAGCTTCTGCTCGCGCAAGCTCGTGACGCTGATGCGGCCCGAGGTCTCGCCGGCGGCGTACGACCTGGTCTTCGCGCGGGTGGAGGGTTCCGTCGCGGATACCTGGAGCGCCCTCCGGCGGGAGGACTTCAACATCGCCATGGCCGAGGCCCGGTAGAGCTCCGGGCCCGGCCGTTTCCCCTGTTTTTCCCCGCATCTGGGGTAGGATCACCCCATGGCCCACCTGATCCTGCACGACGTCGATCCCGAGGTCATCGAAGAGCTGCGCCGGCGCGCCGACCTGCGCGGGCGCGATATCGAATCCGAGGCCAAGATGGTGCTGGAGGATACCCTGGGCTTCTCCCGCGCCCGGGCGCTGGTCCAGGCGCGGCGCATCCGCGAGGGGATCGTCGGCCGCAGCCTTGCTCCCAGCGCGGGGCTCCTGCGGGCGGAGAGGGAGCGGCGATGAGGCGCTATGTCGTGGACGCCAGCGTCGCGGCCCAGTGGTACTTCCCCGAGGAGCACACCGAGATCGCCGAGTCGCTGCTGGAAACCGCGAAGATCGAGCTTCTCGCGCCGGACCTCCTGCACGTCGAGATGGCGGTCCTGGTGCGCGAAAGGGTCCGGAGGGGGGAGATCGACCTGGGCACGGGAGAGCGGGTGCTGGAGGCGCTCCGCAAGGCCCCGGTGGACGTGAAGAGCTCCTCCGACCTGGCGCAGCAGGCCCTCTCGCTCTCCCTCCGCGAGGGGATCGGCCTCTACGACGCCTTCTACCTGACGCTCGGCATGCAGGCCGGCTGCCCCGTGGTCACCGCCGACCCCCGGCTCATGGAGCTGCTCCGCAACACCCCGTTCTCCCAGCACGTGCTCTGGGTCGGCGATCTGACCTAGAAAGGACCTGAAAGGCCGCTCCCCACGATAGGACGATCATGACGATCGACGACGAGGTCCGCCGGGCGGCGAAGCTGCTGGAGGCCCTGATCCAGGTGACCGGGGTCTCCCCGGAGGAGCTGGAGAAGCGGCTGGAGGCCTCGCCGGGCTACGTCGGCCGCCTCCTCTCGGGCCGCGTGGAGCTGAAGCTCCGGCACATCCTGGCCATCCTGCGGATCCTCGAGATCGAGCCCACCCTCTTCTTCCAGGCCCTGTATCCGGAGGCCGGTCCGGCCGGCGGCACGGTGCAGATCGAAGCAGTACGCCAGCGCCTGGAGGCGCTCAGCCTTGGCAGAGAGTCCGCTCCGCACCCGGAGGTCGGCATGGACGATCTGGAGAAAGTGGTGCAGGGAGCGGTCAAGGCCGCCCTGAACCTGCGGAAGCCGGAGGGCTAGTCTAGCCGGCCTGGGAGACCGGCTCGCCGATCAGGCGCTGCAGCTCGGAGGCCACGGCGCGCAGCAGGGACGCGGTGGCGCGCTCCCGTTCAATGGCCTCCCGCAGCATCAGCAGGGCCGCAATGGCCTCGCGGCGGATCCCCCGCGCCTCGAAGATCGCTACGGTCTCGCCGAGCAAGGCCTGGATCTCGCGGACGCGCCCCTGCTCCAGCCAGAGCGCTGCAAGATCGAGGGAGACCAGGGCCATGTCGTAGGGCAGGCTGGCCTGGGCGAATCCGGAGCGGACCTCCTGGAAGGAGCGCTCCGCCTCCGCCGGGTCCGCCAGACCCGACGCGATCTGGCCCTCCAGCCAGCGTCCCCTGAGCTGATCGAGCAGGCCTCCATGGGCGGAGTACAGGGCGCGGCTCTCTTCGAACACGCGCCGGGCGTCGGCTGCCTGCCCGTCGCCCACCAGGACGGACACGAGGTTGTGCACGGCAGCCAGGACGAGCCTGGGATCGCGCTCGGCGTCGATCAAGGCCAGCCCTTCGGTGAGGAGTCGCACCGCCGTCTTGGCGTCGAGGAAGTGGATGGCCGCGTTGCTCTTGCTGATCAGGGCGCGGCCGGCCTCGTGGCGCTCGCCCAGATCCAGGTGGAGCGCGTAAACCCAGTCGAGGAGCTGGCTGGCCTCCGCAAGCCGCCGCTGGTCAACGCGGAGAGAGGCGGTCAGATCCAGCAGCCGCGCCAGGAGCCGGGGATCTCCTGTGCCCTGACGAGTCCGCTCCAGAGCGGCGGCGAGATCGGCCTCCGCACCCGGTAGATCGTCCGCCACGCGGCGGGCGTTCCCGCGCTCGCCCCATGCCCGGGCCTGCAGGTCGGCAAGTTGGAGGGGCCCGCGGAAGTCCAGAGAAATCCCCTCGGCCAGACCGACGGCCAGGGAAGCGGCGGCTACCCTCGCCTCGGGTCCGCCCTGGCGCAGCTCGCGGCACCGGGCAAGGATCTGCTCGCAGCGTTCCCAGTCGCGCTCGGCCGGAGCCCGTTCGCCCTTCGCCTGGGGCCGCGGCACCTCCCGCAGAGGCGGATCCTCCCGATCGCGCTCGACCTCGCGCCGCTCCCGGGCCAGGGACGAGGCGTACCGGCGCGCCGCGGCAAAGGCGCGGAACAGAGGGAAGTCGTACTCGGAGCCGACCTCGACAGGCTCGTCGGGGATGAGGTTGGGGGTCAGGACGACGCCTGCCAGCGGCTCCATCTGCCGGCGGCAGCTCGTGCAACCGGTCAGCAGGTGGGCCACCACGCGGGTCGCCTCCCTGGGCGCAAGCTGGCCCAGCAGGAAAGCTTCCAGCTCGACGGGGCGGGGGTGGTGGATGCGCTCTACGGCCATCATCCCTCCCAAAACAGAAAAAAAGTACCTCTCCTATTCTCTCACACAACCACCTCCCATGTCGTCAAGATCTCCCCTGGGGCGGCGGGACGATCCTCCGCCCCAGGGTGTCTCGCCCTCAATGCCCGCAGGGGTTGCCGTTCGGGTCGATGGTGACGCCCCGGTCGGGGTTGTTGTCGCAGGACGCGTTCCACGTGCTGGTGGGTTGCACGCCTTTGCCCGGCTGCGGCATGCCGCTCCATAGATGCTCCACCCAATCCCAGAGCCGGACGAGCAGACCGTCCTGGGTGGCGGAACCCCGCTCTGCCGGCCGGGCCGCTGCCGGGAGAGCCATGCCGAGGCTGACGATCAGGACGAGGGCGAGGGTGAGACCACGATACGAATTGCGGGACATGGCAATCCTCCTCTCCGAGGGTAAGCCGGAGCCCCCATGGCTCCGGGTCCGCGGAAGTGCTCAGTCTTCAGCAGTTCTCCGTCGAAAGACTCTGAAGCGGCCGCAGGCACCATCACTACAAACGAAATACAAAACGAAATACAAATTACCCATAGAAAGAATAGCATGGCGGTTCCCCTAACCCCGGAAGTGCGCCGCGAGGACGACAGAGGGTCACCCTCTTCTTCAAAAGTGGGGCCGGAGCCGACCCGATCGCTTGACGCCGGACCGGCAGGGGTATAGAAGAGGGGCACGTAGTTCCTGAAATCGTAGGCGGTTATCGAGGGACTTGGAGGGCCTCGTGAGGATGCCCCGTCTCACCGTCCGCGTTGCACAGCTCGCCGCAACGGCACTGGCCTTTGCGCTGGCCAGCCGCACCTCGGCCGCCTTCAGTCTGCCCCACGGGCTCTCGTTCTTCTTCCCGCCCGCGGGCATCTCGCTCGCGGCCGGCGCGGCCTTCGGCCCCTGGGGAGTGGCGGGCGTCGTGCTGGGCGTGATCGCCTTCCCCTGGGGAGCTGCGGACAGCATCCCCGCCCTACTGCTCTTCGCCCTCGCGAACGGGCTGAGCGCTGCCATCCCCGCCTGGGTTCTGCGCCATCCCGACGGCGGGACGGGCCGCCGCCTGCGCCGGGTCTTCGACTACGGCGGGCTGATCAACAACCTGGTGTCGGCCGCGGTGGGCACCCTCACCCTGGTCTGGCTCGGACGGCTGCCGGCGCAGCTCCGGCCGGCGGCGAACGACTTCTTCCTCTGGTGGACGAGCGACCTCGCGGCGGCCATGGTGCTCGGGCTGCCCCTGCTCCTGGCCCTGCGCCCGGAGGTGCTGCTGACCGGCCCCGACCGGGAGATGCTGCGCGACTGGCTGCGCGGCGTGCGGCAGCCGCGCTGGTGCGCCTTCCTGGTGGCGCTCATCGCGCTGGCGATCCTGGTCACGGACCGGCTGAGCCTCGGCTTTCCGCACTGGCTCGCCATTCCGCTGGTGATCCCGATCGGTTTTGCGGCGATGGCGGGCGGGGCCGGGCCGGCGATCCTCGTGAGCTCGTTCGCCTGCGCCTCCTACCTGGCCGTGCTGATCTCCGGCGCGCACGGGGAGCCCGACGTCGTGGCCCGCGCGCTGGCGCCGGCCTACACCACGGTCGGCATCCTCACGCTCTTCGCCCTCTGCGGTGGCTGGCTCGGCGGGCGCAACCGCCGGCTGCTCGACCGGGTGCGCGCCCACGAGGCCCAGCTCGAGCGCGATTTCGACCGCACCGTGGCCTCGCTCGCCGCGGCCATCGAGGCCAAGGACCCGACGACCGAGGGGCACGTCCAGCGCGTCGCCCACCTCGCCATCCTGGTCGGGCGCAAGCTCGGCTACGACGAGCGCCGGCTCCGCCTCCTGCGCTATGGCGCCATGCTCCACGACGTGGGCAAGATCGGCGTGCCCGAGGCCATCCTCAACAAGCCCGGCGGGCTCACCGCGGACGAGAAGGAGATGATGGAGCAGCACGTGGAGATCGGCCTGCGGATCATCCGCGACGTCGAGGTCCTGCGCGAGGTCGATCCGCTGATCCGCTACCACCAGGAGCGCTGGGACGGCGCCCGCGCCGGAGTGAAGTACCCCGGCTACTTCGGCCTGCGCGGCGAAGAGATCCCCGAGGGCGCGCGCATCCTCTCCGTGGTGGACGCCTTCGACGCCATCACCCACGACCGGCCCTACCGCGCCGGCAACACGGTCGAGGCGGCGCTGGAGGAGCTGCGGGGAGAGGCCGGACGTCAGTTCGATCCGCGGCTGGTGGACGTGCTCACCGAGGTGCTGCGGGAGGGGGAATGGCTGCTTTCAGAGCCCTTCGCCCAGACCCCGCTCGCCCTGCGCGCTGCCGCGATGTAGGGGCGGCCCTTGTGGCCGCCCTCCGCCCGGGGCACCCACAAGGGGTGCCCCTACCCCATGAACTTGTAGCCGAGCCGGTGGACCGTGACGATGTGCCTGGGGTCCGCGGGGTCGTCCTCGACCTTCTTCCTGAGCTTCGCGATGTGCATGTCCACGGTGCGGGTGAAGGGGATCGCGTTGTAGTCCCAGACCTCGTCCAGGAGCTTCTCCCGGGTCACGATCTCGCCGCGGTGGCGGATGAAGAAGGCCATGAGCTGGAACTCCCGCGGCGAGAGCTCGACGGGGGAGCCGCCCTTTTTCGCTTCGTGGCGCTTGAAGTCGAGGATCACGTCGCCGAAGCGGTAGCAGTCGGGCGCCGCGGCCTGCGCCGGGGCGGCGCGCCGCAGCACGGCCTCGGCCCGCGCCAGCAGCTCCATGAACCCGAACGGCTTGGTGATGTAGTCGTCGGCGCCGGTCTTCAAGCCCAGGACCTTGTCGATCTCCTGGCCGCGGGCGGTGAGCATGATGATCGGCACGTTGTTGCCGCCGTCGCGGAGCTGACGGCAGACGTCGAGGCCGGTCATCCTGGGCAGCATGACGTCGAGGAGGATCAGGTCGGGCGTGGCATCGCTCGCCAGCTTGAGCCCGGCCTCGCCGTCCGTCGCGACCGCCACCTCGTACCCCTCGTAGGAGAAGCCGTCGCGCAGCGCGACCGACATCGCCTCGTCGTCTTCGACGATCAGGACTTTTCTCATGTCAGGTCCGGAATCGGGGAATCTGCCGGCAGGGCCTCGGGCGCCTCGACCGGCAGGAGGATGGAGAAGGTGCTCCCCTCGCCCGCGCGGCTCTCGACCGTCACCTGCCCGCCATGGGCCTGGACGATGTGCTGGACGATGGACAGCCCCAGCCCGCTCCCCTTGACGTCGTGGACCAGGCCGGTGCCCACCCTGTGGAAACGATCGAAGATCTTCTTCTGCTCGTCGCGCGGGATGCCGATCCCGTGGTCCTGCACCGAGATCGCGACCTGATCCCCCTCGCGCCGCAATGCCACGCGGATCTCCTTGTTCCCGGTCTGGTAGGAATACTTGACCGCGTTGTCGAGCAGGTTGCTGAGCGACTGCGCGATGGCACCGGGATCGACGCGCACGGGCGGAAGCTGGCCGGCCGGCCCCTCGAAGACCACGCGGAATCCGTGCTGGCGCAGCCGCACGCCGAACGTCTTCAGGGTCTCGGAGACCAGCTCGGAGACGTCCACGCGCTCGAACTTGTAGCTCTTGCGGCCCGACTCGATGCTCGCGAAGTCGAGCAGGTTGTTGATGAGCTGGGTGAGGCGCCGGCTCTCGGTCTCGATGTACTCGCCGTACTCGCGCACCTTGTCCTGGTTCTCCACCCGGCCCAGGCGCAGCAGCTCGCCGAAGACGCGGATCGACGCGAGCGGCGTGCGCAGCTCATGGGAGACGTTCGAGACGAAGTCGTTCTTCATCTCGGACAGCTTCATCTCCCGCGACGCCGTGCGCAGGGCGAGCACGACGCCGCCCAGGAGCACCGTGGCGAGCAGGGCCGACAGCCCCAGGCTGACCACGAAGCTGCGCTTCGCCACCTGGCCCGCCGTGGCGTGCCGGCTGTCGAGCCCGATCTTCCAGTTGGTGAACACGAAGGAGAAGGGCTTCTCGGCCTCGGCCCGCCCGGACAGCTTCGCCGTGGTGAAGGCCAGGTCGCCGTGCCCGTCCCAGACCGCGACCGCGGGCTCGTCGCGGAAGGAGAACTCCGGCAACGACTCCTTAACGGCCTCGGGCAGCACCTCGTTGCGAAAGTAACCCTCGTCCAGGATCATGCCGGCCACGCCGACCACGCGGGAGGCGTCGTCCGTGATCGGGTTGAGGATCATCGGGTACTCGGGAGCGCGATGGTCGACGAACACCTGGACCGGCTCCGGGAGCACGCCGCCCTTGTGCGCCAGCGTGCTCAGCGGGGAGAAGGCCACGTAGATGGCGCGCGCCTCCTCCGACCACGGGGCGGGCGTGAAGCTGGAGCAGCTCGGATCGAAGTAGAGGACGTCGCCGTCGTTGTCGTTGACGAAGCTCGCCACGAACAGCCGCTTGACGCCGGTGACCCCCTTCTTCTTGAAGTGGTAGGCCGCCTTGTCGAGCCGGTCGTTCAGGAACACGTAGTTGCCGACGTTGAGCACCCGCTCGGCGTCGTTGCGGTAGCGCCACTCGACCTTGTCCACCACCGCTTCCAGGTAGTTGTCGAGGGTGGCCTCGTGGAGCTTGGCCGAGTTGTGCTCCAGCTTGACGAGCCAGCGGTATTGCAGGCCGAGCAGGACCGCGAGCGGCGCCAGGACCGCGATCAGCCCCACCCACAGGGTGTGCTTGCGAAGGAATGCCGCGGGTGTCATGCGAGGGGATTATGAAGCCGATCTCCCGCTCTGCCGAGGCCTTTTACAACTTCATTACAGGGTTTGCGACGTTTTACCGCGCTGGAGGAGGTGTACGATAGGCCCGTGGCGGTCGTACAGACCGACAACTAGACCGAATTGCCGCGGGGCCGGTATCCATCTCTCCCCGGTCCCGCGGCCTTTTTCAAGCCGATCCCACCCTGTCCTTGCCGCTCTTTCCCTGGGAGAGCCGGCGTCCTGCCGGCTCCGGGCCGTTTCCTCCTTGCGTGCCGGGTCTTCCCTCCCGGCGCCCCCAGGCGATATCTTTGGCGGCATGGACACGATCTTCCGGAATTACCGTGGCAAGAAGGACGAAATCTGGCAGCTCGGCTGGTACCGGTCCCCGTTCTGGACCGCGGCGGAGGCGGGCGGTCCGCCCTTGCGCCCGGGCATCGTGGTCTGCTTGAGCGTCCGCACAGGGCGCCGGCAATCCTCGCCGCCGGCACCCGGCGAGCCTGGACCCGAGGCGTTCCGGCAGGTCGTGGCTCAGGCTGCCCGCATCTGGCGTCTCCGCCCCGAGCGGATCGAGGTGGCCGATCCGCGGATCGCTGAAGACCTGGACGCCCTTCTCTCCGGCGAGAAGATCACCGTCGAGGCGAGGCACGACCTCCCGGAGCTGCGCGCCCTTCTGGAGGAGAGGGCCGCCCTCGCCCGGGAGGACGCGCCGCCGGCGGCGCTCTCGGCGCCGGGGCTCACGGTCGAGCGCATGGCCGCCTTCGCGCGGGCGGCGGCCCGTTTCGCCGAGGCGGCGCCGTGGCGGCACCTGGGCCGCGGTGACCTGCTGCTGCTCGAATCCGCCCACCTCCCGGAGGAGCTGCAATGCGCCTGGGTCCTCGGCCCTCCTCACTCCACAGGCGGGGTCCTGTTCCGTCCGGAGCTCGAGGAGGGCTCCGGGAGGGGCTCCGGGAGTGAGTATCCGAGCTCGGAGGAGGAGTCTGCCTGGGAGGACGATTGGGGAGACGAGCCTGACTGGGAGGAGGCGGACGAGTGGGACATGGAGGCCTGGGAGAACGGGATGCCCTCCGACCTGGGTTGCTGGAAGATCATTCTGGCCCCTCCTTCCGAGCTTCCCCCGGAAGATGTCGAGCTCTGGATGGAGCACGACCTGGCTCTCGCCGGTTCCACGGCCTATCCCCTGGCCTTGCGGACAGGGCCGGAGGGTGACGAGCGTCCCGACGCCCGCCTCCTGTCCTGGTTCGAGGCGGTCCTCGACGCCCTGGCGTCCACCACCGAGGAGGAGATGGACAAGGGCCGCTGGGAGAAGGAGGTGGCCACCGTGGATGGCCCGGTGCGGCTCGTGCTCTCCCTTCCCGATGTGCTCGATCCCCCCTTGGCGGAGAGCCTCTTTCTGGATGACGACGACGACCGTGCCGAGGAGGAGAGGCTGGCCGAGGATCTCGCCGACGAGGCGAATGAGTCCTGGGGCCGGCGGCAGATCCACTTGGCCCGCCGCGCCGTCGCGCTCTGGCCCGACTGCATCGACGGCTGGCTCGTGCTCGCCCACCGGGCCCTCGATCTGGAAAGCGCCAGGGACCTGTACGCCGAGGCGGTCGCCGCCGCCGAACGGCTGATGCCCGGCATCGGAAAAGGGGAGGCCGGCCCTGGCGACGAGGACGAACAGCCCTGGCTCTTTCCGTGGATCTGGGCCCGCGTCGGATTGGCGAAATCTCTCTGGAGCCTGGGGTCCCGGGAGGAGGCGGTCGGTCACTTCCAGCGGATTCTGGCCGTCGACCCGAACGATCACGAGCGGGTCCGGTACCTGCTGGTTCACGCGCTCCTGGCTCTGGGTCGGAACGACGAGGCCGGAGACCTCCTGGCTTGGTACGCAGAGGACGGGGCAGACTGGCTTTACACCCGGGCGCTCCTGACCTTCCGGCAAGAAGGGGATTCCCCGTCCGCGCGCCGGCAGATGGCCGCCGCCCTCCAGGCAGACCGCCAAGCCGACCGCAATACCGCGAGGCAGCTTCTCGGCCTCGCCCCGCCTGAGAAGGGCGGGGAAGAGAGCTATGCCGTCCTCTTCCAGGACGTCTGGGCGGACACCCCTGGAGCGCTCGAAGCGTTGCGAGCGCAGAGCGCGGCTTGCGCTGCCGAGGCCAAGGCGCGGAAGGCCAAGCGGAAGACCGAGAAAAAGAAGCGGAAGAAGAGACGACGGTAGGGCCGAGGCAATGACCATGGAAAACGACGACACCGGTGACGATTGGTTTGAACGATGGTGGGCGGCGACGCCGGAAAACAAATTGGAGCTCATCGATGGGCAGCTCATCATCAGCACGATGGCGGGCAGCCGGCGAATCGCTTGGATCTTGCTGGAGGACCATGGCCCTGCGCTGGCTTTACCGCTGGCTTCACCCGATCTCTGGTGGGAGGCCTTGCGGCAGGCGTTCGATCCGCAGCCGAGTCCTCAGACGCCAGAGGAATGGACCGAGTGGGCGGCGACGTTCGAGCACGACCCGGAACCGCCGTCGGCCGGGCCGCTCGGCTCCGCAGAGCATCGACGGGCCTATGAGCTATTGCGGCAAGGCCTGTATCGGTTTGACGGCCGCAGTGGTCTGGGCCGGTCCTCGGGCCGGGATTTCGTCATCCGCCTGGGAGAGAACGGTCTGACGCCGGACCTGCTGTTCATGGACCGGGCCTGCCTGCCGAACCTCCACGAGTACTATCTGGATGGTCCGCCTCCGCTCGTCATCGAGATCACCCTCGATGGCAGTGCCGAGGAGGACCGGGGCCGCAAGCGGAGTCTGTGCGAGAGCGCAGGCATTCCCGAGTACTGGCTCGTCGAGGCCGCTGCGCAGGAAACCACCTTCTTCCGCCTGGGGGCGGATGGCCGCTACTATCGCGCCGCTCCGGATGATCGGCTCGTCTACCATTCCGCAGCCGTACCGGGCCTCGCCCTGTCCCTGCCGCATCTCTGGACGATGGACGGGCCGGATCGGGATCAAATCTGCCTGCCCTTTCTAACTCCCGTGCACCGGGATGACCGGCCTCAGCTCCAGCGCGAACGCGATCGCACGGAGCTGGGGTGGGACTCTCTGCCCTTCGCCCCGCGGATCGGGTTGGAGCCCGTGCCGATCCGGTTTGCCGAATTCATCTCCTGGTGCCCCCGGGCCAAGTTCGAGAACTTCGGTGGCGGCCTGGTCATCGACAGCCGCGAGGGAACGCGCCGCTGCATGGGAATGCTGCTGATGACCCTGGGCCTCGTCGAAGCGGTCAAGCTGGCGTCACCGCGGGAATGGGTGACGTTTCTTTACCCGGAGCCCTATCAGGCTCTTGTTCGTCAGCAGACAGAAGACTTCATGGCCGATGCGGAGTACAGTTCATCGGAGCTGCACGGTGATCAAGAGTACGTCAGTGGCAAGATCCCCCAGCTTCCGGAGGTGTTTGAGGGGGGCGATGATCTGGCGGAGTGTCGGCAGTGCTTGACCGAAGCCGTCCGAAATCGAGTCTTGTTGAGGATCGCTCGTCGGCAGGAGGCATGAACAAGCCCAAGGTCAGACTGGTCCCCGGGCTTCGTCGAGCCGTTAAGCGCGGGCGACCGGCAGGCCTACGGAGTCCGACCCTCGCCGGAGCCCTCGGCCGGTACCTCCGCGGGATCGAGAGTAGCTTCGTCGATCCGGGTCTGGTATTTGTCCAGCAGCTTGCCGAAGCTCGGCTCGGCGGTCTTCCACCAGTCGGCGAAGGTCTGGTCTCCCGCCCGGACGGCGCTCAGCCTCTCGATCGTGGTGGCCCCTCCGGCCTCGGGGATGTCGGTCTCGACGACCTGGAAGGTCAACTCCAGCGGCTGATCCTTGTGGTCCACCAGGAAGATCTCCATCCCGCGTTCGAGGAAGAACGACGCGCTCTTGCCGTCCTGCTGGCGGATCACCGCATGCAGGTAGTCGCCCGACTCGAAGCCGACAAATGTGCCCGTGAGACTCTTCGTCTCCAGAACCTTGTCTGGAGTCTGCTCCGCTGGATTGGGAGAGGGCTCGGCCTCGGCAGAGACTCCGGAGGGAGCCGTCGCCTGTGGCTCGGTGTCCAGCGCCGGCTCGCGGCAGCCCACAAGCAGACCGAGCAGGATCACGGCAGCGGATGTTGTCTTCATCGCGGTCGCCATTAGAGCACGGAAGCGGCCTGAAGGGGGCGGCGGCTCGTCCCACTACCTCCCGTGGCACCTGTTCGGTCCTGTTCGGTAGGGCGGTCTTGCGAGGCGGACGAAGCCGCCTTGGCCGGGGCGTCAGGTGTTCGAGTATCATACTTGCCATGAAGGAACGGCTTGTCGAATCGAATCCCGCCGTCATGATGGGCAAGCCCGTGATCGCCGGGACCCGCATTACGGTCGAGCTGATCCTGGAGAAGCTCGCGGCTGGCGAGTCGGTCGAGCAGATCCTCGAATCCCATCCCCGCCTGACCCGGGAAGCCGTCTTGGCAGCCCTTGAATTCGCCGCCCGGGCGCTACGGGCCGACGTCGTCTATCCGGTGTCTCACGACGCTGCATGAGGCTCGTCGCCGACGAGAGTGTCGACGGTCCGATTGTCGAGCGGCTGAGAGCCGAGGGGCATGAGGTCCTCTACGTTGCCGAGCTCGATCCCGGAATTACCGATGAGGTGGTCCTGGAACAGGCCAGGGAGGCCGGCTGCCTGTTGGTCACCTCCGACAAAGATTTCGGCGAGTTGATCTTCCGGCTGAAGCAGCTCCCCGGTGGTGTCATCCTGCTTCGCCTGGCAGGTCTCACCAACCTTCGGAAGGCTGAGATCGTCGCCTCGGCAATGCAGGGCTACGGCGACGCCATGATCGAGGCCTTCACCGTCGTCACTCCAGGTAATGTTCGTATCCGTCAACGAGTCGAGCTTCCGGAGTAGCCCGGAAGCAGAGCGCCTCCCAATGGGGAGTAAGGGCTTGTGAGGGCGAGGGTATACATGCCGACCTTCTCTGCACGCGCATGGCACGTACTTGGGGGCGCCTGTCAGCGCCAGCGTGAGGGGCAGGACTGGTGGTTTTTCTCTCCACTCGCTTGGAGCTTATTGGTCTGTGGCTCTACTCAACTCATCCTCTACAGGATACTATACTTCCGGACACTTGCTCCGAAGGCTGAGAGGAGTGCCTTGAGTCTGAAGGACTACCTCCCTCGGACCGTTCCCTTCCATCTCGCGCTTGGGATGATCCGACGGGCATGTGAGGAAAAGGCGGATGGCCGAACACGCTGGTTTCGTCGCGTATCCAGGTTCCCCTCCTGAGCTCACCGCCACGATCCGTGAAGGGGTCGAAAGGTCAAATGCCGGGCCAGGCTCGCTGACCCTTCAGATTTGGGAGCACAACGACGTTGCTAGTCGTCCGCTGACCTTGCCCGTGTTGTCCGGAATCGAGCAAGCGGACTTTCTTGTGGCTGATATAACCCGGCTGAATGTCAACGTGACGTATGAGGTCGGATACGCCATTGGGATCCAGAAGCGAGCGCTCCTCGTCAAGTACTCCGCCATTAGTGGCGACGACGCATTGATCCACAAGATCGGGATTTTCGACACTCTCGGATACGAGAAGTACGCTGATGCAGGAGAACTCGCGGCTATCATTCAGCGCACTTATGATCTGACACCGCTTAAGGTTGATGGCGAGCCAGATACCAGAGCCCCAGCCTATTTGTTGGAGACGCCGATACGCACGCCGGAAATGACTCGAATTGTAGCCAGAGTTAAGCGTGCCCGACTCTTTTACAGGAGCTTCACGCCATCTGAGGATGCTCGACTGTCTGCAACTGACGCAATACGTCACGTATCGAGATCTATAGGTGTGCTGGTGCCTCTACTTTCTCCGGAGTTCCAAGATGCGGACGTCCACAACATCAGAGCGGCGTTCGTAGCTGGTCTGGCGCACGGCATGGGAAAGGTAACGCTTGTGCTCCAGGACGGGCGCCACCCCGTCCCTCTCGACCTTCGCGACGCAGCGGAGACGTATTCGGAACTTCATGAAATACATCGACATATCGAACGTTTCGCAGGCGATATATATGAGATTTTACAGAAGACGGACGTCGTTGCAAGCGTCCCAGGCAGCCTCCTGCAGAAGATTTCATTTGGCGACCCCGTGGCCAAAACGAATTCCAGAGCCTCGCTAACTACTACGTCCAGACCGATGAGTATAATCGTGCCCTCCGAGGAGAAGTAAACCTAGTAGTCGGCAGGAAAGGAACTGGTAAGACTGCGCTCTTCTTTCAGGTCAGAGACCGAGTAAGGAGGGACAAGCAGAACGTTGTCATCGACCTGAAGCCGGAAGGATATCAGCTACTGAAGCTCAAGGAGCACGTTCTTGATCTCCTCTCTGAAGGTGCTAAAGCCCACCTGATTACAGCTTTTTGGGAGTACCTTCTCCTTCTGGAGATCTGCCGCAAAGTGCTGGATAAAGACCGCTCCAAGCACCGATTTGATGAGTCGCTTGTAGACGTGTACAGAGCTTTAGAGCGTTTGCACCGTGGCGGGCCGGGATCAACTGAAGGCGACTTCTCTGAGAGATTACTCATCCTCTCACAAGAGATCATCGATGCCTACGAGCGGCAGTATGGAAATACGCAGAATGTGCGGCTAACCGCAGATGGGGTCACAAACCTGCTGCACACCACATCAATAGCCGAACTACGGGCAGTGCTGGCGGAATACCTCGGCCATAAGGAGCAGGTTCTCGTCCTCTTCGATAATCTTGACAAGGGGTGGTCATACAAGGGCATCGGGACCGGTGATATTCTGATTCTCCGTTGTTTGATCGATGCTGCTCGAAAAGTGCAAAGGGAAATGCGAAAAACGGATGTCCAAATGTCTTGCATTATATTCGTCCGAAACGATATTTACGAATTGCTCATGAATGCCAGTCCCGATTTCGGTAAAGAGGCTCGCGCCTCGCTCGACTGGAGTGATCCCGATCTCCTGCGGGAAGTCCTCCGGAGAAGGCTTGCTCAGAGTTTTCGGGAGCACATCACGTTCGCCCAGGCTTGGGGCCTCGTCTGCGCAAGTCACTATGATGGCGAAGAGACGTCCCAGTTTCTGATCGACCGATCGCTAATGAGACCGAGAAATCTGCTGAAGCTCATAGGGTACTGCAAGAGCTTCGCCGTAAACTTAGACCACGAGAAGATCTATGCTGAAGACATAGCCAAGGGCCTGCGTAGCTATTCGAATGACCTCGTGCTCGAAGCTGACCGTGAACTGGCCGATGTGGAGCCTTCGGCAAAGGGTCTGCTTTACCAGTTTGTAGGCGAACCGTCAGAAATGCCCGAGGAGCACTTACATCTACACCTACAAATGCATGGAACGTCAGAAGATAAGCTGTAACAGGTCACAGACTACCTTCTGTACCTGGGTTTCCTAGGCGTACGGGTCGGGCACGAGGAGCCCCGGTACATTTACCATTTCGGGTACGACCTCGGAATTCTAAAGGCCGTACAGAGGAAAAATAAAGAGCGGTCTCTATTTGTCCTGAATCCTGCCTTCTGGCCGGCCCTCGAAGTGCGAGCGAGTTAGTCCTTGCACCCGTAAGGGTGCTACCAGCAGGTACTATTGCCGGCCGCCCGAGTCTACTGTCTACTATCGCTTTGGTCGAGGTCGACGCCGAGATGCGTTTCCGGGCTCGCGCTGCGCTGGGCTCTCGCGAACGGGGGCTCCGCCTCCTCGATGAACTCGACCGCTCCGAGCAGCGTTGGGCCGAGAAACACGGCCGGTCGGCTTCGGGCTCGGCCTCCCTGCTCCATGTAAGGGGATTCTGTAACTGACCGCGCGAGGTGGGGGGCAGATTGGAGGGCCTGGACCCTCGTCCCGGCCTCCCCCGCTCTCGCTTACACCTTCAGACGAAGGAGATTGAGATCGTCGTAGCGGATGAAGTCCCCATCGAACGACACGAGCCGCAGACCGCCTGCTCTTGCGAAGGAAGCCAGGTAGGCGTCGGTCCAGTGCCGGTGTGCAGGACGCTCCCCCAGGGCCCAACGCTCCAGCCAGGCTTCACAACCCTCCGGCTCGCCGGCCAGCAGGACTTCGGGGAGTCGACGGAAGGCACCATAGGCCTGCCAGGCCTGCGGGACCGTGAGCGGCTTCCCGCCCATGACGGTCGTGTTGGTCGCAAGGCGCAGGAATCCGAGCGAGGTCACCCGGCAGAAGGCGAGCCGCTCTCCTGCCTCTTCGTACCAGTAGCTGCGTGCCCGTTGGTGGTGCGCATGGTCGGCTACCGCAAGAGCAAGCCATACGTTGACGTCCGGCAGATCAATCGGGCCGGGCACCCGTAGCCTCTTCGTCATCGAGGATGCGATGGATCTCCGCGTTGCTCAAGGCCGGAAGGGCGCGGCCCGTGGCCGCTCGCGCGACCGGCAGCTCGCTGCGCTCACGCCTGCGTGGTGCAGCCTGTGAAGGCGTCCCCCTCAACCCCTGCTCGACATAGCTGGCGATGAGATCCTTCAACTTCAGGCCGTCGAGCGCGGCCTTGGCCTTGGCTTGGCGGAAGAGCTCGTCGGGGAGATCGATGGTGGTCCTCATGAAGGCATTTTTGTGCGTTTGTGCGCGGAGGTCAAGTCGGGAGCATACAGGCCGACGACGTCCCAGATCCCTCGGCAACGGGGTAGCGGGGGAGAAGTTGGCTCAGCCAAGGTGACGGCGAGTCACCGTAAGGTTGCGGCGGGCCGCCGAAGCTGACGGCGGCTCGTCGCCCGCGGAGCTGGGACGATTTTCCTGGCGGCGGCTCATCTCCGGCTACGGCGAGACGCCGCCGCTGGAGATGAAGCGGCTTGGCCGGAGCTGAGGCAACGCAAGCCGACGGCGGGCCGTCGTCAGTCGAGCTGAGCCAGCTTCTCCTTGGCCGAGGCAGCTTCTGTTGACGACGGGAGATGAGGCAACTTGAGGTGACGTAGCTGCCCGGCGATCAGCGGGCCAGGCTTCGCAGGTGGTCGAGGATCTCCCGGCCATCCAGGGCGAAGCCGTCCGCCGTGCGGGGCAGGGGGAGCAGACTGAAGATGCCGACCGCGAAACCGAGGCCGATGAAGCTCCTGAGAAAGATTTCAAGAACACTGGAAGGATTGGGCCAGCCCCGGATTTCGAGTGCCATCGCGGCGAGCAGGATGTTCGTCAGCGGTCCGGCGGCGGCGACCAGGAGGTCGCGCCCGGAGGTCCTGCCCACCGGCTCGTACAGGGCGAGGCCGGAGAAGATCTGGAGCCAGGAACGGTTCAGCGAAAGACGCGGTCGCGGACCATCGATGCGGAGGAAGAGCGGACCTGCCGCAAGCGCCCGCGGTCTGTATCCGACGGCACGGGCGACGACGAGGTGGCCGATCTCGTGGAAGAGGACGTGCAGGAGGATCGCCGGCAGCGTCAGCGCCAGCCCGAGCTTTTCCGGTCCGTTCCGGATCCAGCCTGCCACCCCGGAGACGACCAGGATTCCGATCCAGATCAGGGCGACCACCGGAGCGCGGAGATTGGAGGTCACCCAGTCGCCGGCGGTCTTCCAGGCTCGACGGCCCCAGGGTCTGCCAAGGATCCCGCGGCCCGCGAGGTCGATCCCGAACAGGGTGATGCCCAGCGGGAGGGGCAGGAGAACGAGAGGCCCCAGGGATGGCGCTCTTCCCAGAAGCACCAGGATCCCGACGCCGATGGCGAGGAACAGGAGGCCCCCCACCACCGAGAGAACACGGAGGGGCCAGGTGAGCCGCTCGTCCTCCGTGCTCGCCGACAGCATCGACCGGCCCGGCTCCGGCGAGGGCTTGCCGGACCCGGAGCGCTCGAAGCGCAGGACTTTGAGAGAGGGCTTCGGGTCGTCCACTTCAGCTAATCCCCCGGCCGGATCGTCACCTTGACGCTCGCGCGGCCGAAGTAGATCTCGTCGCCGGACTGGATCTTCACGCCTCTCGCGTCGCGCCCGCTCACGTCGATCGTGCGGCCTTCGCGGAAGATGCGCGTGCTGGAGGCTCCGGGCTCGGCGCGCAGGCGCAGCTCTCCCGAAGCTTCGTCGTAGAGGATGCGGGCGTGCTCGCGTGAGACGGTCTGGTTGACCTCGCCCTCTTCCTGGAAGGCCACGTCGTTGCGGCGCCGCATACGGCCCTCTTCGTCCAGGATCTCTTCCATGCGGCCGACGTGGACCCGGCCGGCGGGAAAGGAGTAGACCTTGCGCGTGGCCGCTCCCTTGAGCACGGTCAGCTCCAGGGTGGGACGGGCGCCCTCGAGCGTCGGAGTGGGCATGGCCACGGTGCCGGCGCTGGAGATGAGAGTCGGCAGGGCAGGGGCGGGCTTGACCGTGCGCTCGGCGCGCTCGAAGTCGATCCGGTAGCGGCGGTCTCCGAAGGCCGGGCTTGCCTCGTCCGTGACCTCGACGTTCACGTCCAGGTCCGGCGGCACCGGGCAGCCGCGCTCGGCGATCCTTTCCCGGATCTCGGCGGGGAGGTCCCAGGCGTCCCCGACCAGGGCTTCGAGCTCGTCCTTCTCTCTCGAACCAGGGGCGAGGAGACGGATGCGCAGGCGGTTGAAGGGGAAGACCCGCTTGCCGCCTCCGGCCGAGACGATGCGCGATTCCACCTCGTCGAGCACCGCCCGGCGGATCTCTATCGGCTCCGTGCCCGTGGGCCAGGGGCGCGTCCAGCGGCGGACCGCCTCGAACAGCTTGTCCATCTTCGTCATTCTCTCTCCTCGACCTGCGGCTCCGGGGCTCCCATCAACCCCAGCGCGGCCGCGGCCTGCACGATCTCGCCGGTGGCCTGCGCCGCGAGCCGGCCGCCATACCCGCCGTGCTCCACGATGACCGCGAAGGCGATCTTCTTGCCGCTCCCGCCGTAGGGCGTGAAGCCGATGAACCAGGAGTGCGAGCGCTTGCCTTGCACCTCGGCCGTGCCGGTCTTGCCCGCGATCGGCGGCGAGACCCCGCCCAGGAGACGCGCGGCCGTGCCGTTGGTCACCACCCGGCGCATCGCCCGCGCCAGGAACGCGGCCGACGGCTGCGACAGGATCGGCACCGGCTCCTGCTCGGGCTCGCTCTTGTCGAGCACGCGCCGGCCCTGCGGCATGGTGCCTCCCCTCGCGATCGCCGCCGCGACCCGCGCCATCTGGAACGGCGTCGCGATCACCTGCCCCTGGCCATAGGCGGCCTGCGGCAGCGCGTCCTTGAGCGCCTCTGGCGTGTTGGGACTCGCCACCCGGATGCCCAGCAACTGCGCGGTCTCCAGGAGCGCGTCCGGTCCCACTTCGTAGGTGCCGAGCTGCGCGAAGTAGGCGTTGCACGAGACCGTGATGCCCTTCATCAGGTCCACGTCGCCGTGCGGGGTGTGGTCCGTGGGATCGTCGCGGATCGGCCGGCCCCAGCCGCGCACCCGGTTGCCCACCCGGCCGTCCGGCAGCATCTGGCAGATGAAGGTCTTCTGGGCCACGGCCGGATCCTTGCGCAGGGCGGCCATGGCCGTGACCAGCTTGAACGTCGAGCCGGGCGGATAGATGCCGTAGCGCGCCCGGTCGATCAGCTCGGCTTCATTGCCTTCGATCACCTTGACCGGCATGCGCTCCGGCCAGGGATAGCTGGCGCTCGCCAGCACCTCTCCGGTGTCGACGTCGAGGACGACCGCGGCGGCGCCGTGGCCGGCCTGGGCGGAGATCCGGCGCAGGATCTCCGCCGTCCGCATCTGGAGCCGGGCGTCGATCGTCAGCTTCAGGTCGCGCTCGCGCTCCAGGATCTTCTTGACTGCCTTGTGCTCCGGCTGCCAGCGATGGCGGAGCAGGGGGACGATCTCGGTGTAGTCCCGCCGCACCTGCTCGGTGAGCGTGCCGTCCGGCTGCTTGACGGAGACCAGCTCCGCGAAGTCGTCGTAGCCCTGCAGGCGGATGCGCGCGTCGCGCTCGGCATAGGAGGTGTTGCTCGCCCCCCAGTTGATCCGCGAGCGCAGGTCGCCCAGCAGGTGGAACGTCCGGCCGCCGAAGGGATAGAAGCGCTCGGGGCCTTCGCCCGGCCTTCGGGGCCTGCCGGGATCGATGGCGGCGCCGAGCGTCGAGAGCGCCGTCTTGTGCTTTTGCAGGTCCTGCGGGTCGCTCGTCGCGAGCGGCAGGCCGTTGCGGTCGAGGATCGCGCCGCGCGGGATGGTCTCTGCGATGTCCTCCAGCCGCGGGTTGTACTGGAAGCGGCGCTGGCCGTCGCCCTGGAGGGTGAGCGCGCCGCGGGTGACCACCCGGTTCGGCCGGATGACCTGCACCCAGGCCGAGCGCAGCAGGATCGCCGCCCCGGCCGCGGCGAGCCCCATCGCCACCCAACGGAGCGCCTTGTCGAACTTGACGGTGGCGTCCGCCCCTCCCGGCCGGGCGGAGAGGCCGAGGATGATCCCGAAGAGGAGGAAGTTGGCCAGCATGGCCGAGCGCCCGAAGCTCAGGAACGGGGAGACCACGCCCGAGAGCGGCACCAGCCCCACCACGCCTCCCGCGATCAGGAGGATGTGGAGCGCTGTGAGCACGGAAAGGCCGAGCGCGAGGAAGAAGCCATAGGTGGTGCCTGCCCTTCGCGCCGTGCGCAGGCCGCGCCAGACCAGGGCGGCGTAGAGCCCGAACACGGCGAGGAGACCGAGGAAGCCCAGCTCCTCGCCGATCGCGGCGAGCACCATGTCGGTGTGCGCCTCGGGCACCCGCCCCGGCTGCCCGAGCCCGAGGCCGGTGCCGGAGAGCGAGCCGCCGGAGAGCGCCCAGAGCGACTGCGCCAGGTGGTCGCCGCCGCGGAAGGAGTTGTCCCAGGGCGACATCCACATCTGGATGCGGCCGGTGACCGTATGCGGCACGCCGAGCTTGTAGCCGGTGAAGAAGCCGGCCAGGATCACGAGCGTGCCGAGCACCAGCATGTCCGGCCGGCCGCGCGCCACGCAGTAGAGGATCAGGAAGAGGAAGGCGAGCACCAGGGCCGGCCCGAGATCGCGCTGCAGGAAGAAGAAGGCGAGCACCGCGCCCATGGCGAGCACCGGCGGCAGCGCGTACTCGAGCTTCGGCAGGCCGAGCCTGGAGAGGATGCCGGGCAGGCGGCGCTCCGGCAGCTCGCGCAGGAACTCCCAGCGGTCGAAGAAGTAGGCGGCCAGGAAGAGGACGACCAGGACCTTGACCGCCTCGACCGGCTGGAACCCGAACAGGTTCACCTTGGCGTCGCTGCCGCCCGGGCCGCTGCCGAAGAGGATCAGGAGGACCGAGAGCCCCAGCGCGGCGAGGAGCGGCAGGAAGGCCATGCGCCGCAGGGGCGAGCGCTCCCAGTCCACCTGGCTGCCGGCGAGGAGCAGTGCGCAGCCGACCAGCACGCCCTGGGCGAACGGCTTGAAGAGGGTGAGGTCGCGCAGCGGATCGCGCACACTCACCATGACCATGAGCCCGATGCCGGTGAGCACCAGGAGCATGGGAAGGATCAGCTCGTCCCCCGGAAACCGGCGGACACGCCAGGCCGCATGGATGAGCAGGAAGCCGGCGAGCATCAGGCCGGCCCAGAGCCAGAGCGAGGAGCGGAACTGGCGCGGGTTGCGCACGACCAGGTGGGGTTTGAGCTCGCGCAGCTCGGCCAGGGTGAGGAGGCGGACGGTCAATTCCTCAGAGGTCACGGAGCCGCGCAGGCCCTCCAGGCGCTCGCGCAGGCGGGGGAGGCGCCGCTCGCTCTCGATCTCGGCCGCGGGCACGCGGATCTTGGCGAGCTCGCCCACGTTGGGCAGTGGCCCCTCCTGGGTACGCTTCCAGATCCGGCGGGCGACGAACGTGCGCTCGGTCGGCTCGGTGATGAAGCCGAGGAGGGGCAGGAGGTCCTCGGGCTGGCGCAGGTCGTTGAGGTTGAGCACGCCGCCGTTCGCCATGCCCTGCTCGACCTCGGCCAGCGGCTTGGCCACGGCGAGGTAGGCGAGCAGGAGGCCAAGGAGGACCACGGCGAGGCCGCCGCCCAGGAGCGTCATCTCCTTGTTGCGCGCCGCGGGCCGCTGCCCGGGGAGGGTGTAGCCGGCCGGCTGGCGCTGGCGGCGCTCGGCGGCGGTGCTGCGGGTCACGGCCATGCAGGATTCCCTCTAGCCATCCGGCCCTTGCCTTCCCTCCTCGACGGCGATGCCGAAGAGCTCTTCCAGGAAGCCCGGCGTCTCCAGCACGCGGAGGCGGGTCTGGACCTGGTCGAGGCGGTCGTGGGCCCGGGCCCGGTTGGTCTTGACGTCGGCGAAGCCTACGGCATCGTCATAGAAGTTGATGGCCTGGAGGAGGTTGTCGCGGGTCTTCTCGAGCAGCTCCGCTTCGCCTTCGGTGCCGCGCGCCCGCTGCGCGCGCGCCCAGAGCTCCTCGGCGCGCATGCGGTAGCCGTCGCCCTCCATGGTGCGCTCGCGGCGTCCCAGCCGGTAGCCGCGCTTCTCCAGCTCCACGAGCGCTTTCTGGAGCTGGTCCAGGTCGGGCCGCTCGTAGGCGTAGACGCGGGCGAGACCGAGGTAGGGGTCGGGCCAGTCCTTGTCGCGGCGGGCCGCCTCGCGGAAGCCCGAGATCGCGGCCTCCACCTTCTGGCCGGCGGCCTCCCGGTCGCCCTTCTGCTTCAGGGTCTGCGACTCGATCCGGTCCAGGTGCGCCTTGGCGTAGTACATCTTGGCGCGCACCTTGCGGTCGAGGTAGTTCAGCTCGACCGCCCCTTTCAGATAGTCGTAGGCCTTCTGCCAGCCGCGCTCCCGGGTGCTCGGGAAGTCGCCGTGGTAGCCCTCGAGCAGGCGGTCGGCCGAGGTCACCAGCGCCTCGCGCAGCTCGTCGCGCACCCGGCCCAGGGTGGGATTGAACATCCCGAGCCAGGAAACCTGTCTGTAGCTCTGGAGGATCGCGAGCAGGTCCGGATCGGTGTCCGTGACCAGGGCGCGCTGGAGGTCCTGCGCCTCCCCCTGGATCCAGACCTGGGAGATCCCGAAGACGATCAGCAGCGCGCCGGCCAGGGCGAGCCAGAGGCGCTTGCGGCGTCTCGGCCTTGGCGGCGCATCGGCCGATGAATCGGGCTGCGGCCCCGGCGTCGTCTCGAGCAGATCCGCGAGGGGCAGCGGCGCAACGGTGGCCTCCGGCTCGAAGGTGCGACGCGTGGCGTCGAGGTCGGATGCGGCCGGCCGGTCGGTGCGCCTCGTCTCTCCGAGCCCTGCCCGGGAGTCGTCCAGCGGCAGGGCCGTGCGGCGGGTGGCGTTGAGATCGTCCCGCGCCGGCTCTTCCAGAGCAGCAGGTTCGTCCAGGGGGCGATCGTCGCGCCAGGCCTCGAGATCGCTCCGCAGCGCGGTGGCGGACGGGTAGCGCCGCGCGGGATCGAAAGCGAGCGTCCGGTAGAGGATCTTCTTGAGACCCGGCGAGACCGTTTCCGGCAGGGGGACGGGCGGCTCGCCGCGGCGGATGCGACCCTCCAGCTCCTCGGTATCGTGGCCGGACCACGGGGGATGGCCGGACACCATCAGGTAGAGGATGACGCCCACGGCCCAGAGATCGGACTGGGCGTCGAGCCGCCCGGTGTTCAGGCGCTCGGGCGGCACGTAGGGGAGGCTTCCGAACAGGTTGTGCGTGAAGCGCCGGGTCTGCGACAGGTGCTTGGCGATGCCGAAGTCCAGCACGCGGACGCGATCGCTTTCCTGGAGCCGGATGTTCTCGGGCTTGAGGTCGCCGTGGACGATGCCGCGGCGGCCCTCGGTCGTGAGCTCGTGGAACATCTCCAGCATTTCGCAGAGCTGGAGCGCGATGCCCACCGCCCGCTGCTCGTCGAACGGGGCCTCGCGCTCGATCACCCGGGCGAGATCGGTGCCGGCCACGTACTCCATGGCGACCCAGAAGAAGCCGTCCTGGTCGCCCTGCTCGTAGACCGCGGCGACCTGGGGAGCGACGCGGGCGAGCGCGTCCTGGAGCGCGGTGCCGTTGCGCTCGGCCGCGAGCATGTCGGGATCGGTCTTCGCGGTGCGGACGAGCTTGAGCGCGATCTCCGAGGCGAGCTTCGGGTCCCAGGCGAGGTAGACGTCGCCGATGGCCCCGCGGCCGAGGAAATCCCGGATCTCGAAGCGTCCGACGTGCGCTTGCGTCAGCATGCCTTTACCGGTCAGGTTGTCCTGGTAAGGGGGCCGGCGCAGGGGTGGATGCCGGCGGCGCGACCTTCACCGCCTGCGACCTCGAGGCCCGGCCGAACTGGTTCCACTGCAAGATCTCGTCCGTCCTCTCCGCGCTCGGGACCCAGACCCCGGCCGCGCCGTTGCCCTCGATCCGGTTCTCGATGAGCAGGGGGCGCGACTGCCCCCGGACGTCGACTCCCGGCCGTTTCGGCGTCTTCGTGCCGTTGCGCG
>Ga0268265_10000351_pt1 | contig 49884 bp, 44 predicted proteins | sample KBSSwiS52_FD_190355 | JGI IMG/M metagenome (GOLD analysis project Ga0268265, IMG submission 190355) | Switchgrass rhizosphere microbial communities from Kellogg Biological Station, Michigan, USA - KBS Switchgrass S5-2 (SPAdes) (version 2) | ecosystem: Host-associated > Plants > Roots >...
AACGCGCAGCGTTTCGATCCCTACAAGAATGTCAAGTTCCGCGTGAAGTGGGACGGCCGCTACGTCGCCGGCGTCAGCAAGGTCGGCGGTCTCAAGCGCACCACGGAAGTGGTCAAGCATCGCGAAGGCGGCGATCCGAGCTCGAGCCGCAAATCGCCCGGACGCACCGAGTACGAAGCGGTGACGATCGAGCGCGGCGTCACGCACGACACCGAATTCGAGAAATGGGCCAACAAGGTCTGGAATTTCGGTTCCGGCCTCGGCGCCGAAGTCTCGCTGAAAGACTTCCGCAAGGACCTCATCATCGAGGTCTACAACGAAGCCGGCCAACTCGCGCTCGCGTACAAGCTCTTCCGCTGCTGGGTTTCCGAATTCCAGTCGCTGCCCGATCTCGACGCCAACGCAAACGCCATCGCGATCCAGCACATCAAGCTCGAGAACGAAGGCTGGCAACGCGACGTCGAAGTCCCCGAGCCCGCGGAGCCGACCTTCACCGAGCCCGCCAATTGATCGGCCATGCGTACCCTCGGCGCCGCGCAATTGCTCGACGTGTGGGAGCAGGCGATCGAGCTCCCGCCGCCGCGGCGTGCGCTCGCATTGTTGCGCGCGGCCTGTCCGGATGCGAAGGGCGAAGAGCTCGCCGCGTTGCCGGTCGGTCGTCGCGACGATCTTCTGATGCAGCTGCGCGAGCATCTGTTCGGGTCGCGGCTCGATCTCGTCGCGCCGTGTCCGGCCTGTCGCGAGCCGCTCGAATCGACGCTGCAGGTCGCCGATGTGCGCATCGGCGCGCAAGCCGCCGCGAGTGAGCAGAGCTTGCGCATCGGCGATCGCTGCATTCGATTCCACGCGCCGACGGCCGGCGATCTCGTCGATCTGCCGACCGATCCCTCCGCAGCGCGGCTCGCGCTGCTGTCGCGCTGCGTGATCGACGCGGATGCGCCTGGCGTCGACGTGAATACGCTGCCGGAAAACGTCGTCGACGCGATCTCGACGGCGATGTCCGCCGCCGATCCGCAGGCCGACGCCGAGCTTGCGCTCGCATGCCCGGCCTGCGGTCATCGTTGGCAGAGCGTCTTCGATATCGCCGCGTTCCTCTGGCGCGAGATCGACGCATGGGCGCAGCGCACATTGCGCGACGTGCATGCGCTCGCGCGCGGCTACGGCTGGCACGAGTCCGACATCCTCGCGCTGACGGCGACGCGCCGTCAGATTTATCTCGAGATGATCCGGCCATGAACGCTGGCGGCGGTCACAGCGGCTTTCTCGCCAGGATCGTAAATCGCGCTCACGGCGAGGCTACGAGCGTAGCGCCGCGTCTGCCCGGACTTTTCGAACCGGTCTTTGCGCAACGGCCACTCGCGGACTCGATGCATTCCAATGGAACTCTCGCCGACACGCTCGAAACGGAATCCGGGAGCCGACTCGGCCGATTCGCCGACGAGCGGCCGTCGATCGCGTCGAACCGTTCGCAAGAGGTCTTCGACGCGCGGCCTGTTCGGATGCGCTCGGCGGAACGCGATGACACGACGCCGGCGTCGAAGCCGCCTGCGCCGAGGCTTCCGTCAACGCTGCCGGCGATCGTCGAGCCCGTTGCGCGTGCGCCAATCGCTGCATCCGTCGCTGAATTGCAGCCGCGAGCCGTGCACATCACTTCGCCGGTGCATGAACCCGAATCGGCCTCGTCGAAAATCGATCCGCGACACGAACGAAAGCGTCGCGACGCGGGCGACGCATCGACGCTGCACGAGCCTGCAACGCGCACGGCGGCGGCGCCACCGACGCTGCCGGCCGCCGAGTTGCCGCACAGCGTACTGATGCCCAAGTTCGTGCCGATCGAAACCGCACGCGCGGACATTCGCAACGACAGCGAGCGTCGCCAGACCGAATCGATGCAGGCGCGATCCGAACCCGCCGTCCACATCAGCATCGGCCGCATCGAAGTGCGCGCGGCGACTCAATCGACGACGCCGGCGGCACGCACGCAACGCACGCAGCGGCCGATGAGCCTCAACGAATATCTCGAGCGCAAGGAGCGCGCGCGATGAGCAGCCCGTTCGCCATCGCGGCGGCGACCGCGACCTTGCGCAATCTTTTGTCGGTGCAGATCCCGCAGCGCGATGCCGAGCTCGCCGATCTCGAAGTCACCACGCAGCCGCCGGATCTCGCGCGCAAGGGCGTGACCAAGGCGCAGCTCAACTTGTATCTCTATCAGACGACGGTCAACGCCGGCTGGCGCAACCTCGACAATCCGCGCCAGGTTCGTCCAGGCGAAACGGGACTGCCGCCGCTCGCGCTCAATCTGCACTACCTCTTGACCGCGTATGGCCGCGACACCGACGACGAGACGATCAGTCATCGCGTGCTCGGCGGCGCGATGAGCGTGCTGCACGATCACGCCGTGCTCGGCCGCGCCGAAATCGGCAGCGCGCTCGCCGGCAGCGGGCTCGACGAGCAGTTCGAGCGCGTGCGCATCACGCCGAGCTCGCTGCCGATGGACGAGATGTCGAAACTCTGGACTGCGCTGCAGACGCCTTATCGCGTTTCGGCCGGCTACGAAGTCACCGTCGTCCTGATCGACAGTCTCGCCGGCGCGCGCGCGGCGCTGCCGGTGCTCAAGCGCGGCGCCGACGATCGCGGCGCGAAAGCGGTCGCCGGTCGTGCGCCGGTGCTTGCCGGCGTGCGCTACCCGCGCTCGCAGCCGGCCGCGCGTCTCGGCGACGACATCGCGATCACCGGTTCGAACCTCACGATCGCGAATGCGCGCCTGCGCTTCACGAGCACGCGGCTCGCGGTGCCGATCGAGCTCGCACCGAGCCTTGGCGATCGTGCCGACGAGATCAAGGTGCATCTGCCGTCGATCGCCGAAGATGCGACAGCGCTGACGACATGGGCGCCAGGTTTATACACGCTCGCGCTCATCGTGCAGGAAGCCGGCGGCATTCCGCTGGTCAGCAACGAGATCGCATTCGCGCTGGCGCCGATCGTCACCTTGACGCCGACGGCGGCAGGTGCCGGAACGCTGAATCTCACCGCGACCTGCGTGCCGCGCATCGCTTCCGGACAGCGCACGCTCCTGATGCTGGGCGATCGCCCGTGCACGGCCGCGTCGATCGACGTGCCGCCGCCGGCAGCCGGCGCGCCGTCGTCCGCGAAGTTCACCGTGCCCACTGTCGTCGCCGACACGTATGTCGTGCGCCTGCGCGTCGACGGCATCGACAGCATGCCGGTCGTGTCCAGCGGCACGCCGCCGGTGCCATCGTTCGATCCGGCGCAGCAGGTGGTCGTCTCATGACGAACTTCGAGCGCTGGCAGGAAGCGAACAATCGCCATCTCACCGTGGCGCTGGCGAATCTGCGTCAGCGCCTGCAGAAACTCGCCGACGCACACGCGAGTGCGCCGGCCGGCGCGCCGACGCCGATCGTCGAGAGCGTGAAACCATCCTGGCTGCGAAGCGTGTTCGCGCGCACCTCGCCGACCGCGGACGCGAACGTCGCGGGCAATGCCGACGCGCCGTCGCCGGCTGCCGCGACGACGCTCGCGCCGTCGGCGCTCGATGAATCCGCGGAAGGCGAAGAGCTGACGCCGGCGCTTCTCCTCATCGCGCGTCGCTTCGGCCTCAGCGATTTCGAGCGCGACGTTCTGCTGATGTGCGCCGCGATGGAGTTCGATACGCGCATCGGTGCGTTATGCGCGCACGCGCAAGGCGATCCGACCAAATCGTATCCGACTTTCGCGCTCGCGCTCGCGGCCTTCGATCAGCCGAGCTGGGACGTGCTCTCGCCGGAGCGTCCGCTGCGCTACTGGCGCCTGATCGACATCCATCAGAGCGGCACGGCCCCGATCATCGCGAGCGCGCTGAAGTTGGACGAGCGCGTCGTCAATTATCTCAAAGGCGTCAATCATCTCGACGACCGCGTCGCGCAATTGCTCGAGCCGCTGCCCGACGAGCCCGAGCCGCTGCCGCCTTCGCAACAGGACATCGTGCACGCGATCACCGAACGCTTGCGCGCCAGCGTCGGCACAGGCCGGCCGCCGGTCGTGCAGCTTCTCGGCAACGACACCGTCTCGCAGCTGCAGGTAGCCAAGAGCGTCGCCGCGGCGCTGGGTCTCGCTCTCCATCGCATTGCCGGCGATGCGATTCCGACGGCGATTGCCGATCAGGAAACGCTGGTGCGGTTGTGGCAGCGCGAATCGGTGCTGCTTCCGGTCGCGCTGTATGTCGACGCCACCGATATCGATCGAGCGTCCGCGCAGGGCGCCGGCGTGCAGCGCATCCTCGGCCGGCTCGGCGGCGCGTGTCTCTTCGCCGCGCGCGAGCCGTGGCCCGCGCTCGCGCGCGACGTGATTTCGATCGACGTCGCCAAGCCGACGCCGCCGGAGCAGAAAGCCGCGTGGCTGGACGCGCTCGGCGAGGACGCCGCTGCACATGCGCAGCGGCCGGCGACGCACTTCAACTTCAGCGTGGCAACGATCCGCGGCATCGCCGCCGATGCATTGGCGGCGACGCGCGAGGATCGCGATCGTCTTCCCGAGGTGTTGTGGCGCGCGTGCCTCGGCCGCGCGCGACCGACGCTCGATCAGCTCGCGCAACGCATCGACGCGAAAGCGAGCTGGGACGATCTGAAGCTTCCCGCCGCCGAGAAATCGGTGCTGCGGCAGATCGCCGATCAAGTCGAGAATCGCGGCGTCGTCTACGACGACTGGGGATTCCGCGAACGCATGAACCGCGGGCTCGGCGTCAGCGTGCTCTTCGCAGGCGCGAGCGGCACCGGCAAGACGATGGCCGCCGAAGTGATCGCGCGCGAGCTCGGATTGCCGCTCTACCGCGTCGATCTTTCCACGGTCGTCAGCAAGTACATCGGCGAGACCGAGAAAAACCTGCGGCGGCTCTTCGACGCCGCCGAAGACGGCGGCGCGATCCTGCATTGCGACGAGGCCGATGCGCTGTTCGGCAAGCGCAGCGAAGTCAAGGACAGCCACGATCGCTACGCGAACATCGAGGTCAATTACCTGCTGCAGCGCATGGAAGCGTTCAGCGGTCTTGCGATTCTGACGACGAACATGCGCAGCGCGCTCGATTCGGCGTTCCTGCGCCGCCTCCGTTTCGTCGTCAATTTCCCGTTTCCGGCGCCGGCGGAGCGCAAGGCCATCTGGGAATCCGCGTTTCCGCCCGGCGCAGACATCGGCGAGCTCGACTTCGATCACCTCGCGCGCTTCAACTTGAGTGGCGGCAGCATTCACAGCGTCGCGCTCAATGCGGCATTCCTCGCCGCGCGGTCGCGCGGCCGCGTCACGATGCCGCACGTGCTCGACGCGGCGCGCGCGGAATTTCGCAAGCTCGAGAAGCCCATCAACGAAGCCGAGTTCCGGCGCTTCGACAGCGTGTCGACGGGGAGCGCATGAGCATCGTCCTGCACATCGAAAGGATCGTGCTCGACGGCGTTTCGCTGACGCGCGCCGAGGAGCACGTGCTGCTCGCGAGTCTCGAATCGCAACTCCGCGTTCTCTTGTCGCAGCCTTCGACGCGATTCGATCGCGGCTACGCCGTTCCTTTCCTGCGCGCGCCGCAAACCGTCGAGCGCTCGGATCCCGCCGGCACCGGTCGCGCCGTCGCGCACGGCATTCATTCAACGCTCGCGCCTTTGCCGGTCGGCCCGTCGCGCGGCAGCGGGAGGCGGTCGTGAACAAGGCGCAGATTCGCTCCTCGCGAATCCCGGCGAGTGCCGCGCCCCCGGCGAGCGCGATCCTGCAGCGCAAATGCGCGTCCGCGAGCGCTGGCGATGCCGCGTGCTCGCAGTGCGCTCAGGAGGAAAAATCGCTGCAGCGCAAATCGGCAGGCATCGCCGTACCCGGCGAAGTTCCAGCGATCGTGCACGACGTGCTGCGCTCGCCGGGACATCCGCTCGATCGCGAAACACGCGCCTTCATGGAGCCGCGCTTCGGCCACGATTTCAGTTCCGTGCGCGTGCACACCAGCACTGCGGCATCCGAATCGGCCCATGCCGTGGCCGCGCGCGCCTACACCGCCGGACATCACATCGTCTTCGGCAACGCGCAATTCGCGCCGAAGACGCCGGCCGGGCGAACGCTGCTTGCGCATGAGCTTGCGCATGTCGTGCAGCAGCGCAGCCATCCGAGCCCGTCAGGTCCGATGAAGATCGGAGCGCCGGACGATGCGTTCGAGCACGCAGCGGATCGCGCTGCCGCGCTCGTGAGCTCCGGAGCTTCCGAGCGTCCTTCGCTCGGCCGGGCGGCGCATGGAATACAGCGCGAACCGGATCCCAACAAGACGCCGCCGCTGGCGGGTCCCTACACCGGCTATCGCCAGTTTCCTCCGTCGCCGCCGCCACCGCCGACTCCACCGCAAGCAGTGTGCTGGAAAAATGAAGCCTGCAAGAACCCGATCCCGGGTTCCTCGTGGGATTTCGCGCATCGCGTGCGCGAGCAGCAGGTGCAGACGGAGAAAGAGCTCAAAGCCGATCCGAAAGCCGCCGCCGCCGCAGGAAAGGTGCGGCCCGCCGCAGCGCTCAAGGAATTTGCGAAGAAGGTCGAGCCCAAGATGCTCGACGACGTCAAGGACGTAATCGTCAATCCCGCGATCGGCAACTCGGCGGGCGGGCAGGCCGCGAATTGCGATGTCGCCAAGACCGGCGAGCAGCCCTTCGACTGCATCCACGTGCCCAATCAGCTCGAGGTCGAAGCCGAGCAGTTCAAGAAGGATTCCGCGAAGACGATCGGCGCGCGCAGCCGCGCCGAGTGGGAAGCGTTTGCGTGGTCGACGCTCAAGCACGAATCGCAGCACATCACGTTCACCGCGCACACGCCGGTCACGGCGGGAACTACCAAGGACGTGCAAAGCGTGTATCGCTACAGCCCGAACATCTTTCTGTACGAGCTCAGCGAGATGAATTCGCAGTTGAGCGAATACCCGATCAACTATCGGCTCTTCGCGTCGACGACGAAAACGGTGGAAGAAAAACAGACAGCGGCGCGCAAGTGGATCGTCGACTACCTGATCATGAACGGTGACGAGGATTTCCGCGGCATGCTGAAGAAGATGCGTTGCGTATCGCCGTGCGCGGACGTCGACGATCGCGTCAAGAAGATGTTCGACATGCAATCGAAAGGCTGGGACGCGGATGCGAAGACGCTCATCGTGGACGAGCTCTCGGACGCGAAACATGGATTGAATTGGCCGAAGTGAAGCGTTTTTCTTTGCCGAGGATGCCGCGATGGAAGTATCCGTGACGCGAGGACCTTTCGAGGGACTCTACAGCTACGAGATCGTGATGCTCGTCCTCGGCGCCGTGCTCTTCGTCGTGCTGCTCGGGCTTCTCGTCTACAACGTGATCAAGCAGCGCAAGTATGGCGGCTTGCTCGTGTTCTTCCTGGCCACGATCCCGATGATCGGCTATCCGAGCGTGCAATCGATCAAGTTCGGCAAGGGCCTCGACGAGCTGGACAAGGTCGCCAAGGGCGGCACCGGCGCAGTCGCTCCGGATCAGAAGGCGGCGACCGAGAAGACAATCGACTTCGTCGAAGCGCGCGGGCGCACGCCACAGGTGCAGGCGACCGTCGCCAACGCGTATCGCGCGATCGGCGATGTCGACAAGGCCTACACGCTGGCCGAAAAAGTCAGCGCCGCCGCGCCGTCGGAGCAGATCGCAAAAACGCTCGTGCCCATCTACGAAGCCAAGCTCAAGCAGGCGGTGCAGAGCCTCCCGCCTGGCGCTGCCACCGGCGGCATCGATGCCGGCAAGACGGCCGAGATCAGCAAGATCGCGCGTCAGCTCGAAGCGCAACCGGTCACGTTGTCCGCGCAGACGCGCGTGACGCTGGCGCACGGCTACGCCGCGATCGGCGATGCGTCGAAGGCGGCCGCGAGCGTCGACAAGGCGCGCGCCATCCAGCGCGACGTGCCGGTCGACGCGGAACTTCTGCAGCGCATTGGACGGCAACCGCCGAGCGGCTGAGGGATTGGACGAGGAATCGGGGACGATGATGGACGCATTGCGCAAGGACGATACCGGAAGCGAGGTCACGCAGCTGCAACAGCTCCTGACCGCGCGCGGACACGGGACATGAGCGCATTCCCAGGTTCCCCGCGCGTGCTCAAGGGCGGCATCGTGCCGCTCGATCCGGTCACGTCGGCCGTGCTGACGCAGCGCATGATCGTGCTGCAGTACAACCCTGATTCGCTGTCGCGCACGCTGCAAGTGCAGGCGAGCGGCAGCGACGGCCACGATTTTTCCGAAGCGCTGCGCCTCAAGGGCCCGGCCATCGAGACGCTCAAGCTCGAAGCCGAGATCGACGCGGCCGATCAGCTCGAACAACCCGACCAGAACCAGACCGTAACCGAAGTCGGCATCTTCGCGCAGCTCGCGATGCTGGAGACGCTGGTCTATCCGACCAGTGCACAGCTGCAGTCGAACAATGCGCGCTTGGGTTCGGGCGAGCTCGAGATCATCCCGATGGAAGCGCCGCTGACGCTGTTCGTGTGGAGCAAGACGCGCGTGCTCCCCGTGCGCATCACGGAATTCTCGATCACCGAAGAAGCATTCGACGTCGCGCTGAATCCGATCCGCGCCAAGGTCAGTCTCGGCATGCGCGTCTTGTCGGTGGACGACCTCGGATTCGACGGCAAGGGCGGCGGCCTCTTCATGAGCTATCTGCGGCGCAAGGAGCAGCTCGCCGCGCAGGGGCCGGGCGGCACGCTCGGCCAATTGGGACTTACGGGGATTCCATGAGCACCTTCGCACCCAACAGTCGCTACGTCAGCACCGGCATCAAGACATTCGTTCTGCCGGACGGCCGCGAAGTCAATTATCTGCAGCGCCGTTTTCCGCCGCTGCCCGAGACGCTCGCGTTGATCGGCACGTATGCCGTTCTCGCCGGCGATCGGCTCGACAACCTCGCCGCGCAACTCATCGGCGATCCGGAATTGTTCTGGCGCATCTGCGACGGCAATCGCCCGTTGCGTCCGGCCGCGCTGACGGAAACGCCGGGCCGGATTCTCGCCATCACCGCGGCACAAGGCATGCCGGGGCCTTCGAATGCTTAGCGGCAAGATCCAGCTGACGTTGATGATCGGCCCCGCCGTGCCGATACCGGCGCCGCGCGTCGTGATGGAGGCGTTGAACGACGTCTCGGTCACCGCGGGCGACGAAGGCAAGAACGGTTTTCAGTTGTCGTTCGTGCTCAGCACGCAATCGCCGCTGCACACGCTGTTTCTTCTGGCCGGCGGTGCATCGCCGCTGCCGGTCCTGCGCGTCGTCATCGTCGTCACCGTCAACGGCACGCCGCATGTGCTGATGGACGGCGCCGTCACCAACACGCAGATCATGCCCGGCACGAAGTCCTCGCAAGCCGTGCTTTCGGTCACCGGCGAGGATCTTTCGGTGGTGATGGACAAGCAGGATTGGAGCGGCTTGCCTTTTCCCGCGATGCCCGCCGAAGGGCGCGTGGCATTGCTGCTCGCCAAGTACGCTCTGCTCGGCGTCGTGCCGCTGGTGATTCCGAGCATCCTCGTCGACGTGCCGCTGCCAACCTCGAAGATCGAATCTCAGAAGGGTACCGATCTCGCCTACATTCGTGCGCTCGCCGAGCGCGTCGGCTACGTCTTCTACGTCGATCCCGGTCCGCTGCCGGGCATGAGCATCGGCTACTGGGGCCCGCAGATCAAAGTCGGCGTGCCGCAACCTTCATTGATGATCAATGCGGACGGACATACGAACGTCGAATCGCTGAGCTTCAAGTTCGATAGCAACCAGAACGCGATTCCGACGCTGTTCTACTACAACGAGCTGACCAAGATTCCGATCCCGATTCCGCTGCCGCCGATCACGCCGCTCAGCCCACCGCTCGGTCTCGTGCCGCCGATTCCAACGCGCCTCGCGCCGGTCAGCGACGATCTTTCCAAGCGCACGCTGCCGCAGGGCATCATGATCGGGCTCGCCAAAGCCGCGAAATGGGCCGAGGCGGTGACCGGCGAAGGATCGCTCGATGTCGTCCGCTACGGACGTCCGCTGAAGCCGCGCCAACTTGTCGGCGTGCGCGGCGCGGGGCTCGCTTACGACGGGCTGCATTACGTCAAGAGCGTCACGCACACGATCAAGCGCGGCGAATACAAGCAAAGTTTTCAGCTTTCGCGCAACGGCTTGATCTCCACATTGCCGCGGCTGCCGTCATGAGCGACGACGGCCGCTACTACGGAAAATATCGCGCGACAGTTTTCAGCAACGTCGATCCGGAAGGCCGCGGGCGCATCCAGGCGATCGTGCCCGACGTGCTCGGCATCACGCCGTCGACGTACGCGTTGCCGTGCCTGCCGGTCGCAGGCAAGCAGAGCGGCGCGTTCTTCGTGCCGGAAATCGGCGCGGGTGTCTGGATCGAGTTCGAGCAGGGCGATCCGGATTATCCGATCTGGAGCGGCTGCTTCTGGGGTTCGGTCGCCGAGCTTCCGCCGCTCGCGATCGCATCGCCGCCGCCGACACCGAACATGGTGCTGCAGACGACCGGCCAGAATTCCGTGACCGTATTCGGCGCGCCGGCGATGGGCGTCACGCTGTCGGCGGGACCGGTCGGTCCGAGCCCATCGATCTCGGTGACGCCGGCCGCGATCCTGATCAAATGCGGCGCCGCGACGATCTCGATCAGCGCCGCCGGCGTCGACATCATCGGCGCCAAGATCACGCTCAACGGCACTGCGCTGGTGGTGACCTGAGATGCCCGGCCCGTTGCTCCATGTCGGCGCGATCGTCACCTGCTCGCACGCAGGCATGGCGCAGCCGACCGCGCCGAATCCGCGCGTGCTCGTATCCGGCCAGCCGAGCGTGACGCAACCGACCCCGTATGCGATCGCCGGCTGCGCGCTGACACCGAGCGGCAGTCCGTGCGTGACAGGAACCTGGACGACCGCGACGACACGCGTGACGTCGAACGGCCAGCCGCTGGTGATCGCGGCCGGCTTGTCGACGTGCGTCTCGAACGGCACGCCGATGCTGGTGATGTCGTCGCAACTGCGCGTGATCGCGATGTGAGGCCGCCGATGAATATCGATTTCCCATTCCGCTTCGACAGTCGCGGCGCGACCGCGAGCACCGGCTACGCCGATCACGTGCGCGACATGATCGAACAACTCCTGTTCACCAATCCCGGCGAGCGCGTCAATCGCCCGGATTTCGGCTGCGGACTTTTGCAGCTCGTCTTCGCGCCGAACAGCCCCGAGCTTGCGGCGACCTTGCAATTCACCGCGCAAGCCGCGCTGACGCAATGGCTCGGCGACGTGATCGACGTGCGCGAGCTCGAAGTCAGCAGCGTCGATTCGACGCTCAACGTGAAACTCTCCTACGCGCTGCGCGCAACCGGCGAAATCCAGAACGAAACGTTCACGCAAGGAGGCGCGCCATGAGCACGAACGCATTGCTCTGCCGCGTTCCCGAACGCCGCCGCAAGCTCGTCGGCCAAACGCGCTGGAACGGCATCGACTATCTCGAAGTCGACGACGATCAACTCGGGCTCACCGTTTATTTCTTCGCCGCCCCGCCGCAGGATCTCGGCATCGCCAACATCCGCATCGATGGCGGACGGCGCATTACGGGCATTCGCGCGCTCACCGTCGCGGCCGTCGCTGACGCCGCGGCCGTGCATATCGCGCTCGACCGATACGGCGATTTCTCGACGTACACGTTGCGGCTGATCGAAGCTCCGATCGACAACGAGCCCGCGGACGAGAAAATACTCGCCGGTTTCGATCCGCGTTATGCGAGTCTCGATTTCAACTTCAAGATCGAATGCCCCGGCGATTTCGATTGCGCGGCGGCGACACCGTGTCCGCCCGCGGCGTTGACGACGCCGAACATCGACTATCTCGCCAAGGACTACGAAACCTTCCGCCAGCTGATGCTCGACCGCCTCGCGGTGACGATGCCGGATTGGCGCGAGCGCCACGTGCCCGATATCGGCATTACGCTGGTCGAGCTTCTCGCGTACGCCGCCGACCAGCTGAGCTATTACCAGGACGCGGTTTCCGCCGAAGCGTATCTGGATACCGCGCGCACGCGCATTTCCGTCCGTCGTCACGCGCGGCTCGTCGACTATCGACTGCACGAAGGCTGCAACGCGCGTGCGTGGCTCGCGATCGCCTGCGGCGCGGATGTGTCGCTCGGTGGCGACACGTATTTCGTCACGCGTCACGCCGAAGTCGCGCGCCGCGCACACGGACAGACGCTGCGCGAAGGAGATCTCGAAGCCGTCGACGCAAGCCTCTACGAAGTTTTCGCGCCCGTCACCGAACCACCGAACGCGGATATCGCGCTCGTCGCGCTGCACAGCACGATCCGCTTCTACTCCTGGGGCGATCAGGAATGCTGCCTGCCGAAAGGCGCGATACGCGCGACTTTGCTCGACGAGGCGCCGCCCGCAGCAACTGACGGGCAGGCGACGCCTTCGCAGAAATCGGAAAAATCCGATGCCTCCGCATCCGCCGATGGCTCGAAGACCTACGCCGCCGTCGCGGAACCCAAGCGCATCCTCAAGCTCAAGGTCGGCGACGTGCTGATCTTCGAGGAAGTGCTGGGACCGACGACGGGCAATCCCGCGGATGCCGATCCCGCGCATCGCCACGCCGTCAGGATCACGCGCATCACCGAGCGCACCGACGCGCTGCTCGGCCATCTCGTGCTCGACATCGAATGGGCGCGAGCCGATGCGCTGCCTTTCGCGCTGTGCGTGTCGGCGCGACTGCCGGCGCCCGATTGCGGGCGCATCGGCGACATCAGCGTCGCGCGCGGCAACGTCATCCTCGTCGATCACGGCCGGCGCCGCGAGCAATCGCTCGGCAGCGTCGAACCCGGCTCGGTCGTCGCGGAATGCGGCTGCGACGGTGTCGTGCCCGAAAGTGCGACGCGGCCAGCGACCTTCGCGCCGGCGCTCGAATGGGCGCCGCTGACTCATCGCGAAAAGCCGCTTCTGACGGGCCCTGCAACGACGACGCTGCAACAGGATCCACAGCGCGCGAGCGCCGACATCGCGATCACCGAAACCGCCTTCACACCCGGCGCGAGCGGCGGCGACTGGAGCGTGCGCAACGATCTTCTCGCGAGCGAAGCGGGCGCGCGCGATGTCGTCGTCGAAGTCGATGACGACGGCATCGGACATCTTCGCTTCGGCGATGGTCGCTGCGGTCGGCAGCCCGCGGCGGGATCGGCGTTCTCTGCGAAGTATCGAACAGGCAATGGGCTCGCCGGCAACGTGCCCACCGGGGCGATCGGTTACGCCGTGTTCGTATCGCGCGTGATCGACGATCCGGATTTCGCCGTGCGCAATCCGCTGCCGGCGCAAGGCGGCATCGCACCGGAAACGCTGGCGCACGCAAAGCTCGCCGCGCCGCACGCGTTTCGTGCGCGGCTTTTGCGTGCCATCACCGCGGATGATTATGCGCGGCTCGCCGAGAACGATCCGAAATTGCAGCGCGCCAATGCGCGTCTGGTCTGGACGGGCAGCTGGTACGAAGCCGCCGTCGCGATCGATCCCATGGGCAGCGAGATTGCGACGTCTGCGCTGTGCCGCGAGATCGATCGCAAGCTCGAGCGCTATCGCCGTCTCGGTCACGATCTCGCGGTGCGGCCGGCGCGCTATGTCGCGCTGCGCGTGCGACTGCAAGTCTGCGTGAAGCCCGAGTATTTGCGCGGCCATGTCGCCGCGGCGATCGATGAAGCGCTTTCGAGCCATCGTCACGCCAACGGATCGCTCGGTTTCTTCCATCCGGATCGGCTGAGTTTCGGCGAGAACATCTACGCTTCCGATCTGATCGCGGCCGTGCAATCGATCGACGGCGTCGAGAGCGTCGCGCTGCTGCAGCTCAGTCGTCTCGATCGGCCTCCCGATACAGGCGCGGCGCCGGATGTTTTGCGGCTCGCGCCGTTCGAGATCGCGCAGCTCGACAACGATCCGAGCTTCCCGGAGCACGGCAAGCTCGATCTCAATCTCGGAGGTGGCCGATGAGTTGCGATTGCGGCTGCTGCGCCGGCGCGCGCGTCACGACGCCGGTCGCGGAGGAGAATCGTCCGGGCTTGTCCGCGATCGCGCACCGTCCGGGGCGCTATGCGACGTTCCGGGAAACGATGATGGCGCGACTTTCGAGCGCGGATTTTCCGGAGCTGGCCGAGCTGCGCTCGCGTTCGGCGAGCGATGCGAGCATCGCTCTGTGCGACACGTGGGCGATCGCCGCCGAAGTGCTTTCGTTCTATCAGGACCGCATCGCCAACGAAGGTTATTTGCGCACGGCGACCGAACGCCGCTCGCTGCTGGAGCTCGGTCGCCTCACGGGTTATGCGATGCGTCCCGGCGTTTCCGCGAGCGTCTACCTCGCGTACGAGATCGATCCGAACGCGCAGACCGCCGAGATTCCGGTCGGCACGCGTGCGCAGAGCGTGCCGGGTCCCGGCGAGAAGATGCAGACCTTCGAGACTGCCGAGCCGCTGTCGGCGCGCGCCGCGTGGAGCCGGATCAAGGTGCGCCAGGGCCAACCGCAGTGGCGCGAGCCGCCGCCGGTCGACGGTGCGGAGCGCAAGTTCGGCGATGCCCACGACGTGCTCAAGCGCGGCGTGTATGTTCAAGGCGCGGACACCAAGCTGAAGCCGAATGATGCGATCCTGATCGACTACGGCGCCATGCGTGTGCCGTATCGCATCGATACGGTCACGGTCAGCGACGATCAGCAGAGCACGCGCCTCGATGTGCGCGAATGGAACACGCCGGCGTCTAGCCATGTTGCTCCGGCGCGCGCATCGCGCCGCGTGCGCGCCGTTTCGGCGAGCGCCGTCGCGCGCTCCGCTGTCGAAATACCGCCGGGGCAGCGCCAGGCTGCGTCGATCGCCGGTCTCGTCGGCGAGCTCAATCAATCGCTGACCGTGCAGCCGCGCAACGCGTTGACCGTGCAGCGCGACGCTACGATGACATTGCGCGCAGGCGGCGACGTTTATTCGCGGCTGCTGATCCAGAAGACACCGGCGCTCGCGTCGACGCTGTATGCGGCGCTGCAAAGCGCGAGCATCGCGCAGCCGTCGATCACGCCGATCAAGGTCTACGCGCTTCGGACCAAGGCCGCGCTGTTCGGCAACAATGCGCCCAATCGCGTGGTGACCGCGATCACCGGCGGCGCAAATCCCAGCGTCAGCTACAACCACCTCAGCCTGCTGCGCGCATGGAGAGACATGCCCGAATTCGCGCCGGGCGTCCAGGGCGAGCGCAAGCTTTCGCATGTGCCGCTCGATGCGGCCTACGAGCAGATCAAGGCGGGCGACGGCGTCACGCCGAGCTATCTCGTGCTCGATCTCGGCGCGGACGATATCGAAAGCTCCGAAGGCGGCGCATGGCCGCGCGTGCTCACGATCGCGGACGCGACAACGCCCACGTTGTCGATCGGCGTCGCGATGTCGACGCGCGTCACGCAACTCGAGGTCGACGAGGATTGGCTGACGTATCCGATTCCGAGCGAGCAGACGGGTCCGCGCACCCGCGCCGTCATCACCGATCCCGAGTTTCCGCGCGACGTCGAGCTGCTGCGTCGCACGCAGGTCTACGCGCAGAGCGAGCTCTTGACGCTCGCCGCCGATCCGCAGACAGAACCTGTCGCCGGCGACGTCAGCGCCAACGAGATCGAGCTCGACGCGTTCTACGACGGGCTCAAGGTTGGACAATGGCTGATCGCCGCCGGCGAGCGCGATCTCGATGACGACGATGCCAAGGTAAACGTTGCCGAACGCGGCATGATCGCCGCCGTGCGCCACGGACTCTCGCGGCTCGTGCCGACGACGGACGATGGCACGACGCAATCCGCCGATCTTCCCGGCGACACCCTGCACACATTCATCAAGCTCGCCGCGCCGCTCGCGTATCGCTATCGGCGCGCGGCATTCACGCTGTACGGCAACGTCGTGCGCGCGACGCACGGCGAAACGCGCCGCGAGACGCTCGGCGCCGGGGACGCGACAAGAATCTTGCAAACCTTCGCGCTGCGTTCGCCGCCGCTGACCTACGTCGCGGCGCCGACGCCCGACGGTATCGACTCGACGCTGAAGGTGCGCGTGCAGAATCTCTTGTGGACCGAGGTCGACAGTCTCGTCGGCGCTGGTCCCGACGATCGCGTGTATCTGTCGCGCCGCGACGATTCCGAAGCGACGCGCATCGTGTTCGGCGACGGCGGAGAGGGCGCGCGTCTGCCGACCGGCCAGGACAATGTCGCCGCCGTCTATCGCTCGGGCATCGGCAGCGCGGGCAACGTGCGCGCGGGCCAGATCACGCTGCCGACCGACAAGCCGCTCGGTGTCAAGGGCGTCGACAATCCGATCCGCTCGTCCGGCGGTGCCGATCCCGATACGCTCGAGCTCGCACGCGTCAACGAGCCGCTGGCCGTCACAGCGCTTGATCGGCTCGTCGGCGTTCAAGACTACGCGGATTTCTCGCGCACGTTCGCCGGCGTCGGCAAGGCTATAGCTACGACATTGCACGACGGACACGAATCGCTCGTGCAGGTGACGATCGCCGGCATCGACGACGCGCCGATCGACGCGACCTCGGATCTCTATCTCAATCTCGTCACAGCCCTGCACGCGTTCGGCGATCCGCATCTCGCGATCCGCGTCGACGTGCGCGAAGCGCTGTCGCTGGTGATCCAGGCCAAGGTCGCCATCAAGCCGGAGTACGCGTGGGAGGATGTGCAGCCGCGCGTCGCCGCCGCGCTCTACGCTCGGTTCGGATTCCAGGCGCGCGAGCTCGGCCAAGCCGTGATCGGCAGCGAAATCATCGGTGTCATCGCAGCCGTCGAAGGCGTCGCGCATGTGCTCGGACTCAGCTTCAAACTGCTCGACTACGACGATCTCGTCGCCGGCCTTGCGCCGACGGCGCCGAGCGCGCCTACACCCGGAACTTCGGAGACGCCGGATCCGCTGTCTGCCACCGCGGCTGCAGGCACGGCATCGACGTGGCTCGCCGTCGCGAGTGCGCGCATCGGCGACGACGGCATCATCGCGCCGGCGCAGATCGCGTATCTCAGCGCCGACGTTCCCGACACTCTTCTGCTGGAGCTCGCGCCATGACCGAGTTCGCGCGTTCGCCTGATGCGCTGTATGAGCTGCTGCCGGCCGTGCACCGGAGCCGCGATGCAGCGCAGGGTTATCCGCTGCGCGCGCTGCTGCGCGTGATCAACGAACAGGTCGCGGTGGTCGAGACCGACATCGCGCAACTCTACGACGACTGGTTCATCGAGACCTGCGCCGACTGGGCCGTGCCGTACATCGGTGACTTGGTCGGTTATCGTCCGGTGCACGAAGCGGGCGAGCCCGGCGATCCGACGACCGAGGAAGCGCGACTTCGCAACGCGTTCCTGCTGTCGCGCCGCGAAGTGGCCGACACGATCGCGCTGCGCCGGCGCAAAGGCACCAAGCACGTGCTGGAACGGCTCGCCGTCGATGTCGCCGGTTGGCCGGCGCGCGCCGTGGAGTTCTATCGCAGGCTCGCGTGGACGCAGCATCTGGATCATCAGCATCTACGCCGCGGTCGCGTGATCGACGTGCGCGACATCGACGCGCTCGATCGCATCGGCGGCGCGTTCGATACGAGCGCGCACACGATCGACGTGCGCTGCGTCGGTACGCCGTGCGCTTCCGCGCGCTACAACATTCCGAATGTCGGCCTGTTCGTTTTCCGCACGAAATCGTATTCGGTGACGGGCACGCCGGCCTACTGCGTCGAAGATGCCGGTCCGCAGTGCTACACGTTCAGCGTGCTCGGCAACGACGCGCCGCTGTACACGAATCCCGATGCCGACGGCGTCGACGCGCATGACGAGCTCGCGCTGCCGGTTCCGATCCGGCGGCTCGCGTTGCAGGAGATCGTCAGCCGGCATCCGCCAGTGACACACGCGCGCGCCGCGTATTGCGCCGCGGGGCGAAGCTTCGCGATCTACGCGCCCGGCTGGCCGAAGAAAGGCGCGCCGCAACCGATTCCTTGCGAAAGCGTGATTCCCGCCGATCTTGGCGCGTGGAGCTACGAGGCCAAGCGCAATACGGTCGCGGTCGATCCGGTCAGCGGCCGCATCGCGTTTCCGGCGAGCCAGCTGCCCAAGCACGGCGTCTGGGTCGACTACCGCTACGGCTTCAGCGCCGATATCGGCGGCGGCGAATATGCGCGAGCGATCGTGCAGCCTTCGCTGCAGGACATGGCGCGATTCCAGCGTGCGGATCTTCTCGATGTCGGCGCGCTGGCGTTGCGTCTGCAACTGCAGCGCGACGAATTCGTCGCGTACCTTCGCGCGCACTTCGATGCGAAGACCGTGCAAGAGATCGACGCGTTCCAGTCGCCGGCCACGCCATCGCCGGAATTGGCGGATCTCCTCGTCGATGCGTTGAACCATGTGCTTGCAGCCGAAGATCTCGATACCGCGAACGCGCTGCCCGATCAGCCGCCGCCGCCGGACGAGTTGACCCAGCTGCGCACGAGCGGTCCTGCCGGTGCGGGCGTGGAGCGCGTGAATCGCCTGCGCCTGGAAATGGCCTACGCAGGTCTCATCGCGACGCGTTTTGCGATCTATCGCGTCGGCGCCGGCGCGACGTTCGCGCGCCTCGCCGATGCGCTCGCGAAATGGGGCACGGACAAGCCGCGTTACGCGGTCATCGAATTCGTCGACAGCGGCGTCTATTCCGAGCCGATACGCATCGATCTCCAGCCTTACCAGACACTGCAAGTGCGCGCGGCCGATCGCCACCGGCCGGTGCTGCGCATGCTCGACTACATGGCCGACCAGCCGGATGCTTTTGTCGTATCCGGCCACGCCGGCAGTCGATTCGTGCTGGACGGCATGCTCGTCTCCGGTCGCGGCATTCGTGTTGCAGGTCCCGACACCAGCGACGGCGGAGCGGATGCCGCGGATGATTTGTGCGAAGTCGTGATCCGTCATTGCACGCTCGTTCCGGGCTGGGGGCTCGACTGCGATTGCGAACCCAAGCGGCCCAACGAGCCCAGCCTGGAGCTCGTGCACACGCGAGCGAACGTGCGCATCGAACACAGCATCTTGGGCTCGATCGAGATCGTGGCCGATGCCGGCGTCGCCGAGCCTTCGTCAATTTCGATCAGCGACAGCATCGTCGACGCGACGCGCAGCGGACGCATCGCGCTCGGCGGCGCGTCGGGCGAGATCGCGTTCGCGATCGCGCGCATCGTCCGCTGCACGATGCTCGGCGCGGTCGAAGTGCAAGCGATCGAGCTTGCCGAGAATTCGCTGTTCATGGGCTGCGTCGCCGTCGCGCGGCGCCAGATCGGCTGCATGCGCTTCTGCTACGTCTCGCCGAAATCGCGCACGCCGCGGCGCTATCACTGCCAGCCCGATCTCGTTCGCGCAGCGGTGGATGCGCTCGATCCGGCACCGGCCGACGTGGCCGCTGCGAAAGCGAGCGAGGAATTACGCGTGCGGCCGCGCTTCGACTCGACGCGCTACGGCAATCCCGCGTATTGCCGGCTTGCCTGCAACTGCGCGGTCGAAATCAAGCGCGGCGCCGATGACGAATCCGAGCTCGGCGTCTTCCACGATCTGTTCCAGCCGCAGCGCGAGGCCAGCCTGCGCGTGCGCCTCGACGAATACACGCCCGCCGGCATGGACGCGGGCGTCCTTTTTGCGGATTAGGAGAAACGACATGAAGGCCGACTTTTCGCGCGATACGTTCGATCCCGGCAAGCGCTATTCGCGCGTCTTGATGCAGCAGGGACGCGTCCAGCTCGACGCGGACTGGAACGAGCAGACGTCGATCCTGCTGCACTACATGCGCGTGCTCGCGCGCGACCTCATCGGTCCGCACGGCGCGGCGCTCGGGCCCGACGGCGCCGCGGTGCCGAGCGCGGGCTTCGGCATCGTCGTCAACGCCAACGAGATCGTCGGATCGAACGGCGCGCTGCTCAAGGACAGCAAGGACAAGAGCGATCAGGAGCTCTTCAAGCAGCTGCAGAAGAAACTCGATGCCGGCGATTTCATCGTCAATCCGGGACGCTATTACGTCGACGGCTTGCCGGTCGAGAACGTCGCGCCGGTGGCGAGCTCGGATCTCTCCGGCTGGAGCACGCAGTATTCGACCGATTTCGGCAAGCCGCCGTGTCTGGTCTATCTCGACGTGTGGGAGCGCGAAGTGACGTTCGTCGAGGATGGCCACATCCGTGAAGTGGCGCTCGGCGGCGCGGACACCTGCGCGCGCGCGAAGATCGAATGGCAGATTCGCGTGTGGAAACCGACCGATCCGCAAGCGGCCGTGACCTGCGATGACCTTGCGAAGCTGCCCAAGCATCCGGGCGACGGCCGTTTGCGTGCGCGCGCGAAGCGCGTGGCGCAGACGAGTCCCTGCGTGATCTCGCCGGATTCGCGCTACACCGGCGCCGGCAATCAGCTGTATCGCGTCGAGATCCATCAAGGCGGCGCGGCCGGCACGGCGACGTTCAAGTGGTCGCGCGAGAACGGCTCGGTGATCTTCGCGGTCGTCAAAATGGACTCGGTCGACACGAGCCATGATCCGAACACCGTACGCGTCACGTTGGCGAGCCTCGGGCGCGACGAGCGGCTCGGCCTTCGCGAAGGCGACTGGGTCGAGCTCGTGGATGCGGGCGAAGTGCTGCAGAACCGCGCGGATGCGCTGCTGCAGGTCGTCAAGATCGAGCCCGACGCGCTGGCCGTGACGCTTGCGCTGAGCGGCCCGCTCGCTATCGCCGAAGGCGCGCCGCTGCTGCTGCGCCGCTGGGATCAGGCGGGCGATGCGAAATCCGGCGGTGCGTTGCCGGTCGTCGAATACGCTGCTGCGGACATGTCCAAGGATGCGAAATGGACGACGCTCGAGGATGGTGTCGAGATCTGGTTCGAGGCGGGCGGAACGTACGCGACCGGCGACTATTGGCTGATTCCCGCGCGCGTGATCACCGGCGATCTCGAATGGCCCGCGGAAACGGACGCGGACGGCAAGGTCGTGATGAGCAACGGCGTCGCGGCGCCGGCAGCGCTGAAGCCGCGCGGTCCGCGTCATTACTACGCGCCGCTGGCACACAGCGAACCCGGCAACGCGCGCGACGGCAGGCCGGTCGTGACCGATTGCCGCTGCAAGATACAGCGCGTCAGCATTTGTCCGGAACATACGCCGGCGCGCAGACGCAATCGTTGAGCCGGGGAAGTCAGCGCGTCTGACAGCAGGTAGCCGCCATGCGCACGTTCGATCGAAAGGCGCGTTCGCAGCGAACGAAATCGCTGCAGAAGCCGGCGCCGGCGGTCGGCAAGGGCGCGGCTTCGTCGCATGAGCGGAAATCTTCGGCCGCGTCGACCGCGCAAGGATTCGATCTGAGTCGCGTTCCGGTCACCACCAATACTGCGAGCGCACCGCCGCACGTTGATTCCGTTGCGGCGAAATCGACGCTGGCCGATTGGCTGCCGCAGGCGCATGGCGCGATCGCCGAGCGCGCGAGCGTGCACACGGCGAGTCCGCTTGCCGATCGTGAGGGTGCGAACGCGGTGACGATCGGATCGGACGTCCACTTGTCTTCGCAATTGCCTCACCGCGAATCGCGCGAGCAGGAGCGCGTGCTCGCGCATGAGCTCGTGCACGTCGCGCAGCATTTCTCGGCTGGTCCGTCCGCGCCGCCGTCGATGCTGGAGAACGAAGCCGACCGGCTCGCGCCGCGCGCGCTCGCGGGACAATTGGTGCAGCCGCAATGGCATGCGGCGGCTTCGCTGCCGCTCGCGGACAAGCGGGAACAGACGCCGAAGGACAAGCTCGATGTAGAGCGCGCCAAGCAACGGCGTGCCTATTTATTGCGTCTGCAGGCGACGATGGAAGGCAAGGAGGTGAAGCTGACCTCCGAGCGCGAGGGCATGAAGGACAAGCGCCTGCGCCTCGACGACAGCATGCAGGAGACCATGGATGACCTGAACCTCATGGCTCAGCTCGGGCAGATATCGACCAAGCCCCCGACCGTCGACGACTACCGCAAGCAAGAAGAAAAGATGCTGGCCGGCATGAACCGCACGCCGATGACCGTCGAGGTGAAACCGGATGTCGTGCGCATCCGCGCGCGCTTCCAGGTGCGTTTCGAGGGGCTGACCGACAAGCAGGCACAAGGCGAATTCCCGACGCTCGAGAAAAACTTCAAGAAAGGCGTATCGGATACGTGGAACCAGACGTTGAAGGGCGACGTATTCGGCGGACGCAAGTTCGAGATGGTTCCGGAACTGACGCTGGTATCCGCGACCGCGAAGCGCGATCCGAATTTCTGGCTGATCACGGTACGCCCGACCGACAAGGGGCCGATGGTGCACGCCGGGAAAACACTCGGCACCGCGCCGGGCGGCATCCCGACTTCGGTGACCAATCCGCTCGTCGACGACGGCGTGATGAGCATTCCGCCTTCGCACATCAAGCTGCCCGACACGCTGGGGCACGAGACGCTGCACGTGTTCGGCATGGTCGATCGCTACATGAACTTTGCTCAGCTGCCTTCGACCGGCAAGCCCGGCGACTTGGCGCTCCGCGAAACGCACGGACGAAATGATCCGCTAGGCTCGCAGGGCGGCAAGATTCTCGAGGAGGATCTCGGCTTCGTGTTCGAGCAATTCGGCGTCTACGACAAGGAAAAGAGCACGTTTGCGTCGTCCGCGGCGGGCATGACGCATAGTCAGATTCTTGCGGAGCTGAAGCGCGTGGACGAGATCATCGCGTTGGGACGCGATCCGAATTCGATGGTCCCGGACAAGAAAGATTTCAATAAGGAAATGGTCAAGCAGACGGAGGACCTCGACTGATCGCGCGCCGCGTCGGTCGATCCGAATTCACGAAGGACATCCCAAGTGCAGCCCCCGATACACGCCAGGCACGCGCATCGAGCGACCACCGACGTCCTGTCGCCGTCGCGTACCTCGCGACTGCTGCGCCCCCGCGCGACGCCGAGCCTGCCGGCGAGCGACGGCAGGCTCGGATTCGACCTCTCGCACGTGACGGCCTTCGCGCCCAAGATCCAGCGCAAGCCGAGCATCGGCGCGCCGGACGATGCGTTCGAACGCGAAGCCGATGCCGTCGCGGATCGGGTGATGCGCATGGCGGAGCCTTCGTCGTCCCGTGCCGCACCGGATGCGATCCAGCGCAAATGCGCGACTTGCGCAGACGAGGAAAAGATCCAAACCAAGCACGCGACGCACGCGAGTGCCGATACCGCGCCAGATGTGCAGGCAGCGACGCGCGCCGCAGGGCACAACGGACAGCCGCTGCCGGGCGCGCTGCGCGCGTATTTCGAGCCACGCTTCGGACGGGATTTCAGTCGAGTCCAAATCCACGCCGACGGCGAAGCGGCACAAGCCGCGAGAGCCGTGCAGGCGCGTGCGTATACGCTGGCCGATCATGTCGTGTTCGGTGCGGGACAGTACGCGCCCGGCACGGCGGACGGGAAACGATTGCTGGCTCATGAATTGACGCACGTGGTGCAGCAGGGCCGCGCGGGCGCTTCACGCCTGCAGCGCGCGCCCGACGACAAGAACGCGCCGAAAGACGCGGGCACAGACGCACCGAAGGATGCGCCCAAAGATGCGCCAAAGGACACACCGAAGGAAACGCCGAAAGATGAGCCGAAGGACGCGGCGAAAGACCCGCCCAAGGACGCCGCCACGAAAGGACCTTGCGGCAGCACTTCGCTCGCGAGCACGGTCGGTCCGAGCGACAAGCGCATGAACGGTTCGGCTGTCACGGCCACCGTCGATGCGACCGACTTCGGCAATACCTCCAAACTCGGCGCCGACTTCAAGTTCGGCGCGTGCAAGGTCGGCACCGAATGGCGTTTTCATCTGGATGGGCTGGTCGTGCCGGTCGTGTCGAAAGTGCAGGACGCGACATTCCGAACGAACGTCGGCGACGCATCGGATGCAATCGTCACGAAAGCGACCTACCAGGACATCGTCGCCGACTTGAGCCCGACTCGAAAGGGCACGTTTCCCGTCGCGTGCGGCGCAGATAAATTCAAGGACAAGGTCACGACGTACTCGAAGCGCGATACGTACTGGAACCAGCAGCTCGTCATCGACCACGAGGCGTTCCATCGCAAGAACTGGGTCGAGATGTATCGCACGGAGCTGGCCACGGCCGAGAGCGATATCTGGGCGCACACGCTGCCTGCGAGCGAGGCCGCCAACGCCGCGGCGGCCGTCGCAAAGGCGAATTCGGCGCTGACCAAATACATGACAGACGCATACGGGCGATTGTGCAAAGCGTACGGGCCGAAGAAGGAGAGCAGGGCTTACGACAACGGTGCTCCGGCGTATCAGAAGCTCGTCGACGCGATCAATGCGCGGGCGAAAAAGGAGAAGTGGTAGTGGAAGCCACGTCGTCGGACCGAGCGCACTAGGAAACGAACTCATCCAATCATGCGCATGCTCACCGCCATCAGGAAGCCGCTTCGCGCGTCGACGCATATCGTCGACTCGCGGAATACGTCTGCATTGCGCCCTCCGCCGACCAAGCAGGAGATGCATGCGTCCGCGATCGGGCCCGGGCGCGCTTTCGATTTCGCGCGAGTTGCCGCGGGAGCTCCGTCGATCCAGCGCAAGCCGAGCATCGGCGCTGCTGACGATGCGTTCGAGCGCGAAGCCGATGCGGTCGCGGATCAGGTGATGCGCATGGCGGAACCTTCGTCGCCCGGCGCTGCGCCGGTTGCAATCCAGCGCAAATGCGCGGCCTGCGAGGACGAGGAGAAGAAAAAGATCCAGCCCAAGCGCGCGGATTCCGCGAGCGCGAATACGGTGTCGGGCGCAGAAGCCGCAGTACACGCGACGGGAACGGGCGGACAATCGTTGCCGAGCACCGTACGCGCGTATTTCGAGCCGCGCTTCGGCTATGACTTCAGCGGAGTGCGCATTCATGCCGACGGTGACGCCGCGCGCGCGGCGCGTGCGATCGATGCGCGCGCGTACACGTTAGGGCGCGACATCGTGTTCGGTTCCGGCGAATACGCGCCGTCGACGGTATCCGGTCGGCGCTTGCTGGCGCACGAGTTGACGCATGTCGTGCAGCAGGCGAGCTCTCGCGCGTCGTCGTCGATACAACGCGCGAAGATTCCTTATGGGCCATTGACCTGGGCCGACTTCAAGGGTCCTGCTCCGGCCAAGGCGCCCGAATCCGCGGGCGTCTTGAGCGCGTTCGACATTCCGGGCACGACTGTCTCGCCGAACGCGACCAAGACCAAGACCAAGTGCAAAGCGGACGGGAAGAGCGACTTCAAGTACGCGGCGACGATTGCCGCGGATCCGGCGCAGCTCGATGCGCTGGCACCCTACATGGATCAGGACCGGTCATGGGTGCAGGACCCGATCAAGGGCGATGGGACGGCTTCTTGCGCGGGCGAAGCGACGCAGTGCGAGCGCGATTTCGACGCAAAGCCCGATGCCGAGAAAGCGATGTGCGAGCGGAAGTCCGAAGAGTGCAAGAAGATGCTGCATCAGAGCCGGGCGTTTGTTTACGAGTCGGAAGGCGAGAGCGTGACGATCGACAAGGCCGTCGATTGCGAGATGAAGTTCATGCTGCGCTGCCAGTCGATCGCCTCCAAGCATCGATTGATCACGAAAGGCAGCGCTACCGCGACGACGAAGAAGGATTGCAAAGGCAAGTTCAACACGCAGTGCAAGGTCGATTTTCAAGCGCAGAAGGCGGCGTTGCTGCGGCACGAGCAGGGCCACTTCGACATCACCAAGACGATCGCGGACAACGCGCGCAAGAGCCTCAAGGACAAGGCCGCGACGATGAGCTTCAACGCGAGCGCGTGCGGCCAGGTCGCCGCGCTCGACGCCGTGCAGAAGTTGTACGACCCGGAGGATCAGGCGCTTCGCGATCTCGGCGCCGCTTGGCAGGCGCAGAAGGAGAAAGCGCAGAAGAAGTACGACGACGTCACTCACAACGGCACCGATGCGGCGCAGCAAGTGACCTGGGAGGGCAAGATCAAGTCGGGTCTTAAGGAATACGATCCGACCGCGACGCCGCCGACACCGGGCAAGACTGCGCCGACGCAGGCTCCCGTCGCGCCGACGCCGGCGACGAAACCATGATCCGCTAGCGAGGTTTCGCATGCTCACTCCCGTTCGTACGTCGCGTCCTTCGCCCGTCGTCTCCACTTCGGAGCGGGCGCGCACGACGCTGCCGGCGCAGCGGATCGCAGCCTCGACGCCGATCGCGCCGGGCTATGCGGCGGGTGCATCGGGTTTCGATTTCACCGGGCTTCCGGCAGTGCACGCGCCGATTCAGCGCAAGGCGAAAGTCAACGCTGTGGACGACGACTATGAGCGCGAGGCGGATGCAGTCGCCGATCGAGTCGTGCGCATGACGCAGCCGACGACGCTCGGCGCGGCTCCGGTTGCGATCCAGCGTAAATGCGAGGCGTGCGAGGACGAGGAGAAGAGGAAAGAGATCCAGACCAAGCGCGCACCGTCGGCTCTCGGCACCGCGGCGCTGGATACACGAAGCGCGATAAGCGCGACCGCGCACGGCGGACAGTCGTTGCCAAGCGCGTTGCGCGCGTATTTCGAGCCGCGTTTCGGAGTCGACTTCGCGCGCGTGCGCATCCACGCGGACGGCGCGGCGGCGAATGCGGCGCGCTCGGTGCAGGCGCGCGCGTACACGCTCGGGCGCGATGTCGTATTCGGTGCTGGCGAATATGCTCCGGCGAGCGCGGAAGGCCGGCGTTTGATCGCGCATGAGCTTGCGCACGTCGTACAGCAGGGAGCGGCACGGGCGAAGGCGGGCGCACCGGCGAAGCCGGAACGCGCAAGCGATGGCGCTGAGAGCTCCGTCGTCGGTGCCGATGCTCAGTCCATCCCGCACACGACCGACACGGCGGCCGTTGTGCGGCCGCAGCTTGCCGATCCGCAAGCGGAAATCCAGCGCAAGGAAGATGTCGAGGATTTTCGCGTCACGCAATTGCAGGACAAGCCCGAGAAACGCACGGTCGGGCTCGCCGATCGCTTCTTCTTCGAGCTCGATCGTTCGGACTACAACGACAGCGTTCCGGCCGAAGCCGCCGAGCGCGCACGACTCGAAGCCTGGGCGAAAGCGCACGCGGGCAAGCACGTCAACCTCGTCGCGCGCACCAGCCAGGAAGGCGATCCCGCGCACAACCAGACGCTGGCGAGCGAGCGCGCCGCAACCGTGCGCAAGGTGCTTGTCGCGGGCGGCGTGATCGTCGATGGCGTTCGCATCGATGCGACCTTCTCCGAGCGGCCGGTCGACTACCGCTTCTATCGTTCGGTCGAAGCGATCGTTGCAGGTTCGGGCGAGGTGGCGTGCGGATCGTTCACGACCACGCAGCAGAATTCGGATATCAAGGATTGCGAAAGCGCGCTCGCGGACGCGCACAAGCGCGCGGACGAAATCGCCAAGGCCGCGATCGTGCGCTTGCGGCCGGCTGACGATCCGGCGACCAAGCCGGATCGCGACTCGGTGCTTGCCACGCGCTTTCCCGGCGTCACGCGAGCGAGCTTGTTGCCGCGCTTCGAGAGCGTGGTCAAGCGCATCGGCGAAGTCGGCCCCGGTGGCGCGCACACCTGCAATCATCGCTGCGCACCGGATTGCGAACGCGCGGCATCGGCCGCGCCCGGCGGACCCGTCGAGTTGTGCGCGCCGTTCTACGTCATGGGATTTCGCGGTCAGACGATTTCTCTGGACGAGCGCGTGTTCGCGCTCATGCACGAGTCGACGCACTCCGCAGTGGCGCCCGGCAGCGGCACGGCGAGCGTGCCCGCAAAAAGCGTCGGCATCGATTTCGCGTATTCGAAAACGCGGCTGTTCGGTGTCCTCAAGGGCAGCGAGGCTTTGGAAAACACCGACAGCTACGTCGTCACGCTGCTCACGCTCGCGCGCGACGCCGGTAGCGCTGCGGCCGTGCTGGCCTCGCGCGGCGTGCCGCCGGTGGACGACACGCGCCTGGTCACGCCGACGGGATCGGCAGATCGCAATCAAATCGCGCAGCGCGCGATCGGTTTTGCGGAAAGCTGGCTCAACTACGCTTCGTTCTGGACGCCCAACGCCTACGATTTCGTTGCCGCTTCGCTCGCGGCTTGGGCGACGGGCTGGCTCGGAGGCCTCGGCCATCAGATACTGGAGCTGTATGCGCCGCTGTTCCGTCTCGCGCATCCGGGTGCGGCGGCTCTCGATCCGCCGATCGTCGCGTTCCAGGCAGCCGTCGCCGGGCGCGGTTTCCCGACACCGCCGATCACGCGAAATGCGAAGCAGGAAGACCGCACGCGGCTCGCCGGCATCTACGATCGGCTGACGCGCATGCACAGGTTGTTGGGCGAGCCGCTCGTCATCGATCGCGCGACGAGCGGCGATGGAACCTGGTCGAAGGGCACGGGTCTGCCCGGTATCGGCACGACAGTGATGCTCGCGGATTCATTCTTCGCGCTCGCCGCCGAGGAGCAGGCGCGCCATTCGCTGAGGTTGATGGCGCGCGCGATGTCGGATGTCGGCACGACCTGGGTCGAAGCCTATGTCGAAGCCGCCGATGGCGTTCGGAAATTGCGTGGGCTCGGGCCGTAGTTTCTAGGTCTTCGGTGCAGGCGGAGCCGGTCTCAGGAAGAGGATGATGATCAGCGCAGCCGCTGCGGCGACAGCGGCGAGCAGGAATCCGTCGGCATAGGCCAATGTGTACGCCTGCTGGCGCACGGCATTGGCAAGCACGCCGACGCTGCGCGAAGCGTTGGTGGGATCGCTGCCGAAGAGTCCGAAGAGCTGGTGCGAGTAAGCGTCCAGCCGCTGCAGCGTTTCGGTTCCGCCTGCCGTCACGTGTTGACCGATCAGATTCGAGTGCAGCTGTTCGGATTTTCGCGTGAACGTTTGAATGACGGCCGTCGCGATCTCGCCGCCGAAGAGGCGCGCCGTCTGCACGATGGCTCCGAAGGTCAGGATGTCGGTCGGAGTGAGATGCTGCGCGAAGAAATAGATCAGCGACGTCAGCGCCATCGTCTGTCCGATCGCCTGCAGCAACAGCGAAGGCACGAAATCGCTTTCGACCCAGTCGGAGGTCAAGCGGCTCGCGATGAGACTTGCGACGAGCACGGCGGCGGTGCCGATCGCGAGCAGGATGCGCGCATCGATCCGTCGCGCGAGCAACGCGACCACGGGTGCGATCGCAAACTGCGGCAGCGCGATCCAAAGGAGCGCATTGCCGACCTGTTGCGGACGAAGGCCGCGCACTTGGGTGAGGAATTGGGGAATCAGGAGATTGCTGCTCAGCACCAGCAGCCGAATGATGACCAGGATCAGCAACAGCTCCGGCACGTTTCGTCGGAGCAGGAAACGAAGATCGATGCCCGGATTCTTCGTGGTGGTTTCTTGGAAGACGAACGCGACGACGAGAATGAGGCCGGCTGCGATCAGGCCGACGATGAGTCCGGAATTGAGCCAGTCCAATCGATCGCCTTGATCGAGTGCGGCAAAGATCAAGGCGAAACCCACGCCGGCGAATGCCATGCCCCAGTAGTCGCCCTGACCGCGCGCCTCGTACTTGATCGGCTCGCGCGGAATGCCTAGCGCAAGGCACACGAGCATCGGTATCGCGATGAAAAGGTTTTGCCAGAAGATCCACGGCCAGCCGCCGTGATCGATGTGCCAGCCTTCGAGCGTTGCGGCGATGTTGAGCGACAGCTCGAGATTCATCGCGTACGCGCCGATTCCGAACACCCAGAGATGTCGCGGCAGACTGCGCAGGACGAACGCGACGGTCAGCGGAATGAATGTGCCGGAGGCAAGGCCGGCGATGAATTGCAAGGCGATGAATACCGAAAAATCCGGCGAGAACGGCAACAAGAATTCCGCGAGGCCAAAAATGATGCCGCCGCAGAGGAGAACGCGGCGCATGCCGAGCACGAAGGAAAGCCACGGCGAGATCGGACCGATCAGCATCTGCGCCGTGCTGAAGGCGGTCGTGATCCAGGCTCGCTCGTCGACACCGACGCCGAGCGCACCGCCGATGTCGGCGAGACCGAAGCTGGTGAGGCGGCTGGTCAAGGTCGCTGCGACCGCCGACAGCATCACGGCGACGATGCCGACCCAGGGACGATCGGACAATGTGCGCAGCGACGACGGTATTCGCAGCGAGCGTGCGAGCGGCCCGAGCGCAGTCAGCGAGCTCATGGTTTGACGGCGGTCGTCGTATCCACGGTCACGACGACCGACATGCCGGGTCGGAGCAACGCGCGCAGCGCATCGTCCGACGCGGAATCCAGCACGATCTTGACCGGCAGGCGCTGCACGATCTTCGTGAAGTTGCCGGTTGCGTTGTCGGGAGGCAGCAGCGAGAAGCGCGATCCCGACGCCGGCGCCCAGCTCTGCAAATGACCCTTGAGCTCGAGGTTCGGGAATGCATCGACCTTGATCGTCGCGGGCTGGCCGACGCGCATGTGGGTCATCTGCGTCTCGCGATAGTTCGCGACGACCCAGACATTCGGCAGCGCGACGTGACCGATCACTTGCGTGCCCGCCGATACGTATTGTCCTTCGCGGACCTGGCGCAACCCAACCACGCCGTCGGCCGGCGCGACGATGCGCGTGTAACCTACGTTGATCCGCGCGAGATCGACGACGGCACGCTGCTGCGCGAGACTGGCTTGCGCCTGCTGCGTCTGCGCGTCGATGGTGGCGAGCTGGCGCTCCGCCGCGACGATCTGCGCGCGTTGTTGCGAGAGCACCGCGCCAGCCTGCTGATTGGCGGCCTCCGCCTGGTCGACAGCCTGCACGGACGCGTAGTGGCCTTGCGCGAGCAGCCCTTTCTGCCGGCCGAGCTCCATGCGGTTGAGACGCGCGGTGGCGTTGGCTGCGCCGAGCGCGGCGCGCAATGCGTCGACATTGGCGGACTGCTGATCGCGCTGACGCGAGAGAACCTCCAACGCTGCGTTCGATGCTTGCGCCGCGGCTTCGGCCTGCGCGAGTTGCGCGCGGTAGTCGCCATCGACGAGCTCGACCAGGACTTGGCCCTTGTGCACCGTGTCGAAGTCGCCGACGGCGACACGCTGCACGTAACCCGGGACGTGCGCTGCGAGCGGCGTCACGTCGCTTTCGAGATACGCATCGTCGGTAGTTTGGAATCGGCTGGCGCCGGTCCATCGATTGAAACGCGTCGCCGCGACGACGATCAGCGCGATCGCGCCGATCAATACCAGAGCGCGTACGACGGTCCCTGCGATGCGCGCAGAGCTGAAAGCGGATGGAGTGCCCGAATCGCTGCCGTCGCTCATCGCGTGCCTCTTCGGTCAAGTGGGCCGATCACGCCCGCTGCATCGGCGCCGCCTTACCGCCAACGGAAGCACCAGCCAGTAAGCGCGGCGATCTCATTCGCGTCGATTGAACCAAAGGAAGGGAGGGTAGTTCATGGGGCCGGCCCGTACCGTGCCTGCATTGCTGTCCTCGGTGACCGGCCCTCCGGAACAACGCAGCCGGGTTTACTTGCCGACGGATGCCGCAGCCTGTGCGATGAATGTGGCGACCGCTTCGGGTTGAGATACGTACACCGCGTGACTGCCCTTGACCTCCGTCACGGTGGAGCCTGCGCGCGCGGACATTTGGCGTTGCGCGGGCGGTGGAATCATCTTGTCGTCCGTCGCGACCAGGTACCAACTCGGCTTCGATTTCCAAGCCGGCACCGTCACGGCACCCGCGAGAGCGGCGACACCCCAGGGCACTTGGGAGTCGGCCATGAATCGCGCCGTTTCGGCGTCGACGTCGCCGGCAAAACTCGCGGCGAACTTCGCCTTGTCCAGCATGAGGAAACCATCCTGCGGCGGAAGAATCGGCGGCACCGGCGCGCCCGGCGGCGGGTTTGCGATGAGCGAGGACACGGACTCGCCCGTGTCCGGGGCGAAAGCGGCGATGTAGACGACGGCCGCCACTTTCGGATCATTGCCGGCCTCGGTCACGACGACCTCGCCGTACGAATGACCCACCAGGACGACAGGATTCTTCTGCTCGGCAATCGCGCGCTGGGTAACGGCCACGTCGTCGGCCAGTGACGTCGTAGGGTTCTGCACGACGGCTACGTCGTAGCAATCTTTCGCAAGGCGCTGGTAGACATCCCGCCAGCCTGAGCCGTCCACGAAACCGCCGTGTACGAGCACGATGGAAGCCGATGATTTAGCGGTGTTGCTCATGTCGCTTTCTCCTGACGTTGGATCCGATCGCAGCGGAGCGGGTGCGGACTCGGAATTCCGCTGACACGCCGGAGCGGCAGCGCAGCTCATCACGAGCTAGAGATGCTGGCCTGAGAAAACCTCTCGGGTAACCTCATAAAGTGCGAAACGACGATCGCCCGTTCGGGTAGGTGATCGAACACTCGGGCACGAGAACGACAGAACAGCACTGAAGTGCAATACAAACGGACGTCCACTTCGGTTTAGTTACGGTCGGCTCGCGAGCTTTTTGCAGACCTCTCCTTACCCTGAAACAAGGAGGCCGTTATGCACGTCTCGTTGAAGTACTTCGGCGCGCTCGGCAGTTGCGCCGCCTTGGCCGTTTCCATGGCCGTCGTCGCAGGTTCCGTCGAGACCTCGCAGGACAAATACAACGCGAAAGTCCCGGGCGGCCTCGCGTTCTCCGACTTCAAGGGATACGAAAGCTGGGAGACGGTCTCGATCAGTCAGGACGGCAAGGTGGTCGCGCTGATCGTCGCCAATCCCGTGATGATCGCGGCCTACAAGAGCGGCGCTCCCGGCAACGGCAAGCCGTTCCCCGACGGTTCCAAGATGGCGAAGGTCCACTGGGATCCGGTGAAGAGCGCGACGTTCCCGGCGGCGACCGTGCCCGGCGCGCTGGTCAATGTGGATTTCATGGAGAAGGACAGCAAACGATTCGCGGACAGCGGCGGTTGGGGCTGGGCCGTGTTCGACTACGACGCCAAGTCCGACAAGTTCACGCCCGGCACCACGGCCGGGACGCCGCCGCAGGCGAACGACGCCAAATGCGGCTTCGCGTGCCACACGCTGGTGAAGACACGCGATTACGTTTTCACGGAATACGGGCGACGATAAGTTCTTGGCTCGCGCGCGTGCGGCCCGCACATGACGGGCTCGCGATTTGCCGCGTCGCTACACGCGAAGATGCGCCGAGGGCGAGCTGAAGCCGCCCTCCGGTAGGTTCAAGCTGACGAGTCTCGAACTCAGCCTTCGTACTTGAACGAAAGCGAGACTCGCGTGCGAAACGTGAGGATCTTGCCCCCTTCGACCTTCATGTCCATTTTGGTCACTTCGGCGACGCGCAGATCGCGCAACGATCCTGCTGCGGCGGCGACGGCATTTCGGCCGGCTTCTTCCCACGATTTCTCGCTGACGCCGACAACCTCGACGATCTTGTAGACGGCTTCTTTCTTCGGCTTAGCCACAGGAACCTCCACGGATCGGGTGTACGAGCCCGAATTGGGCTTCCGGATAGTAGCAGCACTCCGAAAGCGAGGCCGCTAGGGCCTGAGCGCGAGCCCGATCTCGATGAGAATCAAGATCACGATCGCGAACTCGAGCAATTCGGCGCGTCGACTCGATGCTTCCGCGTACAAGGCCGCATAGGTATCGCGAATGATGGCGAGCTTGCGATCGACCGCGGCTGCCACGCTTGGCACGCGAAAGAGGTTCAGCGCATCCGCGTAGACGCGGGCGAGATAGACGTCCTCGGTGACTTGCAGCGCATTGTCGACTTTTTCCGTGAGCTCGGTGACTTCCGCGACCAGCGTGTACAGGCGACGTGCCAAGTGCGCGAAATGCCGCGCCGCGAACAGCGCAGCGACGCGCCGTGCACCCTCGACCTGGTCGTACACCTGCGGCAATTCCGCGTCGAGGAGCTCGTCGTAGTAGCGCAATTCGAGCAGCTGGGCGTTCGCCACTTCCAGCACATCCGTGACGTCCGAGTCGCCGCGCGGCTCATAGATGAAGGCGCGGTCCCAAGTCAGCACGGCCAGATCGTCGAGGTAATACGAGAATCGGTGTCGCAAGAGTTCCGCGCGAGCGGATTCGGACAAGGGCCGTTCCTCTCCCGAGAGCAGAGGCACCAAGTCCACGCGATCGAGCAGCGCGTCGCCCGTCAACCGCTCGCTCAAGTCCTGGACGAGAATCAGGACATAGTCCTCGTAGAGGCTTCTGCTCGACGGCTTGGTCAGCGCTTTTTCAACGACGCGCATGACCTGGGCGAGCAGCTCGCCCCATACCGGCGCTTCTATCGAAGGCCCGATCGCGCGGTCGACCGCGCGATTGAGCTCGACCAGTTCCCGCCACGACAAATCCCTGATCGGCACGCGTATCCCGAACGAGACAGCGCCAAAATCATAAAAACTTGCGGTCACCGAGCAATCGACCGGTCCGTGCCCGAGATCGATCGCGATCGAAGGCAACGAGAGCACGACGGGCGGATCGGGAAACGTCATCGCCTTGGCCGGGGTCGCGCTCAGGCGCGCGCGAGTCGTGGCCGCATTCGTGTGTTCCACCCACAGAGATTCGACGCGCTTCAAATCGATCGCGTACGCGATGTCGAACAGGCGCAGCACGGCGATCCATCCGCTGACGACACGAATTTCATCGCGAATCGATGCCACCTGATCCCTGGACATCACGCGCGTTTCCCCTGGCACGCTCGGCGCAGCGGTGCGCTTTCCTTATTTGGCGAATGGCCCGTCGGCTGTCGTGCGCTCGTCGCTGAAGCCGCAATCCGCAAATCGCCGGTCATTGCGCAGCCGATCGACGATCGCGTTCCGAGTTTGCCGGCTTCTCGAGCTGTACGCGTAGATGAAAGCACCGGGTCGGGACCGCTTCACGGCGACGATGCGCACGCCGAGATCGGCTGCCGAATCGTTCAGCGATCCAGCGAGCGAGTCCGCCGCACCGATCGACGAAAGCTTGGTTCCAGGAGCTCTGAGTTCGAAGTAGCGCGGCATGAGATAGGTCCTCGGCGATTGCCGCAGGATACGCGGAGATCCTTAGGAAACCGTTGCAATCCCGTTACGGCGCGACACGCGCTGCGTATTCGGAACGGCAAGCCGAGCAATTCCGCCAAGCAGTGGATTTGCAATCGTTCCGCTACAGGGGCGGAACAGGAACGCAACAGTCCGGATATAGGCGCTCGAGCCATCTGCAACTAGCTTGGGTGCTGCGCCAGCGACTTGCATCGTTGGCCTACTTCGTTGCCAGGGAACTGAGATGACTCCTCGAATTCGAGTACTTGTGTCCGCGGCTTTTCTGCTCGGCGCCGGCGCCTTCGTACAGGCGGCCCCGCTGCACCATCGTGCCGGCACGCCGGCGACTTGGACGGTGAGCACCATCGTCGTAGGGCCGGCATCTCTGATCGGCCATGGCAGTGCCAACCCCGTTTCGCAGATCGTAGACGACGGCGGTACCGCGACGATCGCGGTAACGCCGGAGCCGGGTTACGTGGTGACCAGCGTCGACCTCGGCGAAACCGGCGGTGGCCCTAACGGAGATGGCACCTATACCACCGATCAGATATTCAACGACTGCACCATCACAGTGACCTTTGCACTGTCGGCGTCCGATGTCGCCTTCCAGGGCGATTTCGATCCGGACATCAAAGTGGTCGACGATGTGAATCTGGATCTGCCGCCAACCTTGCTCGGCGCCAGCATCAACTGGCAGACCGGCGCGACCTGCACCGGCACGAACGACGCGCCATGCGACAACGCCTACCATCTTCGGCCGGCGACGGGCTTCGGCGTCCCTGTATTCGTGTTCCGCTATCCGACCAACGACGATGCCGTCCTCGACGATTCCTTCCGAAGCTATGGCCTCGTCGGCAATACGACAGGCGACGAGGGTTTTGCGCCGCCGCTGTATTCCGGCGCGACGATCGGCCCCGAACAGACCTTTGTCTTTGCCACCCAGCCGTTCGAAACCGCTGCGTGGGTTACGGCGGACGGAGTCGATGCTTACCTGGGCTTCCGCTTTCTGAACTCCGGCACTGGGCGCATCAACTACGGCTACGCGCACCTGGTCACCAGCGGGGCGATTCCCCCGAACCCTGTTGCGACGGGGTTCCCGGCGACGATCGTCGGCTACGCCTACAACCGCCGCGGTGACGCGATCGCGATTCCGTAAAAGCGCCGGCTGCGTCGAGCCGGAAATGCACTCCGACTCGTCGATCTGAGCGAGCTCAGAAATCCATGAAGTAGCCGCCATTCACCGGGATGTTCGCGCCGGTGATGAATCCGGCGTCTTCGGCGGAGAGGAAATCGACGACGCGTGCGATCTCGCGCGGCTCGCCGAGTCGGCCGACCGGGATGTTGGCGATGATCTGATTGCGGATGTTTTCCGGCACGGCCATGACCAGCGCAGTGCGGCAGTAGCCGGGCGATACGCTGTTGACGGTGACGCCCTTGCTGGCGACTTCGCGCGCCAGCGCCATCGTGAAGCCGTGCATGCCGGCTTTGGCGGCGGAGTAGTTGGTCTGGCCGAACTGGCCGGTCTGGCCGTTGACCGACGAGATGTTGACGATGCGTCCGAAGGCGCGCGAGGTCATGCCTTCGACGACCTGGCGGCACATGTTGAAGACGCCTTCGAGGTTGACCTTGAGCACGTCGCTCCATTGCTCGGGCGCCATCTTGCGCAGCGAGGTGTCGCGCGTGATGCCGGCGGCGTTGACCAGGATCGCGACGGGGCCATAGCGCTCCTCGACGTTGCGGATGAGGCCGGAGCACGAATCGAAGTCGGCGACGTTGAGCGGCTCGAACGCGATGCTGCCGTCGAATTCGCTCATCTCTTCGCGGAACGCGTCGATGCGATCGGCGCGCGCGGCGAGATCCGCGGCGACGACCTGGCGGCCGGAGCGGGCGAGGTATTTGCAGATTTCGGAACCCAGACCGCCGATTCCGCCGGTGACAACGGCGACACGTTTACTCATCGGGATGCTCTTGCAATGCGACATTGCCCGCGGCGCAGCACGGTGCTGCAGCGCACAAGACGGCGATGTTAAGAACGCGATACGGGAGTGTCAACGCGCGAGCGCGTCAGCTCTTGCCGCCTTCCTTCTTCGGATGCGTCGGGTCGTACGTGCCGTTGCGCACGCTGTTGGCGGCCGCATTGAGGAATCCCTGCTGCAGCGACTTCCAGAGGTCCATGTTGCGCTCGGTCAGGTCGTTCAGCATCGACCAGGGCGTCTGGCCGAGGATGTTGTTGAGCTGGCTGCGGAACTGCTGCTGCTGATCGAGGAAGATCTGCAGGCTCTTCTCCAGGTAGCTGCCCATGAAGCCCTGCAGCGAATCCCCGTAGAAACGGATGATTTGCGAGAGGAGGTGCGTCGTGAACATCGGCTGGCCGCGCTCTTCGTGCTCCGAGATGATCTGGAGCAGCACAGAGCGCGTCAGGTCGTCGCCGCTTTTGGCGTCGCGGACCTCGAACTCCTCGTTGTCGAGCACGAGCTGGCGCACCTCTTCGAGCGTGATGTAGCTCGAAATCTCGGTGTCATAAAGCCGGCGGTTCGGGTACTTCTTGATTGTGCGCAGTTGTGCCATGCGGCAACGCTAGCAGAATATGCTGTAGCGCACCAGTTTCTTTGCTGCGCAGCATTTTTGGCCGAAATGGGTAGGGAATGGGGAATAGGAATTGGCCCAGCCGAGCCTGCTTGTCCGATTCCCGATTCCCAAATCCCTATTCCCGGCCCTTACCAGCCCATGTACTGCCCGCCGTTGATGGCGAGATTGGCTCCCGTGATCCAGCGCGCCTGGTCGCCGACGAAGAAGCTCACGGCGTAGGCGATCTCGTCGGGCTCACCGAGGCGCCCGATCGGAATCTGCGCGACGATCTTCGCGCGCACTTCTTCGGGTACCGCCATGACCATGTCCGTGCCGACGTAGCCCGGCGACACCGTGTTGACGGTGATGCCGAATTTCGCGTTTTCCTGCGCAAGCGAGATCGTGAAGCCGTGCATGCCGGCCTTCGCGGCCGCGTAGTTGGCCTGGCCGTACTGACCCTTCTGGCCGTTGATCGAGCTGATCTGCACGATGCGGCCCCACTTGCGGTTGCGCATGCCGTCGATGATCGGGCGCGTCACGTTGAACACCGAGTTGAGATTGGTGTTGATGACTTCCTGCCACTGCAGCGCGGTCATCTTGTGAAACGTGGTGTCGCGCGTGATGCCGGCGTTGTTGATCAGGATGTCGATCGGTCCGGCCTTGCTCTCGACCTCGCGCACCATTTTCTCGGCGGATTCGGGATTCGAGACATCGCCCTGCACGATCGTGAAGTCGAATCCGGCCTGGCGCTGCGCGTCTTGCCATGCGTGCGCCTTGGCCTCGTCGCGATAGTTCGTGGCGACCTTGTTTCCTTGCTTGGCGAGTTGCCTGCAGATGGCCGTGCCGATGCCACCGGTTCCTCCGGTAACGAATGCCACGCGCGTCGTCATGTTGTCTCCTCCGTCTTTTGCGAGCGATGCTGCGAACGTCGAATCGTTCGATCCGCGAACGATTGTGCACGTCGCTTCATGAAAGTTCCTGCCGCATCGCCGCAAACGACGGCGGGGCGGACGATCGCCGCGGAATGCTGCGCGCGTCGAAATCGCGCACCGCGGCCGACAGCAGCGCGGCCACGCTCGCTTCCGACGGAACGCGTTGACCGAGAAATGCGAGCGCAGCGCAGAGCGCCGGCAACGGATTGTCGCGATCGACCGGTAGCGAGCGCTCGTGCTTGCTGAGCTTGTGCCCGTCGCGATCGACCGCGAGCGGAAGATGCGCGTAGCGCACCGGCGGCAGATCGAGAAAACGCTGCAGCAGGATCTGGCGCGGCGTCGAATCGATGAGATCCGCGCCGCGCGCGACATCGGTGATGCCTTGCAACGCATCGTCGACGACGACGGCCAGCTGATAGGCGTACCAGCCGTCGGCGCGGCGCACGACGAAATCGCCGACTTCGCTCGCGATGTCCTGACGAATAGTGCCCTGGATCGCATCGTCGAAGGCGATCGCGCTGGCGGGCACGCGCAGGCGCCAAGCCGGCATGCGCGAGGTTTCGGGCGCGGCGATGCAGCGCGACGGATGGATGCCGCGATAGGGTGCGAGATCCGTTCGACTGCACCAGCATGGAAAAACCAGGCCTGCGGCGTCGAGCTTCGCGAACGCCGTTTCGTACTCCGCGCTGCGCCGGCTTTGGTAGACCGGGGGCTCATCCGACTCGAGACCGAAGGCCGAGAGGGTCGTCAGGATGTCCGCATCGGCACCGACCACTTCGCGCGGCGGATCGAGATCCTCGATACGGACGATCCACGCGCCGTCGGCCGCTCGAGCGTAAAGCCAGCTGCCGAGCGCGGCGATGAGCGAGCCGAAATGCAGGCGTCCGGTCGGCGAGGGCGCGAAGCGTCCGCGGTAGGAGGTCATGCAAGCGTTTCCGTGGACGCAGAACGCGAGAACCGGAGGCGCCGGACGCTGTCCAAGCGTCGTGCTCGCGGCCGCAACCGCGAGGGGCTACTCTTTCAAACGATCTTGAGTGTACCCATTTTGTGAAGTGCGCCGGCGCGTCGCCGGCATTCGAGGAACGCCATGCTGCGTATCGTTCTTTTCATCGCGACCAACCTTGCGGTCATGCTGCTGCTGACGATCATCGTCAAGCTGACGGGTCTGGACGTCTATGCGTATCGCCGCGGCGGCCTGAACCTCGAGGGTCTCCTGATCATGTCCGCCGTGTTGGGCATGGGCGGCTCGTTCATTTCGCTGGCGATGTCGAAGTGGATCGCCAAGATGTCGGTCGGCGCGAAAGTCATCGAGCAGCCGCGCAATCCGACCGAAAGCTGGCTCTTCGATACGGTGCGCCATCACGCCGAAAAGGCCGGCATCGGCATGCCCGAGATCGCGATCTACGATGCGCCCGAGATGAACGCGTTCGCGACCGGCATGAGCAAGAACCACGCGCTCGTCGCCGTCAGCACCGGACTTCTGAACAGCATGGACCGCAACCAGGTCGACGCCGTGCTCGGCCACGAGATCACGCACGTCGCCAACGGCGACATGGTGACGATGGCGCTGCTGCAAGGCGTGCTCAACACGTTCGTGATCTTCCTCGCGCGCGTGATCGGCACGCTGGTCGATCGCGCGATCAGCGGCAACCGCGAGGGCGGCGGCGGATTCGCGTACTTCGGCATCGTGATCGTGCTGCAGATCGCGCTCGGTTTCTTGGCTTCGCTGATCGTCATGGCGTTCTCGCGCTGGCGCGAATTCCGCGCCGATGCCGGCGGCGCGCGCCTGGCCGGACGCGAATCGATGATCTCGGCGCTGCAGCGCCTCGGCGGCGACGAGGGACAATCGACATTGCCCAAGGCGATCCAGGCGTTCGGCATCACGGGCGAGGGCGGATTTGCGCGGCTGTTGCGCAGCCATCCGCCGATTCCGGAACGTATCGCTGCGCTTCGCGCGCAGACTGCGTAACGCTCTTCCCCCGTTTTCCCCCCTCTCCCGCTCGCGGGAGAGGGCCGGGGTGAGGGCATTCGGAGTGAAGCGCCTCGCAAGCTTGCCCTCGCCCTAACCCTCTCCCGCAAGCGGGAGAGGGGACAGCGTGTCTGCGGTAGAGGGGGCAGCGTCTGGCGAGGGGACTGCTCGCGTCACCCGTGCGCCATCACCTTCTCGGGTTCCTGCAGAAAATTGCCCTGCACGAAATTGACGCCGCACGAGAACAGGATCGACATGCTCGCCGCATCTTCGACGAATTCGGCGACGGTCAGCTTGCCGGCGTGGTGCGCCTGATCGCAAATCTCCTTGATCTTCTCCTGGTTTTCCTTGTGCTTGGGAAGATCCGCCATGTAGTTGCGATCGATCTTTAGGTAATGCGCAGGAATGTGCTTCAGGAGCTGGAATGAATTGAGGCCCGAGCCGAATTGCTCCAGCGCGAAGCCGCAATGGATCTGTTCCAGTCCTTTGACGAACGCGCGCGCAGGTTTGAGGCTGGTGACGACTTTGCTTTCCGGCATCTCGAACACCAGCGAATCGCCGCGCTGACGCGCGTTCTTGAGCTGCTGTGCGATCCACGGCAAGAGCGTCTGGTCTTCCAGCGACTGCGGCGTCAACTTGATGAAGAACGTCGTCTTGTGACCCGAGCGCTCGCGTTCGGCGATCGAGCGGATCGCGTTGGCGATGACCCAGCGGTCGATCGCGGGCAGCTTGCCGTTCTGCTCGGCGATCGGCAGGAAGTGCCCGGGCAAAATCTCGCCCTTCGGTCCCTTCATGCGCAAAAGGATTTCGTAGAACTCGCCCTCGGCACCGTGCAGGCTGACGATTGGCTGGTAGTACAGGATGAAACCGTCGCTGGTCAGCGCTTCGTCGATCAGCGCAATCCAGTGCTTGGTCTTCTCCGCCGCAGCCTTGTCCAGCGCTGCCGGATCGAAAATGTTGACGCGATTGCCGCCTTCGCCTTGCGCCGTGCGCAGCGCGCCTTGCGCCTGGCCGAGCAGCGTCTGCGAATTGGCGTTTTTCTCGCCGATCAGCGCGCCGCCGACGCTGACCGTCAGGCTGAGCGACTGCTTGCCGATATCGAAGATGCGCTCCTCGAAACCCTTGCGCAGCTTCTCGGCGAGCTGACGAGTGTCATCGGCGCTGCGCTTGCCGACCAGCACGCCGAACGCATGTTCGGCGAGGCGCCCCGCGATCTCGGCATCGCCGATGCAGCGGCGGATCAGCGCGGCCATGTCGCCGAGCAGCACGTCCGCGTTGCCCAGGCCGACGCTGTCGAGCACGTGCTTGAAGTTGTCAGGCTCGATGATGAGAAGCGCCTGGTCGGCGGCGCCGCTCGCCGCCGCGGCCGCGAGCTGATCGAGCTGCGCGATCGTGTGCTGCCGATTGTAAAGTTCGGTGACGAGATCCTTCGAACGCAGCGCATCGAGCTGCTGGGCGAGGTCGGCGTCGACCGCCTGCTGGCGGAACGTGATCTGCTGACAGGGCTCGCCTTCGTAGCTCGCTTCGGCGAATTCCATCGTTGCGTCGAACGTCGAGCCGTCGCTGCGCTGCGCCTTGAGGTTCAACCGCTGCGGCGGCTTCTCGCCCTTGGAGAGCCGCTTCAAGAGCGACTTGAAATCGTCAGCGTCGTCGGGGGCGATCATGTCCAGGATCGACATGCCCTCGACATCCTCGAAGTCGTCGAACCCGAACATCTCGAGGTAGGCCTTGTTCGCGCGCACGTGCATGCCTTCGTGCACGTAGGCGATCGGATCGCGCGAGGAATCCAGCAGCGCTTCGCAGCGCCGTTCGGATTCGCGCAGCGAAGCTTCCAGCCGGCGCACGTTGCGGCGCGTCGTCAAAGCTTCGTACTCGCGCCGGACGATCGTCTGTATATGGTCGGGCCGATCGCGCAGTGCAATCCCGCGCGCGCCGTCGTGGAATGCGGCGACGATGCGATCCTCGGTGAGCCCGCGCCCGGTCGCGATCAGCGCGACGTCCTTGCCGCCGCGGTTGGCCGCTTCGCCGACTTGCGCAAGCGTCAGGTCCTTGGCGTCGAGGCTGGCGATGATGACGTCGGGCGCCTGCTGATCGAGCGCGGCCTCGAGCTCGGCCTCGTTGGCCGCGCGAGCGGGTCGCACCGCGATGCCGCCGTTGCGCAGGATGCTGATGATCTGCTCGGCTTCCTCGACGGAATCTTCGATGAGCAGCAGCTTTATGAGGTTGTCGGGTCGGGTCATCGGGCAGTGGCGATATCGGGGGCTATCGGCCGCGCGGCGTCAAGCGCCGCTGTCGTGCGTGCAAGGCTGACACAAGGGTGCGGCGTCCGTTGTGAACGTCGGACCGCGTCGCGAGCCGCGGCTTCATCATGATCTATTTACCGGATTCGCCGGACCTTTTCCATCGAGCCGACATCGACGACCGGCATTTTCGCCGGCGCACCCGCGACTTCCCGCACCAGCCGCGGCACCAGATAGCCGGGCAGGCGGGCCGCAAGCTCGTCGACGAGGGCAAGCGCTCGCGAGTCGGGAACTTCGAAATGAGCCGCCCCCGCAACGCGATCGAGCTGGTGCAGATAGTAAGGCAGGACACCGCACGCGATCAGCCGTTCCGAGAGCGCCGCCAGAGCATCGGCGTCGTCGTTGACGCCGCGCAGCAACACCGACTGGTTAAGGAGCGTCGCGCCCGCGCCGCGCAAGTCCGCGCAGGCGGCGGCGACGCTCGCATCGATCTCGTTCGCATGGTTCGCATGCAGGACGACGACACGCTGCAACGAAAGCCCGGCCAGCCAGTCGAGGAAAGCCGAGTCGATGCGTTCGGGCAGCACGACCGGGAGGCGCGTATGGATGCGCAGGCGCTTGACGTGGCCGATCGCGGCGAGCGCATCGGTCAACTCGGCGAGCTTGCCCGTCGAGAGCGACAGCGGATCGCCGCCGGAAAGAATGATCTCTTCGATCGAGGCATCGGCGCGCACGCGATCGAGCGCCGCCTGCCAGCGATTCGCCGCCGCGGTTTCTTCGGCATAGGGGAAGTGACGGCGGAAGCAGTAGCGGCAATGGATCGCGCACGAACCGGTCGCGACCAAGAGCGCGCGGCCTTCGTACTTGTGCAGCACCCCGTGGCCGACGCGCGCATCGAGATCGCCGACCGCATCGCGCGTGAAGCCCGGCACTTCGACGAGCTCCGCGGCCTGCACCAGCACTTGCAACAGCAACGGATCGGTCGCATCGCCGCGGCGCATGCGCGCGACGAAGCCGCGCGGAACGCGTAACGGAAAACCGCTGTCGGAGCCGGCGAGAAGCTCGTCGGCGCGATGCGCCAGATCGAGCAGGCAGAGCAGCTCGCGCGGATCGGAAACGGCGTCGCGCCAGAGCTTTTGCCATCGCTCGGGCTGCGCCGGAAAGCGTTTAGCGGGTATCATTGCGGATCAGGTGTGCGGCCGTTCGGGCCGCCGAAACCGGTCATTCTAGCCGGCTTCGCCAGTGACCCTTGAATCTTTACGAACTTGAGGTCCCGGAGTCCGGGACAGGAGCAATGCATGGCCAGCTATGGCATGAACGACGTCAAGAACGGCATGAAGATCATCGTGGACGGCTATCCGTGCACGATCGTCGACACCGAATACGTCAAGCCCGGCAAGGGCCAGGCGTTCACGCGCGTCAAATACCGCAATCTCAAGACCGGCCGCACCGTCGAGCTGACGATGAAGTCGACCGATTCGCTCGAAGCCGCCGACGTCGTCGATACCGATCTCGAATATCTCTATAGCGACGGCGAGTTCTGGCACTTCATGCACCCCGAGACGCACGAGCAGATCGCCGCCGACAAGACCGCGATGGGCGACGCCGCCAAGTGGCTGAAGGGCAACGAGAGCTGCATCGTGACCTTGTGGAACGGCGCGCCGCTGACCGTGACGCCGCCGACGTTCGTGGAGCTCCTCATCACCGAAACCGATCCCGGCGTGAAGGGCGACACCGCCGGCAGCGGCGGCAAGCCGGCGACGCTGGAAACGGGCGCGGTGGTTCGCGTGCCGCTGTTCGTTCCGCAGGGCGACAAGATCCGGGTCGACACGCGCACGGGCGAGTACGTTTCGCGCGTCAAATGACGATTCGGCCCACGCGCCTAGCGAGGTAGCCTAATCGTCATCCCGGCGAAAGCCGGGATCCATTTTGATGTTCGTCTTCGCGTAAAGACCGCAAGAGCAAAATGGGTCCCGGCTTGCGCCGGGACGACGAGATGCCATCGTGACGCAACTGACTCGCCCCATCGACCTCCTCATCGAAGCCCGCTGGGTCATCCCCGTCGAGCCTCACGGCGTCGTCCTCGAAGACCATGCCGTCGCGATCGAAGGCGACCGCATCGCCGCGATCCTGCCGATCGCAGACGCGCACGCGACGTACGAGCCACGCGAGCGCGTCGTCCTCGACGAGCACGCGCTCATCCCCGGCCTCGTCAACGCGCACACGCACAATCCGATGACGCTGATGCGCGGGCTCGCCGACGACCTGCCGCTGATGCGCTGGCTGAAAGAGCACATCTGGCCGGCCGAAGCGAAAGCGATCGGCCCCGAGTTCGTGCGCGACGGCGTCGAGCTCGCGATCGCCGAGATGCTGCGCGGCGGCACCACCTGCTGCAGCGAGAATTATTTCTTCCCGGATGTGCAAGCGGCGACATATCGCCGGCTCGGATTCCGCGCGATGGTCGGACTTCCGATCATCGAGTTCCCGAGCGCGTGGGCATCGAGCAGCGATGAATACTTCGACAAGGGCCTCGCGGTCCACGACGAGTTCCGCGGCGAAGCGCTGATCGGAACCAGCCTCGCGCCGCACGCGCCGTACACCGTCGGCGATGCGAGCTTCGAGCGCATCCGCGTGCTCGCCGACCAGCTCGACGTGCCGGTGCACCTGCATCTGCACGAAACCCTGCAGGAAGTCGAGGATTCCAAGCGCGATCACGGCGCTCGTCCGTTCGCGCGCATGCGTGCGCTCGGCCTCGTCAACGATCACCTGATCGCCGTGCACATGACGCAGCTGACCGACGCCGAGATCGCGGCGTGCGCCGAAGCCGGCGTCTCGGTCGCGCATTGCGCCGAATCGAATCTCAAGCTCGCCTCGGGTTTCTGTCCCGCCGAGAAGCTGCGCCGCGCCGGCGTCAATCTCGCGCTCGGCACCGATGGCTGCGCCAGCAACAACGATCTCGACATGTTCGGCGAGATGCGCACTGCCGCGCTCCTCGCCAAAGCCGTTGCCAACGACGCCAGCGCGCTCGATGCCGCGAGCACGCTGCGCGCTGCCACGCTCGGCGGCGCCAAGGCGCTCGGCTGGAACGAGCGTATCGGATCGCTCGAGCCCGGCAAGCTCGCCGACATCACCGCCGTGCGGCTCGATGCGATCGAGACGCAGCCGATGTACGACGTCATTTCCCAACTCATCTATGCAGCGGGCAGGCATCAGGTCAGCGACGTGTGGATCGCCGGGTCGCACAAGCTCCGCGATCGCGAGCTGATCGACATCGACGTCGCCGCGCTTCGCGCATCCGCGCGACGCTGGCGCGAGCGGTTGGCGCAAAGCGGAGACTGATCATGATCCGGACGCTCGTCCGATCAGTCGCGTTCCTCCTTTTGAACGGCGTCGCCGCAGCTGCCGAGCCGACCGTGATCACCCTGCAGCGCACCGAGTGCTTCGGAACGTGCCCGGCTTATGCGGTGAGCGCATCGTCCGACGGGCGCATCCTCTATCGCGGAGATCGCCACGTCGCCGCCGTCGGCTTGCGCGAGGCGACAGCGAGCGCCCAGGACATGCAGCGCCTTCTCGACGCCGTCGACGCAGCGAAGTTCGACGAACTGCGCGGCGACTATTCGCTATACGGCAACGATTGCGAACGCTTCGCCACCGACAATCCGACGCAGATCATCACCGTTGTGCGCGAAGGCAAGGAAAAGCGCGTCGAATACTACTTCGGCTGCAGCGGTGCGAAGATCGACGCCGATCTGACGCGCCTGCGCAAGCTCGGCGATGCGATCGACGAGATCCTCGATACCGCGCAATGGGTCGGTACCGTCGAGCCCAAGTGGCAGCAAACCGGAATGCGCTAGGCTATCGCCATGAATACCCGCAGTCCCAATGTCAGCGCGGCCGAAACCGCCAAGTTCGACCGTCTCGCCTCACGCTGGTGGGATCCCGACGGCGAATCTCGACCGCTGCACGATCTCAATCCCGTGCGCCTCGGCTACATCGCCGAACGCGCGAATCTCAACGGCGCGCGCGTTCTCGACGTCGGCTGCGGCGGCGGCTTGTTGAGCGAAGCGCTGGCGCGCGCCGGCGCCGAGGTGACCGCGATCGATCTTGCGCCGGCGGTGCTCGACGTCGCGCGCCTGCATCTGTTCGAAAGCGGCTTGAAGGTCGACTATCGAGAAGTGAGCGTCGAAGCACTCGCTGCGGAGAAGCCGGCGCACTTCGATGTCGTCACCTGCATGGAGATGCTCGAGCACGTGCCGGATCCGGCGAGCGTGATCGCCGCGTGCGCGACCTTGCTGAAACCCGGCGGTCAGTTGTTCCTCTCCACATTGAACCGCACGCCGTTCGCCTTCGGCGCGGCGATTCTCGGCGCAGAGCACGTGCTGCGCCTTCTGCCGCGCGGCACGCATCACTACGCGCAGTTCATCAAGCCGAGCGAAATGGCGACGGAGCTGCGCGCCTCCGGCCTCGTGCTCGAAGAGCTGCGCGGCATCGGCTACAACCCGTTCACGCGCAAGGCCTGGCTGACCGGGAGCGTCGCCGTGAATTATCTCGTGCACGCATCGAAACCCGCATGAGCGTACTTCCGTTGCGTGCGGTGCTGTTCGATCTCGACGGCACGCTGGTCGACTCGGCGCCCGATCTCATTTCGGCCGTGCAGGCATTGTGCAACGAGCTCGGCGCGCCGCCGCCGGATGCCGAAGCGGTGCGCCGTGTCGTCTCCGCCGGCGGACGCGCGATGTTGCGCCAAGGTCTGCCCGGTGCAGACGAAGTGATGATCGATCAGTGGCTGCCGCGCTTTCTCGATATCTATTCGGTCAACATGGCCGAGCACACGCGGCTTTACGACGGCATGGACGAAGTGCTCGGCGGATTCGAAGCGCGCGGCATCGCCTGGGGCATCGTCACCAACAAGCCCGGCTGGCTGGCGCGCCCGCTGCTCGATCTGCTCGCGCTCAACGCGCGATGTTCCGCGCTCGTCACCGGCGATTGCCTGCCGGTGCGCAAGCCCGATCCCGCGCCGGTGCTGTACGCGTGCGAGCTCGCGCGCGTCGATGCCGCGTCGACCGCGTTCGTTGGCGACGATTTGCGCGACGTACAAGCGGGCCGCGCGGCCGGCACGCTGACGATCGCCGCGGCGTGGGGCTATCTCAACGGCGGCGATCCGAACGCGTGGGGCGCGGACCGCGTCGTCGATCTGCCGATCGGCTTGCCGTCGGCGCTTGGCCTCACCTGATCCGTGGAAGCATCCGATACACCGCTGGCGAGCTTCGAGACGAAATGGATCGAAGCGCGACCGGAGTTCGCGCTGGCGCTTCGTTTCGAGCCCGAATCAGAACGCGCGGCGCGCAGCGCATTCGGGTGCCTGGTGTTCGAGATCGAGCACGCGGCGTTCGGCATCCGCGAAATGCAACCCGCCGCGATCAAGCTGCAATGGTGGGCCGAAGAGCTGGCGCGCGCCGGCACCGGCAACGCGCGGCATCCGCTGACGCAGGCGTTGTCGCAACGGTTCGCCGACGCTGCGGTTCCGATCGCGCGCTGGCAGCAGGCGATCCTCGGCGCGATGGCGCAGCGCGATCCCGAACCGGCTGCCGACAGCCGGGCGCTGCTCGAAGGCTACTCGGAGTTGTATGCACCACTCGGCGCCATCGAAGGTTCGCTCTTCGGCACCGATGCCGATGCCGTCGCCGGCGTCCTGTCGCGCGCCCGCGCATTGCGCGAGACGGCGGCCTTGTCGAGCGCACTTCGCGATGGCAAGCAGCCGCTACCGCTCGATCTTCTCGCTGCGCACCGATTGGCGCGTGGCGACCTCGCCGAAGTTTCGCGATCGCGCTCGCTGGCGCTCGGCGAATGGCTGCGGCGACTTGCGTCCGAGCTCGAGGCCTCGGTCGCAAAGCCGCCTGATGCGCGGGCACTCGGAACGCTGCGGTCGACGATGGCGGCTGCTGATGCCAAGCGTGCCCGGCGCGCCGCGTCGGCGGGCGATCCGCTCGCGGAGCTCGGCGGAGCGCTTGCCCGGCTCTCGTTCGCCGACGTCTGGGCCGCCTGGAGAGCCGCCCGGCGTTCGCGCCGGTGAACTCAGCATCGCGCAAATCGAGCATTTGCTAGGCTATTGAGCATCGCCGGCGCGGCCATACGTTTCGCTTGACGCGGAATTCCTCCGCCGCGCGGCCCGAGAATCCCTTATGTCCGCAAGAGAAAACACGCTACGAGCACTGCCCGACGTCGCCGGCGAGGCGCAGCCGGGTCTCGCCGGCCGGCTCGACTGGGTCGGCATGGACGAGATCCAGATGCCGGTGCTGATCGCGCAAGCCGACGGCACGACGCAGCGGGTCAGCGCGAAAGTGTCCGCGTTCGTCAATCTCGATCGCGCCGATGCGCGCGGCATCCACATGTCGCGGCTGTATCTGCACCTCGATCGGCATCTTTCCGCCGAGCCGTTGACGCCTTGCGCGCTACGCCGTCTGCTGCGCGATTTCCTCGATTCGCACGCGGAGCTTTCCGATCGCGCGATGGTGCGCATCCGCTTCGATCAGCTCGTGCGCCGCCCGGCGTTGGCCAGCGCGAACAGCGGATGGCGCTCGTATCCGGTCGAGATCGGAGCGCGCATGATCGGCAGCGAGTTCGCGGCCGAGCTCGATGTCGAAGTCGAATATTCGAGCACGTGTCCCGCGTCAGCCGCGTTGTCGCGCCAGCTGATCCAGGAGCAGTTCGCGAAGGATTTCGCCAAGAGCGGAACCGTCGATCGCGAAGCGGTCCTCGCCTGGCTCGGCAGCGAAGAAGGCATCGTCGCGACGCCGCACAGCCAGCGCAGCACGGCCAGCGTGCGAGTGAAACTCGCCGCAGGATTCGATTTCCCGATCCTCGACGTGATCGATCTCGTCGAAGACGCGCTGAAGACGCCGGTGCAGACCGCCGTCAAGCGCGAAGACGAGCAGGCGTTCGCGCTCGCCAACGGTCAGAACCTCATGTTCTGCGAAGACGCCGCGCGGCGCATGCAGCGCGCGCTCGACGCCGACGAGCGCATCGCGGATTTCCGCGTGCGCGCATCGCATCACGAGAGCCTGCATCCGCACGACGCGGTCGCGGTCGCAACCAAGGGCATCGCCGGCGGCTACGACGCGATCTCTCGATGAGACTGCGCGACGCGGGCCGCGAGGATTTCGCGGCCATTCTCGCGTTGAACGCGGATTCGGTC
>Ga0268265_10000352_pt1 | contig 49862 bp, 68 predicted proteins | sample KBSSwiS52_FD_190355 | JGI IMG/M metagenome (GOLD analysis project Ga0268265, IMG submission 190355) | Switchgrass rhizosphere microbial communities from Kellogg Biological Station, Michigan, USA - KBS Switchgrass S5-2 (SPAdes) (version 2) | ecosystem: Host-associated > Plants > Roots >...
CCGCTGATCAGGCGGTCCATCTCGGCGTTGCTGACGTTGCGCACCATGCCGCCGGAGACCGAGCCGCACCACTCGGTCAACTCCCGGCCCTCCTTGTAGGCCTTGTACTGCTCGAGGTCGACGACGCCGCGCTTGATGATCGGTGCGTTCCAGTTGTACTCGAGGACCTCGCGCAGGCTGAGCCAGTGGTCGGAGTGGTCGCCGCCGTGGTGGTGGAACCACAGCACACCGGCGTCGCTGAGATCGTCGGGCAATCCACGGTCGGTGTCGCCGCCGGAGATCGGCTCGACCCGGTCGCCCGTGTCGCAGCCGGCAAACCCGCTGCCGTTGCGGACGTCGTTGAGCAGGGCGAAGGCCACGTAGTTGCGGTCGTCGTACCAGCTGCCGATCCTCTTGCCGGCCTGGACGAAGTCGGGGTTGAGCATCTTGGTGTTCGGGTAGTCGACGGCGTCCCAGTCGGAGACCATCTCCGAGCAGTAGTCGCAGACCGTCCCGTGGTTGGCCTCGATCCAGTCCTGGCGGGCGTGCGGGAAGTCGGCAGCGTCGACGATGCCCTTGCCGTGGCAGTGCCAGCAGTCCTCGATCGGACCAGGGATCAGTTGCCAGCGGCCGTTGTCGTCACGGGCCTCGGCGATGAGGTGGATGTCAGTTCCCATGAGTGTCATTCTCCTTGGTGGGTGTTACAGAGTTGGATGTTTCCGCCTTCTCGAGCGCGTCGGTCACGTAGAGCAATGCCTTGGCATAGCCGTATTCGTAGGACGTTTCGAATTGTGAGTTGGGCTGGGGGATGACGAGGGCGGCGCGCACCGCAGCGATGTGGGCATCCAGCTTCGTCAGTCGATCGGCGGCTTCGATCAAGAGGATCCATGTTTTGGTGCCGGGGATGTACTCATCGAGCAGGGCATCGAGTCCGGCTACGAGGTCGGCGGTCGGAGTCGGCGTCGCGCTCATTGGCCGAACCGTGGGTGGGCGATGACCTGGCACAGCGCAGCGCGCAGTGACGGGGCCTCGACGAAGATCTCCCAATCGCCACCGTCGCCGTCGTAGCCATTGTTGGGCATCCAGTAGCACATCACGTACCATTCGGTCTCGGGATGGGTGGCGTCGCCGCCACCGTTGCCTATGGCTACCTCGCCGGGGCCGGCTGTCTCGAGGACGAGGTCGAGGAGGGATTCGAGGACGTCAGTGACGACGCTCTTGGTGGTCACGATGGTTCCTTTCCGGGCCAGCCATCAACGGCGCAGGCCTCGCAGACCGGCACGTTGCGCCAGTCGATGTGCTGCTGCACCGCCTCGGCGGGCAGGTAGGGGTGACGATCGAATCCTTTGAGACCACAGCGGGTGGTGACGTTGGGTGGATCGACGATGTGGACGGGAGCTTCGGTCGCGTCGCTCATGCTGCCTCCGATTCACGGACGATGGGATGGTTGACCGGCGGGTAACCGAGTTCGTCCATCCGTTTGTGGGCGCGGGTCAACATGTGCTCGAACCGTCTGGCGCAGCTGGAGATGTGCTCTCCCCGGTCGATGCGAGGTAGGCCGGCCTCGATCAGCTTGGCAAGGGCCAGAGCTTGGAGGTCGGTGTTGCGTGGTGTCGGGTCAGGTCTGCCGTGCATGTTCCTCCTTACAGGTGGTCGACGCTGTTGTCGGGGCCGGCACGACGGTGCTCGTGGTCGGTGGATGGGCAGTGGCTCAGCTCGGCGTTGTAGCTGCCGTGCTCGTCGCAGGACTTCAAGAAGCCCTGCCGCTCGAGCTCGGTGGCGACAGCCTCGACGATGTCGTTGCTCTCCCACTGACCGTCCTCGTCGGTCCAGTCCTGGTAGATGCGGGCGATGATCACACCGAGTGGTGCGTGCTTGGGCTTGGTCATCAGAATCCCTCCCGTGCTGCCCACGAGGCCGGGTCGGTGGTGTCCTCGTCGAACAAGCGCACCAATCGGATCTCGACCTGCTCGGCAGGGTTGGGTGGGCACAGTGCGGTGCGCAGGTGCTCACACGGGAGGTCGGTGATGCTCTGGTTGCGCTTGGCGAACCAGTCCTCGACCATCTGAGTGGTCCAGTACAGCGAGTTCATGCCCTTGCTGCGGTCCTTGGAGACCTCGGCGCGGATCTGCTTCCACACCGAGAGGCTCATCATCGCCTGCTCGTAGCCGTCGAAGTCGTAGCTCTCGTTGGCAGCGCCGTCGAACACCTCGCCGGACGCGCCGTACTCGGCGGAGCCCTCGTTGCCGGCGACGAAGGGGATCCGATACGTGCGCATCAGATCCCCGATCTCGCTGGCCCGGTTGCCACTGCCCCATCCGTAGTTGAGTTCGCCGTTCATGCTCCAGGTGCAGATGTCGTCGGTGATGTCGAGGTCGATGTCGTTCCAGCCGCACATGTCCTCGCCGATCTCGGAGATGAACCACGGTGGATGGGCGACATCGTCGCCCCAGTGGCGCGGCGTGCGCACGTTGACGTAGCTCCAGACGTGGTCGCCCATCAGTCGTCGTCCTGCTCGGTCGTGGTCCGCACGTTGACACCGTCGTAGCTCCAGCCCTGCCGCTCGACGAACGAGGAGAAGCCCTCGAGTTCGCCGGCGTCGCGCTCGGCCTGGTCCTCATCGACCGCCGTCAGGTACTTGGTGACGGTCAGCTCGATGGTCTGGGTGACGCAGTAGCTGCGCTCGCGCCTGCGCAGTGGGACGTGGAGGTTGCGGTTGATCTGGTTGATGATCTGGTCGTAGGTGTCGCACCAGCCCCGGTCGTTGGCCTCCTCGATGAGCCGGTCGGAGATCCGCTCGATGTCCTCGCGGTGGTTCTCCTGGGCGCAGTTCAACTGTGTGCGCAGCGCGTCGATGGTGTTGCCCCGGTCGACGTACTGCATCCGGGTCTCGATCAGTTCCTGCTCGGTGTTCTGCAGGTTGGTGGTCAGCATCTCGACCTCATGGGTGAGGTTGACGACGCGCTGGTCGGTGGGAATGTCGACGGGAGGGGTGTCGAACGTGGTCACTGGTGCTCCTTGGTGGGTGGTGTAGAAGGTGAAGTTGGTCAGTGGTGGATGGGGATCGGCCTCGATGGCGTCGGGGACCAGCCAGACCTCGCACATGTCGCAGTCGATGATCGACTCGCAGCGCGGGCACCAGTCCGAGTGCAGGATCCGGCCTCGAACATGGATGTGCACGTCGTCATGGTTGTCGCACGGGGTGTAGAGCACCGACTCCCTCATAGGATCTGCCTACCCTCGACGAAGTGGTACTCGCCGGCGTTGTGGTTGACGAGGAAGTTGACGAGCTCGTCGAGCACGGTCTCGACGTCGGTCGCGCCGACCTCGGCCACGCCGTGCCTCGAGGAGAGGACCCACTTCCAGTTGCCGATGCTGTCACGGACGATGTTGAAGCTGATCGGGTCGCCGGTGACGGGGCCGGGGATGGCGACGACGCGGCCGTCGTCGTACTCGATGGAGTAGGGCGTGGCGTCGTGGGCCTTGGCTTTGGCGAACGCGAGCGCAGCTGTCTGTGTGCTCACGTAGCTGGGGACCTCGAGGACGAGGTGGATCTTGGGCATCGGTGCTCCTTGGTGGATGGATGGTCTGCGTACACTGTGGACGCATCCTTTGGTGGGATGAGAAGTGGTCAGCCGCCGGGAGCCTTGCCTTCATCCCGGCGGCCGACCATTCACCTCAGAAGGGCTCCTCGTCGCCGTACACCGGGTCATTGGCCGGCGCGGTGCGGGTGGCGTTGGTGTTGGTGCGCTCGCTGACGATCTTCTCGACCTCGGCGCGGGCCCAGCGCAGAGAGGGACCGACCTCGTCGGCGACGACCTCGACGCTAGAGCGCTTGTTGCCCTCCTTGTCCTCCCAATCGTTCTGCTCGAGGCGGCCCGTCACGATGACGCGCATGCCCTTGGCGAGCGAGGCGGCGCAGTTCTCGCCGGCGGTGTCCCAGACGGTGACGTTGAAGAACGACACCTTTTCCTGCCACTCGCCGTTGACCTGGTAGCGGCGGTTGACTGCCATGCCGAAGCTGCAGACCCCCTTGCCGCCCTGCGTGAAGCGCAGTTCCGGCTCCCTGGTCAGGTTGCCGATGAGTGTGACTTGTGCATCGTTGCTCACAGTGTTTCTCCTTCGTGTTGTGGTGGTTGTCTGTGATCTAGGTCGTCGGTGTAGTGCTCGACCTCGCCGAGCGTTCGCATGACGTGGTGGATGGTGTGGCCGACTCCGACCTCGTACGCCCCGCCGCATGTGCAGGTGAGGACGATGGTCAGTTCCCCGCTGGGGAGCAGCTCGGGTTCGAGGGTGACGTGGTGGTCCATCACGACTCCGTCAGTGAGGACGCGAAGAACCAGCTGTCCTCGACGATGTGGCCGATGGCGATGATCTTGCCGTTCCACTCGGCCTCGCGCTCGATGCGGCAGTAGGTGTTGGTCAGCTTCGACCAGTCGCCGAGCTGCAGCGCGTCGAGGATCCCGGAGACCCAGATCTCCATCGCCTTGCCACGCAGGTTGTAGCCGCCGAAGCCCTGACCGTAACCGTCCCAGGCCAGGCGAATGAACGACGATGGGATGCCGTGGTCCTCGCGGCCAAGGGTGGTGGCGGTGATCTTGGCGTTGACGATCTCAGTTGCCATGTTGGTCTCCCGGGAATTGGTCGCTGTCGATGGGTGTCAGGGTGTCGGTGGCCGCGTCGTAGACGGCGGCGCCGACGACCTCGAGCATCGACGGGGTGTCGCTGCGCCGGCCCCAGCCCTTGTCGTCGTCGGTGGTGAAGTGCTCGTCGTCCTCGTCGGAGTCGTCCTTGTCGGCGTGGTAGGCCATGAACGTGTTGCACTTCTCGTCGCTGACCCCGATCGCTTCGGCGGCTGCGAGGAACAACTCGGCCTCGTTGCAGGTCATGCTGGACGGGGGACTGTCGTAACCCCACGCTGCGGAGTCGATGAACTCACCGAGCGCGAGGCGCGCCCTGTTGAGGCGGCCCATCGCCTCGGTCAGCAGGTCGACGGCACGGAAGTTGAGCACTTGGTGGAGGTTGGTGCGGTTGGACGGGGTGCGCTCCTTCTCGGCGCACCAATTTTCGTAGCGGTCGGGGAGCGTGGCGGTCACAGCTGCCTCTCCGGCTCGGTGGAGACCGCGTCCAGTTGCGAGTCGAGCTTGCCGAAGCGCTGGTCGATCCACTTGAAGGTCTGCTGGAACGCCGTGACGACGTCGCCGACCTTCTCCAAGATGTCGATGACCTGGTCGATGCGGGCGTTGGTGGCGTTGAGGCGCACCGAGTGGGCGTCGCGGTCCAGTTCGAGGGCGGCGAGGCGGATGCGGTAGCTGTCGTTCTCGTCGGCCAGCTTCAACAGGGCGACCCCGAGCAATCGTTCGTTGCTGGTGCACCTGAAGTTGCCGGTGACGATGTTGCGGATCGTGTCGAACGAATCGCTCATGATGCTCCTTGGTGGTTGAGGTACTGGGTGAGTGCGGTCTGGGCCCTGCACAGGGCGTTGGTCTTGGTGATCCCGACCCCGGAGCCGATCAGGCGCCCGACGGACGGGACCAGGCGCGAAGTGTGCAGGATGTGCACGGTGCGCAGCGACCACTGCCAGCGCAGCCGGCCGATGTGCTCGTAGCGCAAGAAGGCGACGATCTCGTCGACGTTGCTGGCGACGTTGCCTCTGGCGTCGATGAACTCGAGATGGGCGCGTGGGTTCACGACACCGCTCCGAAATGTTCGATGACGTCATCGCGCGACACCTCGTAGGTGCCGTTGTTGTACACGGTGAGCATGATCTCGACGGTGGACGCGCCGGAGTACGGCGTGACCTCCACACCGACCTCGACCGGGTTGGTCGAGTACTGGTCACGGGTGATGTGGCGCTCTTGTGAGCTGGATCGGTGGGTGATGAACGCCCGGCGTTTCATCAGAAGTCCACGTCGTCGCACTCGGTGATCGTCGTGAACGGGTTGACGACCGGCTCGCCGCCCATGTCGAGGCACCGCTCGATGGGCGCGCCGACCGGGTCCATGATGACTATCACGGTGTCGCCGGGCCGGGCATCGAAGCCCCAATCGTAGTGCTCGCCGACATGGACGATTTGCGCCGGCCGATCGTGCTCGATGAGCATGTGGGTGACCATCATCGCTTCTCCTTTGGTGGGGGGTTGAGCTTGTTGCGGGCCCGGAGCTCGGCTGCTTCGACGAGTTCGTCGTCGGTCAGCCGGGCCAGGTGGGCGAGGGCTTCGGCGAGGCGCTCGGGCGTGGTCACCACGCACCTCCGACGACCATCGGTAGGTCGCGCAACGCCTGCATCGCCTGTAGCGCCAACGTCGAGTCGAACAACGAGACCTGCGGGCGCGAGACGTGCGTCAGGCTGACGATCGGGGCCTCCGCCGGATCGGCGGGGAGGAACACCGACCCGGCCGTGCAGCCGAGCATCGACGTGCCGGCGCAGTACAGCACCCGCGAGTTCTGGGTGGCGCGCACGGTCACCGCGAACTGGATCGGGCCGCGCCACAACGGGGTGTACTGCTGCAGCCACTCCTCGTTGATGATCAGCCCGGCGACCTGGCCGGCGGCCTCGAGGGCACTGCGCGACTGGCGCAGCACGATCGTCTGACCGTTGGGCGCGCCGTCGTGGCCGCGACCGATGACGGTCATGGCGTATGGCATCGCCGTGGTGACCTGATCGGCGAGGTCGTGATCCAACGCCAGTCTGACGATGTGGTCACGATGTTCGTGAACGACGTCCATCTCAATGCTCCTCAGCTCGTGGCAGCAACGGGCGATGCTGACTGTGCTGGGCTCCAGCGGGGATTGGAGCCCAACACACTCAACACCGGCCACGTCAGCGCAGCCGACCGTGTGCTCGGACGGATATTTTCGCGGGGGCCGGCCTTGAAAGCCGGACGGCCGCCGGCGCCGTCGCGCCAGGCGGCTGCGGCGAAGCCTGCAGCCCCTGGCCTACCACCGACGCCAGACCCGGCTGCGCGGGACGGTGCGCAGCCGGGTCGTGACGGCCTGGAGGTGCCTACAGGCGATCGTCGGCCGTCGGGGCGCCTCGGTAGGGCTGGTCGGCCACCGGGACGAGTTCGCCGTTCTCGTTGCGGCGGTACTCGATCCCGGTGCCCTCCTCGTCCGCCGCGCGCTGGGCGGAGGCACGCCGGATGGTGGCCAGAGCCCGGCTCAACTCGGCAGCGTCCTCGACCGCCTCGTCGTAGTCGTGCCAGACCTTCGCGCATCCGACGTAGCCGGGCATGTTGTACCAACCGGCCTTGACCTCGCCGGTGACCTTGTCCGTCCAAGCCGTCGGCTTGTAGAGGATGCCCCACACCTGCTCACCGCGCAGGCGGTAGGCGACCGACCCGGTCGAGCGGGCGACGAGCACGATCTGCCAGGCCTCCGGGTCCGACTCGTGCGAGGTGTTGAGCGTCACGGTCGTGATCCGCTGCTCGTTGTTCTTGCGCAGCGACAGGAAGTCCTCCCGGAGCTGGCGAAGGGCGTGAGGGCGCACGCACTTCTTGGCCGCCATGTAGTCCTCGACGTCGACCTCGATCGGCCGCTGGATGAACGGGCTGAGCGAGCCGTCGGGCTGGAACTTGCCGTAGCGCTCGACGACTGCCGCAGCTGCGAGCAGCTCCTCGCTGGCGTGGTGACCGATCTCCGGGCGCATCGACGCCGTGGCGGCGGCTTCCAGCAGGGCCTCCGCCTCGGCTGCCGACTCGGCAACGTTGGCGTGGAAGTAGGCCTGGAGGCTGCACTCGACGACCTCGTCGAGGGACATCTCGCCGACTGTGTCGAGGTCGTTGAGGGAGTCGGTCATCGCCAGGTAGCCAGCCTTGAAGGCGGACGAGCTGTCGGCGTACGACGTGCGGTCGATCTCCGGGTCGGCGAAGTAGTCCTCGGCGAGCCGCTCGCCCGCGAGGTACTCGGCGGTCGCCCACTCGGTGACCTGCTCGGCGGTCATGCCCGCCGGGAGATGCGCCGCTGTCGCGGCCTGGATGGTGCTGGTGTGATCAGACATTGGACTCTGCTTCCTGTTGGATGGTGGGTTGGAACGCTTGCTGTTGCTCGATCCAGAACTTGCTGGACGATCGGATGACCACGGTCGGACGGGTGATGGTCAGACCTGGTGCGATGGTGATCTGCTGCTCGATGACGATGCGCCGGGCAGCGGTGCGGACGGCGATCTCGACCGGCTCGCGGTTGGAGAGGTTGAGGCACCCCTCCAGCACCGCGCGGTCGCGGTTGGAGATCAGGAACTCCAACATGGTCTCGTTGTCGAGGATCGGGGTTGCCTCGCGACGGCGAGCCTGGTTGAGGGCTGCGTAGCGCTGCCGGGTGGACTCGATGGTGGTCATGTTGCCTCCTTGGGTGCGAGAACGATGCGTGCGACGACGTCGACGAAAGCTGATGAGCTTGTGGTGGAAGGGGAAGGGGAGCGGAGCGCTGCGGTCAAGCGAGCGTCCATGCTTGCCTCGCAGGTGCCGGGATGCAGGTGGGCTGCGTAGTTGACCTCGACCCAATGCGTGGCGACGGTGCAGACGACGCATGGCGCAGCCGTCGTGGCCTGGATCCAGTCGCCGCCACGCGTCGAGTCGCAGTCATCGCAGCGGACGGCCAGATGGTGCTTGTAGCCCGCCGGGAAGGCGATGCCGCAGTCGATGCAGGCGTCCCACTCGATCGGGGGGCCGAAGGGCGACGCAGCGGCAGCGCCCCGGGGCGCACCCCGGCCCCCGGAGGGACTGGGGTCGTTGCGGTAGATGCGGTCTTGCAGGCGCTCGTCAGCGACCTGACCGCACGTCGGGAAGTAGTCTCGGCTGGCGCTCATTGGTCTTCTCCGATGCACTCGTTGCAGACGTTGAGCATCTCGTAGTGCGACGCCTGGTCTAGAACCTCGACACGCGTCGCCTTGGCTCCGCAACGATCGCACTCGGTATCGGACGTGATCTGGTGCGAGCTGAGCTTGTCGACGATGCAGTCGGTGCACAGGGTGGGGATGTGGGCGACCTGGATCATCGTCCTGGTCAGCTGGTCGCACGACGCACAACGCGTCCAGCACACCGGCAGCTGCGCTAACGACTCGATCTCTGCAGCGTCCTGCCTAGCTGCGATCCGAGCATCGGCCGGGGACATGGGAAATGGTGTTGACATGTGAATCGTTCTCCTCTTGGTGGGTTGTTCTTGATGCCAGTGCCGTGGAGCGATTCCCCACCCACTGACTAGGCAAGGTGATGAGCCTCTTGTCAAAAGCAGGACTAGCACGAGAAGTTCTTGGGCCCCTTGCCCGTCAAACCCACCGCGCCGATGGCGAAGCCGTGTGTGAGCGCCCTGACCCCGGGCCCAAGAAGTTCTCGTTGGTCTTTTGACATTGGCTCTACCTTGTCCGACGTCAGTGGGGGGGGAATAACGGCAGGACGATGAAGCCTGAGCAAGCACGAGAGTGCTGCGAGGCAGCGAAACGTCCGGGGAGTTTTCGCCTACCAGGCCTTGGCAGAGAAGGACGACGAGAGTCGGCCTTCGAGTGCACGGCCGGGACGAGCTAGCAGGAGCTCGCCACGCAGTGGCGTCAACGATTTCCGAGCGCGAGCGAGGGTCAGGTCGGAGCGGAGCGGAGGCCTGATATAGGTTCGAGTGGGTGCGCATCGTTCCTGGCTCATGGAAGGCGCTGGAACCACCGAGCCGAGCCAGTCGTAGCTGATCGACCTGAGCACAGGTCGCTCCCGGAGGGCCGCCGGAGGCATGTGGGGCAGCACCGGTCAGCACGCATCACGGAGCAGCACGGCAGGCAGCAGCGTGCTAGCCAGAGCTTGCGGAGCACATCCACGCAGGATGAGCAGCCGAGAAGCACTGATGAAGTGTTAGCTGGCGCTGTCCCGTGACCGTGCAGGAGCCGTGGCTTGGGGCCTGCCGGGTACTCTGAGCTGGTGTTACGTGAGCGATAGGGGGGGTCTGCCGGGTGGGGGTGGCCATATATAACCGTCCTGGTGTCAATTTCGATTCTGTGACGGTTCCGTAGTCCGCATCTCCCCGTCTCTGCCTGTTGAACGCTGCAGATCGTGACCGAGAGCTGTCGAACTCCCCCGCTGCGTTGCCACACCGCAGCTCCCGGCCGTGTCGTACGGCTCGACGGAACTCAATCGAACTGGCCTCCCCGGATTACGTCCAGGGCGAGGTCAACAGTGGTGAGCCGCCCTGGGCAACGGGGATCTACCCACGTTCCCGTGTGTGCTGCCCCGCTCCCTGCCATCGGAGGACGACTTTTCCGCTTGTCCTCGAGCGGTGCAGCTGGTAACTTTGCCAGCAACGTATTTAGCTTCACGAAGGGCCCCTGCCGGGGGGCCCTTCCTCGTTTTCCGGCGAGGTGGTGAGGGCCGTTCCCTTCGTTGCTGTGAAGGTACGGCATCGAACAGGCGCGCGTCAACGGGTCGCGCCGAGATCTTTGTATCCGCACAATCGGATAGGCCATTCGACCTATTGAGGTCCGCGTGTAGGTTTCGGGGCAGTGGTAGCTTCCGGGCGAGGTGGTTCCCGTCCGGGAGCTGCCACTACCTGGAGGAACCACATGAAACGAGTCCGTCTTGCGCTGATCGCCGCACTGATGGTGCCGGTCGCCCCGGCGCTGCCGTTCGTCGCCGAGCACGTCCATGCCCTGGCCGGCGATCCGGTCGTCACCGTCACCGTGTCACCCGCTGCGCCGGTCGCCGGCGACCTCGTCACCTTCCACACCTGTGTCGATCAGGCCGGCTACGTGCCCGGCGGGCAGAAGATCACCCGGACCAACCGCTCGACGCGCTCGACGATCAACTGGGCCAACTCCAGCGTCATCCCCCGCACCTTCGTCGACCCGTGCTGGGACTTCACCTATCAGACCGGCGCCTCGGACGCCTCGACGAGCTCGTACTACACCTTCTCGGCCTGTGTCGTCGTCTCCCCGGCCCGACTGCCGAGGCAGGTCTGCGGCGCCGGGTACTTCTCGGTCACCGCGCCTACCACCCCGTAGGGTGAACTTCCACCACGGTTCGTGACGATTGGGTAACATTCGTTTGCGTCTCACCCGTGCCGGGTAGATGATGGACCAGCGCCATCGACGTACCGGGCATCGGACCTACGGTGGCGCCCACAACACTGATGTCTGTCCGCTCACCCTGCCGGGGGCGGACAGACGTCGTTGTGGGGACGGGGTCGGGCGGCGGTCGTGGGCTACGGTGGATCCATGACCGTCGACGACTTTTTGGTGTGGCTCGGCAAGACCGAGCGGGAGCTGCCGATGAACACGCTGCGCGACATGCCGATCAGTTTCAAGATCGTCGGCCGCGACCACTTCCCGGCGATCGGGGCCAACGTCGTCGACGGGCGCATCGAGCTGTACTGAGCGGCGTCATCCGCTGACCAGCAGTGGTCGCCAACTAACATCGCCAGCCAGTGGATACATCTGTGGATTCTGGCCTGGCCCGGCAACAGCAGATCGCCGACGATCTCGCCGGTGTCGACGGGATGGTCCTCGATGCCTTGTACATGATCGGCGAGCGGTTGACGATGCTCGAGGAGTGCATGGACAAGGTGTGCGAGCTGCTCAGTGCGCCACGACGTAGAACACCGGTCCGCGACGCGATGGGCCAGATCCAATCCGTGATGGACGAACTCGTCCGACCCGAAAGCGAGTACTGATGCCCCTCAACTCCTCCGGCCGCAACGCCATGCTGACGTCCGGCAAAGCCGGGTTCACCCATGTCGGCGCGCTCACCGCGTTGACCCCGACCGAAGTTGCCGGTGGCGCCTACGCCCGCCAGGCCGTGACCTGGCAGGCCGCCGGCACTCCCGCCGCCGGCCAGTCCGGCAACAACGGGGCGATCGCCATCCCGATTCCGGCCGGTTCGACACCGATCGTCCTCGGCCTGTACGACGCCGTGTCGGCCGGCAACCTGCTCGGCACGCTGCCGTACGGCTCGGCCGGGCAGCCGGTGTCGGGGATGGCCACCATCGACGCGAGCACCGACCTGTTCTTGTCCAAGGCTCACGGGCTGACCACCGACGACCGGGTGTTCTTCTCGACGGTCAACGGTGAGGCGATCCCCACCGGCATCTCGGTGACCACGCTGTACTTCGTCCTCGCCGCCGGTCTGACCGCCGACGCCTTCCAGGTCTCGACGACCTCGGGCGGCGGCGCGCTGAACGTCACCGTCTCCGGCGAGTGCGGGTTCTTCAAGACCGTCCCCAACGCCTTCGCCTCGGCGGGCAACATCAACATCGCCACCAACGCGATGATCCTCGATCTGAACTACGGGTAACCGGTGGCTGCATCGCCGACCCCGTCGTTCGCCATCGTTCCCCGCGCCGCTGTCGCGGCCGTGTCGACCGCCAACACCAACCGTGACGGCACCGGCACGATCGTCGACATCATCACCGGTGTCGCCGCCGGCACCAAGATCACCTCGATTGCCCTGCAGGCCACCGGTGACCCGGCCGACTCGATCGTCACCATCTTCTTGCACAACGGCACCTCGTACTTCCTCTACGACGAGGTCGACCTCGGCAACCCGGCTGCGGCCTCGACGACCGTCTCCGGCAACAGGGTGACCCGCTCGTACTCCGACCTGGTGCTGCCGTCGGCGTCATGGAAGCTGGCCGCCGCGATCACCGTCGCCCTCACCGCCGGCGTGATCAACGTGTTCGCCTTCGGTGCAGATCTGACGTAACGCGATGATCCTGCCAGGCGTGATCTCTGGCACGCCGCCGGTGCTGCCGACCTACACGGCGCTGATCCCCACCGACCAGTTCTGGGAGATCCCGCAGTTCGGCACCTACGCCTACGTCGTGGTCGCCGGAGCAGGTGGCGGCGGCGGATCGGGACGCAAGTCGGTGGCCGGCACGGCCGCGTTCGGCGGCGGCGGCGGGGCCTCCGGTGCGGTGACGCGGCGCTGGGTCAGCCTCGACGAGCTCCGCAAGCAGTACGGGACGCGCGTCCCCGTCGTCGTCGGCGCCGGTGGTGCCGGTGGGGCGGCACAGGCGTCCAACTCGACGAGCGGCAACTCCGGCGGTGTCGGCGGGACGTCGTCGTTCGGGCTGTCGACGCTGGGGATCTTCATGAACGCCGGAGGTGGTGGCGCCGGAGGTGGCGGGACCACCGGCACCGGTGTCGCCGGCACGGCCGGAGGCAACGGCGACCAGGGCGGGGCGAACGGAGGCGCCGGACAGTCGGGCGCCGGCTCGATCGGCTCGCCGGTGTCGGCCAGTCCGGCGATCGCCACCGGTGGTGGTGGTGGCGGCGGTCTGGCGGCGGCCCACGCCGTGGCCAACGGCGGCAACGGCGGACTGCGCTACGGCGGCACGGCGATCACCCTCGGCGGCGTCGGTTCCGGCGCCAGCGGCCAGAACGGCACCAGCTCGGGCAGCGACTGCATCTCCACCGGCGGCGGTGGCGGGGCCTCGACGCTGTCGGCCGGTGTCGCCGGCTCGGGTGGCAAGGGCGGGTTCCCGTCCGGCGGCGGCGGTGGCGGCGGGGCAGCGGAGGACACGACCTCGACGGCTTCCGGTGCTGGCGGCGACGGCGGCAACGGAGCGATCTTCATCACCGTCTGGCCGTAACGATGGACATCTACGGCTTGGTCTCCGGCCTCCCGCAGGCATTGCCGACGTTCACCGCGCTGGTGCCGGCCGATCAGTTCTGGGAGATTCCGCAGAACGCCACCGTCGCTTCGGTGACGGTGATCGGCGCCGGAGGCGGTGGATCGTCCGGGCGCAAGTCGGCGGCCGGGGTCGGCGCCTCCGGCGGTGCCTCGGGTGGCTGCGGAGCGGTCACGCGGCGCCTGATCGACCTGGTCGAGCTGCGCAAGCAGTACGGCACCCGCGTCCCGGTCATCGTCGGTGCGGGCGGGCCCGGCGGGGCAGCGCAAGCCACCAACTCGACCAATGGCAACGCCGGCACCAACGGCGGCGGGAGCCAGTTCGGCGATTCGACCAAGGGCATCTTCCTGCTCGCCGACGGCGGCAGCGGCGGTGGGGTGGCCGGGACCGGCAACAGCAGCCTCGGCGCCGGCGGCGCCAGCGGTGACGTCGTCGGAGTGGCCGGGGTCAGCGGGACCACCGGCACCAGCAACAACGGCAACGGCAACACCAACAACACCACCGGGCAGTGCGCGTCGGGCAGTGGCGGTGGAGCAGGGATGGCTGCCGCTCACGCCGCCCAGGCCGGCGGTGACGGCGGGCCGCGCAACGGCCAGGCCAGCGGGATCGTCGGCGGCGCCGGGTCGACGCGCGGCACCGACGGGATCAGCTCCTCCTCCGACCTGATGGCCGCCGGGGCCAGTGGCGGCGGATCGTCGCTGACGGTCAACGGTGGCGACGGCGGCAACGGCCCCTATCCCGGTGGCGGCGGAGCCGGTGGCGGCGCGGCGGAGGACTCGATCGGCAACTCCGGCGCCGGCGGCAATGGTGCCGACGGGGTCATCTTCATCACGGTGTGGTTCTGATGGGCGTCGAAGTAGAGATCACCGACGAGTTCGGCGGCTACCCGTGGTCGGTGTATCCGAAGGGTTACATCGTCGCCGCCTCGTCGCTCGGGCCGCTGATCCTGACCACGTCGACCTCGAGCAGCGACATCAGCGTCTTCGCCCGCTGCGACGTCGCTGTCGCCGAGGTCGCGGCGGTGACCACCGACTTCAACATCAGCGTCACGGCGCGCTGCACCGTCGCCGTCTCACCGACCGCTGCCGTCAGCCATGAGCTGACGGCGATCGCCACCGAGCACGTCGCTGTCGCCGAAACCTCGACCGTCACCCACGGCGCCACCGTTGTCGGTACCGAACACGTCGCCGTCGCCGAGACCTCGACCATTGCCCACGGTGTCACCACGATCGCCACCGAGTCGGTGGCGATCAACGAGACAGCCGTCGTCGCCCACGGTGTCACCACTGTCGCCACCGAGCACGTCGCCGTCAACGAGACAGCGGCGGTCACGCACGGGGTGACCACGGTGGCGACGGAGTCGGTGGCCGTTGCAGCGGGCGGAACAACGACCACCGACAGGACTGCAGTCGCCTCCGAGACCGTAGCAGTCTCGTCGACGGCGGCGGTCACGATCACGGCCTCCTCGACCGACATCGACGTCTTCGCCCGCTGCGATGTCGCCGTGGCGAATAACGCAGTCGTCACGCGTGATTCACCCTGTTTCGCGACCGAATCGGTCGCAATCGGCCCGAATGCCGTCTGCACCCGTGACCAATCGTTCGCCGCCTCGGAGTCGATCGCCGTCAGCCCCACAGCGATCTCGAGCCACGAGGTGTCCGCACTGGCGTCCGAGCACGTCGCCGTCAACCCGACCGCCGTGGTCACCACGGCCGGGTCGATCGAGATCTCGGTGTTCGCCCGCTGCACCGGCGCCGTCGGCACGAGATGCTCGCGCGGCTCTAACCGCCGGCGCGGCCAGGGCATCATCAAGGGCCAGCCGCACCGCCATCGCCCCGACGGCGTGGTCCGCATCGGCTACCCCGAAGCCATCGAGGCGCTGATCGAGCCGATCGTCGAATCCGACCCGGAGCCGCGCACGGTGACCATGCACCGCGACACCGAATCGGAGATCCTGCTCCTGCTGCTCTAGCCGAAGTACCATTCGCGCATGGCATCCAAGACCGCAGCAAAGAAGGCAGCCCCCGCGAAGAAGGCCGCCCCAGTCACCAAGAAGGCCGCGCCGCGCAAGCGGGCTGCCACCAAGAGGGCCGCAGCGCCGGCGCCCGATGTGGTCCCCGTCGGCGAGCCCGACCCGGCCGCCGACCCCAACGTTGTGCCCAGCTACGGGATCACCCCGGAGGAACAGGGTTTCGCCGTCGGCCCGAAGGAGCAGGCCAAGGCCGAGCGCGAGGAGCCCAAGGACAACACCGTCGTCGGTGGCGTCACCTACCCGGAGCACATCCCCGGGCTGTCCACGTTCGGCTTCGACGGCGTGCACGTCGACGGCAAGGTCCTCGACCGCCCGACGCTCGAGGCCGCGCTCGCCCACCAAGACGAAGTCCGGGCCTCCACCACCGAGTGAGGCAATCCCCGTCCCCCGCGTGGGCGACTGCTACCGTTTGATCACCTTTCAAGGAGGAGTCAATGGCCACAACTGGCGTCAACAGCTTGACGGATGTCGCGGGCGCCGCAGCAGCCGTTTACACGCTCACCGGCAAGAACAAGCAATTTGCCGTGCAGAACAACCACGCGACACAAGCACTGACCGTGCGAGTGTTCACCGCCAACACGTCTGCCAACGCAGCCGCCGCAGCCGCCGCCACCCCGGCGGTCATCGGCGCCTCCGAAACGCTGTTCGTCGGTGCTGGCAAGCGCCTCGTGGTGCTCAAGAGCGCACGCAGCGTCTACTGCTCGATGTCGATCATCGCCTCGGGTGCCAGCACCCCGCTGGAGATCGAGGGCACCATCTTCAAGGACGGCCAGTAAGTCATCAATGCCCGGTGAGTAATTGCCTCGGGGGCCCGTATCACCCGATCGGGTCCCCGAGCAATGCAACACTTGCGTGATGGCGAAATTGATGGCGGACAGGCGTCATGAGGTCACTCAGCGACGCAAAGAGGTACTGCTCCATCTGATCGAGCAGGGGATGAGCGTCCTCGAGGCCCTTCCCGACCCCCGAGTGGGCGTGTCGTACTCCGCCTACCGCAAGTGGAAGCAGACCGACAAGGCCTGGGCGGCCAAGGTCAACATCGCCAGGGCAACCTCGGAACGGATCGTCGCCCACTCCGAAATGAGCTCGGCGCAATTCGCGCTACGGTACTTCGGCCGGGTCCGGGCTCCGTTCCAGCAGCAATGGATCGACGCAGTGGAGAACCTGCGGCCCGGCAACATCCTCATGGCCCTGTGGCCGCCCGAGCACGGCAAGACCACGACGTTCGAGGACTACGCCACCGAGAAGATCTGCCGGGTGCCGGAGTGGCGCAACACCACCGCCTCGGAAGCCGACACGATCTCCAAGCGCATCGTCTCCCGTGTCCGCAACCGCCTCGAGGTCAATGGCCCCTTCCCGCTGCTCGTCAAGGAGTGGGGCCCGTTCCGCTCCGACGCCGGCGCGTCGCGCGAGAACATGTACCGCCAGCCGTGGAACAACGCCCACTTCCGGGTGATGAAGAAGCAGGCCTCCGACGAGCGTGACCACTCGATGCTGGCGATCGGCTGGAACTCGAGCACGGTCTCAATCCGCACCGACCACCTCCACGTCGACGACATCCAGTCGCTCAAGACCCTCGGGCGCACCGACACCCAGCTGGAGTGGTTCCGCCAGGACGCCCTGTCCCGCCCCGGCGAGACCGGGGTGACCTCGATCGCCGGCACGCGCGTCGGCGACAACGACTTCTACGAAGCGCTCCTCGAGGACGAGGAGCTCGAGGGGATCTTGGAGGTCATCAAGTTCCCGGCGATCATCTACGGGCCCGATGGCTCGGAGCGTCCACTGTGGCCGGAGATGTTCACCCTCGACGGGTTGGACCGCATCCGCCGCAAGGTGAAGGACGACGCCTTCGACCGCAACTACATGATGAGCCCGGGAGCCTCCAAGACCAAGCGGACCTTCTCCGACGAGGGCAAGGCCCGGGCCCTGAGCCGCGTCCACAAGCTCAACGAGTGGCAGTTCAACTCGCAGCTCAAGCCGCCGGTGTACCTGTCGCTCGACCCCGGCCTCGACCCCGGCAAGTGCAACCTCGACGTGTGGCTGCCCTCGGCGGAGACGATGCGCCTGGTCGGCTCGTGGGAGTCCGACCGGCTGTTGCGCAACGAGGAGATCATGGAGATGATCTCCACCGCCCTGCAGCTGCTGACCCCGCACTACAAGCCGACGGTGCTGACCATCGAGGCCGCCAACTTCCAGCGCGGCCTGGCCCGCGACGATCGCCTCAAGGCCTTGAAGGACCGCTATGGGTTCCGCATCCGTGAGCACAACACCAACGACAACAAGTACGACGCCAACATCGGTATCGCCTCGATGGCCGGCGACTGGGAAGCCGGCAAGATCATCCTGCCGTACTTCGACGAGAAGAAGACACGGGTGCCGATCGACGAGCTGTGCCGCCAGTTGAAGGCGTGGAAGCCGTTGGTGCGTGGTTCGAAGCTGCGCCAGGACCGCGTCATGACCATGTGGTTCGCGTGGATCGTGTGGCAGGAACAGAAGGGCCGCCTGGTGGATAAGCCCCAGTCATGGCGTCGTCAGGGCGTACCATACGAAGCACTGAGGGCGCAACCAATCATCCCGATCGGAGCCAAATTGTGACCTATTCTTGGGCCCAGATCGTCGAAGCGGTGCGCCTCATGCAAGCCGACCAAGGCGTCCTGTTCCAGCGGATGCGCGACATCCTCGTGCGCTACGAGGGCGAGTGGGTGATGCCGATGATCGACATCGCCAACGAGCCGAAGATGCCGCAGCTGACCCCGGCGCTGATCGGCGAGGCCATCGACCAGATCGCCCTGCGCGCCGCCTCGACGACCCCGACGGTGTTCTCGCCGCCGATCGAGTACAACAAGGACAAGGGCAAGCGCTCGCGCGAGTACGGCTCGATCCGCGCCAACATCATCAACGCCACCTACGACGCCTCGAGGTGGCAGCTCGGCCGGCGCCGCTACTACCGCCACATGACCGCCTACCACACCGCAGCGATCGTCGTCGTCCCCGACGAGAAGTCGAAGATCCCGCGCATCGAGGTCCGCGATCCGCTGTCGAGCTACATCGAGCCGATGGCCAACGAGAGTCTGCGCGACCCCAACTACGGAGCGTTCGTCAACCGCTACTCGGGGCAGTTCCTGCGCAACCTGTTCCCGGCCGTGCGCTCGGAGAACGGCGGCCCGATCACCGACCGCGACATGATCCAGCTGTGGGACGTCGTCGAGTGGTACGACTGCGAGCACCTCGTGTGGGGGCTGATGGGCCCGTGCGACTCGCAGGGCCAGCACATCAACTCCAACCAGATGTACCAGACCACCGTGTCGCCGAACATGGAGCTGTCCCGGCTGCCCAACCGGGCGGAGATGCCGCCGATCTGTATGCCGCACAACGTCTCGCTCGGCCGGATCGCCTCGCGCATCGGCTCGCTGCTCGGCAACATCGACCTGCAGGCCAAGCTGATGGGCCTCAACGTCATCGCCCAGGAAAAGGCGATCTTCCCCGACACCTACATCGTCGGCTCGAAGGGCTCGGAGCCGAAGCTGGTCGGCGGCAAGTGGGCCGACGGGCGCTCCGGTGACGTCAACATCATCGAGGACGCCGACACCGTCGGTGTGCTGCGCTCCACCCCGGACCCGAACACGGGCCAGCTGATCGACCGCCTCGAGCGCAACTTCCGCACCTCGACCAGTCTGGTCCCCCAGTTCGGCGGGGAGACCTACGGAGCGATGCGCACCGGCCGGGCGATCGACGCCCTGTCTGGCATGGCCCTCGACCCGCGCGTCCAGGAGCTGCACGAGATCACCGAGTCGTACCTGCCGTCGCTGCACCGGGCGGTGCTGGCCACGTACAAGGGCTACTGGCCGAACAAGCAGTATTCGATGTACTGCGGCTACGGCAACAACCGCAAGCTGATCGAGTTCACCCCGTCCGAGCACATCGAGACGCTGGAGACCTCGCTCAGCTACTACATCGCCGGCGCCGACATGATGCAGCTGACCCAGGTCCTCGGTTCGCTGTACGGAGCCCAGGCGATTTCCTTGCGCACCTTCCGTGAACAGCACCCGATGGTCGGCAACGCCGACGCCGAAGCCGCCCAGGCCCGCGAGGAGCAGCTCGAGCAGGCCGTGATGGCCGGCCTCGTCCAGCAGGTGACCACCGGGATGCTGCCGCCGACGATCCTCAGCATGGTCGCCAAGCGCGTCGGCAACGGCGAGTCGGTGTTCGATGCCGTCGAGAAGATCGACGAGGAGCTGCGCAAGCTGCAAGCCACGCCGGCCCCACCGCCACCGGAGGGGATGACCGCCCCACCGGAGTCGATGCCCGGCCTGACCGGCGGTCCGGCCGCCGACCAGCAGCCCGCCCCGGCGCCTCGCGTCAACGTCCCTGCCGACGCCCAGGCGATGCGTCAGGTGATGCAGGCCATGTCGCCGCAGGGAGCGTGACGTGCCTCGCCAACGCAAGACGCAATCGGGCGCCCCGGCAATGCCGGCGCCGAAAGTGGCCCCGCAGACCTACGGTCAGGGCGTCGAGATGCAAACCCTCGACGCGGCGATGCCGACGCCTAACATGGCGGCGGCAGTAGCTGATCCCCCCTCAGCTGCGGCGGGCGGCTCTCCAGCGCCAGTACAGCCGTACGATCACGAAGCTGTACTGGCGGCCGCTCAAACGGTGCGGCCGGAGACCGGGTTGCTCCTCGATCCGACCAACCGCCCCTCCGAGCCGATCACCGCCGGGCTGATGCGCGGTCCCGGCCCGGGCCCGGAGGCATTGCAGCGCCAGCAGGGCTCGCCGGCCGGCGACATGCTGCGCCGGCTGAGCCAGACGACGGGCGACCCGTACTTCGCCCAGCTCGCCGACCAAGCCGGAGCCTAGATGCCGACCTACATCCCCAACTCGAGGACCCAGACCGACGACCAGGGCGTCGGCGACATGCGGCTCCTGTCGCAGCGCATCCGCCTCGTCGCCGCCCAGAACCCGTACATGGCCGACAACCTCTCGGCGCTGACCCAGATGGCGATGTCGCCAATGGGCACCGAAGACCTCGTCGCCACCGCCGGCCAGCACTACTCGATGATCCTCGGCGACAAGTTCGCCAACCAGCTGCGCACCCTGACTCCCGGCGCGCAGCGGGCGATCACCTCGCGTCTGGCCCCCGGCCAGCAGCAGGCCCTGGCCCAGATGGGCTACCAGGAGCCGAACCGCGACGAGGGCTCGTTCCTCGGCACCGCCGCCTCGATGATCGGCAAGCCGCTGAGCGTCATCTCCCACGGCGTCACCGCCATTCCCGGTGTCGGCGAGGCCGCCCACGCCACGATGGAGACCCTCAACTGGGTCGGGCAGTGGCCCGCCCACCTGTACCGCACGGCGCGGACGATGGACGAGGGCTCGCAGTTCGCGTTCCTCGCCGGCGGAGCGCTCGGCCTGGCAGCCGTGGCCCTGGCGGTGCCGACCGGCGGCGGCTCGCTGATGGCTCTCGGCGCGCTCGGCCTCGGCGCGACCATCGGTGGCTCCGGCGCGGCGTTCGCCTCCAACCCCGGCGACTGGATCCGGGCCTTCAACGCCTCGTGGGACGGGGAGAAGACGTTCAGCCTGCAGTCGCAGCGCCGCGCCGAGGAGATGCTCGGCGATCCGCGCCTGACCGGCGCCGCCCACGACCTGTCGGCACTGGGCATCGACGTCGTCAAGTTCGCCCACGAAGCAGCCGGGCACCGCTCCACCGACACCAACAGCCAGCTCGGGATGGTCGAGAAGATGGCCGCCGGGATGGCCGCCCCGGGCTCGGCACAGTACAAGCAGGCCGTGTCGCAGATGACCAGCGTCCTCGCCGACCCGACCTTCCAGCAGGCCGTGCAGGAGCTGAACAACGGCAAGATCTCACCGGGACGCGACGTCGCCGGAGCGATCCCGTTCGTCGACCAGGGCTCGACGGCCTACACCCTGATCTCCGGGCTGACCGACGCCGTGTACACCGTGGCCGTCGACCCGACGCTGATGCTCGGCCTCGGGCACGAGCTGTACATGGCCAAGCGCTACACCTTCGACGCCGCCGCCGCGCTGTACGAGGGCGCCGACGCGGCCAGCGAGCTGAGCCGCTTCGTCTACGCTCGCAAGCCGGTGCTGCGCAACTACGAGCACCTCGCTGCCGCCGTCGAGAACGGCAGCCTGGAGATGCTCCGTCAGCGAGCCCCGAAGATGGAGGGCCTGTACGGCGATCTCGTCTCCTACCGCCAGGGGTTGAAGGACAGCGGCGAGCTCAAGGGGGCCTTCACCGCCGACCATGCCATCGAGTACCTGGCCAAGCAGGTCAGCTTCAAGCCGCTCCTCGAGGGCATCGGCTCGGTCAAGAGCGACGCCCACGGCATCCAGCTGGTGACGACGTCGTTCAGCCGCGAGCAGTTCCGCGAGTTCCGTGGCGCGATCCGCTCGATGGTCGACGGCATGGCCGACGTCTCCACCGAGCAGCGCCTCGAGCGCATCGCCAAGATCGCCGCCAAGCACGGCGGTGAGGGCGCGGTGCTGGCCAACCCGGTGCATGAGCTGATCCTCGACGAGATGCGCAAGATCGCCAAGACCTACGGCCGTGACTTCGAGGAGATCACACCGATCGGCCTCGGCGACAAGATCGGCGAGGAGGGGCTGATCTCGCGCCCGTGGAAGTTCTACGAGGGCGAGCTGAACCCCAACGCCTACTCGACCGGGCGGGCCTTCGCCAACAAGGCACGCACCGTGCCGTACATCGGCCGCGCCGTCGGCAAGGTCGGCGAGGCGATCACGGCGATGTCGACGATGTCGATCACCGGCAAGGCCTTCCACATCGCCGGCAAGGAAGCGCCGACCGAGATCCGGGCCCTGTCCGAACTCGGCCGCTACATGGGGATGCCGAGCTACTACCGCAAGGCCTGGGCTGACGTGATCTTGACGGCCGACTCCGCCGGGGCGCGGATGGACGCCATCCACGGCTGGTTCGCCAACATGATGAAGCTCACCGGCATCGACGCCACCGACGAGGGCCGAGACCTGGTCAGCCAGTACTTGAAGGGCGAGCGCAAGCTGTACGGCGCCGGCGACTCGATCGTCGCCAACGGCTACAAGATCCACGACGGCATCTACTTCAACGAGCAGGCCGACATGATGGTCATGCCCGACCTGGCTGAGATGCGCAAGGCGGCGATCTCCGGGCACATGGCCAAGCTGATGGGTATCGCCGACCTTCCCGTCGTCGAGGCCGGGATGAACAAGGTGTGGAAGCCGGCCGTGCTGTTGCGCGTCGGCTTCATCCCCCGGGCGGCCGGTGAGGAGCTGGCGGCATGGATGCTGCGCGACGGCTTCGGCGGCCTCTCCCAGCAGTTCGCTGCGCGAAATATCGCGAACCTGCGCACCTACCGAGACCTCGTCGAGCGCAACAACCGGGCCCTGCTCGAGGACGTCCCGCTCAAGCTGACCAAGGACGAGGTCCATCTGCTCAACGGCGGGCGCCTGTCGGCGATCCCCGCCCACATCCGCCCGGTGGCGCGGATGTTCGAGCGCACCCGCTGGGCAGATCCGGCGATGGCCCACTTCGAGGACTACGCCTCGTGGTTGCACAACACGCTGAGCAGTGGTTTCCACAAGGAGGAGACCGTCGACAAGATCTTCGGCGGTCTGGCCAACGTCGACATCAAGGCGATCGACAAGCAGCTCCTCGACAAGGGCGTCGAGGTCTCCAAGATGCGCACCCTCGATCGGGTGCGAGAAGCGCAACGTGCCGGAATCCTGCCCGTGCGGGCGCCGGCGATGCGCCGGCTGAACGTCGCCGACTACGCCGACAACATCCTGCTCGGCAACGAGTTCTCGGTGCGACGGATGATGCTCGGCGGCGTCGACAACAAGATCATCGAGGGCGGCATGGAGTGGGCCCGGATGCACGCCACGACCGTGATGCGCGAGGCCTCGGCGCGCAACGCCAGCCCGATCGACCGCAACTACGACCCCACGCAGCTGTACAAGGAGATGAAGTACGACTCCAAGTCCGGCGAGCTGCGCCCGGTCAACATGATCCGGGTCAAGGGCCAGCGGCGCACGCTGGCCAACGGGGACCGCTACTACGCCCACGCCTACGACGAGTCGATCACCCGGCCGATGGCCGACCCGGCGTTCAAACGAGCCCTCAACGAGCACATGCTCCGGGTCCGCTCCCCGAACGTCGACCAGGAGACGCTCGGTAAGTACGCCGATCTGACCCACAACCTCGGCATGGCCGACGAGGACATCGTCGGCCAGCCCGGATCCAAGGGTGTCGGCCGGATCGGTCGCAACATCCTGCGCGAGCTCGTCGGCCCCGACTTCTCCCGCGAGCACTGGGACCAGATGCTCGTCGACCTGGCCAAGAACGAGAACTCGGCCCCGATCGCCCAGGCGCTGCAGGCCTACCTGCCGCGCTACCGCGAGCCCTCGATCGAAGACGTGCTCTCGGCGCTCGACGATCACAAGAAGACGCTGATCGCCGGCCACAAAGAGCAGGTCGCTGCTCACCGCGCAGCGCGCGACGCCCGGCTCAAGGGTGGGCCGAGCAAGCCGTATGCGCTGCCCGAGACCCCGGCGGAGACCCGCAAGTACTACGACGACCTGAACCGGGTCACCCAGCTGATCAAGGGCATCGAGACCAACGTCGAGCCGACGGTGCGCTGGGCCCGGAACCTGCCCCTCGACGACCGCCACTTCGTCGCCAGCTTCATCAACGACCAGGTGGTCGGTGGCAGGGAGTCGTTCTGGGCGAAGCGCAAGCGGCTGCTCTCCGAGACGCCGAAGCCGACAACGAGTGAGGGTGCGCAGGCATGGTTAGACGATCCGGCCAACCGCGCGACTGTCGCACGACTGACACCCGGTGAGGCCGAGCCGGCGGTGCCAGATGGCACGACCAGGATGTACCGGGGTGAGAACCCCAGCGTCACCACATCTCGAGCTCCCGCGCTGGCGTCGGACCCGGACGCGGCCGCCGCCGAGGCACAGCAGTACCAGGGCCGATACTTCTCCTCCGACCGCAGCTTCGCCGAAGGCTTTGCCAACATGGATGGGCCCGGCGGCCACATCTTGTACGTCGACATCCCCAGTCACGAGGTTGCCCGGTGGGGCGGTTTCGACACGGCGCTCAATGTCGAGCACGCCGATCCGAATGGCAAGTGGCTGTACGACAACATCGAGGAGGCCCGTCAGGCGATCATCGACCACTCCCGCACCGGCGTCCTCGATCCCAACCTGCACGACGCCGGCTTCACCAAGAGCCTTCGCCCACTGGTCCGCGATGCCGAGGGCCAGTTTGTCGAGACCCAGGCCCGCGACGCCAGTGTGGTGCTGTACGACGCCCCGAAGCTGACCGACATGACCTTCGAGCAGGTGCTGGCTACGGCCCGCAACCGCGAGCTGGTCTCGGCCAATCGTGGCGTCATCGAGGGCATCCTGCGCAACAGCGACGAGGCCACCCCGCTGATCGCCAACGAGGCGCTCGCCCGCGAGCTGCACCACATCGACGCCGCTCACGCCGGAGTCGACGTCGAGGTCATCCCGCACTCGCTGCGGATGCCGCGCAAGATCACCAACGGCCGGCGCTACGACAACCTGTACCCGCATACCGAGAGCAAGGTCCACGGCGAAACGCAGCTGTGGCACATGCCCAAGAAGATCGCCGACAAGAAGCTGGTCCCGACACCCGACGCGCTGGTCGATCCGGCCAACGAGTGGGCGACGCTGATGACCGACAACTTCACCGACCTGGTCCGCTACCACAACGGCCAGACGCTGCGCGCCAAGATGCGCGTCGGCACGCCCCTCGAGGACGGTACCGAGACCAAGGTGCCACTGGTCTACGAGTGGGACAACGGCAACCTCCGCCCGATCGACGACACCGAAGACATCAAGCTGTCCAAGCAGGACCAGCTGTTCGACCACATGGGCAACCCGATCGCCTACGGCGACACCAACTACTTCACCGAGCCGCAGCCGACCGAGCGCCTCAGCCGCCACCGCCGGCGCACCAAGCCCAACTTCTCCACCGACTTCATCAGCGAGGAGGACAAGGGCCAACCGATCTGGCGAGTGCTCGGGCCGCGCATGCGCGACATGCAAGACGACATCCACCACGCCACCCGCTGGCAGCGCAAGCCGATGACCGCTGCTCCCTCGAGGGGCAAGTACTCCAAGCCGATCCAGTCCAACGACACGATCCCGCTGACCCGCGCCCGGCCGACCGACATCGACCGGGTCGACGCCAACGACCTGCCGGCCAACGTGATCGGCGAGGTGCTCACCAACCGCGAGGTCGGCAAGTTCGAGAACATGGTCAACTGGGGCTTCGACCGGGCGATCGGCGGCTCGCTCGATGCCGTGGTCCGCCGGCCGATGGCCTTCCACGCCTTCATCCGCCGCTTCATCGCCAACCAGCGCTCGCTGCAGTGGACCCTCGACCCGGAGCTGATCACCAAGACCAGCAGCCTGATCCGCGACTACTCGGCCGCCAACCACGGAGTCGAGCTGAACCCGGAGCGGCTGGCCCAAGCGGCGCGCGACATCACCGTCTTCCACGGCGACAAGACCGCCGCCAAGTGGACCATCGACGAGGCGCTGGCCCACCTGCGCGGCTACGAGGAGGGCGAGTTCGCCGACCTGTTGACCAACACGATCACCGCCTCCGCCGGCAAGAAGTCGGTCGAGGCCCGTGCCGCCAACGTCGCCGCCACCCATCTCGCCCGTCAGGACTTCGCCCCGGTCAAGGCGGCGCTGTCGACGGGCACCACCCCGACGGCATTCATCAAAGCCATCGAGGCCTCGCTGCCCGAGGATGCGCTGCGCAGCGTCAACGCTCTCAAGAGCAAGGCCGCCCGGGAAGCGATCGAAGCCAACCCGCTGCTCAAGTGGATCGACAACCGTGGCGCGTGGGACAACGTCGTCGCCATGCACACCAACCTCGAGCACACCAAGCGCCTCTCCGGCGAGCTGGCCGCCTCCGCCGCGATCGGCGACGTCGTCCCGTTCCTCGACAGCCACGAGTTCAAGACCCAGTTCGCCGACTACGGCAAGGGCTTCATGCCCTTCTGGTACGCCGAGGAGAACTTCATGAAGCGCTGGGCCCGTGGCATCGGCGAGCAGGGCCCGGCCCTGATCCGCCGCGCTCAGCTGACCTACATGGGGCTCAAGCAGGCCGGCATCGTCCGCACCGACCAGGCTGGCCAGGACTGGTTCGTCTACCCCGGCTCGGGCCTGCTGGTCGACGCCGTGCAGCGGATCTCCGGGATGGGCGCGCTGGCTCAGGCCGGCGTGATGTTCCAGACGCCGACCGACCGGCTGCTCCCCGGCCTCAACAACCGCTTCGGAGCGCCGTCGTTCAACCCGCTGGTGACGATCCCGATGGACATGGTCACCAAGATGTTCCCCGACACCCAGCCGATCGAGACCGCCATGCTTGGAGATTTCGTCGATGGCCAGGGCATCAAGGAGATGCTGATCCCGGCATGGGCCCGCAAGCTGTACAGCGCGTTCGGTGACGAGGAGGACAAGAGCCCGGCGTTCGCTTCGGCGATGATGACCGCGATGGCCTACGCCGAGGCCCACGACCAGGGCCTGCCGGACAACGCCACTCCCGGCCAGACCCAGGACTACCTCGACAGGATCCGCAAGCACGCTCGCATCGTCGTGCTCGCCCAGGCGCTCGGTGGATTCTTCACCCCGGGCTCGCCGCAGGAGATCGCCGCCGGCGACTCGGCCAACGTCTTGGGTCTCGGCGTCGACGATCCCGGTCGGTTCCTCAACGCTGAATACACCAAGCTCGTCCGCTCCCTCGGCATCGAGGACGGCACCGCCAAGTTCCTCGAGTTGAATCCGATGGCCGGCCCCGACGACGTCGCCCCGCCGACCATCGACGGGACGCGCAACCCGCTGGCCTACACCATCCCGCGCTCGGAGTCGAAGTCCGGCGCGCCGATCCCCTCGAGCCCCGACTCGATCGCCTTCTTCCACGCCAACGAGAACTACTTCAACGAGTTCCCCAACGCCGCGCCGTGGCTGCTGCCCCAGTCGCCCAACGTCGGCGACCGCTCGCAGTACGCCATCGACGCCGACATGGCCGACGAGCTGCGCAAGCAGCGCAGCCCCGAGGAGTTCTTCCGGGCGATGAAGTTCAAGGGCGCTTCGCAGGAGTACTTCGCCGTGCGCGAGATCTATGGCAAGCAGATCGACAAGGCCAACCAGGCCGGCGACACGGCGACAGCACGCGAGCTCACCGCCCGACGCGACTACGAGCTGCAGGTGTACCGCATGGCGCATCCGATCTTCACCGAGGAGCTGCAGTCCAGCGACGGCCGCGCCCAGCGCACCCGCACGCTCAACGAGCTGCGCTCGATCGTCGACGATCCGCAGGCCCCTGGTGCCGACGGGACGGGCGCGACAGCCAAGCAGTTCAAGGCGATGCGCACCGCGCTGCACCTGTTCGATCAGTACAAGACGCGCCTCGCCGTGCTCGGTGACGACCGTTCGGCGAGCGGTGTCGCCGAGGTCGAGCATCTCAAGACCCAGTTCACCAAGTACATGGGCCAACTGGTCGATCAGAGCCCGGAGCTGATGTCACTATGGGTGAGCGTCCTCCGACCCGAAGCGTCGCTCGATTAGGCTACGCCCGTGTCTGATGCCCAGGACAAGGACGAGAAGGCCGACACGACCAAGGGCGGCTATGAAAAGCCGGGTGTTCGGTACACCGGCGCCGACCTGGCCAAGGACGTTCCCCTCGACCCGGAGCTGACCAAGCTCGGCACCGGCGAGGACCTCAACGACGTCGACGCCCAGAACATCCTCAACGAGCGGATGGGTGGCGACAAGAACAACAACTACGACACCTCGGCCGGCGACATCTCCGAGATCATCGTCGACTCGCTGCCCCAAGGGATGCGCACCCCGGAAGTGCTGGGGATGATCGACCTGCGTCCGTACCTGGCTGCGCTCGACGGCAAGACGATCCTGCACCGCCACCACACCGAAGGCTTCATGTCGCCGCTGTTGCCGGATCGCTCCGAGAACATCGTCGCCCGCACCAAGCCGTACCTCGACAGCGAAGTGACGCGGCTCAAGGACGCCGGCGTCGCCAACCCGGACGTGTTCAACTCGACCTCGGCAGGCGCTTCGCCGCTGCCGACGACGTACGACAAGGACGGCAAGCCGGTCACCGACCCAGCGGCAACCGACGCCGCCGACGGGACCGTGACCGATCCGTTGACCGGCGAGGAGATCTCCCTCGACTCGCTGAACAGCGCCGCCCAGTACTCGCCCGACGACCTGCGCTACATGGTCCAGACCGACCAGTGGTCGCTCGAGGACGCTGCCGCCAACGAGGGCAAGGCCAGCGCGCCGGCGCTGATCGACACCGGCGAGTCGATCAACCCGGGCAAGCGTGGCGGCCGTGCCGGCTACGTCCCCAAGGACCGGGTCAAGAAGTCGCTCACCGCCCAAGAGGCGCTCGGTTACCTGCAGTCGATGCCGCCCGACAAGATCAAGGACATGCAGACCAAGCTGGCCAACGCCGGCTACTACGACGGCCTCGACAACGGCGGCAACTACCTGGTCGGCGACGCCCACGACCAGAACACGCTGATCGCCATGCGCAAGATGCTGACCGAGGCCTACCAGTCGAACAAGCCGATCTCGACGCTGATCGGCGAGCGGATGAAGTCGTACCGGATGAACGTGCGCGATCAGCGCCTGGCCGGGTTGAAGCAGGATCCCGGCTACAGCCGGGCCGCCGCCAACGACTATGCCCAGCAGGTCATCGGCCGCAACCTGCAGCCCGACGAGCTGCGCCAGGTCGAGATGTACCTCAAGTCGCTGGTCCGTGACCGGGCCAGCAACATCGGCGGCAACGAGACCTTCGGCCGTGGCGGCCAGCTCGAGTCCGACAACCCACGCGGCTACGACGAGGGCGACGTACGCGCCGCGCTCGACCAGTCGGAGAACTTCCAAGAGGACGCGCGTGACATGACCAGCCGATCTCTCGACTTCAAGCTGCGGCAGTTGATGCACTGATGCCGACCACCGAACCGAAGCCACCGACCACTGCCAAGCCGAAGCCGAAGAAGGCCGCGCCGCACGTCGAGCAGAACCTCGGCGTCAAGGCCACCGACAAGCGCTACGTCAACCAGACCCTGTTCCCGGGGCTGATGGCCGGCGACGCCGGCGGGATCAACGGCTACAACAAATGGCTCTCCGACGTCTTCGCCCACTCCCAGGATCAGGTGACCCTGGTGCAGCGCGGCGGCGCTGGAGTGCAGGCGTTGTTGTGGCGGGCCCACGTCGACAACCGTGATCCGAACGACGTCCTCAACGACATCGCCGACACGTTCGGCACCGACATCTTCAAGGCTTCCGGTGGTGGCGGCGGAGGTCGAGGCGGCGGAGGCGGTGGCGGTGGAGGTGCTCCCACCCCGGAGCAGATCGAGTCGGCCAAGGCGGAGGTCCGCAACCGGGCCTCGACGCTCGGCCGGCCACTGACCGAGGACGAGGTCACCTTCATCGCCACCAAGGCGGCCAACGAGCACTGGACCGGGGCACAGCTCGACGACAACCTGCTCTCCGATCCGACTAAGATCACCCAGCCCGGTCTGGTCCAGGTGTCCATCGACCAGATCAAGAAGATGGGCGCCGACCAACTGATGAACGTCAGCGATGACACCGCTCGCGAGTGGGCCAACCGGATCAACTCCGGGGAGATGGACCCGACGGCGGTGGCGTCGATCTTCCAGGGTCAGGCCCTCGCCGAGTTCGGTTGGGCCGCGCAGGGGCTGCAGTCCGGGCTGACGATGCGCGACATCCTGATGCCGGCGCGCGACAAGATCGCCAGCGAGCTGGAGCTCGGCGCCGACAACATCGACTTCATGGATCCCAAGTACCGGCAGATGGCGACCGGGGTCGACGACAAGGGCCAGCCGAGAGCAGCGACGATGACCGAGGTGACCCGCGCCGCCCGCAAGGACGTGCAGTGGGCCAAGACCAACAACGCTGCCCGCCTGGCCGCCAACACCGCTCAGCTGCTGCGCCAGACCTTCGAGGGAGGGTAAGTGGCCGACGCACCCGACAACGCGACGACGTTCGCCAACATCTCCAAGTACCTGACCGACATGGATCTCGGCGGGCTGTTCACCATCGGCGCCAACGGCGCGCCGTCGGGGTGGCTGTGGGACCAGATCACCTCCGGTGTCGACAGCCAGGCGGCGATCGAGATCGCCATCGAGCAGACCCCGCAGTTCCAGGCCCGCTACGGAGTGATCAACGACCTGCGCAAGCAGGCCAACTCCGGCGCCGCTGTGCATATCCCCTCGGTGGCCGAAGTCCGCGAGTACGAACAGACCGTGACCGACGTGATGCGCCAGGCCGGGCTGCCGACGTTCATGTACGACAACTGGTCCGACGCCCAGGACCTGATGCGCAAAGGGCTCAGCGCGGTCGAGGTCGAGCAGCGCCTCGGCACAGCATGGGAACGGGTGCAGAACACCGACCCGCTGGTCCGCGACACGTTCAACAACTACTTCGGAGTCCTCGGCGACGCCGCCCTTGCATCAATGTTCCTCGATCCGGGCCGTACCCAAGCAGGACTGGACCGGATGAGCCGCACCGCCTACACCGCCGGCATCGGCAAGCGCATGGGCATCGACGTCGACCAGGCCACCGCCGACCGTGTCGCCGGCTTGCCCAAGACTGACGCCGGCATCTACCAGGACCTCACCCAGATCTCCGGCATCGAGGGCTCCGGCATCCTGACCGAGACGCTCGGCGAGGGCGCCCACGATCTCGGCACCAAGGACGCCCAGGACTCGGTGTTCTTCGGCTCCGGGGCGGCGGCGAGCGAACTCGAGCGCCGCCAGATCGAGCGGAACTCGGCTCGTGCTGCGGTGTCCGGCGGGGCGCTGCGTACCAACAAGGGCCTGACCGGAGTCGGCACCTCCAACGGCTAGATGTCGGCCGTGGCGGCCCAGTGGAATTGGTACATCGTGTCTGCCGTGGCGTTGGCCGTCGTGGTCAGCCAGCCGCTGACGCTGCGCTCGCTGATGTCGTTGAACGACGAGATCACCAGCTTGGTGGCCGCCGCGTTGTAGGCGTTGATATCGCCGGCCGTGCCATCCGACGACCACGCGCTGACCACTGGGACGCCACGCATCGGCACGATGAACTGCGCCTGGTAGATCGCCAGCCTGGTCAGCACCGTTGTGTCGAACACCTTGCAGTACGTCGGGGTCATCCCGGCCGCGTTGACGCTGCCCGGCGCATTCGCGTAGGGGTACGACTTCTGGTAGTACCTCATGCAGTTGATCAGCTCTTGGGCGAAGGGCACCGTGGCGAACGCTGAGGCGAACGACCCGACTTCGAGTTGGCAGCCAGTGACCTGGGCGAAGTTGTTGATCGTGGCGCTCAGGTTGGAGCAACCAACCGCACGGTTGGCATTGGTCTGGGCGGCCCACGACGTGCCCAGCGTGCCGCTCGTGTAGGTCGTGCCACCGCCGAGCCAGATCGCCAACGACAGGCGAGCGGCCGAGTCATTGGTAATCGCCGTCGTCGTATCCCCCGGGAAGGTGACGGTCTTGTACTCCCAGGTGTTGGCAGCATTGACCGTGAACGTCGCGCTGATGCAGCGGTTGCCGGCGCCCTCGGAGCGGAACAGCTCGACCACGAACGTGCCGATTGTGTTCATGTTGATCCAGAAGCTGCAGGTCACCGCCCTGGCCAGCGGCGTGCCCCACAACAGGTGCTGGAGATTGAACCCCTCGATGCTCTGCCCGAACAGCAAGTAGTCACCGGCGGCCGGCGCGGCGTCGGCGGTGGTGCACAGCAGCTTGGAGCACAGCACGAACTCGGTATTGGCCGGCCCGGCGGCGAGCTGTGACAGCGTGTAGGTGCCGAGCCCGCCGTTCCTGATCGCCCAGCGATCGACGACTTTCTGGCCGGCGTCGGTGGTGATCCCGGTGAGGGCGCTGACGCGCTGATTGATGACGTGCGCGCCATTGTCGAGCAGGTTGGTTCGGTGCTTGTGCGGCGAGAACGCGCTCACCAGCGCCGGGTCCTGGGAGATCGCAGCTGGGTTGACTTGGTCCTGTGGCACCACCAAACAGTACGGGTCCACCACTGTGAGAATCGGGACTGCTACTTTCTCACCCGTCAGGTGAGCTCGGTAGGGCCCTGGCACTGGTAGTGGAGCTACGAGGACGTGGCCGCTCCGCATTCGGGAAAGATCTCACCGCCTCGCCGAGCGGTGACGCGAGCCAAGGCGCGATGGCACCCACAAGGAGTAACCCAATGCCCGCAGAAGACGACGAACTCGAACAGGAAGCCGAGCTCGATGACGAGAACTCATTGCCAGGCCTGCGCAAAGCGGCCAAGGAAGGCAAGAAGGCTCTCAGCGAGGTCGCAATCCTCCGTCGTGAGAACCTGTTTCTCAAGGCCGGCATCGACACCAGCACCAAGCTGGGCACGATGCTGTTCAAGACGTTCGAGGGAGAAGATCTCGAAGCGTTGAAGGCCGAAGCCACCGAGATCGGTGCGCTCAAGGCCCCCGACGCAACACCTGCACCGGACCCCGCCCGCCTGCTCGAAGAGCAACAGCGGCAGGGCCTGTACGACGGTCTCGGCTCCGGCCAGCCGTCAGGACAGGAAGCCCCGGAAACTGAACACCCGGTCCAGAAAGCACTCAAGGGCTACCAGACGGCGATCCGCGCTGGGGCTGACGAGGATGCTGCTCGAGCGGATGCGATGGGACAGGTGGTCGGCGCCGGCGTCAAGGGCGACAAGCGAGTGTTCTTCGATGCTGCAGCTCACTACGCAGCAGCCGAGGAGCAAAACCGTTTGGCCGTCTCCCGACCCCGGGGATGATTCGAGACTGTGAGCCCGGCTGCGTAGAGCACTACGCCTGCCGGCTGAGAGGCAAAGGGTTGCAGGTGTCGCCACGGGCGACGCCAACCAAGACGCTCAACTGGCGGCCCACGCCATTCGAGCCCCCCTCGATCAACGCCAAGATCATCTACGACGAACGACCCGATGGGTCGAAGATGCCGCTGATGAATCCTGACGGGACCGTGGTTCGCCATAAGCAGTACCGCGAGCACGAGCACAAGATCGAGGCGATCCGTCGCAATTTTGCCAACTCGAACAATCCCGAATAGGAGTGACCAGCTATGGCTGAGGAACTTGTAGGCCCATCCGCATTCTCGTTCAACCTGACGACCGAGACCCCACTCGACATCGACAGCATGATCTACATGCTGGCTCCGGAGGATCTCCCCCTGATCCACGGTGTCAACAGCGACGGCGTGCCGTTGCTGCCCCAGACCCCAGCCAACGACATCACCGTCTACTGGCTCGAGGAGAACGCCCCGCTGCCGCGCTCGACGCTGGCCGTGGCCCTCACCGACGCCGTCGGCACCTCGGTGCAGACGCCCGCCGGCGGCGCGGTCAAGTTCAGTGTCGGCGACGGCATCCGCATCGACAACGAAATCATGATCGTCACGGCCGTCAACACGACGACCGAGATCCTGACCGTGACTCGTGGTACGGCGGCCGAGACCAACACGACCGGCGCGACGCACGCCATCGGCGCGGAGATCATCGGCCTCGGCTCGATCCTCATCGAAGGTGCGGTCGGCTCGACGAACTTCCAGGGCCGTGACCGGTACTTCAACTACTGCCAGATCTGGTCCAAGAAGCTGACCATGAGCCGCACCGAGCAGTCGATCTCGAAGTACGGGATCCCCTCGGAGCTGGCCCACCAGCTCGTCAACCAGATGCACAACGCCGGCGTCGGCATCGAGCAGGCGGCGCTGTACGGCGTCCGCCACATCCATGCCACGACCTCGCGTCGTCAGACCGGCGGGTTGAAGTACTACCTGGCCAGCAACGTCGACACGACGACCACCTGGCTGACGGTGGAGACCATCGAGGACCGCCTCCAGGCGGCCTACGACCTCGGCGGCAAGTTCGACTTCATCATGGCCCGGCCGGCCGCGTTCGGTGCGTTGGACAACACCACCGGCGCAGAGCGGATCCAGACCGTGACCGTCGACGACGCCTCTCGTGGCCGCAAGCGAGCCCAGTCCGTGATGACCGAGTTCGGCGAGATCGGCCTGGCCCGCAACCGTTGGTGCAAGACCACCGACGCGTTCGGTGTCCGCCGCGCCGGCTTCTCGATGCGCAAGTTCGCACCGATGCAGGTCACCCACCTGGCCAAGACCGACGACACCGACTCCTACATGTGCGTGATGGAGGCCGGCTTCCAGGTCAAGGGCGAAGCCCACATGGCCGCATGGACCGGACTCGATCCGAACTCGGCGATGCCTGCCGACCTGGTCTAGTTCTCGGCTTCACACGAGAGCGGGGCCCCGGGGAAACCCGGGGCCCTTGACCACCGGAAGGATGTTCAATGGCACGCACCGGAGTACTGAGTACCGCAGAACGGATCCGTCGCCACCTCGGCCCGGGCCACAACATGGAAGTCGCCGTCCTCGCTGTGGCGATCGACGACTCGACCACGACCGTCAAGTTCCTGGGGACCGCCTTGCCGCGTGGCGTGCAGGTCGGCGTCACGCTCGGCATCGACACTGAGCTGATGCGAATCATCTCGTTGGACACGTCCAACGTGCAGGTCACCGTGATCCGTGGCTTCCTCGACTCGGAGGCCGCCAACCACGCCGACCTGGCCCAGATCGACATTGCCCCCCGCTTCTCGATGCTCGACATCGTCGACGCGATGCAGTCGGAGATCGACTCGTGGGGCACCTCGTTGTACTACACGCTGGCCGACACGCTCACCGTGGCCCCGTCGGCGCAGACCGTCGAGCTCCCGGTGGAGTGGACCGACTGCCTCGGCGTGGTCCGCTGCAACCAGAACGAGCTGTCCTCGACCTCGGACGCCACCGTCGTCTGGCCGGAGCTGCCGATCCGCATGATCCGGGGCACCGCCTCGACCTTCGACGGCGCAACGGTCAGTGGCATCCTGCTGCGGTTCCTCGAGCCGATCCGCTACGGCTCGGTGTACGTCGTGGTGGCGATGCCGTTCCACGGCGACGGGATGACCACCGCGCAGGACCTGGTCACCGACTTCCACATCCCGACGTCGATGCTCGACGTGCTCGAGATGGGCGCCCAGATCCGCCTCATCGCCAACAGCGACTACGGGCGCGGCTCACGCCAGCCACAAGACGAGGCCCGCCGCGCCGAGGAAACTCCGATGGGGTCGATGGTCTCCATCGAGCAGCTCGGCATCGCCCGCTACGAGCGTCGCAAGGCTGCAGAGGTGCGCCGGCTGCGGCACGCCTACCCGATCCGGATCGTGTAATGCCGTTCCCCACCCCGCTCTACTCGTTCCCGTTCTACCTTGGTGGTGGACCGGTCGCGCCCGGCGGGCCATCGGAGACCGGCGGCGTCACCGACTGCGTCCCCGACACCGTCACGCTGGACGGCTACACGTTCCCGGTCGAGCTGAACCACTCCGAGGCGGCGTGGCGCTCCGGCGCGCAGGACACGTTCCGTGACACCGTCGTCGCCAACGAGCAGCCCAACGACAGCCTGTTCAACGCCCGGGGGGCGTGGGCCCGCTACAAGTACAACTGGAAGCACGGCTGCGGCCAGACGCTCGGCGACACCGATGCCGAGTCCGACGACCAGCGCTACCGCTCGAGCTTCGGGATCGCCTGGGACACGCCGTACCAGCTGCAGCTGTTGCGCGCGACGAGCAACGCCCGCTCGGTGACGAACTCCAACCCGATGCTGATCCGCAGCGACATCTACGTGTTCGGCACCGATGGCACGATCCTGTACCGCACCACCGACTTCGTCACCTGGACGGCGATGACCGCGCCCGGCGGGACGATCACCGGCCTGGCCTCCGACGGCACCGACTTGTATGTCACCACCACCACGGTGACCGTCAAGTACGTCGGTGCGGCCACCGTCTCCACTGCCTTCGCCACCCCTCCGGGGCCCGGCGACTCGATCGCCTTCGTCTCCAACCGACTGCTGTTGTCAACTGGCAACGTCCTCAAAGAGATCGGCGCCACCGGCGCCACCGTGTCGACGATCAAGACCCACTTCCAAGCAGCGTTCCGCTGGACGACGTTGTTCAACATCGGCTCACGCATCTACATCGGCGGCTTCGCCGGGTCGCGTTCGGAGCTGCACACCGCCACGACGGACTCGGCCGGCAATCTCGTGCAGAGTCAAGAAGCGGCACCACTGCCGCCCGGCGAGCTGCTCCGCTTCGGGCTCAGCTTTGCCGGGTCGGCAGTGTTGTGCACCTCCAACGGCGTGCGCGTCGCCGATGTCTCCGGCGATGGCACGCTCACCTACGGCCCGCTGATCACCGAGCCCGGCGACGTGCGCTGCGCGACCGCCGACGGCAACAAGGTGTGGACCGGCTACTCGGCGATGGCCGGCGCAAGATCAGGTGTGCTCCGAATGGTGATGGACCAAGAGGTCCAGCCGCTGCAGCCCGCCTATTGCAATGACATCTTCGAGACGACGCTGGTCGCTAACGTCACCGGCGTCGTCCGGCTCGGCTCGAGGACCTGCTTCGCCGTCGCCGGTTCGGGGTTCTGGGTCGAGTCGGCGACAACCTACGTCGGCACCGGCGAGATCCTCTCCGGGCTGATGGCGCTGGGCACCGTCGAGCCGAAGGGGCTGATCGGCCTCGACGTCAACTTCTCAGCGCTGTCCGCCGGCGAGTCGATCGAGGCCCGCGTCTACGACCGGGCGGGCACACTGCTGGCCGTCGGCACCGAGTCGACCGCCAATGCCGAGGAGCTGACCATCGACCTTGCCGGCTCGCAGGTCGGGTCGTTCGAGGTCAAGATCATCCTGTCGGGAACAGGTGCGTCCACCCCGACGCTGTATCGCTGGCGGCTCAGGGCGTATCCGGTGGCTCCGCCGGTGCTGCAGTGGGTGTTGCCCCTGATCGTGCACGAGAAGGTCGTCATTGGTATCGGCGAGGGCTACACCCAGCCGTTCGATCTCGAGGAGATGCACCTGTGGATCGAGGACCTGTACGCGACCAAGCGGTACTGCGTGTTCCGGGTCGGGACGCGCGGCTACCGGGTGCGCGTCGACAACTTCGAGTGGCGGGCACGGAAGTGGACGTCGGACGGACGCGGGCCGCAGGGCCTGCTCGTAGTGCAACTGGTTGCGGCTTAGGAGGCCCTGATGGCGAACGAATGGATTGACAAGGCCTACGGCGGCGGTGCGGTGGCGACCACCCTCAACGGTGGGATCAACGCAGCGGTCACCTCGATCACCGTGACCAGCGGATCGAACCTCGGCCTCGACGGCTCGACGGGCCCGTACGTGATCACCGTCGACCGCACCACGCTGGCTGCCAGCGAGGAGAAGATGCTGGTCACCGCCCGCGCCGGCAACGTGCTGACGGTGCAGCGTGGCTACGACGGCACCACGGCGGTCTCGCACCTCACCCTGGCCTCGGTCGAGCACGTCATGGACGCCTTCTCCATCGAGCAGGCCAACGCGATGGCGTCGGCGGCTTCGGCCAACGGGTCGATGTCGTACCGCTCGGCGGCGTTCGGCTACTCGCAGCTGCCCATCGGCACCAGCGGGCTGCCGATCGTCTCCAACGGCTCGATCCCGCAGTACGCCGCGCTCGGCCTGACCGGCCTGTCGGCTGCGGTGCAGGCCCTGCTGTACGTGGCCGGGGACATCAAGTGCTCGATCTCGTCGACGGAGGACACCGGCTGGTTCCTGATGAACGGCCAGACCCTGGTCAACGCCCAAGCCAACCTGCCTGCACTGTGGGCCAAGGCGCCGGCGGCGTGGAAGTCGGGCTCGAACCTGATCCTGCCGGACTGGCGCAACCGGGTGATGGTCATGGACGACTCCGGCGCGTCACTCACCCTCGGCGGCCTCGCCGGCCCGGTCCCCTCGGCGGGCACGATGCCCAAGACGATCGCCTCGGGCAACCTGCCGCTGCACACCCACACCATCGACCACGACCACGGCTCGGTCACCTCCGGTGGCAACTCGGTCGATCACTTCCACAACCTCAACGGTGCGACCAACAACGACTCGCCGACCCACGCCCACCAGGCCCCGCCCAACGCCGGCACGACGGCGTTCGTCGTCAACGGGACCGGCGACCTCGGCGGCGCCGGGATCGCCACCGGTGGCGCGGCGTATGCCTTGAACTCGGTGACCGGCCCGCCCAACGCACTGCACAACCACACGATCAACCAGAACACCGGCGGGGCCAGCGCCGGCCACACCCACGCCGTCGACCTGCCGAACTTCACCGGCTCGTCGGGCAATGGCGGCTTCGCCAACACCGCTCTCGACATCACCCCGTCCGGCGGCGTCGTCAACTTCTTCATCAAGGGCCACTAGATGATCACGCTCTACCTCGCCGAGGACGTGCAGAACGCCGTCCCGTCCTGGTTGAACAACTGGGGTGGAGCGATCGTGCTCGTCGCGGCCGTGGCGGCGGCGATCGGCGTACTGTGGACCAAGGTGATCTGGCACCCGCGCTCCCCGATCCGGCGCACCACGATCTGGGTGTTCACCCGCCTGGTCGGTGAGCCGATCACGCGCAGCTGGAACAAGCGCGCCGAGCACCTGATCAACAACGTCATCACCCCGCAGCTCGACGGGATTCGCACCGAGGTCCGCGACCTGGCCGAGGTCAACGAGACCCAGCACGTCGCCAACGCCACCCGGATCGACCACCTGACCACCGAGGTCGAGGCCAACAACAAGATCACCGCGCACATGGTCGACGTGATGGGCCGCTACATCTTCCTCGATCCGGCGCTGCCCAAGAAAGAGATCACCGGCGAGACGCCGGTCACCGAATAGGGTGACATCTGTGACCGAAGTGCTGTACCCCAACGGCTATTCGAGCACTGGAGGACCGGGTATCCCACGGGCGATGTCGTCGATCGAGCTGCGCGTCGACGTCAAGGCCCTCGAGCCGGAGTTCTGGCGGCGCGTCAAGGCGCTGATGATCCACTCCGGCGGCACCATCGGCGTCGGCGGTGGGGCTCGCTCCACCGAGGCGCAGCGGTTGCTGTTCTTGTCGCGCTATCACATCGACGACGTCAACGGCACCGTCCGCTACAACGGCCATCTGTGGGCCAAGAACCCCGGCGTGGCCTCCGCCGCTCCTCCGGGCTCGTCGTATCACGAGGACGGCACCACACCGAACGGGGCGCTGGCCGTCGACATGGTCGGCGACCTGACGGTGCTGCGTACCGACGGCTACAAGTTCGGGCTGATCGAGTTCGCTGACGTCAACAACGAGCCGTGGCACGCCCAGCCGCTCGAGCTGCCCCACGCTCGCCGCGAGTTCGATCTGCCCACGATGTACCCCCTGCACGCCTGGCAGTTCCCCCTTACGCCGGCGCCACCCCCCGAAGGAGAGCACATGGAGTTGGCCGTACTGACGCTGAACAACACTCAGCCCAAGACGACGTTCCTCGGCTACGTCAACCTCAAGCCGACGCCGGGCGGTGGCGTCAATCCGCAGTTCTGGGATGTGCTGTGGATCGACGGCGCCGACCCGGCTGCCGTCAAGATGCTCGAGGACCAGATCAACTTCGGCGGCGCCAAGACCTACGAGTTCGGCGAGCACGTCGCCAAGAGCCTGTGGCTCCTGAACGAGGACCTGCCAACCAGCCTCCTGTCCGACGGCCGGCCGTGGTCGGTGTCAGACTGGGGCCGAGTGGGGAGCAAGGCAGCATGAACCTCCCAGCATTGTTCGAAAGAGCCAAGGTGCTGCTCAAGTCCGCATTGGCATGGCTGACGGTGATCGCAGCGGTACTCACCTACGTGCTGCAGCAGATCAAGGACGTCGACGGCGTGCCGCCGTGGCTCCTCAAGTCGCTGACCACCGTCGCAGGTGTCGTCGCCATCATCATCGTTCAGGTTCGCCGTGTCACCCCGGTGTCACCGGATCAGCGTGGTCTCCTGCCTCCGCAGGGCCCGGCCACACCGACGCTCGATGCCGAAGGGGAGATCTACCAGCCCGACGCCGGCCTGACGCTGATCGAGTTGATCGTCGGCGGGGCGGTGCTGATCGTCATCGCCTACTTCCTACTCCGCTAATGCCCGGTCGATGCGGTCGATGACCTCGTCGAGGTCATGCCAGACCGATACGACGCCGCCGTTGACCAAGGTGATGTCGACGACGTCGTCGTGGTCCCAGGACTGTGCCACCGTCACGACGTGGTCGACGTAGATCTCGCGCGTGCGCATCTTCGCATCTTCGCCCATGATGCTGATGATCTCAGTGAAAGAAACGTGGTTCATGCTCGTGCTCCTATCGGTGGTGGTGCTGCCCGCCGGCGGGCGAGCAGAGACTGGGTGCTGGTGGCGGTGTCGAACTCGGTCATCATCTGCAGCACGACCTCGACGCCGCACAGCTGGTGCTCGAGGACCTCGTACTTGGCGAGGTGGGCCTGGACGATGCGGCTGTCGTCGTCGAGGACGTCGGCGATGGTCAGCGCGTCACCGATGGCACGCATCAGCTTGTCGAGGTCCGGCTTGACACGGCACACGTCGATGCCGGCGCGACGCGCGGCGGCCGGACGCGACGGCGGCATCGGCAGGATGAATCGGCAGGACAGTTGTACCGCCCCGGTGTAGTTCGTCGGCCACCCGTGCAGATTGCGGGCCAGCGTGGCGACGTCGACGACCTTGCCGCGCCATGGATTGAGGACGGCCCCGTTGTCGGAGATCAGCTGGGTGAACTTCTTGCCCTTGATCGACACGGCCTTCATCGAGCCCTGCGGGATCGGTACGCCGGCGACGAAGAATGACAGCGCAGTTGGAGATGTGCCCGTCATAGTGGCTTGAACCTCCGGTACAGGCCGATCTGCTCGGCCAGATTGCGATCGCCGTCGAGCCAGCTGTGGTGGACGCGGCACAGCAGCACGCAGTTGTCCTCGTCGAGGTCGCCGTCGGGCCACACCGAGCGCGGGACGATCTCGTGGACGTCGAGGTGTCCGCTGCACGGTGGTGCGACGATCTCGAGTTCCATCCAGTTGGCGCAGACGAAGTTCCAGAACTGGCAGGACACGTCGCGGTTGCGGATGTGTTCGACCACGGTGGCACGTCGTCCTGCTTTGCCGGCTTTCTTGCGCCCGATGCGAGCCAGGGGTGATCGCGTCAAGGTGCTTGTGCCACGGCGGAGCGGGGATCGCTTCACCGGGTCGCCTCGTCGGTATCGGGCGAGAGGTGAGTGGTCGTGTGGTCAGGCATCGGCCGGCCGATATTCGCGGTCGTTGGCGCTGAGACCACCGAGCATCTCGGCGATGGTGATGGCCCTGTCGTAGTCCGTGTACGAACGGAAGCGGGCGATCAGCTCGCGGAACAACTCCTCAGTGGTGGCCAGACCGAGGTTGGCGGTCTCCTTCTTGGGCGGCGCGGTCCAGGCACCGGCTCCGCTGCCGACGCCGGCGTGGATGATGTAGTCGGGAGACCTACCGGCCCCACCACCGCCGCCCGTCATCGCGAAGCACGGCAGGCCGTCGAAGCTGTGCATCCAACCACCGACCGCCCTGCCCAACGGGCGGACACCCGGCTCGTAGTTGTCCCGGATCTGCTCGCCGCAGGTGCAGCGGTCATTGATCGGGGCGTCGGTTATGGTCATCTCGCTCCCTCCAGTCGGGTGGTCTTGGGGGCAGCGCCCCACTTCTCGGTGTGTTTGTGCCAGCACAAAGGCGGATGTGCCCTCCGTAGACGGCCGATCAGCCGGGTGTGCTTCAAGCACAGCGGGCAGCGGTAGGTGGACAGCAGTCGGCGCTTCATCGCTTCACCCACCGGACCAGCAGCGCACCGACCACGCAGAGACCGAGCGCGGTCGCGCCGAGCGGCGGGCCCGACGTGCCGGTGACCGGCAGTGGTGTGCCGACCTCGGTCCAGGTCGCACCGTCGTCGATGAGGATGGTGTCGCTCGTGCCGGCGCTCACTTGGTCCGCCATTGCACTCGGTTGTTGGCGAAGCCGATCGGCTCGATGACCTCGGCGCGCACCTTGTCGCTGCAGACCCGCATCCGGGCGATCTCGCCATCGGTCTGGGCCTTGACTGCCTCGACGTACATGTCCTCGTCGAGCCCGAAGTTGGCGGCGTCGGCGCGCAGCCTGGCTTCCACCTCGAGCAGCTCCTCGGAGATCACCTCGGCCTCGACGATGTCTACTTGATCGCCAACTTGAACGCCGGCGTTCAACTCAGGGACCACGGAGAGGGCGCTGTGTGGCCCTGTGCCGATCGACCCCACCGGAGTGCCGGACTGCAGCTCCTCGACGCTGGTGCGGACAGCCAGCCGGGGCACGACGAAGTTCCGCTTGCCGGTGGGTGTCTGCTTCTCGCGGCGCTCGACGCTGAGCACCGCGTCGGCCATGTGGCCGCGCCGGTTCAGCTCCTGGATCAAGTCGTACATCCCCGGCAGCTCCTGGTGGGCGTTCCAGCCCTTGGTGTCCAACCGCCAGGTGCCGAGGAAGGCGAACTCGGGCAGGATCACGGTCAGCCGCGAGACCGCCGTGCACTCCAGCGCGCCCTTGGCCGCGCAGATGCACGGCACGTCGACCATCTCGTAGTCGCCGTCGCCGCACAGCTGCGGCGTCGCGCAGGTCACCCCGTCGCAGCGGCGTAGGTTGCCGCCCGTCGCCTTCCACAGCTCGTACCACGTCGACAGCCCATCGCTCGGCAGGTAGACGCGGACCTCGTTGGACTCGGTGATCACCTGCCATTGGTGCGAGGGACTGGCCTTGGGTTCGTCCCATGCCTCGACGGTGCCGCCGTACCTGGCAGCGATCTGCTCGATGACGGCGCGGTCGGGTGAGGTGAAGCGCAGCGTGTTGATCGACGCCGGCCGCATCTTGCCATTGGCCGCCTTGGTCTGGATCCCCAGCCGGATCCGCCCGGCTTCGGGCGCGCGCCGGTCGATGTCGGCGATGGCGGTGATGGCGTGTCGCTTCATTGCACCGTCGGCTTCACCGGTAGCAGCTTCATCTTGGTGACGTGCGAGTGCGTCGGGCCATAGCCGTCGCGATCCGGGTCGCTCTCGTCGAGGTAGTGTTGACGTTCGATCGTGGCGAGCATCGTCGCTTCGTTCTGGTTGTTGGCATCGACCTCCCAGATGTCGACGGTGGTCGTCTCGAATGCCACGCTGTAGGTCTGCTTCACTGCTTCTCCTTGGGGTTGTCGGGGTGGATCTCGTAGTGCATGAGCTCGCGGCCGTCGTAGCTCTGGACTCCCGCTTCTCGGAGCAGCCCAGCCTGTACGAGCAAGCCACGAGAGCGAGCGACGACGTTGCGTTGCTGGCGTCGGCCGGTGTGCCACTCGAGCCATGCGGTCAGCATCGTGTCGTTGAACGCTGGATGACCGAACTGTCGTCGCACTTCGCTGGCGTAGACCCAGATGCCGTTCATCAGCGTCGTGTCCTTGGCGATGGCCTTGAGCGCCTGGTCGCTGGTGTACGGATCGCCCTTGCGAGCGTGGACGCGGGCCGGCTCGAACGGCAGCGTCGGCTGTTGCGGCTTGTTCGGGCCGAGACATGTCGGGCAGCACGATTCGTGCACATCCTCGCCGCACGCTTTGTAGTTCCAACAGCCGGCGGTGGGATCGTCACGTCGCGGGCAGCCCTCGGCGTGGTAGGTGTGCGCGTTGACGGTCATCAACGGCGCGCCGCAGACATAACAGACGGACTTCATGACGCCCCCGGCATCAGCGCCGGCATCTGGTTGTTCTCGTAGGCCTTGGCGATCTGCGGACGAGTGAAGTCGCCGACGGTCTGCCCATTGGGCAGCACCAGGTAGGCGAGGAACTCGTCCTCGAACTCGGCGATCCCCGACTCCACTGCTTCGAGCTTGGCCTTGACCGCCAGGTTGAGGGCGCGCCACCGTTGCCGGCAGGCCTGCTCCCACGCCGCAGCCGCAGCCGTCGTCGTCCGTGCGCCACGCGCGTGGTGGGTGAACTCCCGATCGTCCGGTCGCGGGAGCGGCAGGTCGAACTTGATCCGCCGGTCGTGCGACTCGAACATGATCACCGCTCGCCCGGCCTCGGTCATGTACCCGAACGCCGTCGCTCCGTAGCGCTGCAGCGTGCGCTCGAGCTCGGCGCGGGAGCGCTCGACGGAGACGTCGGTGTTCTTGGCGTAGGTGGTCATGGCTGGCACCACTCGACGGGCTGCTCGTAGACGTCGTAGGGATCCTTCGGAACGGACCAGTCCATGCACAGGGCGACGTACTGCCACGCCTCCCAGCGGCGCTCGGCGGCGAGCAGGTCGGCCCTGGAGTCTCGACCCTCGACCTCGCTCTTGTTGTAGTCGTCGACCTCCTCCTGAGTGGTCATGCCGTAGGCCTCGGCCTCGGCCAACGTCATCGGTGGCAGAGGATCGCGGACGTAGATCACGCTGGCGGCGTCGGCCCAGATGCGTATGCGCAGGGCCTTGAAGGCGTCGGCGCTGTTCATGCGTCGGGTCCGATGTACTGCTCGGCGCGCAGCTCCTCGGTGGGCGTGCCCTCGGTCTTGGTCGAGATCGTCACGCTGGCCGCGCCGTCCTCGATGCACCGCGTACGGAAGTCGCAGTAGTCGCAGATCCACGTCGTGCCCGACGAGCGAACCGTGCCCTGCATGTCGAGCTTGACCCACGTCGCCTTGCCCCGCGCCGGCGCCGGGTTGGTGACCATCGCCCCGCCGGGGTAGGACGGGTGCGACAACGTCCGCTCCGGGAGGATCTGCTGATCGCCGATCGCCGGTTGTGCCAGGTGCAGGATGCGGATCTGACGCTTGGCCTCGACGGCCACCGCCTCGCGCAGGGTCTTGGTCGTGCCGGGGAACGGCTCGTCCATGTCGTACACCCACTCCGCGCAGAACCGGCCGAACTCATCGGCACCGACGGCGCGGGCGACGTCCGGGGCGAGGTTCTCGAACGAGAAGTAGACCAGGCGGATGCGCTGCGCACCGACGGCGACGGCAACGATCGCTGCCTGCATGGCGTGTTCCCACTTCGGGCCTTCGGGGGGGCCGTTGAAGTTCGATGCCATCAGCTTGTAGCCGTAGCCGCCGACGGTCTTGATCTCTGCCACCTCGAGCGGCTGGTTGTCGTCGTAGAAGATCCAGTCACCGTGGGCCGAGCCGGGGAAGCCGGCGGGACGCAGGTCGATGGCCTCCTCCGGGAACCAGCCCCACTTGTGGCCGTTGGCGGTGTGTCCTTTGAGCACGTCGGACTTGTCGAGCTCGTCGTGGACGATCGAGCCGAGCCTCATGCGGAACACGCTCGCCGCATCGCTGGCGTCGGTCGGCTCGATGTCGGTCAGGCTGTACCAGAACTGGCGGTCGCAGCGCTGCGACACCGCGCTGGCCCGCAGCGGCAGCTCGGGAATGGCACGGGCCCGGCGGAAGTCGGGGCCGGCCTGGAACTGTTCCCACCACGCGGCGGCGATCGGCGCGGCAATCATCTGCTCGTCGGATGGGACCGGCGCATTGCCGTTGGGCCGGCGCGCCGGGAGATCTTCGTGCGGTTCATTGATGGGCATCGGCTTCTCCTTGGTGGGGTGGATTGTGTACGAGCTTACACCTTGGGTGTTACAGTCCCGGACCATGCGAACAGTTCGATCAACAGGTGACCAGTACGCGGCAGAGATCCTCCGGACGATCAAGAGGGTGCGCGAAGAGAACAAGGCCTGCACTGCCAAGGAAGTGTCGCGGTTGATGCGCGAGACGCACAACCTGGTGGTGCGGCAGCTCGATGTGCTCCGCAGCCACGGCTATGTGAAGTGGACGCAGATGCCGGGCTCGCTCGTGGTCACACCGGAGGGCGGCAAGTACATCATCGCCGTCGAGGCCGGAGCTACACCGCTGGCCGATGCCAAGCGGGCTCGCCTCGAGGCGGAGGAGACCAAGTCCTTCGACGACAGTCGTCCCGAGAACGCAGAGAGCCCCCCGTTGGATCCTGCTCCTACGGGGGGCTCTCTCGTTGCTGAATGACTGAGCCGGGGACGGTTGGCTCCGTCAGTCAGAATCCTCCAAGGGCAGCGACACGACGCCCTTGGCCTCATTGATCTTGCGCTTCTGCTCACCGATCACGCTATCGACGAGACGCTTGTCGACGATCGTCGCCACGCCGGCGCGCAGCGTGTGCTTGCGCGACAGCGACTCGGTGTCTTTGATCACCGGGAAGGCGACGTTGGTGACCTCGCACTCGAGGACGACGTAGACCTTGTCGCCGTGGTGCAGCTCGGTGTGTTCGATCGACATCGCTTGCGACAGTCCGTCGCCGGCGTTGGTGATCGCAACGGTGGATGTGATGACGTCATGGCCATCGAATGTTCCAAGACCCACTGGTTCTCCTTGGTGGTTGAGGTGTGTAAGACCTTACACCATGGGTCGCGGCATCATGAACATCTCGTCGGCCGGACAGTCGGCGTCACCGATGAACGTGTACCACAGGGTCGCGTCGCGCACGGTGATCGAACGTCGCTCGATGGTATGCACGCTCTCGGTCACCGGGTAGCCCTGGAACGCCTCGGCAATGATGGCGGCGAGGACGTGCATCAGAAGCTGCGATGCATCGTGCGGTGGATGTCCGGGCCCGGTGTGTTCGGCGCGGGCCGGCCGTTGCGCCACAGGTCTGCCTCCGGGCAGCTGGCGAAGTGCGACGTGTACCGCTTGCCGTCGTCACCGGGGATGTCCTCCGAGAACATCTCGCCCACCGGCACGACGAACGAATGCACGGGTCGGCGCATGTCGAGGCGGATGTTGCCCCCGTCGACGGGCTCGGCGTTGACCGGCATCCGTTTGCCGCGCTCAGTCAGGGTCCAGATGATCGGAGCCTGGCACGATGCGCAGTGGGCAGAGTTGTGTGTGTCGCCGTCCATGATGGACGAGTGTACGCCGTTACACATTGAAGTGCCAGGGGCAAAGGCCTCGCAGAGCAGGATGGCGACACACACAACGATCAAGGCGATCAGCATTCAGCTGCTCGCGTACCCGCCGAAGTACCAACCCTCCGGTGTCTCGATGGCCAGCGCCGGTCCCCACTTGTCGTCGTAGATCTCGTACCAGTTGTCGAGGGCTTGCGCTGAGACCAGCGTGCGCAGCGTGTCGATGTCCTCTTTGATCTGCTTGTAGATGGGGTAGCTGTTGAGCTGCTCGTCGGTGATCTCGTCGTTGATCGAGCTGATCGCGTAGAAGAACCGATCAGGCGTCATCCCCTCGGGCAGTCCGCCGGGGAGCACGGCCTTGGTGCAGCCGGACTTGACGTTGATCTGACCGGTGTAGGCACGGTGGCCGTACTCGTAGTTGGCCGCGTCGACGGCGTCGTTGAAGGCCTGCTCGAGCGTGCCGGGCCAGGGTCCGGTCTCGAATTGGTCGGCGCCCATCAGACACACACCGCCTTGATGATCTGCAGGGCCTTGGCCTTGAGCGGCTCCGGGCGCAGCAGCGTCCGGGTGACGTAGGTGTCCTTGCTCTTGTAGGCGCGGAGGTGATCGAGGTACTCGGTGGCGCAGTTCATCAGCCCGAGTGCCGTGCCGTGGGCGGCTGCGTTGGTCTCGCCGTTGTAGCACTGGGTGAAGATCCCGCGCGCGCCCTCCCAGTTCTTGAGCACCCGGTCGGAGTGGACCACGCCGGGGGCCAGCGGGAAGAACTCGTCGAGGAAGGCGTTGTAGTTCCCGGTCGTGACCGGGATACCGAGCAGCTCCTCGGCCAGCTCCTGCCACTCCGCCGCTTCCGACCTCGAGCCCATGATCACCTGGCGTGCCTCGTTGATCCGGTCCTCGACGTTGGCGGTGTGGCGGAAGACGAACTGGGTCTGGCGCGACTTGGCCTGCCAGTCGGCGGCGTTGTTGGTGTTCTGGCAGACGATGCGGATGCTGCCGGACTGGGCCCGCATCGCCCCGCTGCCGTCGTGGAAGTTGACCACGCTGACGAACGGGTGCGAGATCGAGTTGTCGCCGGGCAGGGTGAACGGCTCGTCGAGCTTCATCAGCGACCAGACGATCGAGCCGCCGCGCAGCGAGCCGGCCGTCTCCCACACAGCGCCTTCGGAGGCGAGCGCTTCGCACACCTCGAACATGGTCTGGTTGTCGATCGGCTGATAGTCGGAGCTGACGCCGTGGCCGATGACCGCGTCGGTGTCGGTGCGCTCGATGAGTGCCGCGCCCTCGACCTCGACGAAGATGTCGCGCTCGACGATCTCACCCTCGACGGTGACGCCGACGAGCTCGCGCTTCTTCTGGTAGGCCGGGACCTTGCGCGGTTCCCAGGTCAGGCCGGCCGCCTCGCGGGCCTCGATGATGTTGGTCGGTGCTGCGGCAAGCAGGTTGCCGAGCCCGTGCCAGGCGGGTTCTCTGACGGTGAAGCCAGTGTCGAACTCGTGACTCATGTGCTGTCTCCTTGGTTGGTGGTTGAGGTTTCGTTGAACATCGTGAACCATTCGGCGGCTTTGACCTTGGCTCGCTCCATCGCGGCGTCGTAGTCGATGACCGGCTCACCGTTGAGGGCATCGGTTGCCATGTTCGCCAGCTCGCCCATGTGCTCAGGGTCGAACGCCCCACCGATGTAGTGCACGGTGGCGACTTGGCGAATCCACTTCAAGGCGCTGCGCAGCCGGTCGATCTCGTCCATCGCTGTGTCGTACCAGTCGTCATCCTCAAAGAAGGTCTTGCTGTAGTCGTCACGGGCACTCATCGTCCGACCACCTTCGCAATGGCTTCCACGCAGCGAGAAGGCGACCGGGAACTAGCAGGGCCATCCCAGTACTGGTCGAGGGCGGCGTTCACCGCAGCGACCTGGCCGTTGACGCGGAACAGTTCGTCATGCAGGTCGTTGACCGTGACCCGGAGATCACCGAGTTCAGCGACCTGGGCGCGCAGTTCGTCTAGCTCGGCGCACATAGCGTCATGCTGTTTGCCGTCGATCGTTTCGGGCGGGTAGTCGTCGCGGGCGTTCATCAGCTGTCGAAGTTGAACACGATGCGGGTGTCGCGCTCACCGACGGTGATGGCGAGCATCTTCATCTGGTCGAGCAGACGGCCGGCGTAGTCGGTGATCACCCCGACCCACTGGATCTGCGTGTAGTAGTACAGGTCGCTGTCGACGAGGGTGTCCCCGCTGATCAGGCGGTCCATCTCGGTGTTGCTGACATTGCGCACCATGCCGCCGGAGACCGAGCCGCACCACTCGGTCAACTCCCGGCCCTCCTTGTAGGCCTTGTACTGCTCGAGGTCGACGACGCCGCGCTTGATGATCGGTGCGTTCCAGTTGTACTCG
>Ga0268265_10000353_pt1 | contig 49811 bp, 49 predicted proteins | sample KBSSwiS52_FD_190355 | JGI IMG/M metagenome (GOLD analysis project Ga0268265, IMG submission 190355) | Switchgrass rhizosphere microbial communities from Kellogg Biological Station, Michigan, USA - KBS Switchgrass S5-2 (SPAdes) (version 2) | ecosystem: Host-associated > Plants > Roots >...
GCGCTGGTAACGCTTCTGGACAGGGTGATTAAACCTCTGTTGGCTGGAGCCGGCAAGACCGAGACCCCTCGGCAGTCCGACCGAGAGGGCACTCTAGACCGCCATTACGAGGCTATCCAACGAGAAATGCGAGGGTTATTCGAGACCCTGGGTATCGCCGCTTGAACATCGACAAAGCTTTGTCGATCGGACGCCGTAAGCGCCTAAAGGACGTAAGGGACCTAAAGGACTTAGAGGACTGGCTTTTTGTCCTTGCTGTCCTTTGAGTCCTTTATGTCCTTTACGTCCTTTCCGGGGGCTTTGAAAAGGTAGGAGGGGCGAGCCCGCGCCAAGGCCCGCCCCCTGGTATTCAGGTAGGTAATCTGAATCGATTGTCAAAGAACAAAGCGGGGGGCGCAGACCTCGCGCCCCCCGCAGGCACTTCTACTTCCTCACTCCCTGACTAGGACTGCGGCTCGGTCGCGACCGGCGGAGCGGTCTTGACGAGGGTGGTGGTCCGCGGACGGCTGCGGCCCGGAGCCACCTGGAACTGCACCAGGCGCTCGTTCTTGGTCCCGAGCAGGCCCTTGACGAGCGCGCGCAGACGGCGCGCGTCCTCGCGGGACTGCTTCATCAGGGCCACCAGCTCCTGGGTGGCCTGCTGGCGCTGGGCGGCGAACGAATCCTGCCGGGCCTTCAGCTCCTGGAGCTGCTTCAGGTTGTCCGCCACGGTGATCCGCTGCGGTTCCGCCGGGGCCAGGGGCTCGGCGTTGTCCTGGCAGGCCCGGAGCAGCTTCTCCTGGTCCTGCACGAGATCGGCGAACGAATTGATGTTGGGCATGGTCTTTCTCCTTTCATGGTTTTGCCCGTTTGTTCCCTTCTTCCTTCGACTTCACGACGTCCCGGCCATCCCGGGCCGAGGCGGCGCACGACAACGGCGACACCCTCACGACGTATCCATCGCGGACCTCCTTTTCCCACGCCCGAGAGGCTCATTCCCCTCGGGAGACATCTTGCAGCCGGTTGACGATGCGCATAGTAATTCGGGCCGGAGACCTTGTCAACCCCTTTTTTGCGCATCCCAGTGGCATTGGATACGATCGAGACCCCGCCGGCGTCTATCCGTCCGGTCCCGGGAGCGATCCGCCCCGAGCCAGAGAAGCCTCGCCCTGGTCCGGGGAGATCTCCCAGAGGGGAAGGGCCGATCCGCCCTGGCTGGCGAGGCTCCCGCCCTGGCTCGGCAGCCGCACCCGGAAGGGGGCGGACCACCCGCTGCCCGGGGCGGACGCTCCCTGCATGAGGGCGGATCCTCCCGCAATCCGGGCGGCAGGCCTGCGCGCCGGGGCGAAAGGCCGCCGGAGCCGGGCGGAGGGTCCGTGAACCCGGGCGATCCGTCGCCGGTTGTGCGCATAGATGTCACGCTTTGGGGCGGAACGGCACTCTACCTCTTGACACGGCCTCTCCGCTCGCCAAGACTACGCGCATATCCATGGAGGGTCGAGATGCCTGTCGACCGTGAATCCCAGGACCGGCGCCGTAAGGCGATGGTGGACATCCTCACGACCACGCCGGCCAAGAAGCAGATTGAAATTGTGCGTGCCTTGCGCAAACTCGGTTTCAAGGTGACGCAGTCGAATGTGAGCCGGGACCTGAAGGATCTCGGCATCGTCCGGAGGGAGGGCTTCTACCGTCTTCCGGCCCCGAGAGGGGACGAGAGCGAGATCAACAGGATGGAGTCGTTCATCCGGCGGGCGTGGACGGCCGGCCCCTACATGATCGTGATCGGCACGACCCAGGGGACGGCGAAAGCGGTGGCGGCGGGCATCAAGGGAGCCGCCTGGCCCGAGACGAGGGGCATCCTGGCCGAGGACGAGACGGTCTTCCTGGCCACGGACAACGTCTACGACACCCGGCTGCTGCTCCAGCGGCTGAAGAGGATCGTGAAGACGTGACCCCATCCGGGAGCTCTTTGACAACTGGCAAGGGACGGCGGCCGCCGAGTCCAAGGCCGCCGCCGTCCCGAACAGGACCCGCCCGAAACGGTGGGTCCGCGTTGGAGGGGGCTCCGGAAGGTGTATCCGGAGCTCCCGCCTGCGCATTTTCTTGAAGAGGTACACTAAGGCCTGGGGGGTGCTGTCATGAACGAAGGCTCCGACACCAAGCAGGCGGTGATCTCCTACCCCGCCGGCCTGCCGCAGCTCCTGAAGCTGTCGGACAATGAGTTCGCCCGCGAGTTGCGGTTCCTCGCCGCCGCTAAGCTGTTCGAGTTGGGGCGACTGTCCTCTGGGAAGGCGGCTCGACTGGGAGAGATGAGCCGAGTGTCCTTCCTCCACGAGTTGGATCGGATCGGCGGATCGGCGATCAACCTCCGGGATGAGGAGGTGGCGGCCGAGATCCGGGCAGCCTGCGAGTTGGCCGGATGAGGCTCTGGGTCGTCGACACGGCCGTTGATCTTTCTTGCCAAGCTCGACCCCGCCTCGAATCAGAAGCAGCAGGCTGCCTCGATTGACAGCCCGCCTGACACGGCGTAAACTCATAATGTCGTGCTTTCCAATTAACAGGTTGCGCACCGCCCTCTCTGGTCGACATCTGAGGGAACAAAGAGACGAATTGAGCAAAGAGCGATCGCACACGCTTTCTAAGTGACCAAGGACACGGCCAGCGCCCATTACTCCTCACTTCTATGCCACAAAGCGGCGAACACGATGCGCCTGGGTTGTTGGCGGCAACCGAACTGCAATTCAAGCGCGCTCTCTACTGGCTCGCTGAGGCTCCTGCGGGTGCGATCATAGGGCTCGAGACAGGAGACGATGTCGTTGTCACCGGCGAGAACATTTCTTCGGTTTATGAGCAAGACAAGAACACCATAACTGACAATGCTCCCCTCACTGACCGGTCGGTTCCACTCTGGAAGACTCTCGCAATTTGGGCGGAAGCTGAACGCCTAGGAAGGCTTCCGGAGGACTCAATCCTCATTTTGTGTACAAATCGGGTTGTTCCACTAGGTAGCCTCGTAACCCGCCTCTCCGAAGCCCAGTCTGAGGATGACGTAACGCGCTGCATTACAGAATTGCAGTCCATCGCGGCACAGAGTTCCAACTCGATATCTTTATTCTGCGCAGAAGTAGCGAAAGACTGGGCTGCCCTACGGAGAGTCATAAAGCGCATCCAATTATGCGATGCCAGGGATTACGACCCCTCACAAGAAGTAGCCACCATAGCGAGTCGCCTCCACGTCGCGGCGGGATCCGACCATCAGTACATCATCGACGGACTGGCAGGCTGGCTGCATCGCTTTTGCTCTGAACGTTGGCAGCACCGCCAGCCGGCGTGGGTTCCGCGGAAGGCTTTCGACAATCAGTACCATGCCATTCTGGACCTAATACGTCGTCGACGGGTGGTCGAACGGCCTGCCTGGGACATCCCCCTCGCAACTGACGAGCGGAATGCAGCTCAGTCCCAGTTCTTCTTCGAGCAGCTGATCGCCATTGAACTCAACGATGAAGGGTTAGAAGCGGCTGTTGCAAACTACCTTCGCTTTCGCTCGGAACGCCTGCGTCTCACTGACGAAGGTGACATCACAGAGGAGGACTGGAGAGTATTCTTCAGTGCGTTGGTTGAGCGCTGGTCACGAATCCGACGGCTCGAATCTTCGAAGGGTGCTGCGTCGGACGTTCACCTCGGACGGGCGATCTACGTTGAAACGGTCGAAACCGGGCATCGGGAACACCTCGCTGGCTCGGCAACCGAGAGCGAATACCTCAGTTCGGGGGGGTATCATAGGCTTGCCGACGACAACCAAGCGCACTGGCACCCACGCTATGGCACCACACCAGAAGGTGATCAGTAATGGACTTTGAAGTCGAAGTGGTACAGTCCACGACTCTTGGCGCCCTCAGCCTATGGCAAACGGCCGAGACGCATCGAGCGGAATGTGCACGCCCGATCGAGTTACCAAAACTACTCCTCGTCTTGCCAATCGTATTCCACCGACGCTCAGCTTCCTCTGTGGCGCGTCTTCAGTTCGCGAGTGGGCTATTGAAAGCCATCGACGATGAACCTCTTATAGTCGTTGGATTACAGGAGCGGGTCAAGTCAAACGCCGAGCGAACCTATCGCAGTCTCGCTCTGGCGATCGGAGCAGGACTCTTGGCACGTTCAACAGAACTCGATACTTGGCCATTATATGAGTCCCGGCGACGTGGCGTTCCAACAAAGATAAAGCCGCAAACTGAGCGCGAGCAGTGCGTCCTTGCTGCGAGCAAGCGTCTCGGCTACTGGTTTGCCGGTGCCGACACAGTGCACCTCGCTCTCCAGTTGGGGGTTCGTTTCTAATGGAACTCTCGGTACATCGCCTCATTCTATGGCCTGCAGATGCAGCCTTCGAGCCTCGGGTAATTCCTTTTAAAAGAGCGATGGTTAATGTTGTTTCCGGACAGAGCGGTTCGGGGAAATCGGCTATTTTGCACATCATTGACTACTGCCTCGGCTCCTCCAAGTGTTCAATACCTGTCGGCAAAATTCGTGACCTCACCGATTGGTTTGCGATCGATGTTACCGTCGCTGAAACGCGACAAGTGATTAGCCGACGAACGCCTGGAGCTAGCGCCGGAAGCTACGATATCTCAGTTGTTCAGGTAAGGGACGACTCGCGACTCGAGCGGCCAGTCAAGAACACAACACTTCCGGCACTCAAGGACATGTTGAGCCGTTTGGCACGACTTCCATCGTTACCCATACGACCGCCTGACGATTCCGGTTCATCGGGCTTCGAAGGCCGCATATCCTTTCGCGATCTCGTCGCCTTTAATTTCCAGCCCCAGCATATCGTCGCAAATCCATACACCCTTTTTTACAAAGCCGATACAACGGAGCATCGTGAGACGCTGCGCGCTATTTTCCCCTACGTGCTAGGCGCAATGACAGCTGAGCACCTGCGCGCCGACCATCAGCTCCAACTCGCACAACAAGCTTTGCGGCGTCGACAGAGAGATCTCCAAGAACGAAGAAATGCGAGAGATGCATGGCAGCAGGACGTTCTCGCTCTCTATGCAAGGGGCAGGGATTTGTCGCTGATAGCGGCATCTGAGAGAGAGACTGTAAGAACCGTTGACGAAGCAATCCGCCAGCTTTCAGGACTCGTAAATCGACGCTTACCCGAATTCCAGACGGGAACCACCGATAGCACGACCGCGGAACTCGGTCGGCTACGGGAGGACGACTATCGACTTGATGGAGAGCTTGGTGGACTGCGGCGTCGAGTGAACCGGATACGTCAACTTCGAGCATCAGTTACCCACCTTCGCACAGGCTTGGGACAGTACTCGGGCACCTCCGAGTATGTTGGGTGGTTTAAAGAGACCCTCGGAAATGCGGCTGTATGCCCAATCTGCGGAGAAACTGGTGCAGCTGCTGTCTCAGAACTCACACGCCTCCAAGCGATGGCAGGTAAACTGGCGGACGACTTGCAGGCATCAGACACATCCATCGCGCCCCTAGAGCGCAACGAGACCCGCGCTCTTGAAGAGATAAGAGAAGTTGAGGAGAAGCTCGCAGTAGTGCGAACGCAGCGCGACGAGCTTGAGAAGAGCGTTGCTGAGGAGGCAGGTGAACGGCAGAGATTGGAGGCTGTTTATCGGTTCATTGGGCGTGTGGAGGAAGCCTTGGCGAACGTGTCCAAGTCTTCCGACTACAGCGATTTGGCGGACGATGTGCGCGCGTTAGCGACCGAGGTACACAGACTCCAGGATTTGCTCGATCCGGATGCTCGGCGGTTGCAGGAGGATATTGCAAAAAGGATTATCTCGCGGGAGATTACCTTTTATTCCAAAATCCTTGGCTTAGAACGGGCGGAAGACACTGTAGAGCTCGACACTAAGCAACTTGCATTGCGGTTCGATGACCTTGCGGCCAGCCGCCGTGACTTTCTTTGGGAGATCGGGAGCGGCCGAAACTGGATGGGCTACCACATTGCGGCAGTGCTTGCTCTCCATCAGTTCTTTCAGCTCAGCGAGTTCTCTCCCGTAGGTGGTTTGCTCGTTATCGATCAGCCCAGCCAAGTCTTTTTCCCTGAGGATTATCGGCCTGGGAATTCGCCAGAACTTACCCAGGATGAAATGATGACACGGCTAATTTTCGAGGCGCTCGCAATGGCGGTAAGGAGAGCAGAAGGAAAGCTCCAAGTGATCGTGTTGGAACACGCGGGCGAACGTGTCTGGGGCAGATTGGAGCACGTTATTGGAGTTGAAACGTGGCGTGGTGACGAAGTCGACTTCCTCATACCAAGAGCCTGGATTGACCATTCGGAATGATAGAGCCCATGCCATCAATCGCCCGAATTCCCTCTTGGACGATGATGAGTTCCTTGATCAGATGAATGAGTCGCACGGCTCAGAGGCGATTTAGGTGGGCTTGCGATTCCATTGCGTGATAAATTCGGCTGCAGCTTCTCGGCCGCCTCGTGAAAAGCTGCCACAAAGCGGCCGTAGGTCTTCCTCATCTGCTCCCGGACGGAACAGCAGAGCTGATGACCTCTTCGTCTGGCTCGGTCAAGTGTGCGGATGCTAGCGCAGGCCCGAGAGGCTCGCGCCGGTGAGCTTCCTTTCCGCAGCGGCGCCGGCCTCGACCTCCCTGGATCAGCCCGCGACCTGCTTGAGGCTGGAAGGCGAGTCAGCCGGACAAGCCCTGGCGACCTGAAGTACACTTGTGCTCCGCAATACTGCGGTGGTAAGCCGAGGCTCTCATGATCAAGATCGATCTCAAGGAAGCGGAGAGACATCTGGATCGGCTGATCGAGGAGGCCACCGATGGGCAGGAGGTGGTCATTACGAGCGGTCGCATGGTGCGACTCGTACCCGTCTCTCACGAAGAGGCTCGGAAGTCTAACGAGTCCAAGGCCACGAAGACAGTCGGACATGCCCTGGACCATTTCATGGGAACCTGGACAGCCGAGCAGGAAGGAGAAGTCCTCGAAGCTGCCACGCTCCTTGGCCATATGGAAAGGCGTGAGTCCTCCGTTCTGGCTGCGCCCCAGGCTAGGCGCTACCGCCCCTCTTGGGGATGGGGAAGGCTTCCCGGACCTCCTCCATCACCTGGGGTTCGATCGGTCCCTTCTCCTGCTCAAGCTCTTCGAGGAAGCGGGAGATGCGATCGTGCTGCGACTCAATTCCCCGATGGCCTGCCCCTCAGGGCTCGAAACACTATCCTTCGGCTGAAGGTCGCAGAAAATCGCTGAGTTTGGTGAGCAAACGCTTGCGCCGTGCCGCTGAGACGCTCCCGATGCGCCCCTTGAACTCTGAGCGTGGAAGAACGGCAAGGTAGCCGAGCCGAATCAGTGACGCTGCCTTCAAGCCGCTCGTCCGGAAATCGGGGTCGGCGGGCGCAATCGTCTCATCGAAGTCCGGCACCGCCTGCTGGGTTTGGGTGCTGATGCCACAGACGAGAAAATCCTGGAACGGCGGCATTCTCGACAAGAAGAGGGTAGGGCGGTCCTTGACGGTGCCGTCTCCCTGGACCAGAGAGGCCAGAAGGATGTCACCCTCCTTCATGGGAGAACGTCAGCGACAGAATACTCGGGCTCAGAGTCGCCGTAGGCTCGTGCCAGCCCGCGGGCACTGAGGTCGAGCCATCCGGCTCTTTCTTGCTCGGGTGGCGGAGCCCCAAGCACCGTGACGATCAACTGGGCACCCTCCGGCAGGTCAAAGGGTTCATCGAGGCGGATCGCTGTCCCGTCGTAGTGCGCTTTGAGACTTATGCTCGGCATTGCGGAATACTAACCCGCCTTCGGGTGCCGCGACAAGCGACGCAGTCGCCTGCCGAAGGAGACGCACTTCTAGGAACGGACGCGTGGCACGCCGCTCTTGCGTAGCACCCAAGTGCTCATGGACCTCTGGTTCTGGACGACGGTGGTCTTCAGAGGCTCGATCCAGCTTCCGCCGAGCTGTTCGGCAGCGCGTACGAGCATCGCCTCATCCACCAGGAAGCGCTCCGTGCCGTCCGGGAGGAGATAGCGCCTTCCTTGAAGGGGCCGGACGAGCGGCTCGATCCCGATCGTCGAGGCCAGGCGGGCGAAGAAGAGGCCACCGGGTCTGAGGACCCGCCACATCTCGCCGAGCATGCGGCCGAACTGCGCCTCGTCCCGGGCGAAGTGGAGGACCGCGCTGCAGATCACCGCGTCGAAGCGCTCGTCCGGGAAGGGAATCTCCGACAGGTCGGAGACCTGGAAGCTCTCCGGAGGAAGCTCCGGTGCGAGTTTGGCCGCGAGCTCACGAACCTGCGCCACGGCCCGGGGGTTTTCGTCCACAGCGAAGACCGGGTAGCCCCTACGGAGGAAGTACACGAGGTTCCGTCCACCGCCACAGCCCGCATCCAGGAGGCTCATGTCCGGAGTGAGCCGCCCCTTCAGAATTTGGTCGAGCAGGTAGATGTCGATGTCGCCCAGTTGCTCATGCAGATCCATGCGCTTAATCCTGGGCGACTATCAACTGGCGCATGCCGTCCATGAGACCCCGGGCAAGGTCCACCTGGCTCTCGTCGATGGCCAGCTCCGTTGCCTTTTCCATGTTGAACCAGGGGATCGCGGGACACAGGTGGTGGATGTTGTGGAAGTTGGTGCCGTGGGTGGAAAAGATGCGGAACCACCAGCCCCGCATCTCCCGCGTGCCGGTACGCGGGCAGTTGTAGTGACCGAGCATGTCGTCCCAGAAGAAGAGGACCGGGAAGACGGTGAACCGCGGCACGATCCAGTACCAGAGCAGGAAATCGAGGCGGCCGGCCACGAGGAGGGTTGCGAGAATGCCGGCCCAGAACAGGATCACGGGCTTCCGATAGGCGGGATCGAGCCAGCGCTTCGAGGTGAGGAGCTCTCGGAGATCCGCCGCCTGCAAGGGGCCGACGAACGGACGGATCCACAGGAACCAGATCATGTAGCGGCGATCGTGCCGCCTCGCCGGATCGAGTCCGTAGCCGGTGCCCCAAGTCTGGAAGTCCTTCTCCACCGTGTTGAATGTGCGATGGTGCTCCATGTGATCGGCGAAATCGGAGTCGATGGTGGTCCAGAGAGGCAGCGAGTAGAGCATCTGGAGCGAGCGGTTCCATGGTTTCCTGGGAAAGAGATTGTTGTGCATGGCATGGTGATGGATCTCGAAGAGGGCGTTCATCTGGCGCGAGATCACGATGATGCCGATGAGGTAGATCCAAGGGGAGGTGAACGTCTCGCACACGGCGATGGTCAGGAAGATCGCGCCCCAATCGAGACCGATCGTGAGGAAGGCCCGGGCGGTGCTCCGCCGCGCCATCCTACGCAGCGCTGCCTGCTCTTCGCCGTTCAGCGTTCTGGTCCACACAAGGTACCTATTTTACCGCACACAAGCTGCGCTGGCCGCCGGGAGGCGCAAACCTCCCGGCGGAGCGGAGATTCAAAGATCCCTACCAGAGCCGCTTGCGCGTCAGGCTGAAGACCGCGAAGTCTCCAGGCCGATAGGTCACGACAGGCTTCCAGATCCCGCCGTCGACACGCTCGAAGGAGGCTTTGGGGATGAGGGCTTCGGAGCTCGCCTGGATGCGGAGCCAGTACTCCCCGGAATCCTTGACCGTGAAGCCCAGGCCCCACGTCCAGGTCGCCGCGACGGCCACGCGGCCGGTGTCGACCACCGTGACGGCGCCGGCGCCGGTATTCTGATAGATCACCACGCGCGTGCTTTCCGCCACACCGCTGTCGTTCACCACGTGCACCACGATGCCGTCGTTCGGCAGCACGGAAACGGCGCTGGTCACATATTCCAGCGCGAACGCCGGGCTCACCGGGTCTACATTCTCTTCGGCCATTGCAGGTCTCCTTTTCTTGGCTCGGCGGCTTGAAAACCGCCGGCTTCGGAGGGGAACTGCCGCGAAGGGGTCTATTATCTCACCTGGGGGAGGGCACTCTCGCGGCCCTTCAGGCCGCATGGAGATTCGGCCTGCTTACCCAGGGCGTCGGCCTGCGGCCTCGGCCCTGGGCTGTACTCTGCCGGCCCATCGGGCCGGGTTTTTTGGAGGAGATCAGGCGCGCAGGAACGTCCCGTCGCGCAGCTCGGCGAGCGCTCTTTCGATCTCGGCGGGAGTGTTCATGACGATCGGGCCGTACCAGGCGACGGGCTCGGCCAGCGGCTTTCCCGAGACGAGGAGGAAGCGGATGCCCTCCTCGCCCGCCTGCACCACGACCTCGTCGCCGCGGTCGAAGACGACCAGCGAGCGGTCTCCGGCGGGCTCCCAGGCCAGGGTCTCTGTGCCGTCCACGGCCTCGTGGAGGACCCCGCGCGGCGAGGCGGCGTTGGCGAAACGGCCCGAGCCCGCGAAGACGTAGGCGAAGGCGTGGCGCGTGGTCTCGACCGGCAGCGACTTGCGCTGGCCCGGCGGCACCGAGACGTCGAGGTAGCGCGGCTCCGTCGCGATGCCGTCCACCGGCCCGGTCACTCCCCAGAAGCTGCCGCAGAGGACGCGCGCTTTCGTGCCGTCGTCATCGATCACCTCCGGGATGTCGGCGGCATGGATGTCCTGGTAGCGCGGCGCGGTCATCTTGAGCGCGGACGGGAGGTTCGCCCAGAGCTGGAAGCCGTGCATCCGGCCCTGCTCATCCCCCCGCGGCATCTCCTGGTGGATGATGCCGCGCCCGGCCGTCATCCATTGCACGTCGCCGCCGCCGAGCGAGCCCTGGTTGCCGAGGCTGTCGCCGTGATCCACGGTGCCCGCGAGCACGTAGGTGATCGTTTCGATGCCGCGGTGCGGGTGCCAGGGGAAGCCGGCCCGGTAGTCCTCCGGCCGGTCGTTGCGGAAGTCGTCCAGAAGCAGGAAGGGATCGAAGTCCCCGGTCTCTCCGAAGCCGAAAGCGCGCCGCAGACGGACGCCGGCGCCCTCGGTCGTCGGAACGGATTGGGAGAGGGTCTTGACGGAGCGGATCGACATGAAAAAGGCAACCTCGCGAGGGGAGACCGGAATTCCCGTGCCGGCCCGGCGGGCTGCAAGTATCATCAGCGCGTCATGTCCGGATCTTCGACTCGCGGACGCTGGGCGTATGCCGCCGCCTGGCTGCTCGTCCTGACCATCTATGTGGCCGCCTTCATTGGCAGCGTCCCGCTGGGATACGCCTTTCGAAACGCTCTCGCGAACGTGCTGCCCGATGCCTTGCTCGGGCTGTTGGTCCTGCGGCTTCCACGGCGGCTGCCGTGGCCCGAGAGTCGCCAGGCGCGCTCCCTCGCGACGCATGCCAGCCTGCTGATCGCTTTCCTCTTCGCCTCCAGCGTCGGCTGGATGGCGCTGGTGGCTCTCGACGAGCTTCTGTTCACGGGATCCTGCTGCACGCAAATCAACTTGCGCATCCTGCCGTTCAGGACCCTGAACGGGCTCCTCATCTACTGCACCCTCGCGGGCCTTGCCTATGCGTGGCACAACGCCGCGGCGAGCCGCGAGCAGGCGGCCCGCGCGGCCCGCGCGGAGACCCTGCGGGCGCGGGCGGAGCTCGAAGCCCTGAGGAGCCAGCTCAACCCCCACTTCATCCTCAACACCTTCCACGCGCTGATCGGACTCGTGCGGCGCGATCCCGCGGTCGCGGAGACGGCGCTGGAGCGCCTGGGTGATCTGCTGCGCTACAGCCTCCGCATCCAGCGCGAGGGCCTGGATGAGGTGAAGCTGCGCGACGAGTGGTCGTTCGTCCAGAGCTATCTGGACCTCGAACGTCTGCGGCTCGGCGACCGGCTGCGCGTGAGCTTCGAAGCCGCGGAAACATCGCTGGATTGCAACGTGCCGAGCTTCGCGCTCCAGACCCTGGTCGAGAATGCGGTCCGGCATGCCATCGCGCCTCGCACCGAAGGCGGGCACCTGGCGGTCAGCGCACAGCAGGTGGACGGCCGGCTGCAGATCCAGGTGGCAGACGAGGGGCCGGGCGCCGCCGCGCAGCCGGCCGCCGAGAGCCAGAGGCTCGGCCTGCGGCTTCTCCAGGAGCGCCTGGCTGCGCTCTACGGAGGGCAGGCGAGCCTGAGCCTGCATGCTGCCGCGGGCGGCGTCCGCGCCGTCCTCGAGCTGCCAGTCCGGGAGGAGACATGACCGTGGTGCGCGCCGTGGTGGTGGAGGACGAGCCCCACGCGCGGCAGAGCCTGCGCGAGTATTCGGCCGAGATCGAATGGCTTGCCCTGGTCGGGGAAGCGGGCGACGGCGCCGAGGCGGTGCGGCTCATCGACCGGCTCGAGCCGGACCTGGTGTTTCTGGACGTCGAGCTTCCAGAGCTCTCCGGCCTGCAAGTGGTCGAACGCATCCGCCACCGGCCCGAGATCGTATTCACCACCGCCTACGATCGTTTCGCGCTGGCCGCCTTCGAAATCGGAGCGCTCGATTACCTGCTCAAGCCGTTCGGCCGGCAGCGCTTCCATACCATGCTCGAACGGGTGCGCCGCCAGATGGCGCCGAGCGTCGTGCCGACGACAGAGCGCGCCCGCGCCGCCTTCGGATCGCCCTTGCGACTGCTGTTCGCCCGCACTCGCGATGCGATCGTGCCGATCGACGTCCGCACCGTCCGGCACATCCAGGCGAGCGGTGATTATGTGGAGGTGCACTGCGAGACCGGCAGCCACCTGCTCCACACGAGCCTCGGCGAGCTGGCGTCCCGCCTGGACCCCGAGATCTTTGTGCAGGTCCATCGCTCGCACATCGTCAATCTGGAGGCGGTCGAGCTCCTGCGTCCGTTCGACGCGCGGCGCCTCCTGATCAAGCTGCGCGGCGGAAAAGAGATCCTGGCCAGCCGTGCGGCCTCCGAGCTGCTGCGGCGTCTCATCCACTGAGTGCCGTTCAACCCCTCCGTTGGCCCGTTCGGCGACACCCCGGCCGCTTCGTCGATCCGACCTTGAGACGTGCCCTGCCGTGCGGGAAAGTCGGTGTCCAAGGAGGACGAATGATGCGAAATCTTTCCATGGCCGCCTGTCTGCTGCTGGGAGCCTGTCTTCACCTGGCGCCTTCCCCTGACCACCGTCTCGTGACGGCCAAGCCGAAGCTGATGTCCGCCGACTATCGCGGCGACCTCGACGAGCTGGCCCGATTGCGCGAGGAGATGCTGCCGCTGGCCGACGATCCCGCGCTGGGGTATCTGGCGCACTACTGGGCGGGGTTTGCAAGCTGGCGCATCGCCATCAACGGGGCCAATCAGGGGATGAGCATTCCGGACCTCATCGCGAACCTGGAGAAGGCCGCCGCGAATTTCGAGACCTCGATCCGCCTGAAGGAGGACTTCGCCGACGGCTATGCCGCGGCAGCGGGCGTAAACGGCTGGCTGGGAGCTTTCGAGATGAGGAACAATCCCGCCGAGACGCCGGAGCGCATTAAGAAATTCTGGAGCTTGTTGGCCCGGGCTACGGAGCTGGAGCCGGACAATCCCCGCGTGCTGTGGGTGAAAGCGGTTCCGCTCCTGGTCCTTCCACCCGACAAGGGAGGCAACCTGAATGGTGCCATCGAGCTCTATCGCCGGATGGACGAGGTCAGCCAGGCCGAGAGCGATGCAGGCTCGCCGCTGCCCGACTGGGGAAAGCCGGAAGCGCTGATGTCCCTCGCCTTTGCGCACCTGCAACAGTCCGACCTGGCCTCCGCCAGCGCAGAGGCCCAGGCGGCTCTCCGCCTGCAGCCGGAGTGGTCTTATGTACGGGACGTCCTCGTGCCGCAGATCGAGGCCGCGCAGAGCAAATAGGCCGTCCGAAATGCAACCGGTCACTCCGCCACAAGAGGCGGAGGTGACAACCATGGACTCACAGCAGCAGATGAAGTTCAACAGGGTCGGGATTCACGACCCGGCCGTCGACAACGTCGAGGGCGCTTCCCTCCTGGTTCCGGAAGGCTGGACGCTCGGGGGCGGATTCCACTGGATGCCGCTGTTCTCGCTCCAGGCCAACCTTCTCGTGCAGGTGACCGACCCGGGCACGGGCGCGTCGGTCTTCACCCTGCCGCTCCAGCAGTTCGTCTGGCCGATGCAGCCGGTTCCAATGCCGGTGGGCTCGAACTGGCTGGGATCGGTGCTGCTCCCCCCGCCGCGCGACGCCTTCGAATTCGTCCGGACTTTCTACCTGCCCGGCCCGCTGCAGCACCTTGGTGGTGCGCGGATCGTCCAGGTGGAGGATCTGCCGAAGCTGGCGGCCGAGGTCTCGCGCACCGTCGGCGGCCAGCGGACCGCGCGGGTGACGCGCCTGCGCCATGCTTATGAGTGGGGCGGCCGTGCGTGGGAAGAGGACGTGCACATCACCGTTGTCTACAGCCAGCCGAGCGCCGTCACGATGTGGTGGGGCTACGGGCACGCGATGCGCGCTCCCGCCGGCGAGCTGGACCGGATGCTGCCGGTGCTCTCGGTGCCGGTTCAGTCGCTGCGGTACGGCCTCGACTGGGAGGCGACACGCGACTACGTGAGGGATCTGTTCCGTCAGAATGCACGGGATGAGGTGTTCCGCACCATGCAGTTCGGCCAGCTATTGCGCCAGCACCGCGAGGAGCTGCGCCGGACGCACCAGCAGGTCTGGGAGGAGCGGCAGGCCGCGCAGGACCGCCAGAACTTCATCTTCCGCGAGACCCTCGGCGGGATCGAGACGTACAAGAACCCGTTCGACTCGCACACGGTCGAGCTGCCGGCGGGCTACCGGCACCAGTGGGTGAGTCCCCAGGGTCAGGTCATCCTCTCCAACGATCCCATGTACGACCCGCGGCATGGCAGCACCGTGGACTGGCGGAGCATGGACCGTTACATGCCCTGACGAGGCTCCAGGCCGCGGGCGACCGCCTGCACGCTGGTGGAGCCGGGGCTGCCGCCCTACACGTTGACGCGGGAAGGCGCGTAGGAGCCACCCCGGCTTCCGGATCGGGAAGCCGGCCGATCAGGGCACCGGCTGACCCTTGTCGTCGACGAACACGTCGAAGATGGCGAACAGGCTCGGATCCGGGGGGCTCACCAGGCTGGCATGGTTGGTCACCAGCAACGAGCCCTCCTTGTCGTTGAAGGCGATGTTGGCCGGGTTGGCCCAGGGCATCGGGTCGGGCGAGCCGCCGGGGTTCGCGGCCGGCCCCGAGTAGCGCGCCTCCTCGGTGCCGTCCGGCAGCAGGACGGAGATCTGGCTCGTGCCCGCCAGGGCCACGTAGAGCTTGCCCGACTTGCCGAAGGCGATCCCGTCCGGCCCGGAGAACGGGGCGTAGCGGGAGAATTCCTCCAGGTCGCCCGCCGTGGGGTTGTCCACCAGGGGCAGCCGGTAGATCACGCCGTCCAGGGTGCCGTTCTCGAAGGTCACCGAGACGTAGACATTCTCGTTGTTCCTGTCGATGCGGATGCCGTTCACCCCGAAGGGCAGATTGGGATCGCCCAGCAGGCGCGAGTCCGCGAACCACACCTCGGGCGTGCCGCCGCCCGGAGGGACGCGGAAGATCGTGCCCTGGAACGAGTCGGTGACGTACAGGTAGCCGGCGTCGTCGAAAACCAGCTCGTTGAGCAGCGAGGTTCCCGACCCGCCGGGCGCGGGGAACGGTCCGGCGTAGACCTCCTGCGTGTTGCCGGGATTCAGGTGCATGCGGATCACGACACCCAGGAACGGCTCCGGGGCGTAGAGGCTGCCGTCGGGTCCGAAGTTGCCCGGCGAGAGGGCTTTCATCACTCCCGGGCTCGGGTCCTGGAGCGTGACCGGGAAGATCCCCACCTGGGCGCCGGTGCGGAGGTCGTAGGCGGTCACGGTGGACGGGGTGAAGATCCCGAAGTTGGCCGGGCCGGTCACGTAAACCCGGTTGCCCCGGACCGCGATGCCCTCCGGGAAGCCGGGAACTGCCGGGACCGTGGCGAACACGGCCGAATCGCCGAGCGGGCGTTGGGCGAGAGCCGGATTGGCGCCGAGCGCCATCAGCCCGGCGACGATGGAAAGAAGCAGCTTGGTCTTCATGGTTTCCCTCCCTGTTCAATTCATTCACAAGAGGATACGCCGAACGGCGCTTCGAACCGCCAGGAGATTCAGGGCCGCCGGGCGCTTCGGACGAGGTTCCCGACCTCCCGGACGACCACGTCCGGCCGGTCCCAGTGAAGGGAGTGCCCGGCATCCGGGACCACGACGTGCCGCGAGCGGGGCGAGCGGGAGGCGAGGTCGGCCTGGAGCTCGCCCGCGATCCTCACCCAGCGCTCGTGCAGCTCCAGGGGTCTCCACTCGGGCCGCGCCCGCCGGCCGGCGGAGAGCACCACCAGGGGGACATCGAGCGTGCGGGGGAGACCCGCGAATTCAGCGCGGCTCGCATCAGCGATCAGCGACTCGTCGAAGCTCGCCCGGTACCAGGCCGGGCGCCGGGCCACGGCGCGGAGCTGCCGGCGCTCCCGCCAGGAGAGCCCGGGGACGGCCAGGATCGCCGGCATGGGCTCGCCCCGCTCCGCCTTGTCAGCTTCGAAGCGCTCCCCCTTCATCTGGTCCAGGTGGCGCTGCCAGAAGTCGCGCGGAGCCCGCGCCCAGTGCTCCTCATGGGAGGACTCGACGAGCACCAGCCCCGCGACCTCGTCCGGGTGCAGGAGCGTGTAGAGCCTCGCGCTCAACCCGCCGAAGGAGTGGCCGACCAGGACGTAGGGAGGAGGGACTCCGGCACGGGCCAGGAGGGTGCGCAGCTCCTCGACCGCCCGGCGCCGGCTGCGCGGCCGGGGGCCGGGATCGCTGTAGCCGATCCCCGCCCGGTCGTAGGAACAGACCTGGGTGAGCCCGGCCAGCTCGGGCTGGATCTGGTGCCAGGTGAGCCACGCATCCGCGGCCCCCGCCTCCAGGATCACGGCCGGGCTTCCTTCCCCCTCGCAGACGAGGTGGAGCCGGAAGCCGCCGACGTCCACCATCTGCCCCGGCGGCCCCGGGCTGTACGAAAACAGGACAAGAGCCGCCGCGAGCACGAGTACCGCAATCAACCACAGGGCACGCCTCATGAAGCTCCCTCCTTTCTGTCTTATACGGAAGGCCGGCCTGAAACCTCCTCTGGACCTTCCCGTACAATTCCCTGTCCACAACGACAGGAGGTCCGCTTGAGAACGCCGCTTTCCCAACGCCTGTTCATCTTCGCCCTCGCCCTCACCCTCCCGGCTCTGGCCGCCCCTCCGGCGCCGCCCGCGCCCCCGGCGATCACCGCGCAGGACCGCGCCGCGATCATCGACGACATCTCGGCCGCTTTGAACGAGATCTACGTCTTCCCCGAGACCGCGAAGAAGATGGAGGAGCATGTGCGGCGCCAGCTCGCGAGCGGCGCCTACGACCGCCTCGGGGACCTGGACGCGTTCGCCCAGAAGCTCACCGAGGACCTCCAGTCGGTCAGCCACGACCTGCACCTGCGGGTGGGATGGAACCCCGACCCGCCCGGCGGGGAGGGGGGCCCGACCCCCGAGCAGCAGGCGCGCTTCGAGGAGCAGCTCCGCCGTGACAACTACTGCTTCCGCAAGGTCGAGCGGCTGGCCGGCAACGTCGGCTACCTCAAGCTCGACTGCTTCGCGCAGGCCGATCTCGGCGGCTCGACAGCGATCGCGGCGATGGGCTTCCTCTCCGGCAGCGACGCGCTGATCTTCGACCTGCGCGACAACGGCGGCGGCAGCCCGAGCATGATCCAGCTCCTCACCAGCTACCTGCTGGCCGGCGAGCCGACCCATCTCAACAGCTTCTACATCCGCAAGGGCGACCGGACGGAGCAGTTCTGGACGAACTCCTGGGTGCCCGGCAGGCGGATGCCCGACGTGCCGGTCTTCGTCCTCACCAGCGGACGCACCTTCTCGGCCGCCGAGGAGTTCACCTACAACCTGAAGAACCTGAAGCGCGCCACCCTGGTCGGCGAAACCACCGGCGGCGGCGCCCATCCGGTCGACTTCCACCGGGTCAAGGGCTACCCCCTGGGCATGGCCCTCCCGTTCGGACGGGCGATCAACCCGATCAGCGGCACGAACTGGGAGGGCACCGGCGTCGAGCCCGACGTCAAGGTGCCGATGGCCGAAGCCCTTGAGGTGGCGCACGCGCGCGCCCTCGGCGCCGTGGCCGAGAAGGCCACCGATCCCGCGCAGAAGTCGGAGCTGGAGTTCGTGCGCGGCGTGCTGGAGGACCGGCGCAAGCCCGCCACCCTCTCGGCCGCCGAGCTGCAGGCCTTCGCCGGTGCCTACGGCCCGCGCAACATCACCCTGGAGGACGGCGCGCTCTGGTACCAGCGCGGCAAGGGGCGCAGGATGCGGCTCCTGCCGATCGGCCAGGACCGTTTCCTGGTCGGCGATCTCGACGACTTCCGCATCCGCTTCGAGCGCGACGCGGCCGGCAAGGTCGTGCGCCTGGTCGGTCTCTACCCCGACGGCAGCGAGGAGCCGAACCCCCGCGGCGACGGCTTGGCGAGATAACCTGTACAATCCCCTCCCAGATCCTAACCTGGAGGGGAGACCATGAACCCGAGCCTGCGGAGCGCGGCCGAGCCCGTGCGCGTGAACAACACCATCTGCTTTTCCGATGCGAAGGGGCAGTACAACAAGTCGATCGAGAAGAAACAGACCAAGCTCCTCGGCTTCGTCATGCCGTCGCTGCAGCCGATCCTGGAGCCGGGCGAGGAGATCCTCTACGTTGCGGAGGGTGTCTCTCCCTTCACGGTCCTCGAGTACCTGACCACGGGGTGGCTCATCACGACCCTCAAGCGGTGCCTGCTGGTCGTCACCAACTACCGGATCCTCCACACGGCGTTGAAAGCGAACCAGCGCCCGCGGGGCTCGTTCTCGGAGATCCGGTACGGCGACGTCGACAGCCTGGAGGTGAGCGGCGCGCTCGGCAAGAAGCTCAAGGTCGCCTACCGCGACGGCAAGAAGGAGCAGTTCACCCTGATGGGGAAGTCCGGCGCGAAGCTCGCCGCGCTCCTCCCCCAGGTCAGCCGGGGCGCCACGCCGTCGGCGCATTCCACGGGCCGCCGCTTCCTCTGCGGCCGCTGCGCCAAGCCCCTGCAGGCGGAGGTGTACCGGTGCGCCGCGTGCGGCCAGGAGTTCAAGAACCAGAGCCGGGCCCGGTTCTGGTCGCTCCTCGCCCCCGGCGGCGGCTACTTCTACACCGGCCACCCGGTCCTCGGGGTCCTGGACGCCTTCACGGAAACGTTCCTGATCGCCATCCTCCTCTTCGGCATCTTCGGGGGCGATGCGGAGTCCTTGAGCGTGGTCCCGATCATCGCCGTGGCGCTCGCGATCGAGAAGCTCGTGACGGTCTTCCACGCGCACCACTATATTCAGGAGTTCCTGCCGGTCGAGACGACGGGCTCCTCCGGGATGACTCCACAGTGAGATAGGGAAGGAGGTGAGCGGATGCGAGTCAAGACGAAGGTGAAGGCGGGCGGCACGCCCCTGCCGGCCTGACCGGTCCAGGGAGGCGCCGCCCGGCGCCTCCCCTTTCCCTCTCCGCGGGGAGCTACAATCCCCGGCCATGCCGCTCGCCATGCAGATAACCGACCTTCTCCTCCACAACCTGTCCGAGGTGGCCACGCCCGAGGGCACCGTACCCCTGCGCGGAGCCGATCAGCGGCGCATCCGCCGCATCCGTGGAGCCGAGGTGCTCTGCCGGGACGGCCGGATCGCGTTCGTCGGCAGCCCCGAGGAGCGCCGGCGCTCGTTCGGCGAGCTGCCGGACGCCGAGCGTCTGGACGGCCGCGGCGGCACGCTGATCCCCGGGTTCGTCGATCCCCACACGCACCTGCCCTGGGCCGGCAGCCGGGAGGAGGAGTTCGCGGCCCGTCTCGCGGGCAGGACCTACCAGGAGATCGCGGCGTCAGGCGGCGGCATCCTCTCGACCGTGGCCGCCACCCGCCGGGCTTCCGAGGAGGAGCTGGCCGCGAACGTCCGCAAGCGGATGGACCAGATGCTCGCCTGGGGCACCACGACCGCGGAGGCAAAGAGCGGCTACGGCCTGTCGCGCGAGGACGAGCTGAAGCAGCTGCGGGCGATCCGCGCCGCGTCTTCGGCCCATCCGGTGGACCTGGTCCCCACCCTGATGGCGGCCCACGAGATACCCCCGGAGCATCGGGCCGACCGCGGGCGCTACCTGGACCTGATCTGCGAGGAGATCATCCCCGCCGCTGCGGAGCAGGGGCTGGCCCGTTTCTGCGACGTGTTCTGCGAGGAGGGGGTGTTCACCGCGGCGGAGTCGCGCCGGGTGCTGGAAACCGGGGTGCGGCACGGTCTCGCGCCGCGGCTCCACGCCGACGAGTTCGTGGATTCCGGCGGCGCGGAGCTGGCCGGAGAGCTGGGCGCGCTCTCCGCCGACCACCTGATCGCGGTGTCGCCGGCCGGGGTGGACGCCCTGGCGCGCTCCGGAGTGACGGCGGTGCTCCTCCCCGGCACGAGCTTCTTCCTCATGAAGCACAAGTACGCGCCGGCCCGCCGGATGATCGAGGCGGGCGTGCCGGTCGCGCTCGCGACCGACTGCAACCCCGGCTCGTGCCACACGGAGTCGATGCCGGTGGTCTTCGTGCTCGCCGTGTTCGAGCTCGGCCTGACCATCGAGGAGAGCCTGGCCGCGGCCACCCTGAACTCAGCCTGCTGCCTGGGCCTGGGCTCCGAGGTGGGCTCGATCGAGGTGGGCAAGAGGGCGGACCTCGCGCTGCTCGACGCGCCGAACCTCCTCCATCTGGCGTACCATTTCGGGATCAACCCGGTGGCGGCCGTGGTCAAGGGGGGCAACGTGGTGCGGCGGGCGGGATGACGTACAATCGGGGTCCCATGATTCAAAAATCCGTTCCGTGCGTTCTCCTCACGGCCCTGCTCGCCGCGGGCTCGCTGTCCGCGCAGCAGCCGGGAGTCGCCAAGGTCCGGCAGACGGAGCCGGCTCCCGTGCCCACGCCGCAGGAGGTCGTCACTCCGTCCGGGCTGCGCTACCAGGAGCTTCAGGTCGGCGAAGGGACGGAGGCGGCGAAGGGCAAGATCGTCGAGATTCTCTACACCGGCTGGCTGGAAGACCGCACGAAGTTCGACTCCAGCCTGGATCCCGCCCATCCGTTCACCTTCCGCATCGGCATCGACGACGTCATCCAGGGCTGGCACCAGGGGGTCGCGGGGATGAAGGTCGGCGGCCGGCGGCGGCTCGTCGTGCCGCCGGAGCTGGGGTACGGCAAGCAGGGAGTGGGACGGGTCGTGCCACCCAATGCGATCTTGGTTTTCGAGGTCGAGCTGGTCAACGTGCGCTAGCAGGAGGCTCTCCCATGGAACCACAAGAGAAGACCACCGCATCCGGGCTCAAGTACACGGACCTCCAGGAGGGGACGGGCGACGAGGCCCGCGCCGGCAAGAACGTCGAGGTCCACTACACCGGCTGGCTGGCGGACGGCACGAAGTTCGACTCCAGCAAGGACCGCAACCAGCCGTTCCGCTTCCCGCTCGGTTCCGGGCACGTGATCCGGGGCTGGGACGAGGGGGTCGCCGGCATGAAGGTGGGGGGAAAGCGCCGGCTGACCATCCCCCCGGAGCTGGGCTACGGAACGCGCGGCGCCGGCGGGGTGATCCCGGGGAACGCCACGCTGATGTTCGAGGTGGAGCTGCTAGGGGTGAAGTAGGCCCTCACCCCCGGCCCCTCTCCCAGCCGCACACCCGGACCCCCGGGAGAGGGGAGGCCTCGAGATCCACCGATCTCGCCATTCGTGGCTTGCCCAGAAAAAAGAAGGCCCGGCCCGTCTCGATCGAGCCGCGGATGGAGTGGGTGCTGGAGCTTGCGCGCCCCCCTCTCCCGGCGGTCCGGGTGTGCGGCCGGGAGAGGGGCTGGGGGTGAGGGCTACTTCTCCGCGTACGTATAGACCGGCCGGATGTCCACCGGCACGTCGTTCAACCGCTCGATGGCGTCGAGCAGGCTCTGCTGGGGCTTGCCGTACTTGTCCAGGAACGCTTTCGTGCCCTCGTAGTCGCCCGCGGCCTGAAGCGTCAGCATGTCGTGCAGGAGGTCGCGGATGGCGCCGGGGAACTTCTCCGAGACGGCGCGGAAGCGGCCGGACCCGTCGACCTCCAGCGCGCCCTTTTCCATCAGATAGCTGAACTGCGCCACGACCCCCTTGCCGTGCGCCTCGTGCACGCCGAAGCGGGCGGAGCGGAACAGGCCGGCCACGTAGGTCGGCTCCAGGGTGCGCCGCAGCTCGGCCGGCATGTCGCCGCGCTGCATCAGGGCCAGGATGTTGTAGATGCCCATCACGTCGGCCTTGGCCTCCTCCAGCGTGCCGAAGAGGTCCTTCAGCTCCAGGCGCACCTCGGTCTTCTTGCCGTTCTTCGTGATCGTTCCCGGCCCGAGGCCGTGGGAGAGCTCGTGGTGCAGCACCTCGTTGAAGTAGGCCTCGAAGGCGACATCCTTGAGCTGATCCTGGGCGACCACCCGCTCGGCGATGGGCACCAGGATCTTGTCGTACTTGGCGCGCATGATGTTGCGCAGCAGGACCTTCTTGGAGCCCTTGGCCTCGCGCACGCGCTCGTCGTTGGGGAGGTTGAAGGCCACCGTCTGCACGCCGGCCTTGGTGTCGCCCGCGGAGAAGACCGTGTCCACGACCCGGATCGGGCTCTCGGTGCCGCGGTTCGGGTTCTTGTCCTTCTCGGGGATGGGGAGGTTGCTCTCCAGCCAGGGGAGCCGCTCCTTGTAGCGGGTGAGCGCCGCCGACTCCTTCGGCAGGTTGACCGTGACGAACGCCTCGAACGCGGTCTTGTAGCCGAACAGGGTGTCCTCGTAGGTCTCGTAGGGGCCGATGGTGACCTCGACCGGGGCGTCCAGATCCATCCAGGCCACGTCGCTCTCGTAGTAGTCGTCGGTCTCGAAACCGGCCGCGCGCAGCTCCAGGAAGCGCTTGAGCGAGGCGTTCGAGGTGGCCGCGGCGGCCTCGCGCAGGAGCTTCGCTGCGGACTGGAGCCACTGGCGGTACTCCTCGGAGTACGGAACGGCTTTCAGGCCGGAGCCGTCGCGCCGGATCACGGTCGTGCCGGAGGTGAAGCGCTCCTTGTCGGCGGCGTGCTTTTCGACCCAGGACTCGAATTCCTGCTTGGTCATGTCCTCGGGGTAGTAGCCGGCGCCCTCGGGGTGCGGCTTGTCGCCGAGGAACGGCTTGAACCCGTCGAGGCGGTCCCAGGGGCCGGCGTTGATCTCGTAGAACTCGCGGCCCGCCACGGCGGACTTGCCGTCGGCGTCGGTCCAGGCTTCGACCTTGTCCCGCAGCTCGGGATTGCCGGTCCAGACCTGGCGCAGGAAGATCTCGTCCATCTGGCGGGCGGCCTGGACGAGCAGGTCGAGGACTTGCCGGTCCTCGGGGGAGAGGGCGGAGAGGTCCGCCTGGAGTGGGGTGGGCGAGAACTTGGCGAGCCTCTGCTCGATGTCGGGCACGATCTGGATCTCCGGAGCCTGGGCCTTGGGCTGATCCGCGCCGACCGCGGCCGGATCGTCAGCCGGTCCGGCGCAGGCGGCGAGCGCGAGCCCGGCCAGGCAGAGTAGGTGGATACGCATGGGGTCTCCTTTCGGTCCACAGCACGGCCCCCGTATCCTGGCACACTCTCTCCCGCAGCCGCACCACCTCCCCCACCACCACCAGCACCGGCGACGGGAGCCCCGCCGCCCGCTCCGCGATTTCCGCGAGCGGAGCCACCACGATCCGCTCTCCCGGCAGGCTGCCCCGCGAGATCGCCGCGGCCGGGGTGGAGGGTGCCCGGCCGTGGCGCACGAGCTCGACCGAGATCTCATCCAAGCGGGCATGCCCCATGAGGAGGACCAGCGTATCCACCCGGGCGGCGGCCTGCCAGTCGACCCGGTCCCGGCCGTCGCAGTGCCCGGTCACCACCAGGAAGCTCGCGGCGATCCCGCGATGGGTCACCGGGATTCCCGCCAGGGCCGGGACGCCGAGGGCGCTGGTGACTCCGGGCACGACCTCGCACGGGATCCCCGCCTCAGCGCAGGCGAGCATCTCCTCGGCGCCGCGCCCGAAGAGGAACGGGTCTCCGCCTTTGAGCCGGACCACGGTCTTCCCGCGCAGGGCGTGATGGATCAGGAGACCGTGGATCTCCTCCTGCGGGCAGGAGTGCCGGCCCGGCTCCTTGCCGGCGTAGATCAGCTCGGCGTCCTCCGGCGCCTCGGCCAGCAGCTCGGGGCTGACCAGCCGGTCATAGACCACGACCTCCGCCCGGCGCAGGACGCGCAGGCCGCGGACGGTCATCAGGTCCGGATCGCCGGGCCCGGCACCCACGAGGTAGACGGTACCTCTCACGGAGACACACCGAGGATTTCGGCGAAGCGGGTGCGCGCGGCTTCCTCGTCTCCCTGGCGGAGCAGGTCGAGCACGTCGGAGTCCACCAACTGGTACCAGAGCTCGCGGCGCTCCCCGAAATCCGGCCGGCTGGCGAGCAAAGGGGCGCGCACCATCCCGGCCAGAGCGAGGAAGCGGCCGTATTCCTCCCCCAGCTCGCTCTCCAGGCGCTGGCGCAGACGGACGGCGAGGGCCGGCGCCTTGCCGTTCGTCGAGATGGCGACGGCCAGGTCTCCCCGACGCACGATCGCCGGAGCGATGAACCCGCAGCGCGGAGGATCGTCCACCGTGTTGATCAGGATGTTGCGGCGCTGCGCCTCCTGCCAGACTGCCTCCGCGACCTCGGGCGGCTGTCCGCAGACGATGGCGAGTGCCATTCCGTCCAGGTCGCTCTCCTCATAGGAAACCCGGTGGGTCACGACCGCCCCGGCCGCGAGCAGACCCTGGACCTTCTCCTCCGCGAGCGGACCCGTTCCGATCACGATACAGAAGCGTCCGCGCAGATCCAGGACGACGGGGTACATCAGACCTCCAGGCTCTCGACCGTGACCCCGTGGCGGTTGATTTCCAGAGACAGCCGGACGCGGTCCGTGCTCAGGCCGAGCCGGTAGACGCCGGGGGCCTGGACCGTGAAGAGCATCTCTTCGACCACCTGCCCGGCGAGCTCGGAGAGCGCCCGGTTGACCGACTCGGTCGCCTGCCGCGCCGCCGCGCCGCGCGGAGTGCTGTGGAAGAGCCGGAGCAGGGCGCGCTCGCTCTCGGGTCCGTGCAGCTTGCGGGCGCGCCCGGTCTGAAGGGTCATCTCCGTCAGCGCCTCCAGCGATCCGAGGAGCGGCTCCTCGACGTTGCCGGTGGCCACGGCGCCGGCCAGCTCCTCGTACCGGGCGCGCGCGCCCGGCTCGCGGACGGTGGCGAGCACTCCCTCGATCTCGGCGAGCAGGACCTCCTGCTGGGAGGCATCGATGTCCAGGCTCATTCCTGGCCCCTCACGGCATGGAGAGCGCCGCGGTGCAGGATGGCCTCGATCTCGTGCTCAAAGCCGCCGGTCTCCAGCGGGCAGTGGATGCCGCACTCCTTGGGAGCGTTCGTCTCCCACCACCAGCGTCCGGCGCGTGGATCCTCGCCCGCGGCCGTCGGCCGGGTGCACGGGGCGCAGCCGATGCTCGTGTAGCCCTTCTCGTAGAGCGGGTGCATGGGCACGTCGTGGTCGCGGACGTAGTCCCGGACCTCCTCCAGCGTCCAGTCGGCGAGCGGATTGATCTTGGCGAGGCCGCCGTGCTCGTGATCGATCTCGACCTTGCGGATGTTCGCGCGGCTCGCCCACTGCTCGCGGCGCAGGCCGGTGATCCAGGCATCCAGCCCTTCGAGCGCGCGGCGGACCGGCTCGACCTTGCGCACCTTGCAGCACAGGAGGCGCGCCGGCACCGCGCGCCGGAACAGGTCCGGCCCGTACTTGCCCACCATGGCCTCCACCTGCTGTGCCTCGGGGAAGAAGACCTCGACCGCGATCCCGTAGCGGGCGCGCACGGTCTCCATCACCTCGTAGGTCTCCTGCGGCAGCCGGCCGGTATCGACCGTGAAGACCCGGACCTTCGGATCGATGCGCCAGGCCATGTCGAGCAGGGCCATGCCCTCGCCCTGGAAGCTGGTGCAGAGAGCCACGCTGTTGCCCCAGCGCTCCATCGCCCATCCGAGCACCTCCTGGGGAGTGGCAAAGTCGAGCTCCAGGGCGAGCTGGCCGGCTTCGTATTCGTCGAGCAGGTCGCGCTCGTCCCGGGGAGAGGAGATTACGTCAAGCATGCTTCAGCCTTTCCGATCGCGAGGATCTCGTCGTCGGTGAGACGGATGAAAAAGTTCTGAATGGATTCGTCGCCCTGCCGCTCCTCGATCCAGGCGCGGACCAGGTTTTCGATCACGAGATGGACTTCGGTGGCGGAGACCCGCTTGAGCACGGGCCTGCCGATCGCGGCATCCCTGGCGAGGCCGCCGCGCAGGAACAGGTCGTATCCCTGCAGCCGCTCGCCCTGGGGACCGCGCTCGCGCAGCGTCGTGCCCTGGAGGCCGATGTCGCCGATCCAGTGGTGGGCGCAGGCATGGGGGCAGCCGTCGAGGTTCAGGCGGAGGCTCGCCGCCTCCTCTCCGAACACGCGCTCCAGGTGCTCCACGATCTCCTGCAGCCGGCCCTTGGTCTCGGCCACGGTGTAGTTGCAGAACGGATCGCCCGTGCAGGCGATGCTGGTGCCGCGCAGAGGCCCGGCATCGATCGGGAAGCCGAGATCGGCCACCTTGCGGGCGACCTCGTCCACCCGCTCGCCGGGGATGCCGCTCAGGAGGAAGTTCTGCCGCCGGGTCAGGCGGATCTCGCCGCCGAACGACTCGGCGAGATCGGCGATGGCGCGCATCCGGTCTGCGCTCATCAATCCGAGGAAGACCGGGAAGCCGGCGTAGAAGAGGCCCTCCTGGCGCTGCGGATGGATGCCGGTGTGGTCCTGCTCTTCCGCGGGCGGAGGAGGCACGGCGCCGTCCGCGAGCCGCCGGCCGAGCCGCTCCTCGACCCGCGCGCGGAAGGTCTCCGGGCCGGTGTCGTTGACCATGAACTTGAGGCGCGCCCGGGTGCGGGAGAGCCGGTACTTGAGGTCCTCGCGCCAGACGTCCACGATCGCCCGGAGCACCTCCAGACCCTCTTCGAGAGGCACCCGCACGCCGAGGTCGTCCGCCAGGCGCGGCCAGGTGGAGAGCCCGCCCCCCACCCGCACCCCGAACCCGGGCCGGCCGTCGACGAGCGATCCGATCAGGGCGATGCAATGGATCTCGGGAGCGTTGCACTGGCCCGGGCAGGCCGCGATCGTGATCTTGTGCTTGCGCGGCAGGTCGGAGTACTCGCGGTGGCGCACGAAGAAGTCCGCGGCCTCTTCGAGAAGGGGCCGCACGTCGAAAAGCTCTTCCACCGCGATCCCCGCGACCGGGCAGCCGGTGATGTTGCGGACGTTGTCGCCGCAGGCTCCGGCGGTGGTCATGCCGCCGCGGTCGAGGATCTCCAGCACCTCGGGCAGCTTCGCCAGCTCCAGCCAGTGGAGCTGGATGTTCTGGCGGGTGGTCAGCTCGCCATGACCGCGGCCGTAGAGATCGGAGATCTCGCCGATCACCCGGAGCTTCTCCGGCGTCAGGATGCCGCCCGCGATCTTGACCCGCATCATGAAATGCCCGAGCTTGGGCTTGTCGTGGTAGAGGCCGTACCACTGCATGCGCACGAAGTCCTCCTCGGGCACGGCCTCGTAGCCGGTGGCGATCATCGCGGGCAGGTCGTGGATCACGTCGAGGCCGGGCTTCTCCTGCTTCAGCCGCTCCACCGAATTGCGCTTGCGGACGAGCTCCCAGGTGATCTCGGATGTGGGGACTCCTCGGATGCTGCTCATGCGAAAATACGACCTCCCCATGTGGACCTACGCAAAGTGGTCCACGTACACGTCAGGATTCGATGGATTGTCGAAGGAAGGCGGATGCAGGCGGGCCGGACGGCCCTCCACACCCGCTAGCTACAGGTGCAATAGGCGAGGGGGTAGGCGACTGCGCCGGGCGGGGTGAGGGTCATCCCATGCATTAGTGACTATCTTAGTCGCCTTTGCCCCGGCTGTCCAGCCCTCTCATGGCACACCGATCGCATCCGCTCTGAAGCGCCGGGCTCCGCTCCCCGGGACCCGCGGACGACTGGCTGCTCAGTCGCAAAGGAGCGTGCTTGAAGAACATCGGAACCTCCGTCCTGCTCGCCCTCGCCCTCTTCACCGCCACCGCGGAGGCCCAGGAGGGCGTGGGCTTCCGTGGCTGGGGGCTCCGCGCCGGCGTCTCGGACAGGCCCGACCAGATCCTGGTCGGCGTCCAGGCCGACCTCGGAGAGCTGATCGACAAGCTCAGCTTCGAGCCCAACCTCGAGCTCGGCGTGGGGGACGATCAGACGATCTTCTCGCTCGGCGCTCCCGTCTTCTTTCGCATGCCCGAGTCCGGGCCGTTCGACATCTACGGCGGCGGCGGGATCGCCCTCGGGTTCGTGGATCGCGACGAGGCGGACGACCCCGGGAAGGACGACGGCCTCGAGTTCGTCATCGCTCCCATGCTCGCCGGCGGGCTGGCCTGGCCGGTCGGGGAGAGCGAGGCCGGCGTCGAGCTCGCGGTGACCGCCAACGAGCTGCAGAACGTGAAGCTGGTCTTCCGCTGGATGTTCTAGCCCGGAGGAGGAGGCGGCGGCAGCGCTGGAGGCAAAAAGCCGGGCGGCAGCGGGCGTTGCGGCTCCGGCTTGTCCAGAGAGCCGTCCCGGACGGCAGCACGGACGGCGAGCTCCAGGACCTTCCCTCCTTCCAGCAGCTCCGTATGCCGGGGCTCGACCAGGAAGACCAGCACCAGCTCGGTCAGGCCCGGTTCCTCCTTCGCGATCCGCTCGCGCAGCTCGGAGGGCAGGTCCTCCAGCGCATACACCCAGGACTCCAGGACGACGTCGCGCGTCTGGATCGAGGGCCGGCCTCCCGGACGGCCGGGCTCCCAGGCCGGCGCGCGCTTCTGGCTGTAGCGCAGCACCGGCGGCGGACCCAGCAGGATCAGGGCGCGTCCGCGGTCGGTGAGGCTGCCGCGCATGCCGCCGTCCGAATAGAGCCGGTCGGAGGCCTCCACCCGCTGGTAGAAGGTCTTCGCGGTCTCGTTGCCCGGCTGGCCCGGATCGGGGTCGCGGCGGCGCCAGAAGGTTTCCAGCCAGTCGACCGCCTCCCGGTTGGTGCGCATGCGCTGCACCTGGCGCAGCTCTTCGGGAAGCATCAGCCAGCGGGTCGGGCCGTCGGCGAGCCCGGCGGCGGTGGAGGTCCGGCCCGTCGACTGGCAGGCCAGGGCCAGGCACGACAGAAGCGGCAGGACGGCGGCCCGGAGGCGCAGGCACCTGCGATCGCTTCGCGCCATGAGCTCAGTTGACGTCGGAGTCACCCGCCGGCTCCGGCGCCTCCCGAATCGTCCCGAAGGCCTTCTCGTACTGGTCCAGGTTCGCGGCCAGGGCGCGGATGATCCGCTTCAGATGGCCCGGGCTGGTCACGACGCGGGCCGTGACCACGCCCTGGGGGGGCAGCAGGTTGATGAAGTCCAGGACGAACTCCTCACGGGTATGGCTGATCCGCAGAAGGTTCGAGTAGCGTCCCTTCAGCTCGTCGTCGCTGATCTTGACCTCGAGCCCTTTCGGGGTCTCCTGCACGGCAGATCTCCTTGTCGGTGTTTCCCGATGCTACTTCATTCGGCGCAAATAAAGCGCCAGGTCTCCCACGTTGGTCCCGGTGACGCCGGTCCGCAGGAGCGCCCCCGGGGCTTTCTCCAGGGCCGGCAGCGAGTCGTGGCGGGCCAGGGCCGCGTCGGGATCGATGCCGGCGCGCCGGATCGCCTCCCAGGTGCCGCCGTCCACGGCCGCGCCCGCGGTGCCGGTGGTCCCATCCTCGCCATCCGTGGCCAGGGCCAGGACCACCTCTTCCTGCCCGGGCAGACCGGACGCCAGCTCCCGGGCCGCGGCCAGGGCGAGCTCGCCGTTGCGCCCTCCCCGGCCGTCGCCATTCTTGACCGTGACCGTGGTTTCGCCGCCGACGATCAGGGCCACGGTCGGACCCTCCAGCGCACGGCCCCGGGCCACGAGGTCGCGGGCGGCCCGGACGGCCTCGCCGGTCAGCTCCCCTTCGGCGACGGAGAAGCCCTGCCTTCGCGCTCCGGCCGCGACGACCGCGGTAGCCAGCCGGACGTTGCCGATCACGACGCTCTCGACCCGGGCGAGCGCCGGGTCCCCGGGCTTGAGGGTCTCGGGGAGCTCGCCGCGGGCGCCCGTCTCCAGCCAGGAGCGCACCGCCGCGGGGAGCTCGGACGCGCGCGGACCCGCCAGGCTGATCGCCGCCAGGGCGCCGGCGAACGTGCTCGGATCGGAGGCGAACAGGCCGGAGGCGAGCGTCGCGGGATCGTCCCCCGGCACGTCGGAGAGGAGCAGGGCCAGCACCCGGCCCTTGGTGGAGCGGAGCGCGCCGCCGCCCTTGAGGGAGGAGAGGTGCTTGCGCACTGCGTTGATGGCGCCGATGGGAAGCCCGGAGGCCAGGAGGATCCGCTGGACATCGGCGAGGTCCGGCAGGCCGAGCCCCGGAGCCGGCAGCTCCAGGCAGGCGGAGGCGCCGCCGGAGATCAGGGCGAGCAGCGACTGCTCCGGAGCGATCCCCTCCAGCCAGCCGCGGAGGCGCTCGCCCGCGGCGAGACTCTGGCGGTCGGGCAGCGGATGGCCGCCGGTCTTCTGCTCCCAGCCGGGATCGAGGAGCGCCGGGCTGGAGTGGGGACGGACCAGGAGCCGTTTCGGTGTGAAGCCGCGGGCGCTCATGGCGGCCAGCGCGTCGCGGGCACCCCGCGCCATGGCGGCCGAGGCCTTGCCGAGCGCCAGGATTGCGTCGAACCTCGCCTCCCGCCGGGCCAGCTCCTCCCGCACCAGGCGCTCGGGGTCCACCGCCGAGATCGCCGTGGTGCCCAGCCGCCGGGCCACGTCCAGGAGACTGTGGAGGGTGGCTGTCATCTCAGTCCTCCCGCCAGCGCACCCCGCCGGCGAAGTCCCAACGATGCTCCGGGAAATAGACGCCCACGCCGCGCTCCCGCGAGCTGACGTTGAAGGTGACCACCCGGCGCTGGTAGTCGTAGGGAGCGCCGTCCCGCGAGTGGACCGCCGCGTCGACCGTGTAGTCGCCGGGCGCGAGGCGCAGGGAGGGGCAGGTCAGGCGCACCGTGACCTCGCCCTCGAACGTGTCGGGGACGAGACCGCCGAGGTCGGTGTTCGTGCCCCAGCACTCGATCCCCCGCGGCGTGGAGACGGCCACGCCGAAGACGAAGTCGGAGAGCGGCTGCGCGGCCCGGGCGCGTATCTCGAACGTCGCGGGCTCGCCCGATTCCAGGTGGTAGCGCTCGCCGTCGGGGCCGAGGAGGCGGACCGAGGTGATCTCCGCCTCGCGGGAGCCCCAGCGCAGCGGCTCGCCCTCGGGTCCGAGCACCGCCGACTGGCGCTGCCGGCGGGCGGCCTGGTGCTCCTCCCCCTCCATCTCCGCGACCTCCTGGCGGTAGGCGTCGATGACCCGGCGCGGCGTGCCGACCAGCCGCTGCACTCCGCCTTCGAGCCAGAGCACGCGGTCGCAGACCCCCTCCACCAGGTCGAGCGAGTGGCTGACCAGGAGCAGCGTCCTGCCCTGGGCGAGGAACTCCTCGATGCGGCGGATGCAGCGGTGCGCAAAGGCTTCGTCGCCGACCGCGAGCACCTCGTCCACCAGGAGCACGTCCGGATCGGTATGGACGGCCACGGCGAAGCCCAGGCGGACGTACATGCCCGAGGAGTAGTTCTTGACCGGCTCTTCCATGAAGTCGCCGAGGCCGGAGAACTCCACGATGTCGTCGTAGCGGCGCTCGACCTCCTTGCGCGAGAGGCCGAGCACCGCGCCGTTGATGAACACGTTCTCGCGCCCCGAGATCTCGGGGTGGAACCCGGCACCGAGCTCGATCAGGGCGGCGACCCGGCCGTCCACGACGATCCGCCCGGTGGACGGCTTGAGCATGCCCGCGACCAGCTTGAGCAGCGTCGATTTGCCCGAGCCGTTGCCGCCGACGACGCCGAAGGCCTCGCCCTTCTCGACCGTGAAGTCCACCTCCCGCAGCGCAGCGATGGCCTCGTCGCTCTTGAGGTCGGTGGTCAGGCTGCCGCCGACCAGGGCGCTTTTGAGAGTCCGGAAGCGGTCGCCGGGCATCGTCCGGCGGTAGAGCTTGCTCAGCCCCTCGACCTGAATTGCGCTCATACCGCCTCCACCAGGGTCTCCCGCAGGCGCTCGAAGAACCAGGTGCCGATCAGCCAGGAGGCGAGGCTGACCAGGGCCATCTGGACCCAGAGCTGGGGCGTGGGCCAGCGGCCGTAGAAGAGCACCTCCTGGTAGGCCAGGGTGAACGGGGTGAACGGGTTCAGGCGCACGAGCCACCAGACCGGCCGCAGATGCCGGATCGACTCCAGCGGATAGAGCACCGGCGTCAGGAAGAAGAGCAGGGTCAGCAGGTTGGCCAGGAGGTCGCGGACGTCCTTGAAGTGCACGGTGAGCGCAGCGAACCCGAGGGCGAGCCCCGAGATCATGGGCAGGTGGAGCAGCAGCACGGCGGGCAGGAGCACGACGGAGAGGCCGCCCGCGCCATGGTCGGTGAGCATCCAGCTCGCCAGCTCGGCCGCGAGGACGACCGGCAGGGCCAGGAGCAGGTGGACGAGGTTCGAGAGCACGGTGACCATGGGGAGCAGCTCGGCCGGGAAGACCGCCTTGCGGATCAGGCCGCCGTTGGCGATCAGGGACATGGACCCTTCCAGCATCGAGGTCGAGAGCCAGATCCATGGAAACAGACCGCTGACGATGAACAGCGCGTAGGGATCGGCCCCAGCCACCCGCGGCTGGAACACGACGCTGAACACGAAGGTATAGACCGCGAGCAGCAGGAGCGGGTTGGCCAGCGACCAGAGGAAGCCGAGCGCCGACCCGCGGTAGCGCGCTTTGAGCTCCCTGGAGGTGAGTGTGGCCAGGAGGCCGCGAAAGCGGAAAATCTGGCCGGCGACCCTGAGCATGAGACGGCAACTCTACACCACGGTAAACTCCCCCTTCCATGACCGCCTGGACCCCGGTGGACCTGCTGCCCGGCCTGTATGCCGGCGGGCTTGCGATCCTTCTGTGGGCCGCGCTCCGCCGCTGGTATGACGCGGTGCCGTTCCGGGTGCTGGCGGTTCTCGCGCTCATCCTGCTCATCCTCTTCGGCCCGGTGCTCTTCGGCGGAAAGCTGCTGGTGCCTCTGGACAACCTGCGGGGCTTCCCTCCCTTCCAGAGGCTCCCGAAGGTCGAGCCCCACGGCAACCTCCTCCAGGGGGACCTCATCCTGCTCATCCAGCCCTCCCTGGTGGCGGTGCGCAACCAGCTCGGGGAGGGCCGGTGGCCGCTGTGGAATCCCTGGGTGGGCGCCGGCATGCCGCTGCTCGCCGACCCCCAGTCCCAGGCTCTGCAGCCGATCGCGCTGGCAGCCCTGCCCATGCCCTGGCCGCGGGCGGCGGGAGTCATGGCGACGCTCCGGGTCCTCCTGGCTCTGACCTTCTCTTTTCTGTGGATGCGCCGGCAGGGGCTCGGAGAGGGGCCGTCGCTCGCCGGAGCGCTCGCGTTCGGCCTCGGAGGGTTCGTGATCCTCTGGCTGGGCTGGCCCATGGCCAATTCGGCGGCGCTGCTGCCGGCCGTGCTCTATGGCCTGGTCCGCTGCCGGCAGAAGGGCGGCAGGCGGGATTTCCTTCTGCTCTCTCTCGCCACGTTCGCCCTGCTGCTGGGAGGGCATCCCGAGACAATCCTGTACGCCCTCGGTCTCTGCCTTGTCTACGACGTCCGAAGGATGGCTCCCGCGCTCGTCCTCGCCGCTGCGGTCGCCGCTCCGGCGCTGCTGCCGTTCGTGGATTACCTGCCGGAGACCCTCCGGGCCTCTCGCGAGCTCCATCCGCTACGGGGTACCCTCGCCGAGCACTGGCTGCCGATAGCGGCTCCGAACGTCTATGGCAACAGCCGCTACGTGGACTACTGGGGGCTGAACAACACCAACGAGGACGCCGCCGGCTTCTCGGGCAGCGTGACCCTGCTCGCCGTGCTTCTGGGCCTGTGGCCGGGCCGCCGCTTTCCGAAGGAGCGGCTCTTCCTGGGGATCGCCGTCCTCAGCCTGCTCCTGCTCTCCCCCTGGGGGCCGGGCACGCGCCGGCTGCTGCTCCCGCTCGCCTTCAGCCTTTGCTACCTGAGCGCCTGCACGCTGGAGCGGAAAGTCCGGCCGCGGAACGTGGCCGTTGCGTTCGCGGTGTTGTGCACGGTGATCGCGTGGGGCTATCTCGGCCATCCGGACAGCCGTCTGGAGCCGCTGCGGACGGGCTCGCTCTATTGGCAGGCACGCTTCCTGGTACTCGGGAGCTTTCTCCTCGCCTGGGGGAAGCGCTGGACGGTCCCGGCCGCCGCCGGGCTGATCGCGGCCGAGCTGCTCCTGTTCCACCTGCCGGCCAACCCGCCCATGCCCCGGCGGCTCGCCTACTGGGAGCCCGCTCCGATCCGCTTCCTCCAGGAGAACCTCGGGGAGCACCGGATGGCCGCGCTGGGCCGGAGCTTCCCGCCCAACACCCCACTGCTCTACGGCCTGGCCGACGCCCGGGTCTACAACCCCATGGCACCGGCCGGGTACCTCGCTCGTCTGGAGCCGATCCTGACAGGATGGTGGGGAGAGATGCCCGAGCTGGGATATCGGGGGAAGAAGGATACCCGGCTCTACCGCAACCTCGGAGTGCGCTACCTCCTGACCGCTCCGGGCATCCGGCTCCCCCTCCCCCTTGCCTTCCAGGACCGGGACGGCTGGATCTACGAGATCCCCGATCCGCGCAAACCGCTCGACCCGATCTACCGCCCGCGCACGTTCCTCCCCGGCTGCCTGCTCGCCGCGCTGGCCCTGGCTGCCGGAGCGCTCTGGCTGGTGCCGCCTCCTACAGCCCGAGCCGTTCCGACTCGTTCTGAAGGGCCTGGATGACGTTGGCGATGTGCTCGTCGAGCGGGACACCCAGCTCCTCGGTGCCCTGGTAGATGTCCTCGCGGTGGACGCCGCGGGCGAAGGCCTTCTCCTTGAAGCGCTTCTTCACCGAGGCCACGTCCACGTCCTTGACCGACTTGCTCGGCTTGACCAGGGCCACCGCGGTCACGAAGCCGGACAGCTCGTCGCAGGCGTAGAGCGCCTTGGCGAGCTTCGTCTCGCGCGGCACTCCGCTGTAGGGAGCGTGGCCGAGGATCGCGGTCCGCATCTCCTCGGGATAGCCCTGGGCCGCGAGGATCTCGACGCCCCGGAAGGGGTGGTTCTGCTCGTCGGGCCAGCGCTCGTAGTCGAAGTCGTGGATCAGCCCGGTGAGGCCCCAGAGCTCCTCGTCCTCGCCCCAGAGGCGGGCGTAGTGGCGCATCGAGGCCTCGACGGCCAGCGCGTGCTTGCGCAGGCCTTCCTTCTCCGTGTACTGGCAGAGGAGCTGCCAGACAGTATCTCGGTCCGGAAGCCGGCTGGGAAGTTTCTCGTCGTTCGTCATGCAGCATACGCTAGCAGAATGCAGGTAGAATCAAGGAGTGAGCGAGACCCGCAAGCTGACCGTCCGCTGCCCCGACTGCAGCTCCGACCTGGTGATCGACGCCGAGACGGGCGAGGTCCTCTCCCACCGCCGCGCCAAGCAGCCCCTCGCCGGGGGCAAGGACTTCGATTCCCTCCTCAAGGGGCTCGACGACGACAAGGCCCGGGCCGAGGACGTCTTCCAGCGCGAGGTCACGGCCCTGAAGGACCGCGACCGCCTCCTCGAAGAGAAGTTCCGCGAGGCGATGCGCCGCGCCGAGGAGGACCCTGACGAGGGCCCCCCGCGCCGCCCCTTCGACCTGGATTGATCCCATTCCCCCTCTCCACACCGGCCTTCGGCCGGGCATTCCCCGTGCCGGGGGAGAGGGAGTTTCCGGTCCGTGGTAGAATCCAGTCCGGCTGTCCGGTCCGCCCCCCGCCGCCATAGCCCGAGCTGAAGACCCAAGAAGACGCTATCGATGACGCAAGACCGCAATCCAGCGGGTCCCGCCACGGGCCCGGGAAAGGACGTAAAACATTGACACCATGGTGGCTGCGCCCCACGGCCGAGGGCGCCAAAGAAGACAGGGACCGGCCGCAAGAGAAGGTGACCGAAAGCAGGCCCTCCCCCCAGACCCCGACCCCCGTCGTCCCTGAGAGCACCCCGCCGGCTCCGGAATCCCTGCAGGACCTGCATGAGACGCCGCCGTCGCTGGAGGCCGAGCCGGCCTGGCGCCACGAGCCCGTGCCCGATCCGGAGCCCGCCTGGCGAAGCCAGCCCGTGCCCACCGACTTCCTCGAGGAGCCGGACGAGCCCGCCGAGCTGCACCTGGGCCAGCCCGAGCTGATTCCGGAGGAGCCCGAGGCCGGCGAGCTCGCCGAGGACACCGACGAGGACGACGAGGAAGAGGAGCTCTCCGCGCAGTCCAATGCCGGCGATACTGTCGAAAGCACGGACGCCGCCGCTCAGGAAGCGGCCAGGGCCGAAGCCAAGCGCCGCCGTCCCCGCCGCAGCCGGGGACGCGGACGCAAGGAGACTGGCAAGGAGGGACGCGCGACGACCCCTGCCGACGAGGAGGAGGAAGAGGCCGCCGAGCCCTCTTTCGAGGAGCCTCCGACACCCCGGCGCGTGGCCGTCGCCCCGGCGATGGCGCCGCTGGCGCAGATCTCTTCCTCCGCGGGCGGCATGACCTCCGTCCGCTCCCCCCGCACCGAGAGCTTCACCATTCCGGCGAGCGATTTCGAGGCGGTCGGCCGCGAGATCATCATCTCCGTGCCCGAGCGCCAGCGGGTGACCGACGAGCGCAAGATCGCCATGTTCTGCGACCTGGAGAACATCGCGCTCGGCGTCCGCGACTCGGACATCGGCAAGTTCGACATCGAGCTGATCCTCGAGCGCCTGCTGGAGAAGGGCAAGATCATCGTCAAGAAGGCCTACGCCGACTGGGAGCGCTACAGCGACTACAAGCGCGGCTTCCACGAGGCGGCCATCGAGCTGATCGACATCCCGCAGAAGTACTACTCGGGCAAGAACAGCGCCGACATCAAGATGGTCGTCGACGCCATGGACCTCTCCTACTCCAAGGAGCACCTGGACACGTTCGTGATCCTGTCGGGCGACAGCGACTTCTCGCCGCTGGTCTCGAAGCTCAAGGAGAACAACAAGTACGTGATCGGCATCGGGGTGAAGAACTCGTCGTCGGCGCTGCTGATCGACAACTGCGACGAGTTCCTCTACTACGAGGACGTCTGGCGCGACTCCCAGAAGGGTCCGAAGCTGGACGGCCTGAACAAGAAGACCGCCGAGGCCTTCAGCCTGATGGTCGACGCGATCCAGGCGCTGCTCCGCGAGAACAAGGACGTGCTCTGGGGCTCGATGATCAAGCAGACGATGCAGCGCAAGAAACCCTCCTTCAACGAGGGCTACTACGGCTACGCCAGCTTCTCCGAGCTGCTGGAGGACGCGTCGCGCAAGAACATCATCCGCCTCAAGAAGGACCAGCGCTCCGGCACCTACATCGTCACCGGCTTCGCCACGGGCAAGGAAGCCCCGGCGAGCACTCGGCGGTAAGCGATCGGAGGCGAGCTCCTCCCCCGGGCCGGGGGAGGAGCAATGCAATGACCAAGCGGCGAAACATCGGAGAGGAGATTCTCAAGGGTCTCCGTGAGGTCAAGCGGGGAGAGGTGGGTCGCGTCATCCCCAAAGGGGAGCCCTCAGAAGCTATCCGGCCATTTCCTCGCGGCGTGGAACACGCTCATGATTTCCACGATCTCACCCCGGATTCGGTACGGAACGATGTAGGGGAGACCGGGGACGACCAGCTCCCGGGTCTCAGGGATGCGTCCGGGGCGCCCCATGGCCGGGTGCTCGGCCAAACGGGCAACGGCGTCATGGATCTTCGTCGCGACTCGCCGGGCAGCTCCGGGGCGGTCGCGGGCGATGCGCTCGAAGGCGGACTCGAGGTCTCTCAGAGCTCCTCGGGTCCACCTAACTCGCATTCATCCAGCGCGCAAAGACGGCCGCGACCTCCTCGTCCTCCGCGAACTCCCCGGCATCGGCCTGTCTGATACCACGCTGGATCTTTGCGAGCTGCCACTCCTGCAGCTCGACGTAGGAGCTGATCGCGTCGGCCGCGATCCCCTCCTCGGAACGGAGCGTCGTCCGCGCCAGACCTTCGAGCCGCTCCTTGATATTGACCGGCAGAGTCACGGTCACAGTCGTCTTGGTGTCGCTCATTTCGGACAGAATAGCATGTTCAGACGCTCTCCTCCCACTCCGGCCGGCTCCACGCCCTCTCCCCCACCCTCTCCAGACCCTCGGCTTCCAGGCGCTCGGCCAGGAGGTCGAGGAACTGGTGCTGGCCTTTCACCACGGCGAGGTTGAGGAAGAGCTCGCGGGCCGTGCCCCGCTTCTCGACCACGACGCGCAGCGCCTCGGTGCCGGGACGGGGGTTGCAGGCAAGGACCCGGGCGAAGGGGACCCGCGTCGGACGGAAGGTGTGGAGCGGCTGGTAATAGAGGGCCTCGGCATCGACGGCCACCGCGGGCTGGCCGGCCGTCCACCAGATCTTGAGCAGGCTCGCCCAGAAGAGCAGACTGTAGGCGAGGAGCACTCCGAAGGCGCGGCCCCAGGCCTGGGTCTCGCCACGCTCCAGCCACCAGGACACGGCGCCCACCGCCGTCACCACCCCGACTCCCCAGATCATCGCCCGCCGGCTGGTGCTCCGCACCCAGGGACGGAAGGGAAAGGCGGTCATCTCAAGCCCCGGACGAACCGACTCCTCCCATCGACTTGAGCTGCCGGTTCGCCACCGCCAGCATCGCGAGGTCGGGCGTGCCCACCGACTTGAGCTCCGCGAGGAGCTGCTCGGTGCGGGTCACGAGCGGCCGGCGCTCCTCGACCCAGGCGTCGACCGCCCGGCCGGCATCCCCGCCCCTGCGCACCCCGGAGAGCACGCGCGCGGTCAATTCCCCCTGCTGGCTGAACAGGTCGTCCATGATGGCCGTCACCGCCAGCTTGTCCCAGACCTTGTCGGTGGGCAGGCCCGCCGCGGCCCGGCGCAGCCAGTCGAAGCCGAAGCGGGCGCCGATGGCGAAATAGGTCTTGCCCACCTCCGGCAGCGTCACCGGCGCGCCGCGGGAGATGCGCACGATGTCGAGCAGGGGCAGCATCCAGCCCAGGGAGGAGATGCGCTGCGCCAGCTCCTCGGGCACCCCCTTGGCCGCGAGGCCCGAGGTCTGGTGCCGGAGATGGACCCGCTCCGCCTCGGGGATCAGCTCGCCGAGCTGGCCCGAGAGCTCCCGCACCCGGGCGCAGTACGCCTTGACCTGGCCGCCGATGTCCAGCGGCTGGCGGCACTCGGTCAGGAACCAGACCGTGGAGCGCTGGACCAGCCGCCCGCACTCCAGCAGCATCTGGGCCTGCAGAGTGGCGGGGACCCGGTTGTCCAGCGCCTCGATCGCGGCCCACAGCTCGCGCAGAGCGAAGACCTCGCGGGTGACCACGTAGGCGCGCGCCGCGTCGGCCGCGGAGAGGCCGGTCTTCTCCTTGACCTCGTGGACGAACGTGATCCCGGCCCGGTTCACGATGCTGTTCGTCACCGCCGTGGCGATGATCTCCCGGCTCAGCCGGTGCACGCCGATCGCCTTCGGGTATTTCTTCCGCAGCGGAGTCGGGAAGTAGAGCTTCAGGTCCTCCTGCAGGTGGGGATCGTCCGGCAGCTCGGAGGGGAGGATCTCCTCGTAGAGCGCCATCTTGGAGTAGGAGAGGAGGACGCAGAGCTCCGGCCGCGCCAAGCCGAGACCCTGCCTCGCGCGCGAGGCGATCGTCTCGTCGTCGGGCAGGAACTCCAGCGCCCGGTCGAGCCGGCCGCCGCGCTCCAGCTCCTTGACGAACCGCGCCAGACGCTCCAGCAGGTGGGCGCTGACCAGTTGCGTCACCGACAGCGCCTGGGTCTGGAGATAGTTGTCGCGCAGGACCAGGGCGGCCACCTCGTCCGTCATCCCGCGCAGCAGCTCGTCCCTCTGCGGCCGGGAGAGCTTGCCCGAGCGCTCCACTTCGCCCAGCAGGATTTTGATGTTGACCTCGTGGTCGGAGCAGTCGACGCCGGCCGAGTTGTCGATGAAATCGGTGTTGAGCCGGCCGCCGCGCAGCGCGTACTCGACCCTCGCGCGCTGGGTCATGCCCAGGTTCGCCCCTTCGCCGATCACCTTCGCCCGCAGGTCCGCGGCATCCACCCGCAGCGCGTCGTTGGCCCGGTCTCCGACGTCGGCATGGCTCTCGGTGCGGGCCTTGAGGTACGTGCCGATGCCGCCGAACCAGAGCAGCTCCACCTCCGCCTTGAGCAGGGCCTGGATCAACCCGGCCGGGCTCACGTTCTCACCGGAAATGCCGAAGGCCCGCGCCATCTGCGGCGAGACCGGGATCGTCTTGGCGCCGCGCTCGAACACGCCGCCCCCCTCGGAGATCAGCGACTTGTCGTAATCCGCCCAGGAGGAGCGCGGCAGTTGGAAGAGCCGCTTGCGCTCCTCGTAGCTGCGCGCCGCGTCCGGGTCCGGATCGACGAACACGTGCCGGTGATCGAACGCCGCCAGCAGGCGGATGTGCGGCGACATCAGCATGCCGTTGCCGAACACGTCGCCGGACATGTCGCCGACGCCCACGACCGTGAAGTCCTGGGCCTGGGTGTCCTTGCCCAGCTCGCGGAAATGGCGCTTCACCGACTCCCAGACGCCGCGCGAGGTGATCGCCATCCGCTTGTGGTCGTAGCCCGAGGAGCCGCCGGAGGCGAAGGCGTCGTCGAGCCAGAAGCCGTATTCCGCGGCGACGCCGTTGGCGATGTCCGAGAAGGTGGCGGTGCCCTTGTCCGCGGCCACCACGAGATAGGGATCGTCGTCATCCCGGCGCACCACGTCCGGCGGCGGCACGACCTTGCTACCGCGCAGGTTGTCCGTGACGTCGAGGAGCCCGCGCATCAAGATCTTGTAGCACTCGATCCCTTCCTTCTGCTGCTCCTCGCGGCCTCCTGCGGGCGGCCGCTTGACCACGAAGCCGCCCTTGGAGCCCACGGGCACGATGACGGCGTTCTTCACCATCTGCGCCTTCATCAGCCCGAGCACCTCGGTGCGGAAGTCCTCCGGCCGGTCCGACCAGCGGATGCCGCCGCGCGCCACCCGGCCGCCGCGCAGGTGGATCGCCTCGACGCGCGGGCTGAACACGAAGATCTCGCGGAACGGGCGCGGCAGCGGCAGCTCCTCGATGCGCTGGGAGTCGAGCTTCAGGGAGAGATAGGTCTTGAAGCTGCCGGCCGCGTCCTTCTGGAAGAAGTTCGTGCGCAACGTCGCTTCGACCAGATTGAGATAGCGGCGCAGGATGCGGTCCTCGTCGAGGTTCGTGACCTGATCGAGCAGGCTGCCGATCTCGGAGACCAGGGTGGCGGCGCGCTCCTGAGCACCCTCTTGCCGGGCGGGGTCGAACAGCGTGAGGAAGAGGTCGACCAGGCGCCGGGTGATCTCCGGGTTGCGCGCCAGGGTGCGCTCCATGTAGGCCTGGCTGAACGGGATGCGGGCCTGGCGCAGGTACTTGCAGTAGGCACGCAGCACCGTGACCTGGCGGCCCACGAGCCCGGCCCGCAGCACGAGGCGGTTAAAGCCGTCGTTCTCCATCTCACCCAGCCAGACGCGGCCGAAGACGTCCTCGAACGGAGCTTTGACCTGCGCGAGATCGACCGGCGTGCTCTCTTCGGTCATCAGCCGGAAGTCGCGGATGGAGACCTCCTCGTCGCTTTCCGACGGCCGGACGTCGTAGGGCATCTCCTCCAGCACCTTGAGCCCCATGTTCTCCAGCATGGGGAGGATGTCCGAGAGCGGGACCGTGCCGCCGGTGCCGTAGATCTTGAGCGCGATCTCGCCGGGGCCGGCCTCGGGGGGACGGTAGAGGTCGAAGGCGAGGTTGCCGGTCGCGAGCGAGCGCTCCAGCAGCTCGACGTCGAAGACCGCTCCGGCCCCGCCGAAGCGCTCCTGGTAGGAGGCCGGGAACGCCTTGCCGTAGCGCCGGGCCAGGCGGAGCCCCTCCTCCTCGCCGAGCTTCTCGACCAGGGCCTCCTCCAGCCGCTCGCCCCAGGAGCGCGCCGCCTCCTGGAGCTGGCGCTCCACGGTCTCGGGATCCACGTTGGGGATGCGGCCCGGCGTGGTGGCCACATGGAAATGCAGGCGCGCCAGGGCCTCGTCGGTCAGGTGCGTGTGGTGCGAGGTCACCTTGCCGCGGTAGGCGCGGGCGAGGATGGCCTGGAACGCCAGGCGCAGGTCGGTGTCGTAGCGGTCGCGCGGCACGAAGACCAGGCAGGAGACGAAGCGCTCGAACGGATCGCGGCGCACGAAGAGCGCGATCCGCGGCCGCTGCTGGAGCGGCAGGATGCCCATGGCGATCTGGAACAGCTCGTCCTCGGAGATCTGGAACAGCTCGTCGCGGGGGTAGGTCTCCAGCACGTTGGACAGCGCCTTGCCGTCGTGGCTCTCGGAGGGGAAGCCGGCGCGCTCCAGCGAGCTCTCGACCTTCTGGCGCAGGATCGGGATGGTGCGCGGGCTGCGCGAGTAGGCCGAGGCGGTGAACAGGCCGATGAAGATGCGCTCGCCCGTGACGTTGCCCTTCGGATCGAAGCACTTCACGGCGATGGCGTCCATCGGCACCGACCGGTGGATGGTCGCCAGGCGGTTCGCCTTGGTGATGAGCAGCAGCGCCGGCTGGCGCAGGAAGTGGCGCACGTCCGCGGGCAGGGTGCCCAGGTTGCGCAGCCCCTCGAAGATGGGGAAGGACTCGTTGCGCAGGATGCCGAGGCCGGTCTCGGGGAGCACCCGCGCGACCGCCCCTTCGCCCTCGCCCTCGAAGCTGTATTCGCGGTAGCCGAGGAAGGTGAAGTGGTTGTCCACCAGCCATTCGAGGAACGCGATGCCCTCCTTGATCTCCCGGCGGGGGAGTGGCGGCGGCGTCTTTTCGAGCTCGGCGATCAGGTTCCAGCAGCGCGTCCGGATCGTGTTCCAGTCGTCCACGGCGGCGCGCACGTCCCCCAGGACCGCCTCGACCCGCGCCCGGATCGCCTCGTGCCGGGCCATGGGCTGGGCGCTCACCCGCACGTGCATGACCGACTCGGCCAGCCCGGCGTCCCCGGCGGCCCCGGGCTCGCGCAGGTCGAGCAGGCGGCCGTCCGCATCCCGTTCCACGTGCACGATCGGATGGATGAGGAGCTGGACCTCGGCATCCAGGCGGCGGAGCTCGGCGCTCACGGAGTCCACCAGGAAGGGCATGTCGTCGTTGACGATCTCCACCACCGAGTGCGACGACTCCCAGCCGTGCCCCTCGATGCGCGGGGTGTAGACCCGCACCTTGGGCCGGCCCGGCATCCGCTCCTGCGCGAGCTCCCAGAGGGCGAGGGCCGCGCCGGCCAGGTTGTCCGGAACGTCGCCGAGGATGTCGGCCGGCGGGACATGTTCGTAGAACTGCCGCACGAACCGCTCGGCGCGCCGGGACGCATCGCCGTCGAGACGGGCGCGGACGCGCTCGACCACCTGGTCGACGAGCTCCGCCTTGGACTTTTCGCTGATCACACGCTGCTCCTCCGGGCTCCCTGCCCGCCAACAAACCCGCCAAACGGGGGGAGTTTATCGGATATGCTCCGGGGCCGCCGATGTCCTCCTTCCCTCACGTCGCGGTCGTGGGCGCCGGCGCCTTCGGCGGCTGGACCGCTCTGCGCCTGCGCGAGCGCGGGTGCCGCGTCACCCTGCTCGACGCCTGGGGCCCGGGCAACGCCCGCGCCAGCTCGGGCGGCGAGACCCGCATCCTGCGCGGGGTCTACGGCCCGGACCGGATCTACGTCCAGTGGGTGGCGCGCTCGCTCGCGGCCTGGCAGGAGGCCGAGAAGCGCTGGGGCGTCCGCCTCTACCACCCGACCGGAGCGCTCTGGCTGTGCGGCCCGGGCGACACCTACGTCCCGTCCTCCCTTCCGCTCCTCGAAGAAGCCGGCCTCGCCGTGGCCGGGATCGGGCTGGACGAGGCCCGGAGGCGCTTTCCGGAGATCGGCTTCGAGGGGATCGACCGCGTCTGGTTCGAGGAGAACGCCGGCTACCTGATGGCCCGGCGGGCCTGCCGGGCAGTGGCGGAGGCCGCGGGGGGATACCGGCAGGCCCTGGTTTCGGTGCAGGGGGACCGGGTGCTCGCGGATGGCTCCCCGCTGGAGGCCGACGTCTACGTCTTCGCCTGCGGACCCTGGCTCAAAGAGGTCCGCCCGACGCGCCAGGAGGTCTTCTTCTTCGGCACGCCCCCGGGCTGGCGCGAGCTGCCGGTCTGGATCGAGTCCGGGGAGCGGTTCTTCTACGGCATCCCGGGCAACGACCACCGCGGCTTCAAGGTCGCGGACGACACGCGGGGCGAGCCTTTCGATCCGACCTCCGGCGAGCGCATCCCGAGCCCGGAGGGGCTGGAGCGGGTGCGCCGCCACCTGGCGCTCCGCTTCCCGGCTCTTGCGGACGCGCCGCTGCTGGAGTCCCGGGTCTGCCAGTACGAGAACAGCCCGGACGGCCACCTCCTCATCGGCCGCCATCCAGAGCTTCCCAACGCCTGGATCGTGGGCGGCGGCTCGGGGCACGGCTTCAAGCTCGGCCCGGCCGTGGGGGAGCACGCCGCGGCCCTGGTCCTCGGCGAGGCGGAGCCGCTGCCGCTCTTCCGCCTCGACCGGCCCGTCCCAGTCCTGAAGACCCAGTTCACCTCCGGAGGGCTCCCATGAGGTCCGTCCTTTCCGTCCTTTTTGTCCTTTTCGTCCTTTCCGGCGCCGCCCCTCAGCAGGATTCCCTGGAGATGGGGAGCGCCAAAATCTGGGAGCTGCGCCGCCGGGCGGAGCGGGAGCTGGGGCCGAAGTTCGACGTGCGCGCCTTCCACGACGCGGTGCTCGGCAGCGGGTCGATGCCGTTGAGCGTTCTGGAGCGTCACGTCGAATGGTGGATCGCTCAGCAGAAGAAACGTTGACAACTGTCGCTCGATGTGGTCAATCGATCCCGGATTCGGATAGAATCTCCGGCCATGATCATCGAAGCGTCACAGAACGTCCTATCCCAACTGGAGGACTCCATCCGCGCCTCCAAGCTCTCCCGCCGGGAGATCGAGCGCCGGCTGGGCATGGGCCAGGGCTATTTGAACAGCCTGTTCAAGGGCCGCATCCAGCTCCGGGTCGCGCACGTCTACGAGATCGCCCGCGTGCTGGAGGTCGAGCCGCTGCGCCTGTTCCTGGAGGCCACGCCTCCGAAGGACCCGAACTGGCTCCTCGGGGAGCTGGGATTGCGGCCGGGGAAGAGGCCGCCCGCGGCGCTCCTGGCGCTGCTCGGGGCGCTGCCGCGGGAGGAAATGCAGGCGATGATCCGCGAGATCATCCGGGAAGAGATGGAGCGGAAGCCCGAAAGCGGCGAGTAGGGGCTAGAGCACACCTTCCGGAGCGTGCTGCTCCAGCACGCTGGCCACCATGGCCACGAGCTCGAGGGTCGCGCGGTCGCGCTCCAGGGCATCGCGGAGCAACAGGAGAGCGGCGATGCTCTCGCGGGCGACGTAGCGCGAGCGGAAGACCTCCAGCATCTCCAGGACCAGGAGCCGCACCTCCTCGGTGCGTCCCTGCCGCAGCCAGATCGCCGCCAGCTCCAGGCCCATGACTGCGGAGTGATAGATCTGGCCTCGAACCTCGAACTCCTCCCGCACCTGCCGGAAAGCCCTCTCCGCCCGGTCCCACTCGCTTAGACCCGCAGCAATCTTGCCCTCGATGCCTCTCAGCTTCACCAGGTCGACCTCACCGGCGTGGCGCACGTACAGGGGGCGCATGTCGAAGAGCTGCCGGCTGGCCACCCGGAATTCTCCCTGCTCCACGCGGAAGAGCAGGATGTTGTGCAGAACGAGAAAGCGCAGCTTCGCGTCCCCATCTTCGCCGATCTCGCGCAGGGCTCGGGCGAGGATCTGGATACCCTGCTCAGGGTCGCCGCTCCGACCCGTGTAGATCCCTCTCTGCACCAGGACCCGTGCCGCGCTCTGGGGATCGCCATGCCTCTTGTGGATCGTGTAGGCCAGGTCGAGCGCCTGGAAGGCCCCGGGGAAGTGCCGCTGGTGAGAAAGGATGCCGGCGGTCAGCTCGGCCAGCCGGGCGCGGAGCAGCTCGGAGCCGCTCCCTTGCTTGCGCAGCTCCAGGGCGCGGCCGATCGCCCGCTCCGCCTGGACGAGGTCGTCCGAAACCCGGCAGGCGTTCGCGTACTCTCCCCAGGCCCGGGCCCGTAGATCGAAGGCCACCTGCATGCCGTACCTCTCGGGTTCGAGCCGGTCCGCCGCCTCTGTCGCCAGCCCCGCGAGCTGCAGCATCTGCTTCGGATCGTCGTGACGCAGGCTCCAGCTCCTCTCCAGGAGCCGCTCGCAGAGACCCAGGGTCCAGAAGCCCCCGGACTTGGGCAGGACACCCGCGCGCACCCCGCCGAGGAGGTCCGCGACCTTGCGGTCCGCCTCCTCCCGATCCCGGTCGTCCTTCCATCCCAGAATGCGGGCGAACACCCGACCGATCGGGCCGTCGTAGTCCTCCGGATCCGTGTCGGGAGGCACCTCGCCCCGCCCCGGCCGGAACATCGCCTCCACCAGCGGAGCCATCTCTTCCCGGCATCGGGGGCAGCCGTGCAACAGGTGGAAGAACACGAGCCGTTGCTCGGGGGGGGCGAGCCGGCCCAGCAGGAAGCCCGTCAGCAGCTCGCTGGAGGGGTGTTCGGTCATGGCTCCTCCAAGATCGCAAGATCGCGGGAAAGCGGAAAACCCACCGCATTCTCTCACACTTCGGCGCGGTTCAGCGCAACTGCGGGCGAGGATGGCACGGAAAGCCACCTCGCCCGCCGATCCCCGGCCTGACATCAACCGTTGGGGTCGATTTCCGGCCCGCAGTCCGGCCCGCTGCACGTGCTCGGCGGTGGCGTGCAGCGAGGAACGCCGTTCGGGTCGATCTCGAGCCCGCAGTCTGCAGTCGGCACCGGATCGCCATTCGGGTCGATCTCGAATCCGGCCGCCTCCTGTGACGGCTGCAGAAGCGTCACGCCGCTCCAGAGCCTGCCGAGCCAGTCCCAGGCGTCCTGCCAGACCGGAGCCGCCGCCGCCGGACGCGCGCCGGCGAGCGCCAGCGCCGCCGCGAACACCACTGCCATCAGCCCCCGATGAAGATTGCTATGGAACATTGTCATCCTCCTTGCCGCAGGCCGAACGGGGCCGGAATGGCTCCCGGCGCCCACGGACGCAACGGATGTCGTTGCCAGGCGCGCCTAGTGTAGAGATTTTTCGCGCTGAAGGGAAACAGAACTATCGCATCGGCGCGTCATTATCGCCGGAGGACGTCCCTCGTCACTCTAGGCGGTTCGTTGAGCCCATATCCTCGGACCCGTCATGACGTGCCTCGACTGTTGACAATCATCCTGATCTTCAGAAGAATGCGCTTCACGCGGGAAGGAATGCCGAACGAGGAAAGGAGGGGAACATTGGGGACCACGGAAGAGGGTGCCGCCGAGAGCCTGGGCGACCGGATCGCGCGGCTGAGGCGGGCGAAGGGCTGGAACCAGAAGGAGCTGGCGGACCGGATCGGGGCGAATCCGACCCAGATCAGCAAGTACGAGCGCGGGACCTATCTCCCGCGGCCCGACGTCCTGCCGCGGCTTGGAGAAGCGCTGGGGGTGAGCCTGGACTATCTGATGACCGGCCGGAGCGGCGAGCCCAGGCGCGACTTCCGACTCCGGGAGCGGGTAGAGGCGCTGGAGACCCTGCCCGAGACCCAGCGCAGCAACCTCGTCGCCTTCCTGGACGCCCTGCTCGCCGCCCATCAGCTGCTGCGCCGCTACCAGGAGCTGCTGCGCCAGCACGGCGGCGCGGTGGCGCCGGTCGCGCGCAAGACCACGGGGCGCAGGAAGAGGCGGGGCTAGCCTGCACGGACACACGGACCTTCACGGACGAACACGGACCTTCACGGACGTCGACCGGCAGCCGCCAGGTCCGTGCTCGTCCGTGGGGGTCCGTGCCCGTCCGTGTGTCCGTGTCTAATCCACCCGCAGCACGGCGAGGAAGGCTTCCTGCGGGATGTCCACCCGGCCCACCCGCTTCATCCGCTTCTTGCCTTCCTTCTGCTTCTCGATCAGCTTGCGCTTGCGGCTGATGTCGCCGCCGTAGCACTTGGCGATCACGTTCTTGCTGATCGGCCGGACCGTCTCCCGGGCGATGATCCGCGTGCCGATCGCGGCCTGGAGCACCACCTCGAAAAGCTGGCGCGGGATCAGCTCCTTCATCTTCTCCACCAGCAGCTTGCCGCGGGCGTACGCCTTGTCCCGGTGCACGATCAGCGACAGCGCGTCCACCGTCTCGCCGTTGACCAGGATGTCCAGCTTCGCCAGCTCGCTCCGGCGGTAGCCCGCCAGTTGATAGTCGAACGAGGCATAGCCCCGCGACACCGACTTCAGCCGGTCGTAGAAGTCGTGGATCACCTCGGCGAGCGGGAAGTCGTACTCGATCAGCACCCGGTCCGTGGTCAGGAACTGGAGACTGCGCTGCTCCCCCCGGCGCTCCTCCGCGAGAGCCAGGAGCGCGCCCACGTACTCCGAGCGGGTCACGATCGTGCCCTGGATGTACGGCTCCTCCAGGTAGTCGAGCTTGCCCGGGGCCGGCAGCTTGGACGGGCTGTCCACCTCGACCGCGCTGCCGTCGGTCGAGTGGGCGAGGTAGCGCACGCCGGGCGCGGTCGTGATCAGGTCCAGGTCGAACTCGCGCTCCAGCCGCGCCTGGATGATCTCCATGTGGAGCAGCCCGAGGAAGCCGCAGCGGAAGCCGAAGCCGAGCGCGCCCGAGCTCTCCGGCTCGAACGAGAATGAGGCGTCGTTGAGGCGCAGCTTGTCCACGGCGTCGCGCAGCCCCTCGTAGTCGTCGGCGCTCACCGGGTAGAGCCCGGCGAAGACCATGGGCTTGATCTCCTGGAAGCCGGGGTAGGCCTCGGCCGCGGGCCGGTCGGCGTGCGTGACCGTGTCGCCGATCTTGGCCTGGATCAGGTCCTTGATGCCGGCATAGAGGAAGCCCACCTCCCCCACCGAGAGCTGGCCCACCTGCGCCGGCTTGGGGCTGAAGATGCCGAGCTCGTCCACCTGGTAGGCGCGGCCGGAGGACATGAACTTCACCCGCTCCCCCTGGCGGAGCGTGCCATCCACCACCCGCAGCATGCAGACGACTCCCCGGTACGGGTCGTACCAGGAGTCGAAGAGCAGGGCCTTCAGGGGCGCCTCGGGGTCCCCCTCGGGCGGCGGCACGTCGCGCACCACCCGCTCGAGCACGTCCTCGATCCCGATCCCGGCCTTGGCGGAGGTCAGCACCGCGTCGTGGGCGTCGATGCCGACCACGTTCTCGATCTGCTCCTTGACCCGGTCGGGGTCGGCCGCGGGCAGGTCGATCTTGTTGATGACCGGGACCAGCGTCAGGTTGCCGTTGACCGCCAGGTAGGCGTTGGCCAGGGTCTGGGCCTCGACCCCCTGGGCCGCATCCACCACGAGGAGCGCCCCCTCGCAGGCGGCAAGGCTGCGCGATACCTCGTAGGCGAAATCGACGTGGCCGGGCGTGTCGATCAGGTTGAGCTGGTAGGTCTCGCCGTCCCGCGCGTCGTAGAAGAGACGGACGGCGCGGGCCTTGATGGTGATGCCGCGCTCGCGCTCGAGGTCCATGTCGTCCAGGACCTGGTCCATCATCTCGCGCTCGGACAGCGCCCGCGTCTTCTCCAGGATGCGGTCGGCGAGCGTGGACTTGCCGTGGTCGATATGGGCGATGATCGAGAAGTTGCGGATGCGCTCGTTGGGTCTCATGGGTTGCAGATGGAAAGGCCGGGCAAGAGGCC
>Ga0268265_10000356_pt1 | contig 49395 bp, 64 predicted proteins | sample KBSSwiS52_FD_190355 | JGI IMG/M metagenome (GOLD analysis project Ga0268265, IMG submission 190355) | Switchgrass rhizosphere microbial communities from Kellogg Biological Station, Michigan, USA - KBS Switchgrass S5-2 (SPAdes) (version 2) | ecosystem: Host-associated > Plants > Roots >...
CGGAGGCGATCTCGATGGTCGCAAGGTCTTCCACGGGCTGAACATCCGCAATCCGAGTGATGTTGCCGTAGCCATTGCGAAGAAGGAATTGCATGCCCTGCTGACGCTGTGCAAAGTCGCTAAGATCACTACGGCTGATGAGTTGGTCGGGCTTTCGTTCGTCGCCAAAGTGAAGGTCAAGCGCGATGAGCGTAGCGGAGGCTTGCAGAATGAAGTAGTGCTTGCACTGCGGAAGCAGGACGCTACGATTACCGCTACGCAAGCAGCGCCTAACAAGCCGGCACCTACGCCGGTCAATAAGCCTGCTCCCAACAACGGCACTTGGGACTGAGTAGGCAGTTCCGTGTCACCAAATCCATCCACCTACATTGAAGAAAGTAGTCCCATGTCTGTCGTTATCGAAACCGGTATCCCCCTCCCCGTCAAGACCGTTGCCCGCAAGCCGGCTTCGCCTGTCTCCCTGGAAATCCAGTCGGCTGTTATCCAGCTTGCTGCCGATGGCCAGTCGTTCGCTGTTCCCGGCAGTGCCAAGCGCCTGAGCATCCTCGCTGGTCGCTATGCTACCAAGCTGGGTTTCTCGGTGGTGAGTGCTCAGGAGGGTGAGAATGCCCGTATCTGGCGCATTGCGCTGCGTGTCAAGAAGGCGAAGAAGGCCAAGGTGGCTGTCGCCACTGCGTAAAGTAGTAATGCGTATATCCGACACGGGTTCGGTTAGCGCCTCTTACTGAACAATGCCGCTACGTGCTATCAAACGTAGCTGAGCAGGGTCACTGCGCTGTAGGTGAAAGCCCTACTTTTCTAGTATCCGGTGGATCAACTGCTAGCGGTTGTCGGATTGGGGTGGAAGGTTTCCACGAATAAACCCTCTGAAGCGATGAACAGTTATGCGAGTAACCAATACTCATTAGCGTCGCGTAAATCGGGACAGGTCGGAAAGACGGCCACTTCTTTTGACCGCATCATGTGAAACGCCATCTTACTGACGTAATGGGACAGTTTTCACTGATGCGGTCTTTTTGTCACTACTCACAACGCGTGATTATGAGCTATGTTCTCCGACCTTATCAATCGCAAGCGCTGAACAGCCTGTACACAGCACTGAACGAAGGAATGAGGAAGCCGCTGGTGTGCATGTCGACAGCGTCTGGGAAGAGCCCAACCCTGTGCACGTTCGTTAGCAATCTAGCGAAGAAATTTCCGAATGAGCGGTTCGTTATCTCAGTGCACAGTCAGGAGCTTGTTGCTCAGCTTGCCGAGACATACGAACGAGTGAGCGGAACCAAGCCAGCAGTGTATGCTGCTGCACTGAAAAGCAAAAAGATCGGTCAAGTGACTGTCTGTCAGACACAGTCGATTTATCGCCATGCTCTGAAGTTCGGACGAATTAAGTTACTGGTAGTAGATGAATGTGACCGCATTCCAGTGCAGGGTGAAGGCCAGTATCGGACATTCATTAAAGAAGCAGAGATTGTAAATCCTGATCTTCGGATCGTTGGCTTTACGGCTACTCCGTTTAGAACAGGATCCGGATTGGTTTTCGGTGATGGTCAGCCATTTGACGACATGGTGTTTAGCACCGATATCCGGCAACTGATCGACGAAGGATACCTTTCCGCTCTTGTTTCAAAAGATGGCGGACAACCCGATCTGGCTGGCGTTCATAGTCGTCAAGGTGACTTCGTAGCATCAGAATTAGAAGCTGTGATGACAGACGGGAAGCTGGTGTCAGAGGCATGTACCGAAATATGCGAGCACGGTGCAAATCGTAAAGCGTGGCTCGTGTTTGCGTCTGGTCTAAAGCATGCTGCCATGGTGCAAGAAGAATTGCGGTCCAAGGGGGTCGAAGCGCATACAATCCATGGCTCAACGCCAGACGCTGAGCGAAAGGATTTGATTGCTCGATTCCGCAGTCAAGAGCTTCGGTGTCTGATCAACGTATCCTGTCTGACCACTGGATTCGATGCCCCTCATGTAGATTTAGTGGCTCTCCTCCGCCCTACGCAATCTGCACAGCTATTCATGCAAATGGTGGGGCGTGCTTTTCGCATTCATCCTGGGAAGAGCAATGCGCTCATCCTTGATATGGCCGGAAACATAGCCAGACACGGCCCTGTAGACACCATCTTGGATCGAGTTCAAGTAAAGAAAAAGGGTGAAGGTGTAGCACCAGTTAAAACCTGTGAACACTGTCAAGAAATCGTAGCCGCAGGATGTCGGATCTGCCCAGTGTGTCAGCATCCGTTCCCCGACCTTCCGGTTGCTAAGCATGATCCGGTAGCCTCACTCGAATCTCCGCTCTTTAGTGGTGCAGAAGACACGATGGAAGTTGTCAAAGTCAGCTACAGCGTGCATGCCAATAAAGACCCAACCAAGCCGGCGACCGTCAAGGTCTGTTATCGCAACGGGCTAAAAGATGTCACGGAATGGCTGAGTGTCGATGCAGTTTCGCACCCGTTTGCTCGGAACAAGGCGCTTGGCTGGGTCCGTGAGACACCCAAGGTCGAGTTTTATGGCCGAACGCTAGACGTAGTAGGCAACCAGTTGATCGGTTCCAACGGACCCACACAACATCCAATCTTAAATGCCTCCGACTTCGTTGATTTCGCAGGATGCCTTGCAAAACCACTCGCCTTGGTTACGGTAGCCGACCCGGCTCAGCCGAAATATAGGCGCATCATCAAAAGGATTTTCACGTGATCCTTTATCGCGGACAACGGAAAGCGAAGAAAACACATGAATGCGACCATTGTCAGCGATCAATTTGTAAGAACGAGTACTATTGGTGCAAGGTACGATTGAGTAAAGATGGGTGCCGTGAAGTCGTAGTATCCCGATCCTGCTGCCGTAAGGTTTAACGTGCTCACTCCTTTTGATTATGCTAACATGGGATACCACATGGTCCCATGGCTCAACCGTCGCGCATCCGAAAGGAAGCCACTCATCAAGGGATGGGTAGAGAATACCCCGAGCCCTGAGACGGTACAAAAGTGGATGACGCAATGGCCAGATGCCGACTGGGCGATTGTTCCGCACGTTTGCATGGTGGTAGATTGCGACGTGAAGAACGGAAAAGATGGTCTGAAATGGTTCCGTGACCGTGCGCACGAAGAGAAAACCGAACTGAGTCTGTGCGCTATTTCTGAGACGTACAGTAAGGGCCGGCATTATTGGTTCCGCATGCCCCCTGGCTTTACGAAATACGGTCAAGTCAGCATTGCTGACGGCGTAGAAATCAAGTATCGCAATAGCTCTGCCCATGTCCCTCCGAGCGATGGTTACACATGGTTGCAACCGCTTGGCTTGCCCAGTGAACTGCCGGTTGCGCCTGATTGGCTGCTGTCGGTCTGGCAACTCGCCAAAGACAGGCCGGGCGAATCACACGATTACGAAAAACCGACGTATGTCAACGGCCAGCGTCGAATGATGCTGTGCTCGATGGCTGGCGCATTGCGTAATCTTTCCCTCAATGAGACGGAGTTAAATGCTGCATTACGTGCCATTCGCGATACCCGCTGTGAGAAAGGGGATGATCCCTTCACTGACGAAGAGGTTGCCGGTATCGCTAAAGACTTCGCTAAGAAATCGGCTACCGATTATGTGGGATTGGTGCTTGCTGGCGATCCTCTCGCTCGATCTGTTGAAGCCTTTGTCTCCCCAGTTACTACGGTTTCCGACGTGGATACAGAGGAGGAAGACGAGCCGACAAAAGAAGTTGACGGGATGATTCTGCCCGACCGTCTGCTATACCCTACGCCTTTGATCGAAGAATGGGTCAAATACACGGATGGCACTAACCCCCGGCATCAGCCGGAACTTGCCCTAATGGGCTGCCTGACGGCCCTGGGATCGATCATGGGGCGCCGTTGGACGTGGGAACGGTCCAAGGGGAACCTCTATTCCCTCGGGCTAGGCGGATCGGGTCAAGGGAAGGACCGGACGTGGGAAGCGATCCCCGAGATATTCGCGGCAGCCGGATTTGAAGACTTGATCGGTGCTGCTGAACTTGGCTCCGATTCTGGCATGATCGAAGAACTGACGTTGAAGCCAGAAGTGATTTGGATCCATGACGAAATGAGTAAGATGATCCAAGCGCTGAACATGCCTTCGTGCCCGAAGTATTTCAAGGATGTCGAGAAGCTGTTGACGATCCTGTATACCGGCAATACCTACTACGGTAAGAAGCTGAAGGGGCAAGAGACGAAAGCGCTTGAGAACCCGTATCCGTGCTTCTACGGGCTTGCTCAGCCGAAGACTTTCTGGCGTAATTACAATGTTGGCATGACGGATTCCGGCTTCCTTGGTCGCTTCATCATCTTCAACGGCAGACCTCATCCGCCTATCGACACACTTGCAGCCAAACGGCACAAGTGTCCGCCTAAGAGCCTGATTGACATGTTGCTTGCAGCGAAGACGGTATTTCACGAAGAACTTTCCCGCTTGCAAAACCTCACGGGGGGCTTACAAGATATTGACGGGGATGCTGCGATGCATGATTACTCGGATACTATTGTGCATCGTTGCGATGATATCGCCCAAGAGGCGTTTAAGCGGGGGGACTCAGTGATCGGTACCTTGTATTCACGTAACACTGAGAAGGTCAAGCGTCTGGCTCTTATCCACGCATACAGCCTTGAGCCGACTGCACCTAAGATGACCAAAGCGTCACTCGATTGGGCCTTTGAGATTCTTGACCATGCGAACCAGTGTCTTATCCACGGCATGCGCAACACGGTCGCCCCGAACATTCAATCCGAGCACATGGAACGCGTAGTCAATGTGTTGAAACAGGGGAAAGACAAGGGTATCACCGCTTCGGTTTTGATCCGCTCGACTACGAACCTGAAGAAAGTCGAACGCGTAGCGATTATGGATGATCTGACTGAAGCCGGAACTGTTCGTAAAGTCATTACGAAACCTAAGTCCGATAAAGGTGGTCGTCCGACCATCACGTACTATCTCACCGAATATGCCCCATACGATTTGGGCGAGGCGATGAAAGCGTGAAACTCCCGACCCCTCCTGGCGGCGGCAAACTGTGGACTGTGGACGTTGAGGTCTTCCAGAATTACTTTCTGGCAGTCTTCTACAACGGCGTGACGTGGAAAGAATACGATCATACGCAGTTCGCTGAGTTGCGCGAAGCTCTCAACGATAAGAGTCTTGTGCTTGCTGGTTTCAATAATTTCGGATACGATGATTTGATTCTTCGGATCATCTGTCTTACCCCAAACGTCACCACGATGGATCTGTATCATGCAAGTAAAGACATCATCTTTAGTCAACGTGGAGAACTTAAATCACAGCGAGTCTTTGAACTCCAATGGTCTGCAACTCAGTGGAACTATTCTATCGATGTCTTCCAGTTGCTCAACGGTAAAGGTAGTCTTAAAGAATGGGCCTGCCGTTCAGGAAGTGCACTTGTTGCCGAATCGCCCGTTGATTTTGACCTACCCTTGCCGGATGACCGTATCGAAGAAATTCGTCGTTACTGTCGAAACGATGTCACCGTTACCAAAGAACTACTCGTCAAGAACTGGGATCGGGTTATACTTCGGGAAACGCTTGCCAAGCAGTTTGAACTTATGCAACGCGTCTATTGTCTATCTGAGCAGGGGGTGGCACAGCATACTTTTCTTACCCTTCACCGGAAGCGGACTGGTGAAAACACCGCTATCGTTCGTGCTGCCGCCAAAGAGAACCCGGAAAACCAGCAAACCGAATGGATGCTCACCGATCTTATTTCACCGAAAGTGAACTATGTCACAGCGGAGTTTCAAGCATTCTTTGAAGATGTCAAGAAAGCTAGAGCGACGGAGAATGAAAAAGGAGCTTGGTCGCTATCTATCCCGTCCGTCGTTTACCTTGCCGGACGAGATTTTTCCATTGGAGTTGGCGGAATCCATACGGTCGACAAACCTGATTTATTTGAGTCCACGGACGAATACGCGATCATTGATCTAGATGTAGCTTCTTACTATCCATCGATTATAATCGAAGAAGGATTGTACCCGAGGCACATTGGCCCAAGCTTCTGCGAGGATATGCGTATTCTGCGTGATAAGCGCCTAGCTGCCAAGCGCACTGGCGACAAGAAAACTGCCGATGCTTTGAAGATCGTTATCAACGCCACATTCGGAAAACTTAATGACAAGTACTCTCCGTTACGATCTGTCCCTGACGCCATGCGAGTTACCGTCAACGGGCAATTATTCCTTCTCATGCTTGTGGAGTCTTTACACGCAATCGGGGCTGACATCGTATCAGCAAACACAGATGGTGTTACGATTAAAGTTGAGAGAGCAAAAAAAGACGATCTTGCTGGCACAGTGGCGAAATGGCAAACTGACACGCGGATGGTTTTAGAGGAAGTCGAATACTCTCGCATCTTTCGACGTGATATCAACAATTACCTCGTCGTCACTATCGACGGTAAGGTAAAGTACAAAGGCGTGATGGCGCAAGATGGCGGTAAAGGTGACGGCGGTATTGTGAAGCTTGCTGCCGAACGCTACTTGCTCGATGGTGTCCCGCCAAATGTCACGATTGCCAACGAGACAGATATCAAACTATATCTCTACTACCTCCGCAGTAAGAACGGAGGAGAATTGTATTTCGGAGACGATAAGATCGGTAAATCTGCACGATGGTATGCCGCCAAGGAATCATCCGGTAAGGTGATTCGTAGACTGAACCCAGCCACGAAATGCCGTAAAGAAGGATGGGCGATTATCCCGCATGGTCATTGTGCGCAGCTTGCGCTTGACATTACCGGAATGTCCGCTCAGAAACTCGATGACATTGACTTAGATTATTACGAAACTGAGGCTTGGAACCTCATTGCAACCATGGGACCGAAATGAACACTCGACGAACTAGGAAACTACGACGATTGCAAAATGCACGTCTGAGGACTGGAAAGCAAATTGTTAAACATCGTTGTAAGTCAGGTAGAACTGGGTCCGCGCACTATAAGAAGACAAAGGGAAAATAAATGGGAATCAAACTACACGCCGGTTGGGGGTGGGATTGCCCCAGTTGCTCGCATCGCAACTTTGCATTCGGGGATTACGATGTAGGGGAGGATATAAGAGATAAAGTGCAAGCGCATTGCGATGAAAACGACTCAGCAGGTCAAATTGTAGTTGTGCCTGAGGAGGTCACATGCGCAAAGTGTCTCAATACGTTTGACGCAGATATGCCTGAAAATTGGATGTCGTCGGAAGATCCGGCATGACTTCAATACTTCTTCCGTTCCCCCCGACCGCAAACACCTATTATCGACATGTCGGCTCTAAAGTACTCATCAGCGAAAAAGGCAGAGAATACCGTCTTCGTGTTCGCTACACGTGGCTACAGGCAGGATTCCGAGGAAGTCAAAAAGGCGAAAAGCTGTCAGTGTGGGTGAAATGTCACCCACCTGACAAGCGTGTTCGCGACCTTGGCAACCTAGATAAATCACTCATGGATGCATTGACCCATGCGGGTGCGTGGCATGATGATTTCGACATTGACGACCAGCGATTCACTCGCGTATGGGAAGGCCAGCCGCCCGGATCAGTGCTGGTAATCATTCGTCCGATTGCAGATCCTGCAACGTTGCTGCAAGGTCCTTGCGATCCTCCGGTTCAGCCTTCTTCATTCGGCTGATGATCTTCTGCATCTGAGAGAAGCGACGAAGCGCAGAGCGACCATTGACAACTGCGTCTTCGTTATCGTCAATGAATTTCTGCTTGTTATCGCCGGTAAGTGTCTCGTAGACGGATGCAAGCGTCATATCTTTGGCATGCTTTTCCTGCCATTTGCTCGCATCGAATGCCGCTTTGATGACATCCTTGTCAGTATTCCCTGAATCGACATCATTCAGGAATTGACCGATCTGCGTAGCGTGCATGCCACTGGTCTTGAGTGCCATAGCGATATCGTCATCCTTGATACCAAGGGATCGAGCATGCTTGATGGCTTCGCGATTCGCGTCAATCGATTTCTGACGAATCTTGGCAATGGTTTCGGCTTCCTTGTCATCCAGCGTATCGCCAGCGCCCTTGACGGTCGCACGCAAATCCTGGCCTTCATCGCGATGTGCCTGTAAGGAAGTCATCGTGAGATTCTTCGACGCATCTGACATATTCGGCTTCAGCCCAGTAGCCGCCGAAATGACGTACCACATGGCTTTTGTCTGGTCAGGCTCATTCATGCTCTTGTAGGCGTTACCGAGCATAGCCGGCAGGAATGCTTTTCCGAGCTTCGAGACATCCTGATCACGGATAGCCGCATATGCACTCTGCACGAGAGGCGAGCCAGCGATTGCCCCGAAGAACTGCTTGATGGCATTGCCTGTCGCTTCAAGTGCTGGGGTGCCTGACTCAGTGGCAGCGTTCACCGTCTCGCGAATCTGCGAATAGGGGTCATACTTGCCGAGATTGAACGCGTCAAGCGAGCCGTCTTGCTTGCGATAATAGGCGAGTGTCGAGAAACGACTATATTTGTTCGTCTTACGATACGCGTCGTCTTCCTCATCGGTCACCTTTGCAGCCGAACGTGCCACAGCGGCAAGCGTCGGCACGGCCATGATAGCAGTTCCAAGCGCGGCGAGGCGAGCGACAGCAAGTGCCTTCCCCTTCGGGCTGGCCTTGGCATCATTCAGCGAAATGCGAATCGTGTTCGTCGTAGTACGCGGAATCTCAGCCAAGTAGGAGGCGAAACCGGTAACACCAGGGTACTTATTCGCTTGCTTGACGATGTTGAATACACGACCGTAGGTCGCATAAGTGTCGCGAACCTGATTCGCAGCCATCGCATCAATTGCATCTGGCGCCATCTTCGGATACAACCCCTTGATACGAGACTTGTTCATCTCGAAGGCATTGATTTTGAAGATATTGTCCCAAGTAGCCGCAAGGTGCATCATCCCCTTGTATCCCTGCGTCGCCAGATTCTTCAGAGGATTCGACTTAACCGCCGATTCGATTCCCGCTGAAATTTCCTGACGAGACACGCCGTGATCGATAACGCCAAGCTTATACAGCTTGCTCACGTACTGCTCCGAAGCACGACCACCGGTCACAGCCTTAGCTGCTTTACTGAGTCCAACCAAACCGTCTAGCGACCCACCGATACCGGGGACATGCAGATTAGCAAGAGCAATGATATTGTTACCGACGATGTTGTTGACTGCAAAGCCCCCGACATTTCCGGCGGTCAGTGCAATCTTACTCGCGGCATTCGCTTTCGCCCACGCATCGGCAACTGGCCCACGCTTAGTGCCATTGAAATTAACCAGCCAATCGTGTATATCTTTCGTCGTGTAATATGTCTTTCCATCTGGCATCGTCACGTCACTGGTGTAATTCACACCATCGCGAGTTTCCGGTTTCTCGAAGAAATCCTTTCCGAGTCCTTCGCTGACGATCTGCTTGGCAAACGCACGTTCCTGCACCAGCTTCGACTGCTTGGACGCAGTGCGCGAGGCGATCAAACGCGGGTCATCGACCGGCCCAAGGGCGGCACGGTAGGCCGGGGTCATTTCCTCGCGAGAAATGAGGTTTCCGGGGCGCTGCGGGCCTTGCTTCGACCCCGAACGGAAACCACCGCCTTCGTTCTCGTGGCCGCTCAGCATCTCATGCAGCTTGCCTTGTGCCTGCTCAGGCGTCATCCCCTGCGACTGAAATTCATTCAGGGCATCCTGCTTCACCTTGTCGGGGATATTCTTCTGCCACCACGGGCCAAGTTCGGGGTCATGCGCCATATACGTATCGTTCGTATATTCCCCCATGCGATTGCCGAACGTATCCTGATGACCATGCGAAACAAGGTCTTCGTTGATAGCACGCTGAGAAAGGGTGTCAATGTGATTACGCAGTTCCTGAACGACACTACCGGGGACAGGCGACGGCTTACCCTGCATAGCGGCAACTACGTCTTCCGGCTTATATCCGCCCTGCTTGATCGCCTGCTTAAGACGATTGTCAGCCTGACGAAGCTGATACGCATCGGCATTGCTTCCGCCTGCCATCTTTTCTTCAGCGGCACGAAGATACTCAGGTACGTTACCCGTATGCATCCACCCGACTAAGCGCTTTACGTCTTCTGCATCGGGAAGAGCAACAGCACCACGACGGGATTTATTGCCACGATCACGGATATTCTGAATCACCTGTTGCACGTTTCCAGCAGCGCCTTCGGGATCGGAATGCGCATCCCATCCCGCAAGCTTCTGCTTCAGAGTATTCAGTTCATCCGGGCTGAGGTTCGCACCATTGACAACACGGCGAGCATTCGACGGAAGGTCTAGTCCTTCGATTTGCCGGTCACTGGCGCCTGCCCCTTCTTGCGGGTTGCGTTGAATATCTTGGCCGCTGCGGTTTTCGCTGCCGACAGGCTGTAACCCTTCCTGCGGAACTTGTCGCGGATTGCTTCGTACTTCGCTGGCATTTCCTACCTCATGTTCTTTTCCAAAGGTGACACCCTCATCGGGGCCGATGGCGGTTTTCGGGGGCTGAGCCCGTCCGGAAGGACGGTTTACCCCATAAAGCTGAGAGCCCTGTGCAGCGCCTTCGTCGATTCGCGAAGTTTGCGGGGGACTCGACTTGCCCGATTGCGGGGAAACGAGGTCTGGCGTCAAATTCGGCTGAGCGGGGGCGATCTGAGCCGGCCCGCCTTCCCCGACGACCGCTTTCGACGGGACTAATTTTCCAGTTTGATCGGGATTCATCTGCTGTGTCTTAATCAGCAGTGCATTCTTGCGGCCTTCTTCAACAGCCTGTTTCCGAGCCTGGAGCGCAGCATCAGCCTGCATCTGCTGTTCGTGTGCCATGGCATCTGCATGAGACTGCGCCTGTTGATCAGCGACAATCTTACGCCCAGTACCGAACATCGAAGGGGTTGCACCAAGAGCACCGGCAAGCAGGAGATTCGACGGGCTACGCTCTTGTGCAGCCTGTTCCGGATTATACTGCTGCGTGATGCCCGATGAAGCAGCCTGATAGCCAACACCGCCGAGCGCTGCAACGGGGATGCCCAGTTTCGGGGCAGCTTTGAGAAGAGGAGCAGTTGCGCCATGCAGCAGAATACCGCCAGCGGCATCCAAGGCACCTTGCTGCACGCCAGCACCGAGCGCCTGACCGGGGTTACCGGTCTGCTCCATGACATCCTGCGTACGTGCGCCGGCTGTACCGACCACACCGGCAGGGATGCCAACAGGGCCAGCAAGAAACGGAGCTATCTTCTCGCCAATGCCTTCAGCACCTGCAAGCAAAGGATTTTTGAAAGGCTGCGGAAATAGTTTATTCGTCGACTCTTCAGCGGCATGCGTACGCGAAAGCGGATCACGCTGTGATTCCGCTGCATCTCGCTTTGCCTTCATCACCGAATAGTCTTGAAGAATCTTCAGTCGACGCTGAATCTCGTCATCTGACAGATTACCCTGCGCGATATCCTGTGCTAGATGCTGCCGACCCAGTTCATACGGTTCATCTCTCGACTCAGTACGCTTCTGTCGAGCATAGTTGCCAACCGTCTCACCGAGTGCAGTGGCACCGTGGCCAATGCTGCTGATAGTTCGAGCTGCAACATTCAGCGGAGTCGTAATCGGATGAGCAAGCGTCTGACCGATATCAGTACCAAGATCCTTCGTGGCATATCCGATATTTGAAGGATAGGTCTCAGGGGTCTCATTGAGCACCTTACCACCGGCCATTTGCGTAGCTTGATCTGCACGCACCGAAGAAGATTTAGCGACTCGGTCACTCGTCAACTTCTGATTCAATACACCGAATGCCTGCTCAGGCGTCGCGCCTTCAGGTCCATCGATATCGTAAGTCTGACCTTCGGGGGACGTGAACGTGAAGCGTGGCATTACTGGTGTACCTGTACGTTCCATCCAGGCGGAAGACCGCCAGTTGTCGGTGCTTGCTGCGGCTGAGGTGCAGTATCCTGCTGAGGCTGACCGATACCCGCGTACTTACCAAACAAATTCTTCATGTTCTCAGTATGTGCGGCGTCAAGGCGGTCACGCTCAGCCTGAATCTGAGCAGCACGATTGCGACCGACGCCCTGCTGCACTTCGATATCGAGCGAATGCATCGCACGATCATAACGATCCTTCAACGCAGCGGCTTCACCCTGCATCTGAGCGCGCTTCATCGGGTCAATAGCATCTGCGCGATTCTGGGCCGTGTCAGCATTCTGCTGACGAATATCGTTCGTGCGAGTACGTTCCTCGCCACGAAGACCGATGTCATTGATCTGAGCACCGATCTTACCTTGCATAAGCTGACGGTTCTTCAGCCAATCAGAATACGTCGAACTTGCACGATCCTGTGGATTCGTGGAATTAGAGTCAAACACATGATCGTATGGAGACTTCTGTGGAGCAGGACGAAGAGGCGATGCCTGCGTCTCATTCTGCATCTCAGCACCGACTTCTCGTGGGCTCCAGACACTCGGGGGTGCAGCGGGATGCTCATTGGCTCCGACATAAGGCGAGGGTCGAATGCCCTTCGACGCATTTTCAGTCTGCTGCTGTTCAGCAAGCGCGTTCATGTAAGGGGAGGGAGTCGCCGTGAAATTCCCCGGCGCTTCCTTCACACGATTCATCTGATCCTGCTCAGCCTGTCGCGACATCTGATTTTCAGATTGTTTCTGTTCACGACTCTCGCGAGATTGCTCAAGTGCCAGCCGATCTTTTTCCAGCTTAATGCGACCCAATTCAGGGCCGAGCTGAAGCAACGTACTCGCTGCATTCCCGATACCATCGAGAACGGGCGAACTTGGATCTTGAAAGCGAGAGGTCGGAAGACCGACCTGCATGACGCGAACAGGCATATTGCCTCCGTTTAGCCATTCATCGGATTAGCGCTAGGAAAGCGACCAGAACCGCCGCCCTTAGACGGGGGAGCAGAAGGCGTTCCCATGTCGCCGCCATTATCATCGACATCAGGTTGTTCGCTCTGTTCTTCAGCCATACACTGATCCAGTGAATCCTGTACCGACTGAGCACCAAACTGCTGCACCAGATCGTGAATCGCAGTATAGCAGTCAGTGTTGTCGGGAGTACCCTGAAGATCAGGCGAGTTGCCAGGGGTAACACCAAGCGACGGATCCCCTTCGTCAGAAGTATCGCCGTCGTCGGCCATAACCTTGTCGGTAGGCTGATACTTCTTTCCCGAGAGAAAGCCGATAGCAGCAGCGGGAGTTTTTGCCTGAGGGGGCTTGTTACCGAACATGATGTATCCTTATTTCATCAGGCCAGAAACGCCCATTGCGCCCTGACCCATAGAAGAGAGCAGATTACCCATACCGCGAAGGCCAACGCCTTTACTCGCACGAGTATTAATTTCAGTATCGTACAACGAAGCGAGTCTTCCTGCACGATCTTCGAGTTGATCTTGTGAAGATCCGAGTCGACTCAGTCGATTGCTCAGATTCTGCTGAGCGCCTTCGCCAGAATCCATCTGAGCTTTCATCGCCGCACGCTGTGCAGCAGCATTAGACGGATTCTGAGCAGCCATGGCAGCAGATGCGGCACCAGTTGTATCGGCAGTACCCGGATTCGTCGCAGCGATCTTAGCAATCGCCATCTGAGCAGGGGCATTCGCGTTGTCGCGAGCGGCATCCATCGCCATAGATGGATTATAGGTGCCAAGTTCGTTTTGAAGGTTCCGATTGTTCTCAGCCTGAATCGCCTCTTGCTCAAGAATCTGCCGCTGACGGGCCTTCGCAGCCGCCTTAGCGCCCTCTTCCTGCCCCATCCCGCTGAGGATCGAGCCACCGACTTGACCGGCCATACCGGCGAGAAGAAGAGGGAGCATTATTGGTACGCCTGCGAGAGCTTATTAGACTTATAGCCGTTCGTCAACCCAGTAATGATGTTTCCAGTAGCAGTTCCGACTGCATCGGGGTTTGCCAGCGATGCCGCGTCGTATCGCATGCCGGTAGTATCGGTAACCTGTCCGCCGAGAATCTTATTAGCGATCTGACCTTGCTGATTCGTCAGATTACTCGCGATATTCTGACCGACCTGATTTGCCTGCTGATTTGCACCACCGACATTGCCATAATACGTCGAAAGCAAATCATTTCGATTAGCCGCATCAGCGCCACTACCGATGGTTCCGCTGCGTGCTTGTCCAATGCGATTCTGCGTCAGACCGAGGCTGTACTGATTATCCGCACTCTGAAGTCCGCTTGACAATGCGGCTTGCTGAGCTTTCGACTGACCGGCACGAATACGTGCAGCATTCGAGATAGCATCACCAGACGCACCCTGACCGAACTGAGCGGCATTCTGATTCAACAGATTATTTTGATTCTGCTGATATGCCTGCTGCGCTTCCTGCTCTTGATTGTATGCCTTCTCGCCTTGGAATGCTTTAGCACCACCGAAAAGGGTATCATGACGACTACCCGGAGAGGATTGCGTAGCCTCGCCTATCGAATGACCACCGAAGGTAAGCAGATTCTGCCCAGGGTGATGATAAAAATCAGTGCCAAGTCGACCCGAGAAGTCGGTAAGCTTATGGAGTGCATGACCGATACTATCGAAAAGACCCATGACTCATCCTTTCGCGATCAACGCGGAAATAAGACACATCGTCCAGCCAACGAGCCATCCGAGAAAGAAAACACCCATGAAAACCATGAGCACTTGAGGATTTACACGACCGTGGTTCATGGTGCCTTAATCCCGCCATGGGAGAGAACAAAAATGATTACCCCTCCAGTTGTAGTGAGCAGACCAGTCAGACACAATCCGACAAAACCATAAACAATCATCTTGAGTGTTGCCACTTGATCCTTCAAGACAGCAACTTCTTGCGGAAGATGAATAATATTGACCATCTGACGTGAAAACTCACCGATGGATCCTTCGAGTGACGCAATCGTAGTGCTTAGACCGGAGATAGTTGTCTGCATGTTTCGAATATCACGACGCATGTCCGATACATCCTGCTTGCTGAGAGCAGGATGCAAATCGGAACTGGATTCCTGATCATGTGTCATTGGATTTCCACGGTAATCTGAATAGTATCAGTTGCGCTCGGATTCGTCCCGGTGATAGAATAAGAACTTCCATCTGCGGCAATGGATGCAAATGCAAGATTGAGCACAGTACCTGCCCCCACCCCGATACTTCCTGCTGCGCCGATCTCACCGTACACAGTACTAGCCGAAATGCTGGCTGAACCTCCTTCTCGTACAATTGCAATGGTAAACTCAGCGGCCCGAGTAGAACCGGTGGTCGAATTACGAAGGTAAACCAGCATCCGACGTGCCTGCCGAGTGAACGTATTCACAGCGGGAGCGGTGACAGTGAGAATCGTAGCCCCAGCCCCGAGAGGGGCGATACTTACGGGAGCGGCATTGAATGCAAGATACTGCCGACCAGCAGATGCGTTAAAGAATGATCCGATTTCCTCCGAAGTAACACCGACATTGCTTCGCTGGGTGAGAGGACTCGGCTTAGTTGAATAGTTAAACGCGCTGACAATAAACCCGCTAAAGTCATTGCTCATCATCAAGATATTTGAGCATGCGTTTACAAAAGTAACACAATACTTCGGGGTGAACGTACCGGTCCCACCGTCATCTTGCCCGATTACTGTGCTGTTCCCGACAATAGTTAGGTTGTTCGACCCATTGATCGAGATATGACTATCGTTGCCAGTAGTGCCGGAATTATTTCTACCATTACGGCGAAAGTAATTACCGCAAATCACATTGCTATCGGCCGAAGACATCACAAGACCGTTTACATAATTACGATCGAACAGATTACAGCTAATCACAATGTGATTTGACTGGAACACTGTGCATCCGTTACCTTCGTTAAATTCAATCTTATTATTCGTGATGATATTATCACTAGCACCGGTCTGAAGATCGATGGCATTCAACTTATTAGCGGCAAAGCTACAGTTAATCACGCGACTATCGCGAACATTGCGAACGCCGTAATTCCCTCCGTAAAACTCAGATTGGTCTACCATAGTTGAAGGATACTGAGCACCACCGTCACCGATGCCCGCGTCACATAGCAGAAAGTAGCAGTTCAGCACAGTGCCACACGTGACACCACCGATTCCGGTCGCTGTGCGATCAACCCCGTTAAACGTAAGATCCCGGTAAGTCGCCTTGCCAGTTCCATTGAAAATTCTAGTAGCACCTGCTGCGCGCTGAAGAATAGACTGCGAAGAAAAGGTAATACCGTATCCGCGAACAGTGGAGCCCACGATCTGAGCACCAAGCGGGACAGTCACGTTATTGACAATATAGACACCAGGAGGAACCCAAATCGGCTTGCCGCTAGCAAGAGCTAGGTTGAAGGCAGCCGTATCATCGGTCACCCCGTCACCAACTGCACCGAAATCTTTTACGCTCAGGAAATCCCCGAAGTGATTCGCAAGACTACGGGAAGTGACACCACCTGCAGCAGTCGCAACGGCATCGCTCCATGGCCCCATTGCAGCGCGAGCAAGAGCAAGTGTCGGCTGGCTAAGGACAGCTTGCATTGCCTGACTAGCAATAATTCCGGAAATTACGATGAACAACAGCGGATCAGTGCCAACGATGTTGGTTCCAGGCGAATAGACCCCCCATGCCGTCCCGGCATACGTACCGCCATTATAGACGATAACATACCACCCGTTTCCTTGCACGGCACCTGCCGGAAGATCGCTACGCCGAGCCCACGCACCTGCGGCAGTCACCCAAATACCATTCTGACTTGTGGTCGTCTGGCCGGTGAGGAGCACGTAGTCGCCAGGGGAGGTAAGAACACCATCAATCGACACATTGCCGCTCAACACGACGACATTCGTAACTGAGACAAGTCGAACAGCAGTCTTAGCGGCAGCGGCGTAGCTCGATCCGTAGAGAGCAAGAAGCTGATTACGAATTTCAGGTTTAAGTTGAGTGAACCCGACAGTCTGATAGGCGAGCGAATTATCGGAATTAGTAATCCGATCAAGTGCCCCTTTTGTCAGGTTTTGCGACGATGCCAAGTTCCCAAGCTGCGTATCTAACTGCGCAGCGTCTACATAATTCTGAGCACTCGCATCGCCATTGAAGACATGCGTAATTGCGACAGAAGGAACATTAGACATTAGCGTACCCGCCGAGCAGAAATGCTGCCACGCCATTGAGGCGTACCAGCAGTATAGGTTGCAAGCACATTGAGGAAGTAACTAGTAGTGGCAGTGATCTGAACACGCTTAATCGGAATAGCGATGGGTGCCGCAGTCGTATTAGTCGCAGGCTGAATGCCGGTAACACGATCATAGCCCTGAGTGGTGCCAGTGTTGCTGGCTGTCGTAGTACCTACGAGAACTTCAACCGCCCCATTTGCAGTCAGCGTAGCCGCATTCAGCGACTGTTCAGCATATGCAAAGATATCCCAATCACCCGCCGTCAGTGAGATAGTCGCAAGCTGCAAATACGATCCACTAGCTGCGGCATTCGTGGCGGTGGAAATAATATTCGACGGGTATTCACCAATTTGACCAGTCAACACCGATGTCCCGTCGGTAATTCCAAAGATCACATGGCCACTAAAGGCACCGGCACCAGGGGCAGTATTGTTATTCGTACGAATACGAATCCCAGTAAAGATATCAAATGTACTCGTAGTGTACGAGAAAACAGTGTTGCTTGCAGTCGAAGATCCGCCATTCATGAAACGAACGGTTGCAGACGCAGCAGTGCCAATGTTCAGATTACCGCTTTGTGCGTACAGATACCCGTCATTCGCAGCGCCCCACACGCCACCGGTATAATTCGATCCATTAATACCGAAATCAACATAAAATGTCGTTTCGGTTCCGTTGTTAGCTGTCAGAACCACATCACTTGATGCGAGGATCCCAGTCGACTGATTCTGCAGATTGAACTGATAATAGTCATTGATCGAGCCGTAGACGCCAAGCCCGGTATGCGAGGTCGTCACACCGTAATCAATACGAACCTTCTCAGGATTAATCGGATCAAGTGAACTTGTGCCGACAATCAGATTGCCAGTGAACTGCTGCGTTCCGAGTGTGCCATTGGCGTTCAGGGCGGCAAACACTTCCGGCTTCAGGTTATTCAATCCAACCGTCTGTGCGGCAAGATTATTGTCGGAGCCAAGCACCTGATCAAGAGCGGCCTTCGTCTGATTCTGAGCCGTAGCGATGTTACCGAGCTGGGTGTCCAGCGCGCCAGCGTTCACCTTCGACGAGGCGGAAGGATCCCCGTTGAACGTGTAGGTAATCGAGAACGAAGGCAGATTGCTCATGATCAGTGCAGGGTTTCTTGCCCAACGATAAACGCATACGTCGGAGTCCCGGTCGTGTTCACTGACTTCAGACGCACGTAGTTACCGGCAGGAACGAAACCAGACAGCGCACCTGAGATCGTCTGGTTCAACGCCAGCCCAATCGTCAAGGTGCCGGTCTGGCTATTGGTAACACGACCGATTTCCTGAAGCGAAGTCGTAAAACCCGAATCGGCGGCAGTCTCAAGGGAAACATAGCCGGCGGCACCGCCCGTAAGGCTCAGTGCGGTAGCGATTGAGACACTGTAATTCACCTCAGAATTACGGCTAGCCGAAATCTGCCAGCCGGTATTCCCGATGGCACGACTGGTAGTATACGACACACTCGGCGCACCGGGAATATTGGCGAGAGCGGCAACAAGGCCACTCACCGCAGTCTGCGGCAGATTCTGAATAGTAATGGTCTGGCCGGTCGCATCGTAAACGATATAGGACGGCAGATCGCCGCGCTTCGGGCGAGGGTTACTGGCATCGTTAGCCTGCACCCAAATCGAATTAGTGGTGCCATCGGTGTTAAAATCGACAAGCCGATCAACGTACACCGAGCCATTGAACTGAACGATCTTCAGATCATTCAGGCTAACCCCGAAAACGGTAGGAGAGAGAAAAGCGAGAAGGAGAAGAAAGCGCATAGATTACCCGAGGATGCAAACCATAAGGTTCGTGGTGGAAATGGTGTTAGTCGGATCAGCGGTGCCCCACTGAGCCGAAATATCAAGCGTCTGCGTGACAGTCGTATCAACCGCGAAAGTAGCGACATTCAGCATCTGATTGGTAACCATGCTATTCGCGAGCGTGAAATACGCAAACTGACCCTGAGCAAAACCAGTCCCACCGGCGCCTGTCGTGCGAACACCTGCGAAGGCCGACATCTGCCACTGAGTCGTACCAGTGATGGCGGACAGCGTAGCGGCACCAGTATCGAGAATGATATTACCGTTCAGCTTCGCCTTGATGCGCAACGTCGGACCGGCAGGGGCGCCAATGAAGCCGTATGCGTAGATGAAGAGATGTTTACCAGCAGTAAGCCGATTGGCAGCGATAGTCAGACTACCAGTGCCAGTTCCGACAATCGACGTTTCGGCAACCGTATTCGCAGCAGTTGCTGTAGCGGTCAGACCGTAAATAGCATTCATCGTAGCCACAGCAGCTACGCTGGTTGCCGTAATCGGAGGAGCGCCAAGACCGAGGGAAGTAAAATCAGGCATGGTTAGCCCGTCACAACAAGAGCGTGAAGCGTCCCAGTGCCGAGCACATAGAACACGTCACCGTCAGCAAGAATCAGTGTAATTGGCTGGTTGGCAGCCACTGGGTAAGCGTCAGTGGCCACCTGACCAGCAACGCTATGGTATCCCCACGCAGCAGTGCCGATGAACTGGACGGTCGCCCGAGCTTGGGGCATGTTACCGCCAAACCGGGTCGACATGGTAGATGCCTGAGCCTGCGGGGCGCCGGCAGGTGCACCGTTGGTGCTGACCGTGATAACGTCCTCGGCACCGCTCAAAGCGATGCCCGGAATCTTGCGATCACGGTATGTGGCAGGGAGGGCGAATGCGGTCATGTCTTTATCCGTTAATTGTTAGTGATCGTTCACTTCAGGACCGACCGGCCTGAACATAATCGATCTGCATGTTTTGCAACTCAAATCCCGCTGCTGTTTCAGCCGTCATGACGACAGACACTGCGACACCGGTACCCGAGAGCGGCACCCGGCTTTGCCCGTATTGGGTATTGACCACGATAGCGCCGGTTTCGAGATTGCCGCCGGCCAGCCACGGGACGAACGTCGGTTGAATCCGTAGCTTGCCCGACATCACGATATTCATTGAAGTCAAACGCTTCAGAACGTTTGGCGAGTTCAGATGATTGTAATGAGTCGCAGCACGCGAGAAGATCGGAGTCGCCTGCACGTCATCGACATAGTTCGTCGACTCAGCGTCAAGATAGTACATCTTCGTACCAGTGCGGAAGTTCAGACGATTATCAACCGGAATCATCTCTTTGATGTCAATATTTGTTAAACCAGGAACAGGATTAAACGACCATGCGAGCGTTCCCGATTCCTTACTGAAAGAGAGGATGAAGAATCCGTACAGCGCACCCGTACCGGTGAAGCCGGTTTCGTTGTCAAGCTTCGCATCGGTCGCGTACTTTGCTGCATTCTGCACGCTGCCGAACGCCACGTAATTCCCTAGCCATGGCCAGAACGCCACCGACTGGTAATCCATGACGCCAAAGTACTGAAGCGGTTCACCGATATTCGTGTCTTCCAATGACTGGAAGTTAAGACCGGTTAGATCGAATCCACGCACTCCGCGCTGCGTATTGATCACAGGACGATTGTAGAAAAGAACAGTCGGATCGACAGTACCGAAATCGAACTTATCAATGAAGATAACATTCGCAGGATCTGGATCAGTCTGCCAAAGCTGAGTAGAACGAGGGTAACACACGACCATACGGTTCTTAACTGTTGTGATCGTCGTGATAGTCACACCGCTATTATCGTGCGTACTCGTATTAATGTACGCCGCCTCCCCCGTCCCTGCGAAATAATCGAGATTCAATTGATGCCGAGCGACATACCATGTGGTCTGTGCTTCACGAGCATAGACGAACAACGATGCAGTGCCAAGTACACCAGCGCCATCAGTTGTAGCAGTGGCAACAATGAAGTGACGATATTTGGTCGGACCATCCATTGAAGTAGACGGGATAGCAAGCGTCTCAGCGACAGGTGGGATAGCCGATGTCACGCCAACACAGAGATAGTAAAGAGTACTAGGGGCAAGTACACCGGGAGTAAACGCAGGCGTCGTGTAAATCGTTCCTTCGTATCGGATCTGACCTGCGCTTACAAGAATGCCAGCGGTATCAAGCGTGATAGGCACATTGACGGGTGGAACCAAAACAAGGGCAATGGACTGACCTTGAATAGCAAGACCGGGGGTTAAAGTAACTCTCGCTTTGCCGGCATTATTCGACAAAGCATATCCGGCGGTTACCTTCACTCCATTTACATAGAGCGTAGCCTGTCCGAAGTCAGTATCGATCGCTGCCGCATAATCGAGCGATGTATTCACCATGTTCACCGGATTGCCGGCGAAGGAGATATTAAACGTACCACCTGCACCTGTTCCACCAGTCACAGCGGCAGGGTTGGTCGGCAGCACAAAGTAATTTCCGGGAGTCGTCACAGTAAACGTATTGATAGCACCCGCAGTAACAGTATTGACCGTAATCTGCGCAGCAGTCGTGAAGGTTCCCCCGACAACCGTCAATACGTCGCCGGGGGTGTATCCCGCACCGCTTGCAACCTTTGCGGCAGTAACACCTTCACTCGCATTAGACCCTGCGATGATCAGCGCAAAGTAGCTAGCGAAATCGATTCGAGCAACACCATTGACGTTCGTCACCGAATAGACTGCAGGTCCGGTCGTAGTCTTTGTATTTCCATTTACTTTGACGGCGTATCCGGTAAATGCATAGAACGAAATGCTCGACGTAAATTGAAAGTTGGTTCCGTCACCGACAAAGTTCTGGCCACCAGGAGAAAGCGTTACGCCGCTAACAGTTGTCACTTCAGGCACAACATTACAACGTAACCTTACAATCGTTCCGTCGGCAACACCTTGTACAGTGAGCGTGCAATACGACTTTGTAGGCGCCCATGCAGGTGAGTTGGCAGTCAAATTGAAAACAGGCGTGCCGCTATACACCGCATTTTCAGCGAGTTTCGTCCACGATCCATCTGCATTAATCGTCTCGACCACATAGCCAGCGAACTTGGCGATGTCAGTAAAGTTAGCAAGCTCCTCACCGATAGCCCAGGTAGCGGTATTACCGCTGGGCATCGTGAAGTAATACATGCTACCGGTCTTCTCGATATCATCTGCCGACCGACTATTCCAAACACGACCACGGGCGATACCTGAGAAAGCAAGATTGGCATCGGCACGGCTCAGCCACAGCTTCTCAGCCGCTGACGAAAAAACAGGGGTATAGTCTTGCCACGATCCCGGAATACCGGTTCCCGTGCCGTAGGCCCACAAGGGGTAGCCAACTGACCAGTCAACAGGCGCAGCGGGATCGACAATGTAGGTCGGCTCATTGGGCCGACTGTCAAATAGATGAATGAAAAGACGAGTCGGCGTAACAGCGCTCTGATACGTGTGACGAATCATCGCACACGGATTGCCTTCAAAGATCCCTTGTCCGACAAGCACCCACGACGAGGTGTATTCCGGGGGATCAAATCGAAGCACCGTTACCGTGCTACCGACATTGCCCGTTCCTGTTGCAGTATCGCCTCGCTTGGCAAACGTATAGAACGCACCTTTGTTATAAACAAGACCCTGCGTATTCGTTGAAAACGTTCCACCAATATCTTTAACGGGGGGACGAGTCTTGATATTCCCGTTAACAAGAACAATGCAATTCAGCAGTTCACGAAACGAAGTAAACGGTGGATGCGTCGTATCCTGCATGACCCCTTGGCGGGAGTCCATGCCTGCTTTCCAAGCCTCAACATATGCAGGGGTAATCGCAGGCTGCTTCATTGACGCACGAACGGACCAAGGTTCCAGTTAGGAATACGCCGATCATTCTGCTCGTAGTCATCATCGAACGCAGCCTCGGTATCAGCAACGATGCCTTCTCCGGTGTTCTGCCAGCCCTTCAAATCGCGAATGCGCTGATCACCCTTCTTCTCCCATCGACTCGACTGCATGTCGTCGCCCTGCTGTGCGAACATCTCAGCGACCGAATAATAGACAATCGCCTTGGCATCGACCACCGACGCCATTTGATCGAGCGTGGTCGGGTTCACCTGCTGATTGTACATCCATGCCGGAGTAACGCTGTAGCACACCCGGACCACGTAGCGCTGGTCCGGGATAGGCCAAATCGCGAGGTTTTCGGCAGATGGCTCGTAGGAGTAGGGTCGCCCCCGATTGCGCTCCCTGAGCCCGTTTGCGGCGGTGATATCGTCAGCCAACTGCGAGGCGGCAACGCCATCGGCCACGTCCTGTAACTGGGCTTCAGCGACCACGTCCGGCCAGCGGTCCATGTCGAACCGTGCAGCAGTGCGGGCCTTGATCAAAGTAATGTATTGATATTTCTGCGCATCCCAGTAGGCGGCTTCGATGATGCCACCCGGCCCCACGTTGGCGATAGCGATGGTCGCCAAATCCGGGTTTACCCACGGATCTGCCACGGTTCCGAAAGTCAAGGGGTGATATTGGTTCGGGTAGACCCGCTCAGACCAATACGCCTCTTCAAGCTGCCGGTACGAAATGAAGCCGGAATCTTCGTCCATCGGAACCGAGGCTCGCCGTTGCAGGCTCAGCCACTTCGACATACCGGCAACTTTTAGGCTGGCATCGTCGATAATGATATTCAGCCGGTCGTACTCAGCCGACCCTAACAGGGCATCGGAGGTATAGCCGGCTGACTTGAAGACCTGACGACGAATTTCCTGCCGGGAGAGAAATAGGTCCATCCCGGCAGGCTAACGACTGATTACTTTCGGTCAATCACTTAGTGGCAGCGGCCACCTTCACGGTCTGCGTAGCCAGCCAAGCAGCATAAGCCGACTGCACGTCGCGAATCGCATCCTTCTTCAGATGCAGTTCAGGAAGCTGATTCAGGGTATCTACCGTGAGGTTCTTAGCACCGTGCAGTTCAGCGACCTTCGCAGCGGTCATTGGGTCGATGTCCTTGCCAACCAAGAAAGATTGCAACTCGCCAATCGGATCCTCGCCAAGATCGACGACCGAACCACCGGATCCTTCTGCCTGCGGTTCGCCGTAGATCGGAACCATCTCGATATCGACTTCACCGGGTGCACTGGGGTCAGCAATCATCGCGATGGCAGTCAGTTCATCAATCGTTGGCCGATGCCGCCCTTCGACCGACATCTTCTGAGCGAGCGCATTCCACGCCTTGGCCTGATCGTTCACGACCTTGACGAAGCGGCACGCCTGACCTTGCCCATAGATATCATCGAAAATCGACTTCACACCGCTCTGCGTGTGATAGATATAGTTCTTTTGCAGGCGAGCCTGCTCGGAAAGTAGCACAGCGCGAGTCAGCGGGATCGTCCGAGGCTTCTGCGGCATGCCAGTCTTGGGGTGATAGAGCCACGTATCCTTCACCTCACCGTCACCGCCACGACGGCGATAGGTCTGACGCAGCAAGGGAAATTCGTAGAAAGCCTTCGACGCCGTGATGGTTCCACGGTCGTCCGTGGTAAACAGCATCTCACACATCACGGCAAACGTAACCGGCTTCCCGTCCGTCAGGTGAAGCGTCTCTTCACCACCAAATACAACCATATCCTTAGGCATGTCGTTTCTTTCGCAAAATAGCGGCGTACCGCTCAGGGTGGAGCAACCGCATCAGCCGGTACCGATAGGCGCGGTATTCGGGCGTGCGAGACTTCGGAGGTGGGCCGAGCAACATGCGGGCTTCCTGCGGGGTCATGGAATGATGCTAACCCGGTTAGTAACATTTGTCAAGCAACAAAAAATCCCAGGGCTGTTAACCCTGGGATCGTTATCAACCTTACAAACTATCACCCTGGGAAGAAACCATTTCCCGCGAAGGAGGTAGTAAAAACTCCAGCGCTATTGGGAACTGTGAGGGCCATCGTTGTTTCGCCATGGTAGGACGTGTACTGAGTACGCTGATTATACGGCATAGGATGCGGCACAACAACGTCGCTCATAACTGGGACAATGAACAGATAGTCAGAACAGAACGCATAGCCACGAGTCAGCCAACCAGCGGTCGGATCTTCGCGATGCAGTTCCTCAAACACCGGCTCACGAACGATCAGGATATCCTCGTACATGAAGCAGTCCTGTGGAAGACCGATCTTGTACTTCTCGCCCATCGCAGCCGCATGGTCGCGCAGCGAACGATAATCCCACTTACCCGCGAGCGTGTTACCAGCCGAACCACCGGCATTAGCGCCAGTGAACACGTTGATGATCAGATCGTACATGTAGTCGCCCACACAGATGTAGTCGACCTTCTTACCGTTCGCACGGCGATTCAGCAGGGTGACGAAATCGCTGATGTTGCTCAGGATATTGTCGCCAGTCCATCCAGTCGACACGCGATGCTGGAAAATCGGATTCGCACGGCTCAGGCCGCCGATAGTGCCGCCAGTCGGGTTAGTGATCGGAAGCAGACCATCCATGCCAATGAAAGCCTTGGGCTGATCCACGTTGCTCTTGAAGAACGCCTTCGCAAGCTCAATACGCATATTGTACTTAATATCGTCAGCGTTCTCCTTGATCACGTTGACAACGCGTTCCATCGCTTCGGGCGAACGGCCACCGGGGCGAATGCCACGGTTATAGTCGATACGCACACCGGTACGCTCAACAAAGTCAAACGGCATGGTGTCGCCGAAGTGCATCTTGCCGACATAGAAGCGCAGGGCATCGCCCGTGTAGCGCTCTTCGAACGGCAGAATATCCAGCCCATCCCACCACGTCAGGCGCTGATTACGCAGACCCTTGACGTTAAAGCGGTAGCCGCCACGAACGGGATCGCCATTCTTCTTGGCCTTGCGCTGCAGGAAGTTGTAGGTGGGAGTATCAATGCGGTCGAGGGGAATAACCTCGTCGCGATTGGCAACCTTCTCAGAAAGGGTTGCGTAAACGAGATAATCCAGCTCATCCTGAGTGAGAGCGTCATTAGTGATAGGCATGATGAATCCTTAGCCAGTGAGATATTGCATGGCAGCTTTCAAGCCAGATTCAGGTTGCGCACCAGCGGCCTTACGCGTTCCAGTTCCACTAATAGGTGTGGGGGTTCTGGGAACGGGTTTGACAGCAGGCTTGCTCGCCTGAATCGCTTTCTGAACCTCACGGTGAGCATCCATGTGCAGATCATGCTGGGCGGCGGGAGACAACCGGCTATAGACGGCAACTGGATTGTAGTTCGGATACTTCGTCTGGAGCTTGTTGACGACGCTAGGCCACAACTTCTCTTTGACGTATTCCGCGTGATTCTGAACACCATCCTTCGTAAGTTCATTGGCGAGTCGGTCGGACTGATAGTCCTGTTCGAGTCGTGTGCCAATGTCGGCTTGCGGGGTCTGTTCAGGCTGAACCTGTTGCGGAACTGGCGGGGCTTGGCGTTGCTCTTGCGGAGCTGGCTTTGCCTTCAGTTTCTCAATGATATTCATCGCCTTCGTGAGATCATACTCCTTCAGGGCGGTTTCGAGATCATTGACAACAGTGTCATCAATCGCAGTCGCTTTCTTCATTCCCATCGATTCACGGAGTCCATCCATCGCGTCAAGGACACCAGCAACAACTTGCTTATCCTCAGCACGCGGACGACCAGCGAAAATACGATTGACCGAAGCGTTGAATCGAATTGCACCTGCAACCGACTTATCGCCATCATCCCCGAGATCCTTCAACTCCCCACGGAGATTGAATTGATCGAGAACTTCGCCAAACGCTTTCCCCTGATTGACAACAGGATCTTTCTCCCACCGGGTTTCCGCATCTTTCCACTTGCTATGGAGTTCGCGAATACGCTTTTCAGCCTTACGGCCAGTGAGCTTACGATCCTTTTCCGTGAAGTCGGATCCAAAAGGGTCTTCGCCTTTGTCTTCGGGCTTCGCTTCTTCCTTTGCAGGTTCAGCGGCCTTCTTCTCGACAGGCTTATCAACCTTCTGTTCGGGCTTCTTATCCGGTTTCTTTCCCGTCAGAAAATCCACAGCGCTTTCAGCGTTGGGCTCATCGGGCGGTTCAACGTCAGAAATACCCTGCGTGCCCTTAGCTGCCGCCTCAGGTGCTGAAGTATCTGCCGTTTCGTTAGCTGCCGAGCCAACTGCCGTTTCGACCTCAGTCGAAAGGGTTTCACCGGGGGACGAACCCGGCATATCGTCCATGTCATCTGGCATATCGCGCAGTATGCGAACGTTTACTTACTTTCAAGTCCCAACTTCACACGGGCTGAACGGCGGTGTTCGGAGACTCGGTCGGAGCATCGAGCGGACCGCCCTTATCCTCTTCATGTGGCGCCTGTTCACCGGCTTGTGCCGGCGGAAGACCGGGCTGACCTTGCGGCGCACCGGGTCCGCCGGGGGGCAGCATGGGCGGTAGCTGCACGATCTTGAACATATCTTCAACCTCTTCATCTGCGTTAAACATATTCTTCGCAGCACGAATGAGCGGCTTCGGATCAAAGACGACAATGCTACCGGTCGGAGCCATCGCCTGCGACATGGTACCAGCAGCTTGCGCCATCATCTGAAGCGTAGCACCGAGCGTCTGCATAGCCTGCACACGTTGTGCACGATCTGCCTGCGTGTTCAGTGCAACCGTTACCTTGCAATGGAGACGACGGAACAGCGTCTCCCGGCTGATGGGTTCCGGCCAGCCGAACTTCTGCAAGCACTGCCCAGCGACAGCAGCACCGATCATCTGATCATGCGTCACGTCGTCCGGCGGCACATAGGGCGCCGAGGGCATGCCCATCTGAGCGGCCTGCTGAGCCATGAGCTGTGCCTGAGCCTGCTGAGCCTGCTCTTGCTGGGCCACTTCCTGCGTCACCTGAGCCACGATCTGCTCATGCATGGCAGTGGCGTCCGCCTCCGAATAAATATGCGGCCAAAACGACTCCGGGCCGGCGACCAGTTGAACCTCGGTTGGCTCCAGCTCCTGCAGCAGAATTTCAGCGATCATGTCGTAGGTGCCTTCGAGCGCCTTGCGGATCGTGGTCCCACGGGCATTGCTTGAGATCGCGGCACCCTGCATAGCTGCCGAGACCTCGGACGAATACTTCACATTGTCGCCCGTGCTACCCATCATCTGCGACGGGAGCGACGCCATCTTATTCATTTCGACCGTATCGTTCGACGTGTCGAAACTAGAAGGATCGAATTGGAACTGTTGAAATTCCATAACCTCTTTGATCGACTTCGCGGCACCGAGATTCAAGCCCTTCCATTCGCCGGGATTATGATCCCGCATCTTATTGATTTCAGTCTGATCAATACCCTGCGTATTGTAGATACCACGCGGAAGCGATAGCCAACGGGCTTTCTCTTCATCCGAGCGCTTACGGTTAATACGATGCTGAATCTCAGCTTGAAGCTCAACATCCGAGTAACCGTACACCTGACCGGTCACCCGGTTCAGACGCATTACGCGGAACGGATACCACTGCGACGGCGTGCGCTCAGGAACCCACGATGCGACCGGATACGGCACACCGTCGATGAGCGTGAACACCCGACCCAGTTTCTTCGCCCACACCTCACGGACCATGACGCGCTGTGATTCCGCAGGCGAGTCAGGGCGAGGGGAAGGACCTTTCCCCTTTTCCAGTGAAGTCCCATAGTAGGACGGATTGGGCGCCCCGCCGGTAGACCGCAGGTTATTGTAGGCAAGGTTGAGATCATCCGGATGAACACCGGTCCAGTCAGTTGTATCGTCTCCATTGTCGTCCTTGATCACCTTGTAGGGGAACTTGGCCCGAGCTTCTTCGAGACTCATCATAACATCATGAGCCATCCACGAAGCGTCGTAAATTTGCTCGTAGCCACGGATACACGGATCGAAACGAAAACAATCGATAGGAACCAGTTCAGTACGAAGGCCAGCCCACAATTTGATTTCGTCGCTGATGCCAATCGACTCCATCAGGTCGGTCATCTCTTTGTATTGACTGTCATCCTTCGTGAATACATTACGACGATAGTCTTCGACTAGAACCCGAAGGTCCTGTACGTTCTCTTGCTGATCTTTACCTTCAGCATGCATACGGATCGTGTCGTCAACGTAATCACGGTCGAATGTAACCTTGATGACGGATAGCCGATACTGGCACGCATCCTGTACCCATCCTTCGACAACTTCTTGGAAATTGCTCTCCTTCGTGTACTGACGCACGACAGGTACCATGGTGGTTGCAAGGCGCTTACTCGGATCGTCGGCAGGGGCCGGAACAGGGTCACCGGTCTGCGAGACAAAAGGGATGATGTCCCACCGGAATTGGTGGTCGTCAGGAACTGTCATCGCGACAGTCTGAAGCACATTCCGGTAGACGAGATTGGTACGAACACGCCGATCATCACGACGGGTGCGCAATTCAAAGGGAATAGTTCCGCGATAACGATCAGATCGATCGAACTCAGACGGGAACAAGGTCTTAAGCGATTCCCGCGATGCACGAACGGCGGCATCTTGATCAGGACAATTCGCAGTTTTCTCCCACCACTTGTCCACGAAACCGCGAACTTTAGCAGGGATCGTCGGACGCGGCGGAAGAGGAGAATCAGGCATAACGCAAAAGCCCCGTCACCGGTGAAGATGACGGGGCATACCCTTATTGCGGATTAGTTGCTAACAGCTTCGATGGTCGCGCTGATGACCGACGTTTCGGTCGCACCGGCGGTAGCATTACCACCGATCCACATCAGATCGTTCAGGCGAAGCTGAGTACGAATCAGACCGTTGGTCGTAACCGGAGCGAGCAACTGACGGATCAGACCACGGTACACGGTGATCACCGAGAAGTTCGGGATACCAAGACCGAGAGTCAGCACGCCGATGGTCGGAGTACCGTCCGGGTTGGTGCCAGTCGCAACGGTGAAGCCGGCGTTGCTGTACGAACCAGCGGACGACAGGCCGACCACATGCTGATCCGGGTCGAGACCCGTATTCGCCGTGATGCCGGCGAGGAAGCCGGTATTGCAAGCGATGATGCGATCACGCCACGTAGCAAACCAGTAGGCACCGCCAGCAGTGGTCGGAGCATGGGTCGCAAACGGGATGTGGGTATTCACGGTAGTCACCTGACCAGCCGAGAACGCGGCAACCGCAGTCACACCGTTGGTCGGAGCAGCGATGGCAACAGTACCCGCAGCACTGTAGGTACCGGCGTTGGTCAGGGTGATACCGGTGACGCGACCGTCAACCGACACCAGCGCAGTACCAGCAGCAGCGCCAAGACCAGTGAAGGTCACTGCCGGGGGAGCCGCAGCGCTATAGCCCGAACCGGGGTTCAGGATCACCATGAAACCAAGACCGGTACCAGCACCGCCGGTCACACGCACCTGCTCAACGTAGCAGCCAGTGGGCGACGCACCTGACAGCGGGTTGACCGCATTCAGCGGATCGATACCGCCGAGAAGCTGACCGGACAGATTCGAACCGAACTGAGCAGTCTCGTAGGTCAGATCACAGGCGAACAAACCCAGCGGAGCAGCGGTACCGGGAGCGGTCGCAGCAGCAAGGTTGCGGTTGAGGATGATGTTCGCGGGGCGCTTACCACGGGTACGCTCGGTATACGGGCGGAAACCGGGGCGAACCGGAAAGGTCACCGAGTTGGCAGGGGTGGTTGCCGGGAGCGCGAAGCCCTGGGCGAGTACGGGAGTTTGAATAGCGGGCTGAGGCATGATGCAGATCCTTCGATAAGGATGGGGTTAGTATAACACGAGATCGGTAGACACCGATTGGTTGAGCCGACCCTAGCAGCATGCTGAATGTTTGCAACCGTTTACTTACTTTGCCGGTACCTTGCAGGTGATCCGAAAGAAGGCCATGACCGGCGTGCGATAACGAACCAGAGCCAGCAGACCAAGCAGACCGATAACCACAGCGAAGAGCCAACTATGAAGCCCCAGGTAAAGGAAACTGGCGCCGAGGAGACAGAGGAAGCCACCGACAAAAGCTGCTTCGGCAAAGATGGTTCCGAAGGCGGAGAGGAAGGCGGTAGCGGGGAAGAAAGCGAGGATCCGGCCGACACTGGCGACGGTGAGGATGAGACCGCCTCCGGCGATAAGCCAATCCCCAAGGGTAACAAATGCGTTGCCAACGGAGGCATGTCCGCCGCCAAAGATGCCGGGGGCCGGTTCGTCTCGCTTCTCACACCCGAGCAAGAGCACACAAGCCATAAGCATGATGGCAAGCATGAGATAGCGATAGATTTCACCAGTCATCCCGCGTTGCCGAAGTGCCGTCGTGTTCGTCTTTGACATGCTGCAACTCTTCACGAAATACTCGTGAATGCAACTCAAAAACCGATTCCTGCTTGACAAGTTCGGGAAGCGGCGGAGGCGGTGGCTTGACTGATCCCCTGAAGGCGTATTCGAGCGAGACGAGCGCATCGATGAAATCATCTTCGCCATCACCGGCAGGAGAGAACTGCATGAGGAGTCGTTCGCCTACGGTTTTCATCCACGGAGTATTTGGAAAGAACCACTTCCGCTTTTCCATACGTGCGGCTAAGCCAGAGGCGTGTACGTCCTTCGACCGTGTACGCGCGTAACGAGATTCGATCATCCAATGATTCTGTTCGACGTATTCCTCTCGGAACATATCGCCCATCATGTTTGCGATAGTTCCCTTTTCGACTGAGATTACCGTGGCCTTGGTACGCTTTCCGAGTGAAACCGCTTTAAAGACCGACTGTGCTGGTGAGAACTTCCCATATTCAATATCTGGATGGATATACACTGACCCATCGTGAGCGATTCCACCCGACACAATACCTGAGTGATCATTATGTTCTCCAGCTTTGGAGGCGAAGTCGGCACCGATAGCGGGCTTGAGGTCTTCCCATTTAATGGTTGCCGGATCATAATAGTGTACCCATTCCTTACGAAGGAAATTTCCACTGTCGAGATAGGGAGCACAAAGGTACAGTGCAGCAAAATGTCGTGCAGTTGAGTCTGCTTTACGCACCATGAGATCCGCCCATGGAACCAGAGCGGGATGCAAAGCGAGTTGCTTGGCTTCATCTACAATAGCCGGGAACTTGAAGGTCGTCCAATTTCCCGTGGAAAGAAGCAGCCGACCTTGGAGATCATCAGGATGCCAGCGCGTAGCGGTAATGAGCACACCACCACCGGCCATCAGACGATTGGAAGCAGTACCCGACCACCAATTCCAGATACGCTCACGAATCACGACCGAGTCAGCGTCTTCGGTGTTTCTATGATAGTCATCTACGCACATGATATCAGCGCCAAGACCAGGGAGACCTGAGTTGATGGTCGTGCTCACAAAAGAGTTCTTACCACCTTGCAGCTTTACAAAGTCTTTCGCATTGAAGGACTTGTCAATTTCTACGTTGAATAAATCCTTGTAACCTTTTGAGTTCAACAAATCTCTCACATCACCGCCATTTTTGGTAGCGATGTCATCTGAGTGCGTGACTGCGATAAATTCCTTACAAGGATTACGTCCAAGAAACCATGCGGGGAGGAGCCTTGTAACATGATGCGTTTTGCCGTGTCTCGGTGGCGCAGAGATCATAAAGCGCGGAGACTCTTTCCGCTCGACCCGCTCTGCAAAATCTTGAACGATCCTACACAGTTCTCTGGTAAACGCGCATTCCAGATACTGATCACCGAGCATGAGCCGTGCAAAATCAACGAAGCTCCGACGCGCTAGTTCACGCTGAGCAAGAGAGGCTTTAGCGGTTACAAGGTTAGGCATGTTCGTCAGTTACAAAGTTAAAGCCAGCGTATCGATCGGCCATGGTCGGAGGGACAGGCAACCGAAACTCCTCAACGACTTCTTGGCTTTCGTCGAAGGGAATCGGCCGTGCAGGTAGATCACCGACCATCTTCGAGATACGCTCAGCGAGTGTGTACGGTTTCTTAGCTTCATCACAGCGTGAAACGTTCTTTGAGTCAAGAAACATATGCGCTATATCGACTTGCGTCTCTAGCATTTGTAACTTGGCAAGTACATAGTTGTGAATAGAATCAGTCATCGGATGTTCCTTCGTCTTTAGCTTTTTGAATATAAACGATTGCTGTCTTCATGAGATCAATCCTATCATTGAAAAATCCGATTGCGCTATTGCATTTACCGCACAAGAGTCCTCTGATCTTACCTGAAACATGGCAATGATCCACAGACAAGTGAGCCTTCTTACTGTATGGAAATGTCCCACATATCGCACATACTCCACCTTGGCCGGCTAACATGGCTAAATATTCATCATATGTCAATCCAAAAGTATACTTTAACCTTTTCGCAGCCGCTTTCTCTTTCGGCACGAGAGAACGAGCGTGTCGTTCTTTTGCGATAATCTTATCATGATTATTTTTTCTAATTTCAATTCGCCTAGCATCATATACAGCATGTCGTCTACTGTACAATTCTTTGTGACGGATTGAGTTGCAGGATCTACAATAAACCTGAACACCCGTTTTATTACGAGAACATTTGTTGTATTCATCAAGCGGCTTCACTGACGAACACCCGAAGCAAAATTTATGGCCATCTGGCACATTGGCTTCAGTGGTTCTTCGCCTGCGACCCACCGTCGGACGGTTCGGGGGTTGATTTGAAGAAGAGTTGCCAAATCCGTTTGGGACCACCCCATCCGGCATAGATGCTCCTTGAGCTGAGTCGGTGTCATGCATTCAACCACAATAGGACTATTTGCCCTCATGTCAAGTCCCCTTCTTCCTTGGCCTTTGCTATTAGGTCCCTAAGCTCATTTTCACTCATCTTTGCCAGCTCTGCCTTAGTCGTATCCTTTAAGCTTCTCGATTTGCGGTCCATTTGCTCGGAAGTACTTGCCCTGTCAATACTTTTAGCGTCGGCGATCGATTTCGCCATCAACGTTTTCCAAATTTCGATACGTTCCCTACCTGTCAGCGGAGAAGATCCAAACATCCCAGTCGATAGTGCTTTTGCACCAATCATCACAAGACTGAGCGGATTCAGTGCCGCCCGTGCGAGTTCGGAATCTTTCAGCCGGTCTGTGAGGGTCGTCACATCTTTGATCAGATCCGTCTCTTCCTCTTTGGGAGATTCGCCATTGAGGATACGCTTAGCGTAGATAGCGATTTGCTCACAGCCAGGGGGGCAGGCATTCGGCTTCGTGAGTGCGAGGAGAGAGGATTCAGAAACTTGAGCGAGCAATTCGAGTTGTTCGCCATTGGTCAGTTTCATCCAGACGGATAGCTGCACATTGCGCCACCAAGGGGTGGGATTTACAATGTTGCTATCCGGATTCTCTGGCCACTTGTTGGGATCGCTCATGTGAAAGTATCGAAGGTTGGATCAGTTTTAATCAAGACACCCTCAAACATATATCTTGCCTCTTCGTCCGTCAATCGATTTTTTCCAGCCATTTTGTAATCATATGGATTCGTCTCTTTAAATTTAGCAAGACAAGCGCGTATCCGATCTGTATGCGATTTCTTTCTTGTCGGATTCTGTTTAATATTAATCTTACAGTGAGACAACAGTACATCGAACTGATTACCATCGCATGTAAATCTTGTCCCAGACCGCTCTACAATATTACAAATATCTTCATAATATGGGTTATCTTTCGAGAGATCGCCATCGTAGTAATCGAATATGGCTCGGACTACTTTCTTTATTTCTTCAATGGGTGTGACAGTGGGCATACTCATCCCCCGTGAATCGTACAGCGTTCATGTGTAATCTGCCCGTACTTCGCATTGCGTTTCGCTAAACACGCACGAATACGTTCGGTATGAGAGAGAAAAGGTTTCAGAGGTGAGCCACGCAATGATTCATAGAGCGAGTAAAACCTACCGATATCAAATGGCATATTGTGCTTAAACGTTTTGAACAACTGTTCGCACGTCATCGTCGGATGACGGTTGATATGAGCCATAGCTAAACGATCATAATTCATGCCCGACTCCTTTCTAGACACTTGCGAAACCGAGAGGTAAGATCGATACCACGTTTAACCGACCGTACTGACTGGCATATTTCGTCGAACTGTTCTGCCGATATGAAATGATCGCACATACTGTGTAACTCTTTCGAGCTAGTTGGCAACCGTCTACCGATAAAGTCGATGACGACTTTAATCTTCGTCTTATCGGTAATTCGTTTCATTTGTTAGGATACATCTGATGAAGTTGTTGCGGAGTCCATATGACCGTCTTAAATGAAATACATCCCCTGAGATATTCCGCAAAGTCAATCGGCTTATCGTTCCGCTTCTTCAAGCAAGCGCGAAAGCGTTCCGATAGTTTCTCGCCACGAACTCTTGCCATCTCTTCCCACGTACGGATTTTATTCGCAGTAGTAGTTTGGAACGAATACTTCCGGCCCATAATATACTCGAATTCATTATCACTAATTGTCTTTCCTGAAGGCATCGATACGTTCAATACATTCCACAGTTGGCTTCCCATCCCTGACGGCACGTTCGAGTTCGACATAATGGGTTAGTTCCTCAGTAGGGATGAGACATATTTTATCGTGGCATGCACGAATGAGAATCTTGGTAACCGTTTCACTCAGGCTATCATCTGCCGGTGTGTGTTGTTCGAGCCAATCCCAGAGGTGCTTAGGGAGTCCGATTGTCTTGGGTACTTTGGCTGTGCGATATTTGCTGCTCACGTTGTCTTCCTCTTTAGATTATTCTTCATATATTTATCCGCTTCATCTTTACTTTCAAATGCAGCGATGGCTGCTAGATCCTTGTCGCATACGATCCACCATTCGTCCGGCAAATCATTTTCGTATTCGTATTCTTTCCTGTGGTTCTGGTAGACCGATAGCTTTGGCTGCGTGCTCATACTTTGTAGCTTACGCTGGCGTGGGTGGAGTCAACTAAAAGTTTGTAAGAATAGTTTTGAATTTATAACTCGTTGGTGGCCAAGGGGTAATGAATATAAGCATCCCCAAGTGAGGTCAACCTCGGGGTAGGTACCCTGCCCAGGCAAGAGCATAATAACAGCATCGGCCCCTGTGATGGTTGGTAACAAGGAGTCTAGACGGACCTGTTGAGAGGCATAGACTAAGAGGGTAATTCAGATAACACCTAAACACTTGGTTTCCACCTGATCGAAAAATAGTTGTAAGTCCTGTAATTAAAAGCCACTGGAGCGATGCTCAGATAACTTAGTTAAAAATAGGGGTATAGACACTGACAGTGATAGACAGGTAAACAAAAGTAGACATTAAATAATAATATAATTAAATTTTTTTCAGAGTTTTTTTATTTTTTATTTATTATTGTATTAGTGTGTGTAAATTTTTATTTACGTGTGTCAATTTTTCATTCAGTGAGTGTCTATACCCCCGCTTTCCTAAAATCAAGGGTGTTAACCCAAAAGCCACTGTCCCACATCAATTTACGAGCACAGTTAACTTTTTTGGAAAAGTGTTATCTCAAACGACCCCATTGCGACTCAACAGCAATAGGGCCGTGTAGACCCATTGTTGCTAACCGTCTTCAAGGTCCTGCGTAATAACGATTTGCGACGGATCAACACCATCAAGGACGATCGGAGCACTGTCACATGCAACGATTGTAACGATTCCCCAGTCAGGATTAAGGCGATAGCATATTGTCGGCCGTCCACCTCTATCAGATGTCGGCTTGGTCACCGTCTTCAAGACTTGCCCCGATCCGATCAATTCGGCTAGATATCCCTCGCGCTCCTCTTTCCCGATATTCGTAGTCGAGCGGATGAGCACAGTACCCGACACACCCGCAGCGCCACCTGAGGCAATGACCCTTAGCACACGTTCTCGATGCCCTGAAGTACCCCTTTTCTTTCGATCCTTGGTACCCTGACCCGACTGCATGGCGAGAATCGAAAGTTCTAACCTCTTAATTTGAGCTAAAATAGCGTCAATGGACATAATTTGCCCCTTTCTCATCTGAATCTACCCCTCTTAATGAAGAGTCAAGCTAAAAGGCTAACGTGCGTTAACCTAATTATCCCCTTGCATCTGTTTCCCTAGCCACTAGAAAGGGTACAGGAGAACCAATCATGGATCCTGCAACCTGCATTGCCGATTACATCACTACCGGCAGCACGGCAGAAAAACTCACACTCGGGGGAAACCTTCGTGCGTGGTATTACCGCAAGGGATTTCATCCGCTCTTATCGCACGTTAAAGCAGAAGTCGAAAAGCGCGGAAAGCGGTGGACTGAAACTCGCAAGGCAAATGCCGTAGCCCTTGGTGCTGTTTAACCACACGCTTGACAATCACCAATAGCCACTAGAACACACTCACAAGGACACACTATAATGACCAAAACCATGCACGCCATCTTGGCTGTAACAGTTTCCGCAATGCTGACCGGTTGCGGATCGTATCCGGATGAGGACACGCCCGCACCGGGGGTAGTTATCGGACCTGTATCGGTCGCGATAATGCCGACCGGAATTCGTCACGGCTTTCCGGATGCAGCATTTCGTATTGTATCACTGCCAACCGGCGAGAGATTTCTCATGGTCTCATCCGGCACAGCGAACTCGTCTATTACCGTTGTGCTGTTGCCATCTGTGACTAAGCCGGAATAACATGCATCTTAATACCATCTACATCGCATCCATTCGCGATGCATGGCCACTGCGTCATATCCCCTCTATCCGTCCGCTCATTCGCCAACTCATTACCTCGTTACGGAAATAATATCATGATCAAGACATACAAAGGCATCAAACTGTATCGGATGAATAATCAATGGCATGCCGAGATAAAGGGTGTGTGGGTCAACACAAATGAACGATATATCGACCGAGCTAGAGAATTAGTCGACATGTGGCTAGGTAACTAAGAACCGGATAAAGTAGGGCCGGTTACCCCTACAATCAACACAGGAGTCTTTATCATGCCTATCGTCAACGATCGTCGCACCCCGGAACAGATGAAAACGCATCGTTGGCTGGTAACAGCTACCGACAAATTCATGTCAGGATGGGGCCACGCATCCGGTGGCTTGAGCAAATGCGCATGGGCATGCGAGACGCACATGGAAGCAGCGACCTGCTATGATCGCATTAAGGCACGTGGCGACATGAAATATGTCAACATCCGTTGCACTCCATGGCATCCGCGTGCGGCTCATGTGTCCATTTACGTGAATCGGGAGGAAGCATGAAACGCTTTACCTGGAAGTTCAAAGGTCGCACGGTCACTGCTTACACGGTAGCCGGCTGCATCTTCACCGGTCGTGGTGCACCCATGCGCGCTCTTTCCCTCTGGTGCAAGCATAATCCTAAGCGTGTTCGGAAGAATCCGCTATGAAACGGGAAGTAATCATCGCACCAGACGGAACCATATCACTAGGTGCTCCGGTAGTTTCTATAGAAGAATTTGAAAAGTTGTTGGGTAAGGTGGAACGTCTACACGGTCCAGGTGGAGTTAGTCGTCTACTGGGAAGAGATGAAGTAGATGGTCGTTTGCAGGAAATCGAACGAAGAGCAATTGAAGAAGAAAAGTGGGACTTGCAAGACATTTTATTTACTCAATTTTACATTATTTTAAAAGAAGCATGCGAACGTGCGTAATCAATCTAAGCAAGACAAATCTGCAAGCCGGGCGTTGAAGAAAACGCTCGGTATCTGCATCGATTGCCCATCTCCTGCGGAGCACAACCGCGTCAGATGTTCCGCTTGTCTGTTACGTGCCTCCCAGTGGGCGAAAGGATCCTATAAGGGCGCTAGCCATGAGTAAGTATTTCGTTGGTCAACGCCTATTGGTGAAAGAGATAAACTTAGCCGAGCTGTCGGGGAAAGTTTTCACGGTATCTAGGGTAGAAGGAGGTGACGTCTGGATAGATACACCAGACGGACCGAACTGGGCATCGACTCAGTGGATGGATCAACATACTATCCACGTATACGAGAGACACACCGAAAGACTTCGCGCATGTCTCGCTAAATTTACACCTGAACACTCGTCTGTGAAAGAAGGCGATAGAGTCAGGATACATCGTAACGTCGCTACTTACGGTGATAGAACTGGGGTAGTTCAAATAGTTAAATCAGATAGGGTTGTCGTGATATTCGACGACATTGGTCGAAATGTATTCGGACTACACGAAATAACTAAGGTAAGACAATCATGACAGAATGGAAAGTCGGTGATAAATTGCGTGCTCCGCCTAACTGGGGATTCCAGTGGGCTAATAAAGTGTGCATTTTAATTGAGTTTGACGAGTCTATTCGTGAGGGAACGATAAGACTACTTTCAACGCAAGAGACATGTCCGATGTCGCTACGTGAGTTAAACGAAATTGGTCATTATTACGATGATCACATCACGCGCTTGCGTGCGTGTCTTGTTACATTTCATAAACAATATATGCGCTGGGAAGCGTACGACAACACAACCGGCCTGCTTCGGGTCGAATGGATTAAGAAATGACCAATCAACGCTCGAAAATCATGACAGCAGCGCTTACCAAGTGCTTCCTGGAATACCACTACGCAACATCCGATGCACACGCACTCGGTGAACAAGTCTTCTCCCTCGCCATGTCTGGTCATCATGCGCAGCGACGGCTGAAAGATGCAGCATACAGAAACGCTTGCGTTAAGGCTCGCATGTGGTATGAGAGAGCCTTGCGGTTTACCGAAAGGATGTGACAAGTGAAAATAGGAGACCAGTTAATTGTAACTAGCACTAGGCATGCCCCTCGCCATATGACACACGATGTGATTACACTTACAGACTATGTCAATGGGCAATGGATTTTTGTAAATGCGAGAACAAAGGACACCGATCGGTCGATTGGTATATTTTTAACAAATTCCTGTAAAGCCATTCGTTGTAATCACACAGAAAGGCTGCGAGCATGTCTAGCGAAACGATCAAAGTAGGTCAAATCTATATCGCTGGCCCCTCTTGGCAACACGAATGGATCGGACACGCGTTTGTCGTTAAGAAAGTCGAATCCCAAAGGGTCATTGTAACGCGATTGTCAGACGACAGAGACGGGCAAGCTGATCGCTATAGTTTTGATTCAGAACTAATCAATTACACAGAACGCATCCGCACACTGCTTAAAAAGAGAGCATCATGCACGGTATCATCGTTGACCCCTACACATACCTAGTTATCGCTTGCCAACTTATTTTAGTCGGCATGCTCATTCGTCTCACCATCCGTTACTATCGAAAGAAGTAATCATGACTGCTGCCGAACTCATCAAAGACCTTCAAGCCGTGCCGCCTGATACGCAGATTCGCGTATGGGCCGACCATGGTCAATCCTGCATGATCGCCCATACGGCTTGCATGCAAGCTATCCTCAAGGATGATATCGACGAAAATATGGACGATACCATAAACATCGATGATGAAGGAAAGATCGAAGAAGGTGAAGACGATGAACTCACTTCAGATGACTTGGTCTACATTTTTGAAATCGGTGCCCCGTAATGCCGGAGGACCTTGAAATAACCGATGTTCCCGCCTTGGCGAAGTCACTGCACGACGCATCGGAAATCGAACACTCTTTCGGCCCACAGCAATACGGCGGTGTGTTCATCAAGAAATACACCCGTTTCAAGAATGGATGCGAAGAAATTTCGCTGTTCACCGTTGAAGAGCAAAAGAAATTGCTCTTGCAAAACGTCTTCTTCGGTGCAAAACCAACTCACACGTTCACCTAGAAAGCACATCATGAGCGACTATCAAGACGAACCATCCGACCCCTTACGCGACATCATCGGCGGCTTGCTGAAACGTGCCAAGGAGGAGCACGAAGAGGCGATCCGCGAGCCCATCGCATCGTATCCCGTGCCTGAAGAGCACATCGAACAGCTCTTGACCCTCGCACAAGCCGAACGACAGGCAACGACGAAGCTCGCAGAATTGGTCGCCAGTACGGCCCTCTGGCGACCAATTCTGCGAGCTTCGTCGTGAACGAAGGACTATTCCTGCGTCATCGACACCAGCAAGTGCCTGCAACCCCGCATCCGCCTCGTCGACCCTGTCAAGCGTCCCTGCGTCGGCCGCGATGGCGTACGCGATATCGTCACCATCGCTGGTAAGCAGCTTGACGAACTGCATCAGCACATCGTTGGTGATGGCCCGCTTGACAAATACCGCCTCTGGAAATATCTCCAGACGATTGATGCACGTGTCAGCAGCAACGACAATTGGACGGTGTTGCTTGGCTCGTCATGTGCCTACCTGCTGCGCAAAGAAGAAGCAGATGATTAAAGAACGTGAACGATTGCGCAACCATTCTCGCAGTCAGAAAGAGCTTGTAATCGCTCAGCGGCTGCTAGAAGAGTGTAAAGACAAGCCAATTCGCATCGTTGACACCGAATACCTGGGAGGGATCTATCGACATGGCAAACGCAGAGCAGATAACTATCCCGACGGGATACCGGAGGATGACGAAGGATGACGAAGGATGAGGGGATCGCCCTTCGCCAAGGGTCAGAAATATACATTGCTGATTTCCGAGAAGAGCCATACACTATCATCCGTCAACAGGTACGCCGACACGATGAAGACGACGTCAACGACGGATCATTAGGTTGGTTTTCACGACATTCCGGAAATTGGAATGTGTCTAAACACGTGTTCTTAGTTGTCAAAGTCGACTACGATGAACGCATACGCGCATGCTTAGCGAAGTTCACGCCCCCTGTCATCGATTGGCGGAAAATTAAAGCAGGTGACTTTGTCGACACATATCGATATGGTTTAAAAAAGATTATATCAGTTGAACCAAATGGATATGATGGTGAATTACCTGTCCGTTGCCTTGGCGGATGGTTGCGAGAACGAGATATCAAAGAGCATATACCGCAATGACACAAACAGCACCAACCCATACGTTTGCAGTCGGTAAGAAATATCGCTTGACCACTGACAAATCTGTTTTCAATATACGATTGCCGATCGGCGCGGAATGCGTCATAGAGTCTATTGACAGGAGCAATGGTTATTGTCGGTTCCTCCTCCACCCTGGTGTAGGGCTCCAGGTATTCAAATTAGCCACGGACGGCCCGAGATGTCTTGAAAGAATCTATGACGATCACACAGAACGTATCCGCGCTTGTCTCGCCAAGCGAAAAGTCAATCGTGCCAACTGGAAACCGAAAGTCGGTGATAAGGTACGTATTCGCCAATGGGATGACATGGAAAAGGAATTTGGGCTAGACTCTGCCGGAGATATTAAGTGTTTAGCTAGCTTCACGAGATCTATGCGAAATATGTGCGGAAACAACCATACGGTGCTTAGTGTTGATGAGAGTGATGAGTCAGCTATCCTTGACGGAGATATATCACATTGGATTACAAACGACATGATTGAACCGATCTAAAAGATCCCTCTTGACACCTTTTAAAACCTTGTAAGTTAGAATCACATCCACCCTGATACACAGGACAGACCAGACATGGCACACGACGCTAAATCCTTTCTCACCCTCACTCAAGACGAACTGGAACAGACCGTCGTCATGTGTGAACAAGCGGAAGAAACCGCTGCGAAGCTGAAGGAGACTTCGCATCAGCTCGAAAATCGTACCAAGGAAGTCGAAGTGCTGGCCGATAAGGTCCGCGACTCCGAACACAAGCACGCGGTACTCGAACAGCAGGTGGCCGTACTCACGGCCCAGGTCGGCTCCGCTGGCCAAATCCAGACGTTTTCCGCCCCGATCACCGAAGAGGGCAAGGCTGGGTCGATCCCCTTCTTGGATGCCTCCTACGCGGTTCCCAAGTGGGTTGGCGAGACGCTGGCGCACCTGCTAACCGACGAAGCGCTCCCCGTGGTTGCCCTGACCGGCCCGGCCGGCATTGGTAAAACCCATGGCGCTGAGCAGTGGTGTGCGCGGAACAAGCGCCGCACCGTGTTGCTCAACTGCAAGGGTCAGGACCCTTACGCGTTCATCGAATCGCAGGAACTGCGCGATGGCCACACGACGCGTATCCAGGGCATCCTGACTGAAGCTGTTCAGTCGCCTGACACGATCATCATTCTCGACGAAATCGACACGTCGCCGGCTGAGTTCCAGGCGCTGCTGTTCGGCATGCTCGAAGTCGAGCCGCATCGTCGTAAGATCACCACGCAGGGGAACGGCGTAATCCGTGTTGCCCAAGGCGTGCGCTTCATCCTGACGATGAACAACATCGGCATGAACTGCGGCAGTCGCCACCGTGGTTCCGTGCTCCCGCCGATTCAGAATCGCGTGTCGGGTTGCGCCGGTTGGATCCAGGTGCCGATGCCTGAAGAAGGCGACCTGATCCGCATCCTGCTGGGTAAGAATCCCACGATGGCTGCCGACATGGTGCGCAAGGTCGCTAAGGCGACGCTCCAGCTTATCAAGGCATCGGCTGACGGGCTCATCGACTGCGATGTGTCCATCCGTACCGGTCTCGGTGTCTGCAAAGCGCTTCCTCGGTTCGGTGTCAAGGGTGCATGGGGGCTCGGGCTGCTCGACGGCATCGATGATCCGACGCAGAAGGCGGCTGCTGTGACTGCCATCTGCGCCCACTTCCCCACTGACTTCAAGCCGGTCGGTAAGTAAATCGTGTGGGTCCGTCTTACGCGCAACTGCTGCTGGGGGCCAAATGCAGTATATGGGAAGGGAACCATACTTCCGGCAGTCGCGAATGGCGATGGGACCTTTGGGTTTAAGCCAACTGAACACCACTACGGATGTAGAATAGCTGCATGCGAAGGTGAAGACGTGACAGCAGAAGTATACGACACACGAATCCGCGCATGCCTTGCGAAATTCAAGCCGAAACGACTCCTAGAGGGAGTCGAAGTAGGCTGGGAGGTGATGATGCGTATTGGCGAGACTGCGAGAGTCTATTGCATCGAACCAGATTCAAGATGGCCAATTAAATACGAAGAAATGGACGGCTGTCAGTGGAGTTGTGACTACGACGGTATAGAGGATCCGATGATGAATACAGGGAAGTATGATATCGTAAAAGTCTTAGGGAAGCATCATGAGTGATATCAACCTGACCGGAGTACCTGTTGGCACGAAAGTGCGCTTACGGTCAGGAGATATTTTCACACTCGGCAGACACACGAACCACGAAATATATTCGATCTATATCAGCAATGGGACCACCGTCACCTCTAAAGGTATTGTACAACGAAGCACGTACCCTAACGAAGATGATGTGGTTGCAATCGTGACCGACAACTACACCGAACGCTTGCGAGCTTGTCTCGTTAAGCGGAAAGCCAACAATAGAGCTTTTGCCAACGGGGATCTAGTTAGGTACAACGGTGCAGCAGAAGAAGGCCGTAAATTTGAAAGACCAGATGTAGGAACCTTTCTTAAGGTCCTTCACATCGGATTAGATGGCTGGCCAGAGTGCATAAGTCAAACCGGAAAGAGGTACGGTTTCCCCCCACATACGCTAAATCACGCTTGACACCTTTTCAAACCTTGTAAGTTAGAATAACAGCTAGAACGAGAACACGAGAAAGCGAATCAACCATGAAGTTCACCGACCTCTCAGACCGCGAACAGATGTCCTACCGTGCGCAGTGTCGCACGCTGTGTCAGGCGTTGACGACAATCGACGCTGATATCGACTTTCAAGCTGTCGACTATCCGGCGGCTATGACGTTCGACAATGGTGATACGCGGATCATCGTGAATCAGGCGATGCCGGTCGATGCCATCGCTGGCCTGATCATCCACGAATGCGGGCACGTGCTCGCCACCGACTCGCCGGCTTTCTTCAAGATCGCGAAGAAGTGCGAGGGTGAAACCAGTAGCTATATCAATATCGTCGAAGACTACCGCACGACGTACGGGGTTATCGCGACGTACTTCCCCTGGTGCATGCAGTACATCAGTCAGATGGTCAACGAGCTGACTATCGAGCATCCACCGGCAGTCGATATGCCATCGAACATCGTCAACGTGTTGTTCAATCAGCTTCTCCCCCATGGCGCTGATCCGAAGATGCTTGCCGACGCACACGCCTACGTCGAAACCTGGGGCAGTGCGATCCTGTCGGCACCTGATACCGCTTCGCTCGAAGCTGCTGCGTTGGCACTCGAAAAGCTCGACCAGAAGCACGGCAAGCAACAGCCTCCGGTTGAAGAGAAGGAGAGCGAAGAAGAGCAGGAGCGCATGCAACAGGTCTACGGCTCAGCCGCTGAAGAGATTCAGCAGTTGGCTAAAGAAATGGCTATGGCGCATGGAAAGAGCGAAGAGGATTCCGAAAAGGAAGCCAAGGCGAAGGCTCCTGGTAAGTCCGGTAAGAAGCCGCAGCGTGGGAGCACACCCTATAGCTCTTCGTCCGACTCGCGGGATTTCTCACTCTCACCTATCCATGACCAACAGGGCGGCTTTATCGCTGCACTGAGCCACTTGTCGGGCATGCGCAACCGGCTGCATGATGCCGTGATGTCGTCCGACTATGGTGCGCCCCAACGGTACACGAAGAAAGGTCAACTCGACTGCCGTCGCATCGCCTATGCGACTGTTACAGATAGCGTGTTTCAACAGCCATTCCACATGAAGCACAAGGCGAACACGGCCATTGATGTCGTTATCGACTGTTCGGGTTCCATGTCGAGCGGTGTCACGTCGACGCTTGCCCGTGCGCACATTGCAGCGGCTACTGCTTTCATGCTCGGGTCCGCTCTCAGCCGAATCGACGGAACCCATGTCGGCGTACTGCTCTTTGATGATGGCGTCAAGCGCATGCACGAAGTACAGCCGATGCGCGGAATCAACCACGACAAGGGAGCCAAGTGGGGCAACGCTGGTGGCGGTACTAATACCGAGCATGCGGTTACGCAGTCGGTTCGTGATCTGCTCGCGGCACGTTCACCTAAGCGTCGGATCAGTCTCGTCATTACCGATGACATGGCAGCTAGCCAGGATCAGATTGACGCGTGCTCTCGACTCGGTGTTGAAGTCTACTGTCTGTGCATCGCAAGCAGTCAGAAGGATACCGAGAACGTAAAGAACTGCACCGATGTTGCCAAGCTCCCCGGCATGGTTGCTGACTTGGTGTCGTCTATGCTTGCCAACTCGCGTCGGCAATGGGTTGCGTAATGTTTGCCGTTGGCGATAAAGTGATAGGGATTCGCACCACGGATGGGCCTCATATTCTACTCGATAGATTCGTGGGGGAAGTGGGTGTTATTGAGAGTTTTACCCCTACCAAAAATAATAAGTGTGGGAGAGGGTGCGTTGTTGATTTCGGAGAGCACGGTAGAGATGGATGCTACGAAGAAGAGGTAGAGTTAGTCGAAAGCAAATTCGATGAACGCATACGCGCATGCCTTGCAAAGAGAAGCTTATGACATTCAAGGTCGGAGATCGTGTTCGTGTGATACGCACATCAGGTTTTTTTGACTCTCGAATGGGTCTGCACGGGACTATCGTGAAGTTGGCCGACGACGGACGTGCAGCGTATGTTACGTTTGACGATACGACAGTAAGACCGGACTTCGGATTCTCAGAAGATTTGCAGCTCGCCAGTGAAGACTGCACAGAGCGTATCCGCGCTTGTCTCGCAAAGAGAGGCGTATGATGTTTAAAGTTGGTGATCGTGTTATCGTACGGGTTAAACCAGATGCATGTGGTTTTTTAGACTCTGATGACGGTAGAGCTGGCATCGTGGCGAATGTGTTTAGCCACGACGTAGTACAGGTTAAATTCGACGACGGGTACTCTGGAGACGGACGCCAAAGCGAAGTTGAGTTACTTGATTCGAAATTCGATGAGCGGATACGCGCTTGTCTAGCTAAGCGAACACGACTACCGAAGGTTGGAGACACTGTTGAGATTATCGGCCCATCGATCGGAGGCAATCGCGAATTACGAAACGGAAATACTTTTACAATTTCACAAACCCATAACGACTATTCTAACGGCGAATGGTTTAGTCACATTGGGTTTTTAGCTTATCCCGCATCTTCATTGCGTGTGATTAATCATGTTCCGCTCAAGGACATCGCTTAGCGCTGTTCAGTAAATTGCAACCGAATATCGTGAGTCGTTTGAAACGATGTCTCGGGACACACTCATTTGAAGAAGGACAAGTCTGTCCAGCTTGCGAAGTAGTCGGATATATTTCTGTGTTCAAATACATCCGAACAGGACAATGTACTTGTTTTATATCACCTCCTTGTCACAGTTGTACTGAACAACCCCTCCTTTGTGAAGAATGCGGATTACCAGCGTATGAAAACCCTCGCAAACGTTCGTGATGACTACGAACATAATTTCAACCCCACCCTCTGCGATATTCTCGGAACTGTGTCAGCACAGTATCGAGCCAATGTCAATGAAGCTTTCTCATGCCAGCTTATGCCCGTACGGGATAAGTGGGTAGCATGGATCTACGACGGTGAGGAACAGGTCGCGTACATCCCGCTCAAAGATACCTGGGCAGAAGCATGCTCCGCTGCGTATAATTTGCGCAATGAGTACGTTGAAGCAGCACTTGAGGGCGTCTATTTGGCCGCCGTCAATGATGCACTCAGCTTACAACAGGAAATCACTTGCGCTCCATCGACTGATTCGTATCGTTAAGGACCACCATGAGTACACCAGATTACGATGTAGCTTACAACTGGAAGCGAGGCGAGAAGACCGGATGGAATACTATCGGGCACGCTTTCGTAGAGGAAAATGGATCGATCAAGATCTATTTGAATTCAACTCCCATTCCAGCCCTTGAAAAGAATCCGGGTAGTCTTACCCTTTACCCCAAGAAAGTAGCCAAGTAATGCCCCTTAACCTTCATGTGCTTGCCGACATCGCTCCCGAGAGTGTCGAGCTTGCCCGCATCAAGACCGAACTTGGTGCCGCTGACGATGCATCCGCACGTCAGTTCCTTCCCTCATACCGTGCGCTTGTCGGAAAGACTATCGGTCGTCCGATGGATTTCGCTAAGCATGCACGACTGTCAAAGAAGCACGGGAGGAAGTAATGGTATACGATCCCTCCCTCATCCTCAAAGGCAAGCTTCCGAAACCTCCTTTCGGTGCTATATTTGGTAGCGGCAAGATCGGGAAGACTACCTTCTGTGCGTCAGCACCGAATTCGATCTTTCTTCCTACCGAAAAAGGCACCGATCACATTGACACCAGTCGCATGCCCTTGATCGAATCATGGGACGACATGAAGGCGGCTATCCAGTGGCTGACGGCTGAGCCGCACGATTATAAGACGGCTGTGATTGATTCGCTCGATCACTTCGAGCCGATGATCCACAAGGAACTGGAACGCAAGTGGCAAATGCCCCTTGATAAGATTGCCGGCGGCTTCTTCCGTTGGCGCGCTGAGGCTGTGAAGCTCTGGAAGGAACTGATCCGTGATCTGGAAAATCTGCAAAGCGCTCGCGGCATGGCGGTATTTCTGATTGCACATTATAAGATAAAGGATATCAGTGATCCACGCACTGACACCTACAGTCGTATCCAGTTGAAGCTGGACGAAGCCGCTTCCTCGTATGTCTTTGAGGCAGTCGACTTTGTCGGTTACGCTGGCTTCGACATCAAGACCATTGACACGTCGGACGATGACCGTAAGCGTGCTACATCGAACGGCCAGCGTCGGCTGTACTTTGTCGAGAAGCCCGCTTTCCAGGCTGGCAACCGCATGGGTCTGCCGGCTGAGATTCCTCTTGACTGGAACGAGTTTGCCACTGCGTGGAAGAAAGCGAAAGAGGCGTGACTATCCACCTTCCGCAATTTATCTTTCTATTCTTTCTCATCGCCCAGCTTGTAATGGACGCTGGTCGAGACGGAGAGGATAAGAAAGGTAAGCACAAGTTTGAAGACTCGTTAATCAATGTTGTCGTCATGTTCGGTATCCTTTACTGGGGAAACTTCTTCAATCAACCATGAACTATTCCATTCAATCAACCAAGACGAAGAAGTACTGGCAAGCTGGCGAATGGCGACCCAAGCTTGAAGAGGCAACCAAGTATCCGAGTCGAGACGAAGCAGAAAACGTTGTGATCTTCCGAGTTCTCGGAAGCAACGTCGATATCGTCGAGAACACCACACCGTTTGTTAAGAAAGGGTAACTTTACCATGAGTTCGTTCTTTGATCAGGAATTTGTGGCCGATGCCAGTCAGGCACAGGCCGAATATACTCCAATTCCAGAGGGGGATTACACCCTTGTCATCGAGAAGGCGGAAACCAAGCCGACGAAGGCCGGTACCGGCGAGCGTCTGAACCTCCAGTTTAAGGTGGACGGAGGCGATTTCGATGGTCGCAAGGTCTTCCACGGGCTGAACATCCGCAATCCGAGTGATGTTGCCGTAGCCATTGCGAAGAAGGAATTGCATGCCCTGCTGACGCTGTGCAAAGTCGCTAAGATCACTACGGCTTATGAGTTG